>NPIF01003248.1_pt1 | contig 10881 bp, 10 predicted proteins | sample 8637461 | NCBI WGS metagenome assembly NPIF01 (sample SAMN07420641, study PRJNA396082) | bioreactor metagenome | isolation source: sample BR12 brine-fed electro-methanogenic bioreactor BR | place: Japan: Kochi | collected 2016-12-09
GCGCCGCTGTTCCGATCTCTGACCTGAAGAAGAAGGGATTAAGACCTGATAGATTGCGTTCATGTCAGTCTCCTTGGTTGTCTGAACGGCTGACCTGAAGAAGAAGGGATTAAGACCCGGGTGCATCGCCGGTTCCGCTTCGGTCGCGAGTCTGAACGGCTGACCTGAAGAAGAAGGGATTAAGACTCAAGGCGGCGGTCTGGTGGAAGCTGATCTGAGTCTGAACGGCTGACCTGAAGAAGAAGGGATTAAGACTTTGCTCCTTTGCGGTATTTACAGGCCCGTGAGGTCTGAACGGCTGACCTGAAGAAGAAGGGATTAAGACGTATCGCCCTCGACCGTTAGGATGACTTCTCCGGGTCTGAACGGCTGACCTGAAGAAGAAGGGATTAAGACGGCCTGGCTCGCCGGCCACCTTGCCGATGAACAGTCTGAACGGCTGACCTGAAGAAGAAGGGATTCGCTCTTCCGGATTGTTATCATTGCCATGCTGAGGCTGGTCGAAGGGGAGGCGGTCCTCAGGGTATGTAAAGGAACTGTCCAGAGGGAACGGTGATGATGACGACACATGTGTGCCTGGTTTCTCAACAGCTGCCTGCCAACCTGATCCCTATTCTGATGGACCGACCTGGGTTGGTGGTGCTGTTGATCAGTGATGACATGCAACATCAAGGGGAACGGTTGCACCGGCTTCTTTCTGGTTCGGGTGTGGCTGTGGAGACCCGCTCGGGATTGCCCAGTTCCGGTATTGTGGGACTGCGTGACTACGCCACGGAGGTGGCAACCAGCCTTGAAGGAAAACCGGGCCCACTGATCCTCAACGCCACGGGTGGGAACAAGCTGATGGCGCTCGCCTTCGTGGAGGTCTTTCGTGGCCTCCTCGACGGTATCGAGGTGATCTACACCGATACCGACCATGGGTGTATCGAAAGCCTTACTGATCCGGAGCATCCCACCCGGGTGATGGGGAATGTTCTGGATATCCCCACCTATCTTACCGCCTACGGGTTGCGGTTCCGCTCTGCACAGAGTGACGATCAGTCCTGGCGCAAGCAGGTTGATGCGCGCAAGTCGCTGACGAAATGGCTGGCGGGTAAGGCGCGTGAGCTCGAGAGTTTTTTCAGTACGATGAACGCGCTGGCGGTGAATGCAATGGAGAATGCGCAAGGCTCGGGTGGTTTCGCGGCCCGGCAGTTATTCAAACATGTGCCTGCCGGACCTTGGCGGGAGGCCATGAAGCATATTACAGACGAGAAGTTCGGACTCGTGGACTGGAATGGCCAAACCGAGCTGATATTCCGCACAGAGGGGGCGGCTCGCTTCCTGGGGGGCGGCTGGCTGGAAGAGTATGCTTGGCATGTAATCCATGACGCGGCTCCTTACGATGTGCGGGCAAACGTGGTCGGCACCTGGGAGGGTGGATCGCGCCAGTCCCCTGGGCGCAACGAGTTCGACCTGCTGGCCGTGCACCTGAACCGCATGCTGGTGGTGGAGTGCAAGACGGGTATCCTGAAAGCGGAAAACAAGGATGCCGAAGTGCTCTACAAACTGGAGAGCCTGGGGCGAAACGCCGGCGGGCTGTTCGGCAAGATGTGGCTTGTCTCTCTTCGCTCTCTCGGGGATGAGGCGCGTTCCCGGGCCAGCGCACAGGGTATCACCCTCTTCGAGGGGGAAAGGATTTCCGAGTTGCGCCCCGCCGTTCTCCGCTGGATGGAGGGAGCACACCAGTAGCCCCGCAGACCCGGTATATGCACTGCCGTCTGAATATCTTTCTGTTGAAGAGCCTTTGACATGACCCGCATCCTCTTCGCCACCGTTGGCGGAACTCCCGAGCCCTTGGTGACGGCCATTTCGCAGCACCGGCCCGACCATCTCTGCCTAGTCTGTACTGCCCGGGATCCGGCTACGAACCGGGCCGGATCGGAGAGCCAGGTGGCGGGTATTCTCGAGCGCACCGGCGTGACGCCGGAGCATGTTTCAGTGCGGATTGTTCCCGCCGACGATCTCGAGACGGCCTACCGGCTGGTGGGCGAAGAGTTGTCTGGACTGGCCACCCGGTTCCCGGAAGCTGAGATGACTGCCGACTACACCGGTGGAACGAAATCGATGGTAGGGGCGCTCATTCTCGCTGCGGTCGCACGGGGGGATGTGGACCTGCAGGTGGTGACCGGCAGCCGTGCTGATCTGGTAAAGGTTCGTGACGGTACCCACTTGGTCGCGCCCATCGGTGACGAGACTTTGCGTCTGGAATGGGGCATGCGCCCACTGAAATCCGCTTGGGCGCGTTTCGCCTACGATGAGTCGGCTGCGGGCTTCGCCTCACTGCCGGTTCCCCGCAACGCCGAATTGCGGGGGATGCTGAACCGGGCCCGGGATCTCTCGGCCGCCTTCGCCGCCTGGGATCGTTTCGATCACGCTTCTGCGCTGCAGCGGCTGGAGATGTATGCGCCCGCCCTTGGTCGGTGGCTGGCACCCTATCTCGGCACCCTGAAGGGTCTCACTTCCGGAGATGAGTTCCGGCGCGATGCGTTCCGGATCCTCGATCTCTGGCGCAACGCCGAGCGCCGTGCCGCCCAGGGCCGGTATGACGATGCGGTGGCGCGTGCCTACCGTCTGGTGGAGTGGACGGCCCAGTGGATCCTGAAAACCGCCGCGGGCGTCGATACTTCAGACGTGGATCCAGCCAGGGTGCCGGAGGGGATTACCCTGGGTCGCCATCGCAGCGGACGCTTTCAGGCACCGCTGTACACCGCCTGGCTGCTTGTGGGCGGGATGACGGATGGCCCCGCGGCGCGTTTCTTTGCAGACCATGGCCAGGTGCTCCTGAATCACCTCGAGGCGCGCAACCATTCCATCCTCGCCCACGGGTTCACGCCCATCGGAGAGGCGGCCTGGATTCGTTTCTCCGCCTGGATTGCGGATTACATGCTGCCCGCGTTCATTGCCGAGGCGGGCCCGGCGGTGATCAAGGCCCCGCCGCCGCAACTGCCGGATCAGTATCCCGCAACCAGCCGCTGACCCTGGCCGGCAGGCTTGCCGGACCTGCCATTTCACACCCGGTCCGCCAGACTGGCCTCCAGGAAATCCCGAGGGAGGCCGGTATCTTGCCCGAGCGTGATCTCTACCTTGTGGCCTACGACGTGACGGCGGCGAAGCGTCTCCGCGCCAGTCTTGCGCTGGTGCGCGGGTATGCCACCGGGGGGCAGAAGTCGGTGCATGAGTGTTTCCTGGTGCCGTCGGAACTGGGGGAGCTGATCCACGATTTCTCCCTCATCCTCGACGAGGACCAGGATCGCCTCTTCGTTCTTCGACTCGATCCCCGCTCGAGAGTCTATGCCCTCGGTACGGCCAGCGAGCCGGCCGACCCGGCATACTTCTACGTGGAGTAGCCATGAGCACACTGGTTCTGGACCGGGCCAACCTGTCCCTGCGCGATGAAGGTACCGCTCTCGCGCTCTACGAGGGGGCGGAGCGGCGCGGTACCGTGCCCCTCAAGCTGCTGGAGCGGGTCATCGTCCAGGGCCATTCGCTTCAGGTGGAGAGTGGAACGCTGCTCCGGCTGGCAGAGGCAGGGGTGACGGTGCTCTTTCTCAGTCCGCGCCGGGCGCGGCGGGTGGCACTGCTGCTGGGGCCGCGTCACAATGACGCCACCATCCGCCTGTCCCAGGCGCATATGGTTCTGGACGAGGCGTTTCGGCTTGCCTGGGCCCGCAACCTGGTGGGGCGCAAGCTGGCCCGCCAGCGGGATTTGCTGGGCCGGCTCATGAACCGGTGCCCCGAAGGGCGCAAGCCACTCCATGACGCCCACCTTGCGCTGGTACGCGCGTACTCCCGGGTGACCCATGGACCGGAGTCCGTGGAGTCGCTGCGTGGGATCGAGGGAAGTGCCGCTGCGGCCTATTTCCGCGGCCTCACTGTGACCTTTTCGGATTCCCTCGGCTTCAGAGGCCGCAACCGCCGCCCCCCGCGGGACCCGGTCAATGCCTGCCTCTCCCTCGGTTATACCCTGCTTCACTTCGAGGCGGTGCACGCCATCCATCTGGCTGGGCTTGATCCCCTGCTTGGTTTCTACCACCGGCCGGTCTTCGGCCGCGAATCCCTTGCCTGCGATCTCGTGGAGCCCCTGCGTCCCCTGGTGGACGCGTGGGTGTGGCGGCTTTTCGCGGAGCGGACGCTGCGCGAGTCCCATTTCAGCTCCGACAAGGGGGCCTGTCTCCTCGGGAAGGCGGGGCGGGGACACTTCTATGGCGAGTGGGAGGCCTTCGCCCGGCTCCCGCGCCGTTACCTCCGCCGCTATACCTCCGCTCTCGCAAGAACGCTACGGGAGTGGGGGAACGAGCGCTTCGCCAGTCTGCTGGACGATGAGGAGATGGAGGAGTTCTGATGCCCCGGACCACAATGGATACAATCCGGGAGAAAGCGCGAACTTGCGAGAACCGCGGGTTATTGACGCGCAAGCCCCTCTACCTGCTGGCCCGCACGGCCCACCGCGTGAAAGCGGAGAATGAGAGCCTGGCGGTCTACCGGGACCGAATCGGCTTGGGGCGCTATCCCGTGGGACGACTCGCGCGCATCGTATGTTCCCAGCACGTGGACTGGAGCGGTGGGGCTCTCTCACTCTGCTTCGCCCACGAGATACCCATCCTGTTCGTTGACCTGCGCGGCAGGCCCCTGGGGAGTTGTCTGCCGGCGCAGCTCCGCCCGGCACCGCTTGATGAACTGATGGACGGTTTGACCGCCGAGAGTGGCTGGAAGCGCCACTACAGCAACTTCATGCGTCACATCCGGGGCCGGCTCCTGAGGCGCCATGCCCGGGAGCTGGCCGAAGCGGGCAATTCACTCGATGAGGCCGAGTGGTCCCTGTGGATGCGCACTTTTGTTCATCAGGATCAACTGCCCGTGGAACTCGACTACGACATCAGCGGTGTTCTCCGGGGTCTTGTGGAGATGTACCTGAGGTATGCCGGTGTCCACACCCGATACTGGACGCACGGGGGAGAGGCTCTGGACCTGGCCGGAGACATGACCCGGATCATACAGGGATGGATGCTCATGAACGCAGGTCTGCTACTGCTTCGCAACGCCAGGGCAGCCTCGGCCATCCGCCTGGTGGAGAGCGGAACCGGGGAGGTGGAGCGCCTGGTGAGGTGGATCCTCGACGCACTCCGGCGTTGCCTTGCCGCCAGGAGTGGACAATGGCTGTGAACCGGGAGGTTGCCTGGCTGGTCACCTACGACATCCGTAATCCACGGCGCCTCGGGCGTCTGCACCGTTTCCTGGTCAAGCGGGCGGTCCCCATCCAGTACTCGGTCTTTGCCCTGCGCGCCTCTCCGGCCGTCGTGGGACAGCTGGTGCCCGAAATCGAGGCGCTCATTGAACCCGCCGAGGATGATGTCCGCATCTACCGCATACCCGAGCCGGCCGCTGTGACCACTCTGGGCAGGGGGCTCCTGCCGGAGGGGGTGCTGCTTGTGGATCCCGCTACCGACTGGTTTACCGGGGCTGTGCATGCGAGGCCTGGAGGTGTCGTGCAAGCCGATGGGAAGCCCTAGACCAAGTGCCTGATACGGAGACCGGGCCAACACTTCGCCAGGTGTTCCGCCGCCAGGCGCCTATGGCAATGATCGGGCTCCGGCTCGCTGCAGAGCAGGCAGCCGTTGTCCAGCAGTTCCAGGGGAAGTGCGCTCGACGGGTCCCGTTCCACCAGCAGTGCAGTATAGCGTGCCTCGTAGTCCCGCCATGAGAGACGGCCATGCCGGTAGTCGTCCAGCAAGGCCCGGGTGGGCGCCAGTTCGGGGATGTGGATGTAGTCGATGCCGGCCACCCGCTGAAGAAAGAAGGTAAAGTCGGGAGCACGGGTGAAGCCTGCAAGCTGTGAGCGGTTGTTCAGCCTTACGTCCAGGATTCGGGCCACCCCGTTGTGCTCCAGCAACCCGAAAAAAGGCTCCGCGCCCTTGCGGGTGAAGCCGATGGTGTAGAGCACCCTTTCAGTCCGTGAAGTTGTCATGGTCATTTTTATCCCGGTGGGCGATCCGCCTGGATTGCTCGGCATAGGCCCGTTCCACCAGTTCCTCCATCCGGTCGGGTCCGGTGAAAAGGTCGGGTACGACGCCCAGTCGCTCCATCAGCCGCTGCTCCAGCTCAGGGTGCGTCTCCAGGTGACCGTCCGGGTGAATGTGCCGGATGGGGAAGAGTTCGCTCCGCAGGTTGCGGCAGATCAGAATTGCGCGGTGACACTCGAGGGGATCGCCCTCGGCGCAGAGCAGGGCGATACGGTGGGAACGCAACCCCTCACGCAGTCGGTTCAGGCCCCTGGCAAACAGGGGCGAACCGGCAATGAGGTCATACTCGGCCACTCCAGCCAGGTAGCATTCGGGCTCTTCCCGGCGTGCTCCCAGCTCCCGACCCATGAAGACATAGTGAATCGCGGCCGCCCGGAGGGCGTCTGCCAGGGGGCGGTGGTTGAATTGCGGGCGGTAGCGGCTGATAGGGTGTGAGCGCACATCAGCCAACGCATTGATTTTCTGCTGTCGCAACAGATCCAGCAGGTCCTCCAGATCATGGTTGGAATAACCGATTGTGAAGAGCATGGTGTCAGTCCTTCCCACGAAGCGTCGCGACGACACCCGACCCCTGGTGGTTGAGGGCAGGGGGCGTCCGTTGGCCTGCGCTGAGGATGGTGGCCACGAGTTTGTAATGGTAACCGTTCAACTCACCCCCTAGGCTGAGGCACAGAACATTGTCATGGCTGCCCGGTAGAGGGTAGCGCCCCTCGGGCTGCGGCAGGTAGGCCGATTTCACCCGAGGGTCGGTCACCACCAACGAATAGCGCAGGGTGTTGTGAGTGAAAATGCAACGCAGCTGCGGCTGTCCCGATCTCGAGACAGTGCGCAGCAGGTACGCATCCATGGGTCTGATGAGGTAGAGGGAGTTGCGGATCGGTTGCTCGTTCAGCCAGGCGGCCGGAATCCGATCGTTGCGCACAGGGCACATATCCTCTGGCAGCCACAGGTGGCCGGGTTGCTGGAGGCACGTCCTGATGGCCAGTTGCGGCTGGATGGTTCCGACTTTCACCAGGGACTGGCCGGGCGCCAGGCGGACATTCTCGGCCTGATGGGGCTGGGCGGGCAGGGGCGTGCAACGGAACCGCACCACGTCCAGAACGCTTGCCTCCCGGCCATCATCGTAGCGCCGTACCGTGTACTCCAACGAACCCTCCGGCCCGTCACCCAACGGACGTACCCAGGGACCGGCCACCAGGCGACCGCCCATGGCGTGAATTTCCCGACCGGCGAGGCAGCGGCCGCCATTCTTGCAGGAGTTGGCCAGCAGGAGAATTGTCTTCTCCACGGGGCGGCCTGTGCACACATTGAATTGCATGGGGCTATGGAACCCCGAACAGGGCGCGATGTACGTCGCGGCAAGCTTGCTGCGGTCGGGTTGGCAGGCTTGCCCGGTGCAGGTGGAAGGCAAAGGTCGTCTAGGCTGGAATCCAGAGTTTGACTATCGATGGCGGGGTGACGCCGGCTACCCCCATACGAAAGCGGCATGCGCAGTCGTGTGTTCTGGAGGCCCCGACGTGGGTACGCTCTATCTAGATCACCGGAAGCTCGAATTGCGCGAGGCAGGTGGAGCGCTCGTGATTCATGACGATACCTCGCAGGGCACCACCATCCCGCTGGGACTTATCGACCGTCTGGTCATGCGGGGGCATGTACGGCTTGATTCCAGTCTGCTCGGGGCGCTGGCACGCCATAATATCGGCGTGCTCGTTCTGGGTGGCCGGCGTAACCTGCCGCTGGCGGTGCTTGCCGGCGTTCCACGCGGGGATGCCAGACTGCGACTGGCCCAATATCGCTGGTCCGGCGAGGCGGGTTTCCGGGTTGCCTGGGCCCATGCCTTGGTTATGCATAAACTTGTGCAGCAGGCCGGCCTGTTGCAGCGTGCAGTCCTGAGGCGGCCGGATCAGCGATACCGGTTGCAGGCGGCACTGCGCGTGTTCCGGGAGCTACAGGAGCGCCTGGCAGATCATGACGGGTTCGGGTTTACACTCAGTGGACTGCGCGCCATCGAAGGGGCTGCTGCTTCCGCCTATTTTCAGGCTCTCGGAGCCCTCCTTCCAGCAGCGCTGGGCTTTACCGGACGAAATCGGAGGCCCCCGCGCGATCTGGTCAATGCCTGTCTCTCCCTGGGCTATACGCTGTTACACCAGGAAGCAGTGACGGCGGTGTATGCAACGGGGCTCGATCCGTTCATCGGTTTCTTCCACGAACCGGCTCCCGGTCGGGAATCCCTTGCCTCCGACCTGGTTGACCCCCTGCGTCCAAGGGTGGACGAATGGCTTATCGGGCTGTTTTGCACCAGGCGGATAGAAGAGAGGCATTTTCGCCACGAAGGCGACACCTGTCTCCTCGACCGGGACGGCAGGGCGTGCTTCTACGAAGAGTATGAGCACTTCGTCCCGCCCTGGAGACGATGGTTGCGCCGAGTAGTTCGCCGCCTGGCACAGCGACTGACTGAGCCCGCTCGACCGGGTAGGGCCTCCGCCCGTTTTCCTCCGCCGCCGTGATCCACCGTGCCCGGCGGTGGCCTTGTCACGACACCGGTTCTGTCCCATAGTGAACCGGTGGAAGGATGCCACTGCTGCCCGGAACACTGAGCAGCCGGGCCCGGTGGAGCATGTCCACACGCCCTCTTGGGTGGGTTCGTAACTCATTGATTCTTTGTTGCCGAGACGCGATTTTTGGGGTTAACTTTTGAGACGCTGGGAATTTTGTCATAGCCCTGTGCAACCTGTTGAATAAGAATGGTTTCTGGCGTCGAGCGGTCCGAACCACTGACCTGAAGAAGAAGGGATTAAGACTCATGTATGCGGTAATGCTGTCTCCCGCATTGAGTCCGAACCACTGACCTGAAGAAGAAGGGATTAAGACCATCGACCTTGCCATTTTCGTCACAGTCGAATGGTCCGAACCACTGACCTGAAGAAGAAGGGATTAAGACTAGATGCGATAGGTATACATGGCTTCCCCTTTCCGTCCGAACCACTGACCTGAAGAAGAAGGGATTAAGACTCTGAATCGGCTTGCTATCGCCCGGCGATGAAGGGTCCGAACCACTGACCTGAAGAAGAAGGGATTAAGACTTTTTATTTAAAAGCAGTTTAACGTGATGCTCGTCCGAACCACTGACCTGAAGAAGAAGGGATTAAGACACGCATCCAGTATGTATATCGTACCTGCCTGTGTCCGAACCACTGACCTGAAGAAGAAGGGATTAAGACCATCACCAAGGTGCCGAGTGCTCGGGAGCAGAGATGTCCGAACCACTGACCTGAAGAAGAAGGGATTAAGACTGGCTTCCCCTTCCCGTTTACGGGATACGGGTTAGTCCGAACCACTGACCTGAAGAAGAAGGGATTAAGACTCGTAAGCCGGATCGTGTTCATCCGGCTGTTGAGTCCGAACCACTGACCTGAAGAAGAAGGGATTAAGACCAACGATTGGCGTCATTGCCAAAACGCGGTGACGTCCGAACCACTGACCTGAAGAAGAAGGGATTAAGACCCAGCTATTGCTGTTGTTGGCACCGTGGATGTCCGAACCACTGACCTGAAGAAGAAGGGATTAAGACGACCATCGAGAGCAGTGTCAGCTCGTCATACAGGTCCGAACCACTGACCTGAAGAAGAAGGGATTAAGACGCTCTTCATCCGTCGGTTCCAGGTCATTCGGCGTCCGAACCACTGACCTGAAGAAGAAGGGATTAAGACGTACCCCCTGGCGCCGATGGCGGCACCCACGGGTCCGAACCACTGACCTGAAGAAGAAGGGATTAAGACCATGCCCGGCGACGAACCGGGCGACGGCTTCGGTCCGAACCACTGACCTGAAGAAGAAGGGATTAAGACTCGCCGTACTTGATCATTCCGCTCCAGAGCATCCGGTCCGAACCACTGACCTGAAGAAGAAGGGATTAAGACTGGCCGGGACTGGTGATACCAACAGCGTGAGTGTCCGAACCACTGACCTGAAGAAGAAGGGATTAAGACCGTCGCCTGCGTGGCGATATTGTTGTCGGTCTTGGTCCGAACCACTGACCTGAAGAAGAAGGGATTAAGACGCCGCCTTGTCCAGCACGCTCATGGCACGGGTATCGTCCGAACCACTGACCTGAAGAAGAAGGGATTAAGACATCAGGTTAGCGCCGAGTAGATTGGCCTGGCGTCCGAACCACTGACCTGAAGAAGAAGGGATTAAGACATATCCTCCTCGCCGGAATAGCTGTCGCCGAGGTCCGAACCACTGACCTGAAGAAGAAGGGATTAAGACTGATCTGGTTCGCCAAGCCGATAACGTTCTTGGTCCGAACCACTGACCTGAAGAAGAAGGGATTAAGACTTACGGCCTCTGCGGTTTTCGTCGCCTGCGTGGGTCCGAACCACTGACCTGAAGAAGAAGGGATTAAGACGGCCTCGCTGATGTACTGCGGTTTCGGCTCAGTCCGAACCACTGACCTGAAGAAGAAGGGATTAAGACTGGACTTCTCGGTGAGGTTGGCCAGCGCCTTGTCCGAACCACTGACCTGAAGAAGAAGGGATTAAGACTGAAACAGGTCAGCCTCCTTCTGGTACAACTTCCGTCCGAACCACTGACCTGAAGAAGAAGGGATTAAGACAGGAAGCGGGAGGCGAACTCCCAAGTCCTGGGGCGTCCGAACCACTGACCTGAAGAAGAAGGGATTAAGACATGGTGTCGGCGAAGAACTTCATGTTTGCGGTCCGAACCACTGACCTGAAGAAGAAGGGATTAAGACAGATAATCAGGCTTATTCCGCGGGGCTGCACGGTCCGAACCACTGACCTGAAGAAGAAGGGATTAA
>NPIF01002577.1_pt1 | contig 10876 bp, 8 predicted proteins | sample 8637461 | NCBI WGS metagenome assembly NPIF01 (sample SAMN07420641, study PRJNA396082) | bioreactor metagenome | isolation source: sample BR12 brine-fed electro-methanogenic bioreactor BR | place: Japan: Kochi | collected 2016-12-09
CGCTCCGGCTTGAAGGTCCGGTAGTTAATGGTCTCCGGCTTCTTGATCTCGCCGAAGGACCAGGAACGGATGCGTTCGGGACTGGCGATCGAAATGCGGATCTGGTCGAACCGCTGGGTTCCACCGACCTGCCCGAAGACCTTCATCAACTCATTCATGTAAATTCCTCCTCGCTCGGCGTCAGAGGCTAAAACTTGCGCTGGTTCAGTTCGACGTTCAGGCCGAGGGAGTGCAACTCCTTGACCAGAACGTTGAACGACTCAGGAATACCGGCCTCGAAGTTGTCCTCACCGCGTACGATGGCTTCGTAGACCTTCGTACGGCCGGCTTGGTCGTCCGACTTGACCGTGAGCATTTCCTGCAACGTGTAGGCAGCGCCGTAGGCCTCCAGCGCCCACACCTCCATCTCGCCGAAGCGCTGCCCGCCGAACTGGGCCTTGCCGCCCAGCGGCTGCTGGGTAACCAGGCTGTACGGGCCGATGGAACGCGCGTGGATCTTGTCGTCCACAAGGTGGTGCAGCTTGAGCATGTAGATGTAGCCGACCGTGACCTTGCGGGCGAAGGTTTCGCCGGATCGCCCGTCGATAAGCGTGACCTGCCCGGAGGAATCCAGTCCCGCCTGCGCGAGCATTTCGACGATGTCGCTTTCGCGGGCGCCGTCGAACACCGGAGTTGCGATCGGCACCCCCGACTGGAGATTGCCGGCCAGGGTCATGATCTGGGCGTCGTCGAGATCGGCGATTTCTTCCTTGAAGTTCTTCGCACCGTAGATGGTCTTGAGCGAGTTGCGAAGATTCTTGGCGTCACCGCCGGAGCGGACCGCCTCCAAGGCATCCCCGATCTGCCTGCCCAGTCCGGCACAGGCGAAGCCGAGGTGGGTCTCAAGGATCTGGCCGACGTTCATTCGCGAAGGCACACCCAACGGGTTGAGAACGATATCAACCGGCTGGCCGTCCTCGAGATAAGGCATATCCTCCATGGGCACGATCTTCGAGATCACGCCCTTGTTGCCGTGACGTCCGGCCATCTTGTCGCCCGGTTGCAGCTTGCGTTTCACGGCGACGAAGACCTTGACCATCTTCATCACCCCCGGCGGCAACTCGTCGCCCCTCTGCAGCTTCTCGACCTTGTTCTCGAAGCGCTCCTGCAGACGGGCGATGCTCTCTTCGAACTGCTTCTTGAGGGCCTCGACATCGGACATCACCTTGTCGTTGCCGACAACGATCTGAGCACATTGGCCCGCGGTGAACTTCTCAAGGACTTCTTCCGTGAGCTTGGCTCCGGACTCCAGCCCCTTCGGACCGCTGACCGCCTTCTTGTTCAGCAGCAGGGCGCGCAGGCGCTGGTTGAAGTTCCGCTCCAGGATGGCCCGCTCGTCGTCGCGGTCCTTGGCGAGGTGTTCGATCTCGGCCCGTTCGATGGCCAGGGCACGTTCGTCCTTCTCGACGCCGCGACGCGAGAACACCCGCACCTCGACGATCGTTCCGGTGACGCCCGGCGGCAAGCGCAGCGACGTGTCGCGGACGTCATGAGCCTTCTCGCCGAAGATCGCCCGCAGCAGCTTCTCTTCCGGGGTCATCGGCGATTCACCCTTCGGCGTCACCTTGCCGACCAGGATATCGCCGGCCTGGACCTCGGCGCCTATGTAGACGATGCCCGCCTCGTCGAGGTTGCGCAGCGCTTCCTCGCCGACGTTCGGGATATCGCGGGTGATTTCTTCCTGACCCAGCTTGGTGTCGCGGGCCATCACCTCGAATTCCTCGATGTGGATCGAGGTGAAGACGTCGTCCTTCACGATCCGCTCGGAGATCAGGAGCGAGTCCTCGAAGTTGGAGCCCTGCCACGGCATGACCGCGACCAGCACGTTGCGGCCGAGGGCGAGGTCACCGAGGTCCGTCGACGGGCCGTCGGCGATGATGTCGCCGGCGACGACCCGGTCACCCACACGCACCAGCGGCCGCTGGTTGATGCAGGTGTTCTGGTTNNCCGTTCCAGGGCATGAAGGCGACGACCACGTTCTTGCCCAGTGCCAGTTCGCCCATATCGGTCGAGGGACCATCGGCGATCACCTCGCCCTTTTCGACGGTCTGGCCCACCTTCACCAGCGGACGCTGGTTGATACAGGTGTTCTGGTTCGAACGCTGGAACTTCATCAGGTTGTAGATGTCGACGCCCGAGGCCGAGTGCGAAGTCTCCTCGGTGGCCTGGACGACGATACGGGTCGCGTCCACCTGATCGACGACGCCGGAACGCCGCGCGACGATGGTCGCACCCGAGTCGCGGGCGACCGCGCTTTCCATGCCGGTACCGACCAGCGGTGCCTCGGCCTTGATCAGCGGAACCGCCTGACGCTGCATGTTGGATCCCATGAGCGCCCGGTTGGCGTCATCGTTCTCGAGGAACGGGATCAACGCCGCGGCGACCGAAACGAGCTGCTTCGGCGAGACGTCGATGAAGTCGATCTCCTCGCGCGGAGCGAAGATGAAGCTGCCGCCCTTACGCGCCGTCACGCGCTCGTTGACGAAACGTCCCGTCTCGTCGACGAGGGCGTTCGCCTGGGCGATCGTCATCTTGTCTTCTTCCCACGCGGTGAGATAGAAGGCGTGAGGATCGGCCTGCGGGACGCGCCCACCGCGCTCGCGGATCTCGGCGCACGCCGCCTCGAACTCGTCGAGCGGCATGATCTCGCCGACTTCCTTGTCGAGCTCGCCGCCGTAGGTGAGCTGCACGTGGTTGACGACGCGGCCGTCGACGACCTTGCGGTACGGCGACTCGATGAAGCCGTAGTCGTTGATCCGCGCGTAGCAGGCCAGCGAGCTGATCAGGCCGATGTTCGGACCTTCCGGCGTTTCGATCGGGCAGATGCGGCCGTAGTGGCTGATGTGAACGTCGCGAACCTCGAAGCCGGCACGCTTTCGGTTCAAGCCGCCGGGACCGAGTGCCGAGAGCCGCCGTTCGTGCGTCAACTGGCTGAGCGGGTTGGTCTGGTCCACGACCTGCGACAACTCGCCGCGGCCGAAGAAGAATTCGATCGCACCCGAGATGGCCTTGGAGTTGATCAGCTCGGCCAGCTTGCCCAACTGATCGGGCTCCTTCATGCTCATGCGCTCCTGGACGGTGCGCCGAAGCTTGAGGAAGCCCTTGCGGATTTCGTCGCAGGCCAGCTCATCGATCGTCCTGAGACGTCGATTGCCGAGGTGATCGATGTCGTCTTCCGCGACGATGACACGCGTCTGTCGCCAGCCGTACTCATGCACGTTGCCGACGGAGCGGTCTTCCTCGTTGCCGCGTTTCTGCATGATCAGATCAGCGACTTCGTACGCTTCGAAGACGACGTGCTTCGACGAACTGCCGAAGATTTCGCGCCATTGCGAGGCGCGCTCCGCCTCGTCATCCGTCGAAAGCTTGCGCGACTCGTTCTCGTTGAACGTGTAGATCTCGCTCGGCAGCGGGTAGTAGTTCATGTACTCGAGCTGCGCGATGTCCTCACCGAACATCTGCATGTCTTCGAGATAGGTGTCGATGCTCTCCAGTATGCGGTTTCCTCGCGTCCTCACGACGGAGACCACGAAATCGCGAGCGGCCTTCTGCACTTCGGAGTCACGATCGGTGGCGGAGCGGCCCAGCGCAGTGCGCATTCTGTCCAGATCGAGGGAGGCCGGCGGGATCCACTCCGTCGGGACATCGACCAACGAGCGAAGCTGTCGCTGCAAATCCTCAATCACCACCATCGGCTGGACCTTGCGACGCCCCTCACGCACTGTGTCCAGCTCGCCGAGTCGTACCGCCGTCTTGCCGTCTTTCAGTTCCGCGTCCTTGCCGAGATAACCCTCGAGCTGCGATCGAAGGTCTTTGACCCAGTCGAGCATGCAGAGCTCGAAAGGCATGCGCCGCGGCACCGACCAGCCGACGCGCTCCTGCCCGCGAAGATCCATCAGGTATCGCAAACAGGCCACGAAATCGGTGACTGTCAGCGTGTTCAAGGTCGCCGGCAGCGCGAGACCGAACTTCCGGTTGATGCGGAAGCGGCCGACCTTGCCGAGTCGATAGCGGTTCTTGTCGTAGAACTTCTCGTGGAAAAGCTTGACCGCCTTGTCGAGCTGGGCGGGGTTGCCGGGCCGCAGACTGCGGTAAATCCGCATGAGGCCTTCCTCATGCGAATGGCAGTTATCTTCGGCCAGCGTGTTGAGAATGAGAGGATCGAGCAGGTTGGTGATGACCTCGATCTGCTTGATGCCGCAACCCTGGATCTTGCCCAGACCGTCGCCGATCTGACAGCCGGCCCGCACGATCGGCTCGCCGCTTTCGTCGTCGCCCCAGACGTCCGACACGACGTACATGTCGGGCTTGAGGCTGCTCGTGCGAACCACCTTCGTCTGATAGAAGCGGCGGATGATCGCTTCGTCGGAACCGAGCGCCGGGTCCATGGCCCGCAGGAACGTCGTCGCGGGAATCTTGCTGGACTGGTCGATGCGAACCGCGAGCACATCCTTGCGGGTGATGTTGATTTCGATCCAACTGCCGCGCTCGGGAATGATCCGGCATGCGTGCAGCGGGCGGTCCGCCGAGAGCGTCTCCTTGATGAAGTCCACACCGGGCGAGCGGTGCAACTGCGAGACGATGACGCGTTCCGCACCGTTCACGATGAACTCGCCGCCGCCGATCATGATCGGCATTTCGCCGAGGTAGATGCTCTCCTCGGTGATTTCGTCCTTGTCCTTGCGGTGCAGCCGGCAGCGGATTCGGAACGGCATGCCGTACGTCAGCCGCAACTGGCGGCATTCATCCGGCGTGTAGCGCGGCTTTCCACGCGTGTAGTCGAGATACTCGAGCGTGATGTTCTCGTCGTAACTCGTGATGGGGAAGACCTCGCGCAGAAGGCCTTCCAGTCCGGTCGGCGTTCGCGACTCCGGCGGCGTGTCCGATTGAAGGAACCGCTTGTAGGATCCGACCTGAATCTCGATGAGGTTCGGGATGGGCATCGCTTCCTGAAGCTTGCCAAACCTGCGAATCTCCAACTTGCTTGCCATTTCGACCCTTTCGTACCGATGTATGCGGCGTCCGGATTGCCGAGAGGTGACTGCGCCGTGTCACCTCGCTCGACCCCGGCATGCGTAATCGTCTACGATCTCCGGCCTCGCGTGCTTACCGGGTGATTGCGAGTCGTGCGCGCAGCGTATAACGGCCGGTCATCTAAACCGTCCGCATGAGTGCAGAAGTGCCTCGCCGCGACGCCAAGACTCTCGTTCTTCACCAGGTGGTAAACGACTACTCTGATACCAGGGGACTGCCGTCGACAGCGGCCATCTCGTGCAGTCGACCAGTCCCACCCGATCGATGCATTGCCGCCGCCATCGCGGAGAAACGGAAGATTGTAAGTCCTGTGCTGGCATACGCCAGCGAAAAAATCGCGGAATCTCGATTTTTGCCCGCTGAGCCGCTCTGAGAGCGTTTCTGAGGGCCGTCCGGAGGCGAGACTGCGAAATACATCGCAGATGATCGACTGCCTCGCCGGTCTGTCTATGCTGGAGGGGGCAAATAGCCTAACATGGCTCCGTGTAAGGGTTTCCGTCGGTTCTTTGGGAGTTGTCGGCATGAAAGAGGCACAGGGGCTCGTTCGGGCCTTTCACGATCACTACCTCGGTGACAATCAGTCCACGCCGGCCCTTTGCGACGTTTCGCTCCTCGACCTCCGTGTCAGGCTCGTGGAGGAGGAGGCGGGCGAGCTGGCTGAAGCGGTGCGGGACCGGGATATCGTCGGCATCGCCGACGCGCTGGCGGATCTGCTCTACGTCATCATCGGTACGGCGTGCGTGCTGGGCATCGACCTCGACCCCGTCTTCGCCGAGGTGCACCGCTCCAACATGACGAAACAGGCCCCGCCCGGCGGACGCGGCAAACCCATCAAAGGTGAGGGTTTCCAGGAGCCGGATCTTGAGAGCGTGCTGATTCGGCAGGGTTGGCAGCCGGACGACGGCGCGAAAACGTGAGCATCAGGCAGACGGCTGCGTGCCGGGCGGCTGGCCGCTGTCACCGATCATTCGATCAAGGGGCAGCCGGATGGTGACGACGGTCCCCTGCCCGACTTTCGACGCCATCTCGATCTTCCCGCCCATTTCCGAGACCAGCCCGTGGACCGCGGCCAGGCCGAGCCCGATGTTCTCGAGATCGCCGCCGCCGAGTTCGCCTTTGGTGGTGAAGAACGGCTCAAAAACACGGTCCAGCAGGTCTTCGGCAATCCCGCAACCAGTGTCGGTCACGGTGATCACGGCGGTCCGCCCTTCTTTCTTCATCGAGACGGTAAGATTGCCGCCCGACGGCATCGCGTCGAACGCATTGTGTGAGAGGCTCTCGAGGATCGGCAGCAGCCGCTGCGATTCGAACGGCCCGGAATCGACGGATTCAATGTCGGTCGTGAGTTGAACGTTGGCCTTCTCCGCAATGGGACGAATGCGGGTGATGAAGCCATCGACAATCGCGTTCAGTTCATCCCAATCGATGACTTCGTTTTCGGATTCGGCGAACGCGGCGAGTTGCTTCGTGATCCGGGTGGCACGTCCGATCGCCTGCGCCAGCAGTCGAAGCGTGCGTCGTAACTCACGCGGACTGTCGCTTGGAAGGACGTAATCGATGCTGGTCAGCATGCCGCCGAGGATGTTGTTGAAATGATGCGCCACGCCGCCCGCCATGCTGCCGAGCGAGGCCATTCGGCGGCTGCGGGCCAGTTCCTGTGACAGCTTCTTCCGGTTGGAGATATCGCGCATGCTGGCCGAAGCGCCCAGGCTGTTCCCCTGCGCATCGATGACGGGTGAAGCGATCAGCACGAAGGTGCGCTTTCCGCCGTCTTCCTCGAAGAACTTCACTTCGAGGTCGCCCACGGTTCTCTCGTTGAGAGCGGCGGCAACAACTTCGCGCACTGCGTCGCGCTGCGACTCGTGGAAGAGATCAAGGAACGGCACGCCGACCGGGTCGTTCGTGATGCCGCCGAAGTGATCCGCGGCCTGCTGATTCCAGAACGTGATCCGCATATCGGCGTCGATGCCGACGACGAGAAAGCCGAGGCTCTGGCAGACGTCCTTGAAGTAGTTGTCGCTCAGTGCGGCCATTGCGAGATTCTCAAGGTCGGCACATCGCCGACCGGCATGGTGCGCAGGTTCACATGGGCGATTCCGTCACGTTCTCTCTCGCGGTGCGCTCCGCCTCAGTATACGCCCGAATAATCGGGCTGATCACAAAGACGCTCTCTCTTTCGCCGCTGTCCTCCGGCGTCCCGGCAGCGGGCACGACACCGCTGAAAAACGCCCTGCTCAGCAGAGGCTGATCGTACATGGATTCGGCTGGGCCGAGAAGCAGAAAGCCGCCCGCGGGAATCTCGGCGCGAAACGTCAGATCTTCAAACGAGTGGCGTCGTTCCTCCGGCACCTGCCGCGCACCGGCCTCCGTGATGATCCATCGCAGCGGACCCGGCGGCTCCTCGATCTCCGGCACGATCGTGAGGATCGACGTCTGCAGGTCGGGCGGTCGCAGTTCAAAAGCGATTCGAAAACGCGCCTTGGCCTGGACGAATTCATGACCGCTCAAGCCGCCCGCGGCATCATAATGAAACACGACCAGCCGCGGATCGCAGGGCCCGACGTCGAGGTCAACCAGCTTGGAGGCATCGGGAACGGACATATCCGAAGCGCTGGTGACCCTGTCCAGCGAATCCAGCCACTCCCTGAGGGGAAACCGATCGGACTCTCGGCCGACGGCAGCCCGGAATCCGTTGTCGGCCAGGCGGAGCCGCTGATCAGCCTGCGGCAGCTTGCCGGTGACGAGCTTCCAAAGTCGGCTGTCCTCCGAGAACGCACCGCGCGGCGCCGTGAACCGATGAACTTTGAATTCGACGACCAGCCGTTGAAGCGGCCGTTCAAATACGGACGCATCGCGGCCGCTCGTCTGCGGCGTCGGCACCGGCATCAACTCGTTCTCCGCCGGCGTATCGTGCGGCTCACCCGCATCCTTCAGCCTGGGCGAGAGACCATCGCAGCCCGAAACGAGAATGAGCAGCGACGTGAGCAGGAACATAAACCGAGCCCGATGCTGGATGCACCGAGTNNNCCTTGCCGTTTTGGCTCAACGCCTTCTGGCTCATGTTCGCAGTGTGTCCTCATCACGGCCGCACCATCAACACAACAACAGCCGTTCATAAGACTCTAAGAACCGATACGTGCCCGGTCAATCGGGTGATCGAGGATGGGTGCTCGGAATCAGTGCAGGCGCGCGGAATCGCCCCGATGGACGGTTCCGTTTCATATCGCGATGAAGGAAGGTAAATCGCCGGAAAACGGCAAGTCGCGGAAGCGCGAAGCGAGGCGGAAACCGGCCGCGGGCCATGAGCAAACAGGTCGCGGCCGATCGATTGACTACTTCTTTTCTTCTTCGGCGGACTCTTCGTCCTTGGCCTTCTTCTTCGTCTTGCCGCCGACGGGGGCTTTGCGGTGTGCCACTTTGCGCAGACCGTAAGGGCTGTCGCCCTCGCTGAACTCTTCTTTTTCTTCGAGGATCACGATGCGCTCCGCACGCGTGAGTACATTCCGATGCCTTGACAGCGTGCTCCGACTCTTCAACGAACGATCCATTGACATCCGACAACATCTCCCTGCAACTAGACCGGCCGTCCGGTCTGCGTCTTGCCATAATTCACGAAATCGCAGCCCTTGAATTCATACAGGCCGCCGGATTTCCGATACTCTGCACCCAACTCCTCAACCCGACTGCGAAACGCCTCTCGCTCTTCCCTGCATTCGGCGCCCGTCTTGAAGCCTTTCGCGCTGTACAGCACAAAACCGTTGCTGTGCCGCCTTGCCTGCGTTGCAATTCCTCTTTCGGCCAGAAAACGCCGCACGTCGGCGAGATCCTGAGCCACGACGTCGCCGCTCCTCTCTCGTTGGATCAGGAACGACTCGATCTGAAGGTAGTTCAGATCCTCCGCATCCGCCTGAGCCGCCGCGCCCTGGCCCGCCACGCTGGCAGGCACGTTGGCAACGACGCCGCCTGACTCCTGCTTCGCCGGCGGCTTGCTGAGCAGTTGTATCAACTCGGCGCTCTTCGCCTGCTCACCTGAGCGATCGGCGGTCGGCCTCTCCGCGCGCCTCCCCTGTCGGCTCGCCGCGGAACTGTTGCCATCGGCCGGTGTCTTGATCGCCGCGGCCGGGCGCAACCCTTGTCCGCCGTCGCCGCTCATCGACTTCCGCCCGAGTGCGTAGGCCCCGAGCAAGAGCAGACAAACAGCCGCCGCCGCAGTGACACCAGCGACGCTGCCCAGCGAAAACACGACTCGACCTTGCGAAACGCGAACCGGCGAGTCGCCTTCAACCTTTGGCGCGTTTTGCGCTGCTTCAATGGCGGCGGCGCGCTTTGCCGCCTTCTGGGCGCGCTTGGCGGCTTTCTTTTCTTCGCGGGCCCGGCGCTTCTCTTCGGCGGCGAGCCGCTTTTCCTGTTCCGCGCGGCGCTGGGCTTCCATCTCCGCCCGGGCTTCTTCTTCTGTCAGAGCCTCGGCGACCGTCGGGATCGCGGACGCGTCCTGCTCGCTCTGCTTTCGTCCGAACAGGCCTTTGCGCCGCTTGGGATATTGCACCTGCGGCGCCGACGACATCACTTCAAAGAGGCTCACTCTTCCTTTGCGAGACACAAGCGCATTCCTTTGCTGCACCGCCTTCCTGGCGGGCCCCCAGCTTACGGCGAGCGTGGAATTCCTTAACCTGAACAGGATAGCGATTTTGCGGTCGAATTCAACGGAGAATACCGCGACGATCAGGGCCGCAACAGCACGGCAACCCCGGACGGCTCCGTCACACGGCCGATTTCAGCCGCACAGGGCGTTCCCGCCGCTTCCAGCAGCGACACGGCCTCGGCAGCCCGCTCCGATGCAACCGCCAGCAGCAATCCGCCGGAGGTCTGGGCGTCTGCAAGCACCTTCATCAGCACTTCGTCCGCCCCACTGTTTCGGAACCGATCACCGATATTCTCAAGCGTCGTCTTCCACGTTCGCGTAACGCCGCCGGCCTGCGCCAATTCAAGCGTACGACCGATAAGTGGCACGCTGCCCGCGTTGATTTCGAGCGTCACACCGGACGCTTCCGCCATTTCGTAAGCGTGGCCGATCAGCCCGAAACCGGTCACGTCCGTGACACTGCGAACGCCGACCTTTTTCGCGGCATCCGCCGCGGGCGCGTTCAACGCACACATGATGCGGACTGTCTCTGCAAACTCTTCCTGTGAAATCTTGCCGCTCTTGGCCGCCCCGCACATCGTGCCCGACCCGATCGGCTTGGTCAGGATCAGACGATCGCCCGGCCGTGCCGCTCTGTTCGTAAACAACTCATCAGGATGAACGGTACCGGTCACGGCAAGGCCGTACTTGATTTCCGCATCTCGAACCGAATGGCCGCCCACGATGACCGCACCGGCCTCGGCGACTTTGTCAGCGCCGCCGGCAAGGATTTCATTGAGGATTTCGATAGGCAGCACATTGTCCGGAAAACCGACGATGTTCAGACACGTGAGCGGCTTCGCGCCCATCGCGTAACAATCCGAAAGGCTGTTCGCCGCCGCGATCTGTCCGAACGTGAACGCATCATCCACGAGCGGCGGGAAAAAATCGGTCGTCTGGACGATGGCGAGATCGTCGCGCAGCCTGAACACCCCGGCGTCGGAATAGTGTTCCGGGCCGATCAGCAGATCGGGGTGCCGCGTCGCGGGTAGCTCACGCAGAACCTGCGTGATGGCCCCGTAGGGCAGCTTGCCCGCTCACCCGCCGCAGGACGCGTACGCCGTCAGTTTGACTTCCTTACCGGGCGACAAAACCTCACCTTTCGTTTTGAAGCAACCTCAC
>NPIF01001532.1_pt2 | contig 10864 bp, 9 predicted proteins | sample 8637461 | NCBI WGS metagenome assembly NPIF01 (sample SAMN07420641, study PRJNA396082) | bioreactor metagenome | isolation source: sample BR12 brine-fed electro-methanogenic bioreactor BR | place: Japan: Kochi | collected 2016-12-09
TAGTCGATGTAGCGATTGCCGTCGACATCGACCAGACTGGCACCCTTGGCCTCGCGGATATAGACCGGCTCGTCGCCCACGCTTCGAAATGCCCGAACCGGCGAGTTCACACCGCCGGGCATCAGTCCTTTCGCCTTCGCAAACAACGCCGCGGACGCCGCGTTGGCTGCCTGCTGTCTCTTCGCTAATCCAATCACGAATCCGCCTCCATCAACGCAATCAAGCCCCCTGCCGCAACCATTGGGCGGCATCGATTGCGTAGTAACTGATGATCATGTCCGCCCCGGCGCGTTTGATCCCGACGAGCGCCTCCATCGCTGCCCTCTTCTCATCGAGCCAGCCGTTGGCTGCCGCCGCCTTGATCATGCTGTACTCACCGCTGACCTGATACGCCGCCAGCGGCGTACCGGGATGTCGTTCGCGCACGCGGCGGACAATATCAAGATAAGGTCCCGCCGGCTTGACCATCAACATGTCCGCGCCTTCGGCGACATCGAGGTCAACCTCCGCAATCGCCTCACGCCCATTGGCCACATCCATCTGATGCGTCCGCCTGTCGCCGAACTTCGGGGCGCAGTCGGCGGCATCGCGAAACGGGCCGTAAAACGCCGACGCATACTTGACGGCATACGAGAGTATCGCTGTATCGGCGTGCTTTGCCTCATCGAGTGCCGCCCTGATGGCACCAACCATGCCGTCCATCATGCCGCTCGGCGCGATAATGTCTGCGCCCGCGTTTGCATAGGCCGCGGCGGCTTGCCCCAGCACGCTCAGTGTCGAATCGTTGTCGATGTTCTCGCCATGCAGCAGCCCGCAGTGACCGTGATCGGTGTACTCGCACAGACACGTATCCGCGACAACGAGCATATCTNNCCACGTCTGCTTGATCCGGCGCGTCGCCGCGCAGATCACGCCGTCGTCGGCCCATGCCCGTGATCCTTGCGCGTCCTTGTGCGACGGAATACCGAACAGCATCACGGCCGGAATACCCAAGCCCGCCACGCGCTCCAGTTCTCCCTCCATCGAGTCCAGCGTGTGCCGCCGGATGCCGGGCATCGAACCGATCGGCCCCGCGTCCGCTTCGCGTTCCGCGATGAACATCGGATAGATGAAATCTCGCGGCGAAAGCTCCGTCTCGCGGACCAGCCGCCGCATCGCCTCGCCTTGTCGCAGCCGCCTGGGCCGTCGTGCTATCGAATGCATACCATCTCTCCCTGCCGCAGGAAATGCTCCCCCAACGCGGCCACCATGCCCGCACACCCCGGCGGCTCGGCCACGACATCGACGCGCAGACCGAGCCGTCGAGCTTCCTCCGCCGTCGTGGGTCCGATGCAACCGACGACGGTGTCGTGCAACGCGTCCGTGAATGCCGCCGCGCCTCTTACCGCAGACGGGCTGCAGAAAAGGATGGCGTCGAAGCCGGCCCGCAGTACTGCGAGCGCCTCAGGCGATGGTTTGATCGTCTTCGTTTGATAGACGACTTCGCAGCGCACCTCCGCACNNCAGCCCATCCGGCAGTGTGGGCAGCGCGAGATCGCCGTGCGGGAACAGCACGCGGAGCCCGGCGAGAGGTCGCGAAGCGGCGCCGTTGCTTCCTGCAAACGCGGCCGCGATCGCATCCACCAGCGACGTCGCCAGGGCGGCCTTCGGAACGATGTCCGCCTTGATGCCGTGCTGCGCAAGCTGCCGTGCGGTGCCCGGCCCCAGAGCCGCGACCCGTATGCCGCCCAGCGCCCTGGCATCGAGCCCCGCTGCTTCGATGTGCCTCCAGAAGCCGCGAACGCCATGCACCGACGTAAACGCAATGAGGTCGAACGCGCCAAGTTTTCGTATCGCATCGTCGATTCCCGGCGACTCGGGCGAATACTCGATCTCGATCAGCGGGCAGTTCACGATGTTCGCGCCGCGCGCCGACAGCAGTCGCCGTAGTTCGCTTGATGTGCTGCTCGCCTGTGTCACGACAATTCGCCGCCCGCGTAAACCGTATGCTTGCGCCGGCTCGCGGTCTGCATTTGGCATCCTGTCCTGCCCCGCCGTCGGCCCGATGACCGTCACGATCGGCGCGCGGAGATTCGCCGCGTCCACCGCATCGGCGAGCGTCGAGAGTGTCGCTCGGACCTCCTGCTGGTCCGGCGTCGTCGCGTCGGCGATCGATGCCGCCGGTGTGTCCGCCGGTTTACCCGACGCGAGCAATGCGTCCGCGATTCGCCGAAGATTCGAAAGCCCCATCAGCACAACAAGCGTATCGATGCGCGACAGTGCCGTGTAATCGTGTGGCGGCAACGAGTCCTTGCCATCCACCCGGCCAGTGATCACGGCGAACGAACGCGCCCCGTCGCGGGCTGTCATCGGAATGCCCGCTGCCGCCGGCCCGGCGATCGCACTGGTCACACCCGGCACCACGATGCAATCAATGCCCGCATCGCGGCAAGCTTGCATTTCCTCAAAACCGCGGCCGAAGACGAACGGATCGCCGCCCTTCAATCGCACGACGCACCGGCCACGCTCGGCATGCTCGATCATCGCGTGATTGATGTCGGCCTGCCGCCGGCTCGGCTCATCCGGTCGCTTGCCGACGTCGATCACCTCCGCGCCGGAGCGCACCTCGCTCAACAGCGCCTGCGGTATCAATCGATCGTGCAGGATCACGTCGGCCGTTCGCAGGACATCGAGCCCCTTGAGCGTGATCAACCCCGGATCGCCCGGGCCTGCACCGACCAGATACACCATGCCGCGCCTCTGCTTCATGTCCGTACTCCGGCCGATGATTGTTGCCGCTCGAACGCATATGCCATCGCCCTCGCCACGACGCGCGGATCGTCGCCTGCTCGCGTCTGATCGAAGAGTACGTGGCCGTCCGGTGACAGAACTTGTGCGTGCAGTTGCACCGACGCCCGCGCAACGGCGTATGCGGCGACGGCGATCGACGTGTCTTCCTCAAACGGCCGCAGGAATTCAAGCTCAGCCGCGTTGGCCCGGCGCGTCGGCTCATGCTCAAGCATCGAGACACTTGCGATCACCGCTGCGTCATCCATCCGCGTCTGTACCGCCAGCGTCGCCTGCCCCGGCGCGGGTACGAATGCACGTAAGTCAAACCGTTGCACGGCTTCGTGGGACAATTCCAGTCGCTCCAGCCCAGCCGCCGCCAGAATTGCCGCGTCGAATCGTCCTTCTCGCACCTGCCGCACGCGATCCTCCACGGCGCCGCGAATCGGTACCGGCCGGAGATCGGGCCGCAGTCGCATGATCTGCGCCGCACGCCGCGGGCTGCTCGTACCGACGCTCGCTCCCGGCGGCAGTTCCTCCAATGTCAGATTGTCGCGCGACACCAGCGTCTCCGCGGGGTCGCCGCGTTTGAGCACCGCCGCAATCGTCAGCCCGGCCACCGGCCGTACCGACAGATCCTTAAGGCTATGCACGGCCAGATCGATCTCCCCCGCCCGAAGTGCTGCCTCAATGTCATCCGCAAACGGCGAGTCCGACGGCAACGACGCAATAGGCCGCGACAAGTCGCGATCGCCTGATGTGCCAATCGGCACGATCTCGACCGCAACATCATTCGCCGCCAGCCGGTCCGCCACGTGCCGCGCCTGCCACAACGCCAATCGGCTCTCGCGCGTGCCGAGCCGCAGGACCGAGCGGCCGCCGGTCTGCTCCACGATTCCCCCGACCTTCAATTGAGTCACAATTGCCCCCTTTCCGTCGACGCATGCGTCAACAACGAAGCCTCCGTCGCGAGCGCTTCAACGATCTCGCGAACCCCCGGATGACTCCCGACCGATTGTGCACGGATGATCCGCCGGCCGCGGACCTCGGCACAGGCCGGTTCTGATGTGTGCGACAACGCGTCCATGCCAAGTCGTTGCGGCACGTCCATCTGTGCGTGCTGGCCGCCGCCAATGAGAAACGGGACGGCGATTAACAACGACGTCTCGGCGTTCGCCATGTATTCCTCCACCAGCGGAGGTTCGTCCAGAAACGCCGCCTCGACACGCGCGAAGATTGCTCGACGCCGCAGCGCGCGGCAGGCGCTTCGCACCGTGTCGCCGCTGTGCGCATGCCGCCGCGTGCCGTGCCCGATGATCAGCAACGTGGCATCGGCGGCGCTGACTTGAAACCGCGCGGCGGCCGTCGTCGCGAGCATTTCAACAATGTCAACCAGTTCTCTTCTTGAGCCGAGCGAGGGCGTAACGCGGATGTCCCATCGTTCCGGCCTGTCGCATTCCTGTAACGCCGCCGGCAGCACCCGTTCGCGGAAAAAACCGTCGCTGGTCATCACCGGCACGACGACAACGCGGCCGGGCGGCAGACCCGCCAGCGCTTCCGCAAAGCCGGGCGTTCCGCGATTAAACGCCGCGACGACCTCGTACCACTTTCCCGACGCGTGCAGGGCTGCCGCCAGATCGCGAACGTGAAGATTCGCCGGCGAGTCGTCGCCCGCACCGTGAGCCGCGAGAATCAGACTGGCTCCTGTCATGCGGCGGCCTCCTTGCTCCCCGATTGCAGTTGCATGATCGCCAGATGGGCCGCATGACGTCGGCAAGGCCGCCCGCCTTTTGCGGACCGTTCAGCCCACGCTCGCAGCAGCCGAATGGTCTCGACGTGCCGCCGCGCCGCGAACCATCGCGCGACGCGATGCGACTCGATGTCGATGATGCGCTCCGCCTGCTGCACGATCGCCCCCGACGCATCGCCGCGAATGAGCACGTCATCCAGCGTCGCAATCGTCACGCCACGCAATCCGGCGATCGACGGCTCGATGTTTCGCGGCATGCCGAGATCGATCAGCAGTCGCGGCCGGCCGTCGTCCGCCATCATTTCGCGTGTGAGAATCGGTAGCGGTGACGAGGTGCAGGCGATCACAACATCCGCGCGGTTCGCCGCATCACCACGCGCCTCCCACGCGATCGGCGTCGCGCCGACGCACCCTGCGACGTCCTCGAGCCGCGTCGCATGCCGACCCGCGATGAACACCGATTCCCATCCCGCCGCTCGCAGCGCCGTCGCGACTTCCACGCCCAGCATGCCCGTCCCAATGATGAGCACGCGCGGCGATCTTGCGGGGTTCTTGCGGCCCACATATTCAACTGCCTGCTCGGCATACGACCCGGCAATGCGATTGATGCCTGTCATCCTGCGAACATGCCGGCCGGTATGGATCGCCGCCCGAAAAATCGACGACAGTCTTGCTCCGCATGTTTCGTGCTCGCCCGCCGCGAGAAACGCACCGCGAACCTGCCCGAGGATGTGGTCCTCACCAAGAATCGGCGACTCCAACCCCGACGCAACACGCAGCAGGTGCGTTACCACTTCATGTCCGGCATACGTCTTCGCGAACTCCGCCACGTTCTCAACCGGCAGTTCCAACGATTCGGCGAACGCCGTGACGAGCACGCCTGCATTCGGCGCGTCGGCAACATACACCTCGACCCGGCCGCACGTCTTAATGATCACGCACTCGCCGAATGCGGCACGCAGCGCCGCCTCAAGCCGCGCTTTCTGCGCCACGTCCATGGCGAAACGCTCGCGGACAGCCGTCGCCGCGGTGCGATACGAAATCTCGATGGCGGCCAGTCGCTGCATCAGGGCAGCACCTCCAGCGACAACGTCGCCCGCGTCGGCGCTTCCGAGCCGCTGATCCGTGTCCGCGGCGTGGTGTTTTGCGCAAATCGCTGATAGAAATCGCCCAATCCTTCACCGTCGCGCCGCTCCGTCGCCCAGCGAATAAACAGCGGCCGCAGCACGCTGATGATCTCGTCCGAATCAACGTCCTCGGCAAACAGATCGACAACGCGATCGCCGCTCAATCCGCCGCCCACGTAGATGTTGTACTTACCGCCCGGCTTACGACCGACGAACGAGAGATCAGCCGTATAGGGCCGCGCACAGCCGTTGGGGCAGCCGGTCATCCGCAGCGCCATCGGCTCATCCGCGAGCCCCAGCAGTGCGAATTCGGCTTCAAGCTGATCCAGAAGCGACGGCATCATGCGTTCCGATTCCGTGATCGCCAGTCCGCACGTCGGCATCGCCGGACACGCCATCGCATACCGCCGCACGCCGCTCAGTGACCGCGGCAGCCGAACGTTGTGGCGAGCCAGTATCGCTTCCACATCGTCGACTGCCGCGGACTGAAGCTGTGTGAACAGGAGATTCTGTTGGGGTGTCAGGCTGATCTCGGGGCGGAACTTCTGCACGATTTCTCGCAGCGCGGTTTTTATTCGCACATCACCCCGATCGATGATGCGGCCGTTGGGTACATGCACGCCGTAGAAGCACGCATCGCCGCAGTCATGTCGACCGAGATGATCCGGCCCGCCCGGCGACGGCGTTTCTACATACGGTTCCAGCGCGAACGACACGCGTCCGCGAAACTGCTCTGCAAACCGCTCCATCCCCCATTCGTCGATGAGGTACTTCAGCCGGGCGTGCTTGCGATCGGCGCGATTGCCGTGGTCGCGGAAAATCGCCGCCACGGTGCGCACCGTCTCGACCGCGTGCTCCACGTCGATGAAGCCCAGCGGTTCGGCCAGCTTCGCATAGGTCGACGCGTTGCCGTGCGACATGCCCATGCCGCCGCCCACGACCACGTTGAAACCTCGCACGCCGCCGCCCTCGACAATTGCGATCAGACCGCAGTCATACGAGAACACGTCGATGCAGTTGTCGTCCGCCAGCGCAATGCCGGTCTTGAACTTGCGAGGCAGATACTGCTCGCCGTAGAAAGGCTCCGACTCCTGCGTTGTCTCGACCTTTTCCTCATCCAGCCATATCTCATGATATGCTCGCGTCGCGGGTCGGAGTTGTTCCGCGATTTCCTGCGAAAACCGCCGCAGAAGAACATGCGCCTCGTCATCCAGCGGTGCGGGGCACGTCATCACGTTCCGCTCGACGTCGCCGCAGGCCGCCAGCGTCGTCATCAGTCTCTGATTGATCCGCGCGATTGTGTCTTTCAGGTCGCGTTTGAGCACGCCGTGGAACTGGATTCCCTGCCGTGTCGTGATCCGCAGCGAGCCGCCGCCGTAGGCATCCGCGATCGCGTCCAGTTCGAGATACTGCTTTGTTGTGAGCCGTCCGCCCGGCAGCGCGACGCGAACCATGAAGCTGTACGCCGGTTCGAGCCCGGCTTTCTTGCGATCCCGCCGCGCGTCAAGATCGTCCTGTTGATAGACGCCGTGAAACTTTAGCGCCTGCGTGTCGGCCTCTTCGAAGTGCGTTGATGCCGATCCGAGTGTCTCCTCGATCCCACCGCGCAACCGCTGACTGTCGCGCTTGATGCCTTCGACCTTGCTCTCTTTTCTGTCGGGTGTCTTTGCCATCGTGCAATCTCAGTTCGCGGCTGTCTTCGGCCTCGTTTGATTCCTTAAATGCCGTCGCCGTGCAGGCCGCATTCGGTCTTCTCCATGCCGCTCCAGCGGCCCGAACGCGTGTAGTCCTCCGGTGATGCGCCTTCGACCCTGCTGGTGCAATGCGTGCAGCCGACGCTGGGATAGCCGCGTTCGTGCAGCACGTTGTAGGGCACGTCGTTCGCCTTGATGTACTGCCAGATCTGCCTGCGCGATGACGCGGCAAGCGGATTGACCTTGAGCACCTTGTAGCGCCAGTCCCATTCGATCACGCGCAGGCTCGCCCGAGTCGCCGACTGGCTTCGTCGCAGCCCGGTGATCCACACGTCGACCTCGCCCATGACCGCCGTCATCGGGTCCGTCTTGCGCAGCTTGCAGCACAGGTCGGGATCTCGCTTCCAGAGTTCCGGCCCGTACTGCTCCGCCTGCTGCTCGGGGGTAAGATCGGTCCCGCGATTGACGAACAACACGTGCGGATAGCGGGCCGCCAGCCGATCGCGCAGTTCGTAGGTCTCGCGGAAGAAGAACATCGTGTCGAGATAGGCGACCTTCAGTTTCGTCGTATGTCTGGCGCACATGTCGATCAATGCGCAGCCCTCCATTCCGAACTGTGTCGTGATGACGATGCGCTGATGCGCAAATCGCTGCATGATCCACGGAATCAGAACCTCCGTCGGGCTCGCTTCGCTGATCTCCGCGATCGGCCGCTGCATCTCGCCCTGCTCCATGATGGGCAACTCCATCGGTCGCCTCTCCCCTGTCGGTTGCTTGATCCGGCCCAAATACAAAAAAGGCCCGCGGGTTTCGGTCCCACGGGCCTTTGACGCTTCGCTTATAGTCTGATGCTTAACGTCGGACGAACCCCGGAACCGCCTCGCGGCAGCAACAACCGCACGCACAACAACAGACCGCAGCGGCGCCGTGCGCCGGCGATTCGTGATGCATCGCGAAAGTTGTCGGAGTAATCGTCATACAGTTTCGCCTCAGCCTTTAGACAAATAGCTGACCGGCAACGTCAAGTCAAGCATTCAGCACACATCGGATAATCACGTCACATGATACGCTGATTTCTCACGGCCAATCGCGGCCTGCGCCCCCTATCGGACTCGTGCTGCGGCCGTGACACTGCGATTCTCGAAGCGTGATGCTCAGTCGACCAACTTTGATTCCGGCGCGTCTGCTTTGTTCTCCGGCAGCAGGAACTGCTCGGGCCGGTCCTTGACCACGCGTTGCCGCCATTCCTCGCTGTAGCCGTCTTCCCGCGGTTGGTGCTTGTCGTCCTGCACATAGCCGTCGTTGTACTTGCAGATAAGGAACTCGCCCAGCTCGCGCCATCGCTTGACCGTCTTTTCCGCGTGATCGACGCAGTATTCCGTCAAAAACGCCTGCGCCGCCCTGGGGTCTTTCTTCAACAACGCCAACGCCTGCTCTTCGATGGCCGCCTGCCGCCGCAGTGCCGCGCCCTCCAACTCGCGCTGCACCGCCTGGATGTCCACGATCATCTGCGAGTAACGCAGATTGGCGTAGTTGGCCACAAAGTTGAACACCCACCACGCCGAATCCCACGAAAACTCGCTCAGTTTGCCCACGGCATACGACGGCGGCACCTTGTTCACACAGCAATAGAGCGGCACATAGCAGCAGGTGTATGTGTCGTCGACGGCATACCAGTACACGCCGCCAATGGGATCGGGAAGCCACGAACGCGACTGCGAAACAAATGTGAAGCCGGTCTGCTGCGTCGAGATCGGCCGCTCCCACACGTACTCCTTGTCGCTGCCTTCGATCTTCCAATCAATCGGCCGCCAGCGATTGGGGGTGCCATAAGGCCCCGCGTCCAAGCCCTTCGTCATGTCGTAGTCGGTGCCTTCATAATGATCTCGCATTAACGCGAACACATCTTCGACACTCAACTTCTTGTCCGGCTTGATCCACAACGGGTACGGCTCGGCCCCCTCGACGCCGCGATGGAAATCCGGCGGCAGATTGAGCGACGGCGCCGCGCGGCGCATCATGCTCCACACGCGGGTCGACGCGTAGCGCTGATTCCTCGGCGTCGGCGGGCAATACGCATCGCAGTACCGAAACGGCTTGCCTGACTTCGGATCGTAGTAGCCCTTCTCGATCGCGAATGAGATCACGTTTTCCGAGTAGAGACAATTCTCGGGATCGTCGAGCGGAAACTCGCCGATCCGCGCCTTGTTGGCATGGCACGAGAAACAGCCGTCGGGAATCTTCATCGCCACCCACAGTGCGCCCTTGCCACCGGGACCGGGGCCGATGATCTCCAAGATCCACGCCTCCTGCGTGTCGGCAATCGAAATCGACTCGCCCGTCGAGCGATAACCGTACTCGGCGACTAGGTCGGTCATCACCTTGATCGCCTCGCGCGCCGTCTTCGCACGCTGAAGCGCAAGCTGCATCAGATCCCAGTAGTGCAGCAGACCGTCGGGATTGTGCAGTTCTTCGCGGCCGCTGAACGTCGTCTCGCTGATTGCGAGTTGATGTTCGTTCATCAGACCCATCACAGCGTAGGTGTGCGGAACCTGTTTGATCTTGCCGCGGACCTTGCCGCCCCACGTCGTGATCTCCAGCATCTCACCCGGCTCATGATCTTCCGCGGGGCGATAGCGCAGCGTGGGATGAAACTCCCCGTCGCACGTATAGGTGATGATGACGGAGCCGTCGGCCGACGCCCCCTTCGTCACCAGCAGGTTGGTACACGCGTCGGCGCTGTTGGCAAGCGTCAGAATCGCCGCGCATCCCAGCAGCGGCGTAACAAGACGGCGCAGAGGCTTCATCATGCAATCACCTTTCGTTATTCGGGCTCACCAGCGGCCGGGCCTGCCGCCGCATTTGCGTACATTCTAGCGGATAGGGCAATCGACGTAACAGGTGGATGTATGCGTCACGCCGCAGCGACACTATCGCAGCGAAGCGGGCGTCTCCAGACCGTGGGCTTCCATGAGTTCGCGATCCGCCAGCAGTTCGTCCGTCGGTCCGTCAGCCACAATCCGTCCCTCGTCCAGCACCGCGACGCGATCTGTCGTCTCGCGCACGAATTCGAGATCGTGCGAGGCGATGAGGCGCGTCGTCGACAGGTCGTTGATCAGCCGGATAAGCTGCCGCCGTGAGCGCGGATCGAGATCGTTCGTCGGCTCATCGAGCATGATGATCTCCGGCTCCATCGCCAGAATCGTGGCGATGGCGACGCGTCGCTTTTCGCCCGCGCTGAGATGGTGGCTCACACGTTCGGCATAGGCCGCTGCATCCGTCCGCGCCAGCGCCTCGTCCACGCGACGTTGGACTTCATCCGCATCAAGCCGCAGATTCAGCGGGCCGAACGCGACATCGTCACGCACCGTCGCGCTGAACAACTGGTTGTCCGTATCCTGAAAGACGATGCCCGCCTTGCGGCGAATCGCGGCGAGATTCCCCTTCTCGCGGACGTCCAGCCCCGCGACGCGGAGCGAGCCTTCGCTCAGACGACGAATGCCGACAAACGTCAGGAACAACGTCGT
>NPIF01005239.1_pt1 | contig 10851 bp, 12 predicted proteins | sample 8637461 | NCBI WGS metagenome assembly NPIF01 (sample SAMN07420641, study PRJNA396082) | bioreactor metagenome | isolation source: sample BR12 brine-fed electro-methanogenic bioreactor BR | place: Japan: Kochi | collected 2016-12-09
GCTCCTTCAGCCACTCGGACACCTCTCCCGGCGGCGCGCGAGGCGGATACACAGGACGGGGGGCGTCCCGGCTTGCCTGCGCCGGTCGGGGGGATTCTCTGCGAAAGCCGCGATTCTGTCAAAGGAACCGCGGGTGTGCGTTCGCTTATCGGGCGGCTTCATCCCACCTTGACGCAGTCGCGGATCGCGCGACCGCGCTGGTTCCGTCGGCTCGTGCAGCACGTCCCGTGGAGCAACCGGCGAGACGGCGTCCGCAGTCGCGCCGATTTGAGCCTCCCCGATTCCAATAGAGCACGTCTCCGCGAAAACGGCTAGGATAAGGCATGATGACACGTGCGTCGTCCAAGTCGCCCCGCCCGCCCGACGAGACTGGAGAGTCCCGAACCTCGGCCGAGTCTTATGAGATCATCCTCGACTCCGTCGCGGACGGCGTATTCACGGTCGATCTTGACTGGCGGATTACCTCGTTTAACAGGGCCGCCGAGCGGATTACGGGTGTCTCTCGCGAAGAAGCGATCGGCCGCCGCTGCTGCGACGTCTTTCGAGCCAGCATCTGTGAGAGCGATTGCGCCCTCAAACGCACGCGCGACAGCGGCCGCCCCGTCGTCAACAAGGCCGTCTATATCTATACCGCCGACGGACAACGGGTGCCGATCAGCGTTTCCGCCGCGACTTTGAAGGATGCGACGGGGCACGTGATCGGCGGCGTGGAGACGTTCCGCGACCTGAGCCAGGTGGAAGAGCTGCGCAAGGAACTTGAAGGCCGCTACACCTTCGCCGACATCGTCGGCCGAAGCGCGGCGATGCAGCGCCTGTTCGAACTGCTGCCTCAGATCGCCGAGAGCAGCAGCACCGTCTTGATTGAGGGCGACAGCGGTACCGGGAAGGAGCTCGTCGCCCGAGCGATCCACGATCTGTCGCCGCGGAGCAGCAAGCGATTCGTCGCGATCAACTGCGGCGCATTGCCGGACACACTGCTGGAGTCCGAGCTCTTCGGTTACAAGGCGGGCGCGTTCACCGACGCGAAACGCGACAAACCGGGCCGACTCGCGGTCGCCGAAGGCGGCACGCTGTTTCTTGACGAAATCGGCGACGTCTCTCCCGCCATGCAGACGCGGTTGCTGCGTGTGTTGCAGGAGCGCGTGTACGAACCGCTCGGTTCCGTCGAGCCGATTGCCGCGGACGTGCGGATCGTGGCCGCGACACATCGCGATCTCGACGAGCACGTGCGCGAAGGGAAGTTTCGCGACGACTTGTACTATCGCATCAACGTCGTGCGTCTGAAGCTGCCGCCGCTGCGCGAACGGCGTGAGGACATCCCGCTGCTGATCGAGCGCTTCGTCGCACGGTTCAATCACGTGCAGGGCAAAGACATAGTCGGCGTCGCCGAAGGCACGCTCAGCGTACTGATGGCACACGACTATCCCGGCAACGTGCGCGAGCTGGAGAATATCATCGAGCATGCATTCGTGCTCTGCCGCGGCAGCCTGATCGAGCCACAACATCTCCCACCGGCCTTGCAGGAGAAGGCGGGCGGACTGCCGCGATCGGCACGCGGCCAGGGCTCGCGCCGAGGCAAGAGCGGCCTGACGCTGCGCGAGTTGGAAGCGATTCATATTGCCGACGCCCTGCGCCGCCACGACGGCAATCGCACCGCCGCGGCCCGCGAGCTCGGCATCAACGCAAGCACCCTTTTCCGCAAGCTCAAGACGCTGGGGCTCGCTGAAAGCGAGTAGGATTCAGTGTTGCAATCTGCAATAGGCTTGATGGTCGGCTATTGCACTATGCAATCACCTTCATCCGAATCCACATCGCATCTGTAGATGTAACCAATTTATTGATAGTGATTTAAATTGTCGTGGCGGTGTGGCTGTGCGCTGGCACGGCTTATGCCCATAGTCGGACCATGAGAATCGCCATCGCTGCGCATGATGATCGCGTGTCCCCCGTCTTTGACGTCGCACGGCGTCTGATCGTCGTCGATGCCGATGCCGCGGACAACGTTGCGTCGAGTCGGCGCGAAATGGCCCTCAATGGTGCCGCGCTGACGGCCCGCGTCCGGGAGATCAAAGAGGCGGAGATTGCCGTGCTGATCTGCGGCGCGATCTCGCGGCCGCTCGAGGCCGCGCTTGTTGCGGAGGGCATCGAGGTCATTCCGCAAATTTGCGGCGAGACCGAAGAGGTGCTTGCCGCGTACTTCGCAAGGCAGCTTTCCGACGACCGATACCTGATGCCGGGTTGCTGTGGACGGCGCCGTGGCCAGTGCCACGGACACGACACCCATGATGCCGCAAAACCCGGACGCGGCATGCGCAGACAGGGCGGACAGGCCGGACAAGGCGGGCGCGGCAGGGGTTGCGGCTACGGCAACGGCGGCCGGCAGTCCGGCGGCATGGGCAAGGGACGTGCTTCACAGCGTCCACGCGGGCGCGGCGGGAGAGGCACCCGCACCTAATCACAGACACCCGGCCATCGAAAGTGCCGGACGGATCGAGGTAAGCAATGAAGATCGCAATCACAACTGTGGAGCCGCATCTGGATGCGGCGGTGGACCCGCGCTTCGGCCGGTGTCCTTATTTCCTGATCGTCGAGACCGACGACATGAGCTTCACGTCGATCGAGAATGCCAATCAGGCCCTCGGCCAGGGGGCGGGCATTCAATCGGCCAAGCTGGTCGCCGATCAGGGCGTGCAATTCGTCCTGACCGGCAACTGCGGCCCGAACGCGCATCAAACGCTCAGCGCCGCCGGCGTCGGCGTCATCCTGGGCTGCTCCGGCACGGTGCGGGCCGCGATCGAACAATTCGTCGCCGGCGGCATGCAGGCGGCGCAGGTTCCGAACGTCCCCGGCCACACCGGCATGAATGCACCCGGCGGCAGCCCGACACCGGTCGCCGGCCCTCAACCTCCGGCCATGAATGAGGGCCAACGCGGTATGGGCCGCGGTGCAGGAGGCGGAGGCGGGATGGTAATGGGGCGTGGCGGGGGTCGCGGCAGGGGCCGAGGTCGTGGACGCGGACGCGGGATGGGGCAAGGCGGCGGCATGGGGGGAGGACGGCGCGGCGGCGGTTCATGAGACAGAGAAGCATGAAACTCACCATTGCCAGCGGGAAGGGCGGCACCGGCAAGACCACCTTGGCCACGAACCTCGCGGTTGTGGGCGCGGAGATGGGTCGCCGGGTCGCATACGTCGATTGCGACGTCGAGGCGCCCAACGGCCACCTCTTTCTCAGGCCGATGATCCAATCTTNNNNTCGAAGACGCGTGTGACCAATGCGGACTGTGCGCGCAATCCTGCTTCTTCAGCGCGCTGGTCTGGGTCGGACTCAAACCGCTCGTTTTCCCGGAACTCTGCCACGGCTGCGGCGCCTGCATACATGCCTGCCCGCGACATGCAATCCTGGAACGGCCGCGCGAGATCGGCCAGGTCGAAATCGGCAACAGCGGTCGCGTCGACTTCGTCCACGGTAAGCTCAAAATCGGCGAGCCGATGAGCCCGCCAGTTATCCGTGCGGTGCGTGCGGCGACGCCCGAGGTGGAGTGGCAGATCGTCGACGCACCGCCGGGTACGTCGTGCCCCGTGGTGGCGGCCGCCAGAGACAGCGATTACGTCATACTCGTCACGGAACCCACACCGTTCGGTCTGCACGACCTCAAGCTGGCTGTCGCCACAATGCGCAAGCTGGGATTGCCGTTCGGCGTCGTCATCAACCGCGCCGACATCGGCGACGAACGGGTTGAGACTTACTGCGCCGCCGAGTCCGTCCCGCTGCTGCTTAAAATCCCCGACGATCGCCGTATCGCCGAAGCCTACGCTCGCGGCGTGATGATGATCGAAGCCGTTCCGCAGATGCGCGTCACCCTGGCATCGCTGTGGGATCGTGTTGACCACCATGCAGCCGTCAGCGCCGAGGCGGGAGGTTCGGCATGAACGAACTGGTTGTCATCAGCGGCAAGGGCGGCACCGGCAAGACCAGCATCGCGGCTTCATTCGCGGTTCTGGCAGAGGATGCCGTCGTCGCCGACTGCGACGTGGATGCGGCCGACCTGCACCTGCTTCTCTCGCCCGAGATCCGGCACCGCGAGCGGTTCTTCAGCGGCCACGAAGCGAGCATCCGCCAGTCCGACTGCAACGGCTGCGGCTTGTGTCAGCAGCTCTGCCGCTTTGACGCGGTTCGAGCGGAACAGTCTTCCGACGGCCTCACGACCTACGCGATAGACCCAATCGCATGCGAAGGCTGCGGGCTGTGCGTCCGCCAGTGCCCCCGTTATGCGATCGATTTCGAAGAGTGCGAATGCGGCGAGTGGTTTGTGTCCGACACGCGTTGCGGCCCCATGGTGCATGCGAGGCTTAACGCCGCCGCCGAGAACAGCGGCAAGCTCGTCAGTCTCGTGCGCGAGCAGGCGCGTCGCGTGGCGAAGGAAACCTCCCGCGACTTCATCATCATCGACGGCTCACCCGGCATCGGCTGCCCCGTCATTGCTTCGATCACAGGCGCGACGGCGGCATTGATTGTCGCCGAGCCGACGGTCAGCGGGCTGCACGATCTGGATCGCGTGGGGCAGGTGGCGGCGCACTTCCGCGTGCCGACCTGGGTCTGCGTGAACAAGTGGGATCTCAACCCGTTGATGACGGAGCGGATCGAGGCGTTCGCTCGCGAGCACGGCCTCTCGAACGCCGGCCGCGTGCGATACGAACGCTCCATCACGCGGGCGCAACTCGAGGCCCGCACGCTGATCGAGTACGCCGAGAACGGCGCCACAATGGACGTCCGGGCCGTATGGAACACACTGGAAGGCCAGGTCCGGAAGGTCCGTTAAACCAACAGAGATGCGGGGTGATATCCCGCGAGAAAGTACACAAACGGAGATTTCGTCGAATGAGAATCGCAATTCCGCTTGATAATGACCGGGTAAACATGCACTTCGGCCACTGTGCGGCGTTCGCGCTGTACGACGTGGACGACGCCGCGAAGAAGACGCTCTCGAAGTCAACGGTCGATGCTCCCCCGCACGAACCGGGCCTGCTTCCGCGCTGGCTGCACGAGAGAGGGGCGGACGTCATCATCGCCGGCGGCATGGGTCCGCGCGCACAGGAGTTGTTCGCACAGAACGGCATCCAGGTCATCGTCGGCGCTCCGCCGGAGCCTGCCGATGATGTCGTGGCGGCGTTCCTCAACGGCTCGCTGAAAGCAGGAGCGAATGTCTGCGACCATTGATCAACTGCGCCAGAGACTCAACGCGACACGGGAGAAAGCCCATGCCCGCTGCATCGCCTGCGGCAGTACCGACGGGCACGCGCCGCGTCTGAAGTTCATACCCAACAGCGAGGGCGGGGTGGAAGCCGTTTTCCACCCCACCTCTTTTCATCAAGGGTACGAGGGCATCCTGCACGGCGGCGTCATTGCCACGCTGCTGGATGCGGCCATGACGAACTGCCTCTTCGCCCGGGGCCATTGCGGCGTCACCGCCGACCTGCACATTCGCTATCGTCACCCAGTTGCCAGCGGCAAACCGTGCACACTGTACGCATGGATCGAACGCGAAACCCGCCCGCTGTTCGTTCTCCGCGCCGAACTCCGACAAGGCGGGAAGCTGCACGTCGTGGCAACCGCCAAGTTCATGGAGCAGTCTGTCCACGCTCCGTGAACGAGAGCCCCGCAAGACCGCCGAGCCACGCGGTTTCCCAAAATCAAGCATGACTCAAACAGACTGCGTGGACCGATTCGTTCTCAGGTCTCACCAGCCGACCACTCTGATCGGTATGGCCGGCAGATAGCCGAGCGGAACCCGTTGGGTCTTCTGTTCAGCCTCGCCGTCCTTGGGCCCTCGCTCGACGTCGATTGAGACTTCGGCAATCAGGTTGTCTTCGAGCCCGACCTGCACGTCCTTGCCGGCGGTCAATTCAAGAACAATGCCGCCGTCCACCAGAGATACATCCGAAATCGCGAGCCCGGGCGGAGGCTGATCCAGCACCAACTTGATCTCGCCAAGTCGGGGATGCGGCGGGGCATCAACACGGACGCGGGTCGTGCCACCCGCGCGAACCGAAATCGGCGTTCGCTCTGCAACCCGGATGTTGCGGCCGAGTCGCCTACCGCCGCGGACCGCCACCATCAGTTCCTTGGATGGCGTCAGATGACGATAGAGGAACGCCTGCATCATGTCTTCCGAGGGCACGACCGGCCGCGCTATGAGTTGCGTGTTAATGACCGCGCGACCCTCAAGGCTGAGCGTGATCGGCTCACTGAGGGCACGGCGCGGCGCACTCAGCGTGATTCGCACGGAATCGCGGCCCGCGGGAATGCGCGCTCCGCCGAGCGAGAAACCGTGTGATTCGCCCCTGAACGCGATCTCGATGTCGCCGTTGAATCCGTCCTTGCGCAGGGCATACACGCGAAGCGGCACACTGAGACCCGCGCGCAGGTTCACGCTCGACGGCGTCATGCGCAGTTCGAAATCGGGCATCGGCTCGCTGATCCGCAACCGGTAGCCGTACGCGGCATCGCCGTGAAACTGGGCATCACTGATCTGCACGCAGTACGTGCCGTCCTTCGGCAGGCGCGTGCGAAGATACGAAAGGGCGTGATGGGTGAGCACGCCCATATCCGTGTGCAGGTGGCCTTCCTTGTGCTCGCAATCATCGTTCCACGCGATCATGTTGCCTTGGGCGTCATTCAATCGCACAAGCGAATCCAGCGGCGAACGCAAGCGCCGCGCGAGAACCTCAACAACGATCTCGTCACCCTCCCTGCCATTGAACTGGAACATGTCCAGATCACCGGGCTTTGAAATGCAGCCGTCAAAGAGGCCGGGCAAATGCACGCGATGTGCATGCTCAATGTCGTCGTTGGGCTCGGTTTCGGGGCGTCCCCGCAATACATTGACGTCATACGTCACCGGATTGGAGGCGGTCTTGCCCTGTCCCAGCGGTTTCTGACGTGTCCCGACCGCGGGGTCGGTCGCGCCGTCGATGAACAGCCGATCGGCACAGAGGTTCCAGCCATCGACCGAAACAAAACGCTTCTGCCCCGTGCGACAGCCGAGAGGAAAGATGGACGTGACGAACGGCCGCTCTCCGAGACTGATGCGATAGACAAAGTCCTCGCGGCCGCGATAGATCGAATCGCGTATTTCCAGTTCGTACTCGCCGTCGGCCGGCACTTCGTAGCACAGCACCGGGTCAGGGCTGAACCGGAAATCGTCCGCAAAGGCGACTTCGTCTCCGAATTCGTCGAACAGCGTCAACGTCGCCTGGAACCAGCCGGGCACGGCGTCGGCCAGATAGGGAACAAGCCTGCGCGCCGAGGTCTCCACCACCAGCCGCTGGCCCCTGCATGCGCGAAAGCGAAAACGATCGACGTCGCCCGGCATGATCTGTCCGTTCATCACAACCGGCAGTTCGAGCGGCGGCTCCGGCGGCAGCAACTCCGCGATCTGCGACTCGCCGACCTCCAGTTCACGGATTTCCGGCAGGACGCCGACGTCGAAGGCCATCGGGTTGGTCAGGCCCTGTCGTGTTTCAATGCGGAGTTCGCGCTGCTCGATCGGGGCGTCGCGATCGATTGTTATTTCAACGAGTACCGCTTCGTCGATCTGCGGATTGCGCTGGCCCGTTCGCATCTGCTGGAGCATGTGGCGGATGTGGATGAGTTCTCGCAGGCTCTTCAATTCGAGGTCGTGCAGCAGCGCGTGTTTCGGCAACTCGTCCGGCTCCGAAGGCTCGGCTTCGCCCTGCGGCCGGCGTCGTGCTCGCTCGCTCATCCGCTCCATCAACTGCCAGACGGCATCATTCTCCAGCAGCCCCCGCTCGGACATCTCCGTCAGACGCTTTCGGAAGAGCTCGACCATCTTGTCCTGGAGAGCGGTTCGTTGTTCCGGCGTGAGATTACGCAGAGGTCGAAAATGTTCGATGACTTTGGCGCTGACGCCCTCACCGCTGATCCACGCATCGTCCGCCCCCCCGAGAAACTGGCCGCCGACAATGATGTTGAACGTCGTGCCCTGACGACCACCCGCCGGATAGATGTAACCGATGTGCGGCTCGCGTGACGCCGTCTGGCCCCACACCTGCGCGGCAAAGAGGATTGTCAACAAAGGCAGGGCCGTCTTCAACACCTTCATGACGGCATGATCTCCCTGAGTCGACCGCCGCTCGCCACGCCTTCCTCCTCAGTCGGCAGCACGCAGACGTCCAGCCCGCGATTGTTGGGCAGCGGACCGTTCGGGTCGATTCCCGTCAATTCATAGATGCTGCCGATGAGATCGTGCGGATAGACAGGGCGATCGGCAACTTCCTCGCCGCGCTTGCTCGACGCGCCGACGACCTGCCCGCCCTTGAAGCCGCCGCCCGCGACGACGGCGCTGAAGCACGCACCGTGATGACCGCGCCCGCCGTTCCAGGGCGGCTCCCACTGCACGCGCGGGGTGCGGCCGAACTCGCCGCCCCACCACACGATGGTGCTGTCGAGCAGGCCGCGATCGTTGAGATCCTGCAGCAGCGTCGCCATGCCGCGATCCAGTTCGGGCAGCTTGCGATTCATGATCTGGAAATGCTGCTTGTGCGTGTCCCAGCCTTTGTAGTTGATCGTCACATAGGGCACGCCGCGTTCGACGAGACGCCGCGCCATCAGGCACGACTGCCCGAACGTATTGCGTCCGTACGCGTCGCGCACTTCGTCCTTTTCCTGAGAGAGATCGAACACAGCCCGCGTGTCGCCGAACATCAACTCGTACGCGTTCTCCTCGCACTTGTCGAACTGTCGCAGCAATTCATTGCCCGGCAGGGTGCGGCCCAGCGTATCCAGCGCGTGCAGCAGCTCGCGCCGGCGCATCTGACGTTCATCCGAGATGCCTTCCGCCACGATCCCCTCCACCGCGAAGCGCGGCTTGTTCGGATCGCCGCCGGTGGCAAAGGGCTTATAGGCCTGCCCCAGAAAGCCCGCCTCGGAAAAACGGCCCTGGGGTTCGGTCAGCACGATGTACGGCGGGACGCTGCTCTTGTAGCCGCGCTCGTATCCCTTGAACACCGACATGACCGCGCCGGCACTGGGAAAGACGAGTCGCCCCGGCTGGCGGCCGGTCTGCACCAGGTATGACGCAGTCTCGTGCGCGTTCACACCGTGCGTCATGCTGCGGATGACGCTGTACTTGTCGGCCTGCTGCGCGAGCATCGGCAGCAACTGACCGATCCTGAGGCCCGAGACGTTGGTTTCGATCGGCTTCGAGAGCGGACCGCAATAGTCGTATCCGGCGTCGGGCTTCGGGTCGAACGTGTCGGTGTGTGCTGGCCCGCCCCACATCCAGATTTGAATGACGGACTTGGCATGCGGTGACTTGCCGCTCGGATGCGGCTGGGCAACCAATGAGCCGGGGCGCATGAATGTGAGCGCGGCGGCACCGAACAGTGCCCGTTGCAGCGCCTCGCGCCGCGTGATCATGCGTTCGAATTCGTCGCGACTCATGGACGTATCCTCGGCGTCAACCTCTGCAGATTCAATGCCGGAAACAGAACTCCTTTGAGTTGATCAGGGCCCACGTCAGGTCATTCAGCGCCTGGCGGCGATTCAAGCCGGGCGATCGAAGATAGACCAGCGCGGACTCCAGTTCATCCTTCGTCGGCTGCCGCGAGAGCACCGCCATGTACAAGGTGCGGACGAGCTTCTGGCGATTGCGACCCGCGGCTCGCTGCAAATCGCGCAATCGCCGGCTTCTTTCGATTTTTCGTTGAACGTGCGACGAGTTAAGCAGGTGCAGCCGCTGCGCGTCCGTCGGGCGATTGTCCCGCTCCGATTCGAGCCCGGTATCTCGAGACGGACGACCGAACAACTCGAGAAACGGACTGCTGATGCTGCCGTCGGCCAGCGCGATCGTCCGATGCGTCTCCGGGATGAACGTGAACGGCTCCGGGATCGCGCTGGTGTATTTCTCAGACGACCCGAGAAGACCGTTCAGTGCGTCGATCAGCACCTCGGCGTCGAGCCTGCGAACGATGTAGTGCGCGAAAAGGGCCTCGGCGTCCGCGCTTTCGCTCTGCGGAATCGACGACTGCTGATAGGTGTTCGAGTTCAGAATCAATCGGTAGAGATGCCGCAGGTCGTATTCCGCAGCGATCAACTCGCTCTCAAGGTATGCCAGCAGGGCGGGATTGACCGGCGGGTTGTCGGTGCGGATATCGTCGGGCTCGTGGATGATTCCGCGCCCCAATAACCACGCCCAGATGCGATTGACGATGTTGCGGGCAAACCAGGGGTTCTGGTCTTTGATCAGCCAGTCGGCGAACACGCGTCGCGGGTCTTCGCCGGGTCGGATCATCACCGGAGTGCCGTCTGGGAAGGTGGCCTGAACCGGCTTTGTCGCGGAAGGATCAACGTAAACGATTTCCTCTTTCCACTCCGCCGTCCCCTTGAATGCGACGCGCGAGAAGAAAGCTGCCATGCCGCGCCGGCGTTCGATCGGCCACGTGTCGATCCGTTCGCCCATGAAGGTCTGCGCGATCGCACCGGCGAGCGTCGAAGGCTCCTGGCCCTGCACGGCTCGATAGAAGTTCACAGGCGGCACGCGGAAGTTGCTGCCGCTCGACGTGAGCAACTCGCGCACGAATTCGTCATACGGCTTGTTGCGTGCGATTGCGTCGCGCACCCAGTGATGATACGCCTGCACCGCGTTAGGCCAGAGGTTGATCGGGAACTCAGACTTCACCCGCAGAAGATCGCACCACTTAAGCGACCAGCAATCGGCGAATTCGTCGCGATCCAGCAGCGCGTCAATGAGCCTCGCGCGTTTGTCGGGCCGCCCGTCGGCGAGAAACGCGCGCACCTCCTCCAGGTCCGGCAGCGTCCCGATCACGTCA
>NPIF01002835.1_pt1 | contig 10835 bp, 10 predicted proteins | sample 8637461 | NCBI WGS metagenome assembly NPIF01 (sample SAMN07420641, study PRJNA396082) | bioreactor metagenome | isolation source: sample BR12 brine-fed electro-methanogenic bioreactor BR | place: Japan: Kochi | collected 2016-12-09
GTTGACGGGCCTGGTGGGTGTTGTTTTCGAGCTAGCCGATCCAACCTTCCCGCGTCTCGACCTGATCTCTTGCCGGAATTTACTCATTTACCTGAGGCTGGAGGCCCAGGCGAAGAATGTCTCGCTCTTCTAATTTGTACTGCGCGAGAATGCGCCGCTCATCGCGACGGGCGCAGCGCTGCGGGATAAGCGTTCAGGGGCCGGTCAACGTGGGAATGCTTACTTGCTGATCGCATCTCCGGTGTGACGCAGGTTGTCACCCGTGTCCTGTTTCGCCCCGTCCCAGGTGTCGCTGCATGCGGCGATGCTGGTGGCGAATAAAATAAGGAACAGCGAAACGATAATTCGGTGCAACATGGCAACCTCCTTGGGCCTCGGGTTCGATGAAAGAGAAGGACGTGCTTCAGGCCGAAGGGGCCCCGTCGCACGGGTTAAGATTCAAAGCGGCCTTCTCGTCCATCCGCGACCATTGCCCCACTCTGATCTCGCGCAGGGGTTGGCGATAGCCTCGGCCGGGGTCGTTGGACGCGAGGCAAAACGTCTCCCCCGATGCGGCTATCAAACGGGGCCTTGATCGTCACGTGTTCGCGGTTTTCCTGCTGACACCGGATCAGGGAGGGTTTCATGCAGTCCGTTCAAGTCGATCATCCGCGAGAGAGCCGCCTGAGAATTGTCTTCAGCGACACCGTGGTGTCGTTCCGCCTTGCCACCGACACGACCTTCGGAGACATCGCGCGGACGTTGGATGAACTTCCAAGCCAACGTTACGGCCATCCGGTCGCCATCGACATCACCCTGAGCCCGGAATTGCCCGACCCAGCCCATCGACGTTCTTGGCATACGCCGCGGCACCCCGCCGCCGATCCTTCCGGTGCCATTCCCGATCGGCGCCCGCCCCTGTCACTTCCTTAATTCGCCTTTCTGCAGAAAACACGGGAACATCACCAACCCAGGAACCCAAGGGGAAAATCACATGTCTTTAATTAATCTACTCATTACCCTGGTCGTGGTTGGTGTGCTGCTGTGGGCGATCAATACCTACTTACCGATGGATCGGAAGATCAAGACCATCCTGAATATCGTCGTGGTGCTTGTGGTCGTGGTCTGGCTACTCCGGGCATTCGACGTGCTTCAGTCTGTGGGCGGGATCCATATGGGTGGTTAGCCGCATCCAATTTGAAGAGAGGAGAACCGGTCATGGACACCGATCGCATCAAAGGGTCGCTCAAGCAGCTTTCCGGCAACATCAAGGAAACCGCCGGCAAGATTTTTGGTGACAAGAAGACGGAAAGCGAAGGAAAGACCGAGAAAGCTGCCGGCAAGATTCAAAATGCCACCGGCAGCCTGAAGGACACGGCTCGAGAAACCATCGGAAAGAAGTAACCGAAACAGCCCCGCTGCCGTTCGTTGATATATCGAGCGAACTTCGGGTCCTCTCGCCAACTTGATCCCTGATCAGGTCTTCGGCGATCCAGCCTCATTCCACCGCCCGCATTCCCTTCGTCATCCCGAGCCACCACTTTGGGGTTGGTGGCCTGTAGGTAATTTCCGAACCTTCCCTGGGTGCATGGGGTCGGCTAACAGACGGGAAGAGCAATGCAAGCGGATTTCAACAGAGCGTCTCGGTCGTTTGGGGGTGCATGAAATTGACCATGATCAACGCATATTTGATCAATCGAAGTCCGTTGTTTCGAGAGGCTTTGAAACAGCTTCTCGTCGGCTCGCCCTTCGAGGTGATCGGCGAGGCTAACGAACTTCTAGATGGGGTTGCCGCAATTAATTCCGGGATCATCCCCGACATCATCATCGGCTTTCTGGAAGGCGCCCTCCTCGAACTGGATGCGATCCGAAAGATACGGGAGGCGTCGGCTGACACCAAAATAGTTGTTGTGGTCGGGAACTTGTCTCCGTCCAAATTGAACCAGGCTCTCAATAGCGACATCGATGCCTGTCTGGTGGAGAACATCTCTTCCGATGCCTTGGTGCGGTATCTCGGCCTCGTCGCCGCCGGGGAAAAAGTATTCCCCGTCGAGATCGCGAAAATGCTCATCGAGGGCAAGTCGGATCATGCCGGCTCGGGCCGACGGTCGCACCCCAGCGGTCTTTCGCGGCGGGAGTTGGAGATTCTCGGGTGCCTGATCATCGGCGATCCCAACAAGGTGATCGCTAACCGGCTGAACATCACCGAAGCGACCGTCAAGGTCCACCTCAAGGGCCTGCTCAAGAAGATTGACGCCGTCAACCGAACCCAGGCCGCAATGTGGGCGGTTCAGAACGGGATTGAACGCTTCTACGCGACGGACAGCCGGCGGTAGTCCGACCCACGCCAGCTCTATTGACGACTGGCCGCGCAGGATTTGACGGCCATTTACCGCCCTTACTCCGCGCACGCGGCTGGCCTTTGGGACAGGCTTCGCAACGAACGACTGTCGAAGATGGAAATCGCCAGTTTCGTGATGGCCTCCCTTGAGTGAATTCCGAGTTTTTGCTTGAGGTTTGCCCGATGGACTTCGACCGTGCGGACGCTGATCCCGAGATCGCCGGCGATTTGCTTGCTGGACAACCCCGATCCAATCCTTTTCAGAACCTCGCGCTCCCGCGGGGTCAGGTTCTGTATTTTCTCCTCAGCGGCTCTCCTCCCCGCTTGTGTGCGGCGGGATTGGGTGTCTTTGCGAATTGCGCCCTGAACGCTGCTCAGCAACTCCTGGGAACTGAATGGCTTTTCAAAAAAATCATATGCCCCGCTTTTCATGACCTGGACAACTGTCCACACGTCGCCGAATGCCGAAACGAAAATAATGGGCAGCTCGCAGTCTTGGGCCTGCAATTGCTTCTGCACACTGAGACCGTCCATACCCGGCATCCGGATATCCAGGACCAGGCATCCAGCCAAGTCACGAAGATCGTGATCAAAGAAACATTCGGCGTCGGTGAATGTCTCTACGGGTAATCCGATACTCTCGATGGCGTCCTCAATGAATTTGCATATCGTGCGGTCATCATCGAGAACGTAGACGGTCGGCACCGATTTTGGCTGTTTGCTCAAAATTTTCTCCGAAGAACGCGCGATCAGGACGGATCGTCGGACTTGTTGCTGTGGCCGGCTGCTCGATTTCAGACCGGCATTCGTCCCGGCCTTTTTCGTCCATGCGGGTTGCCGCCCAGGCCTTCAGCCTCGCTGACCTGGCAAGCGCGATCACCGATTTCGCCGTCTCTCGAAATTCGTCCCTTGTTCATGCGCACCGCATTGGCCTTCATCGGTGTTTTCACAGGAACGCAGCACATTCAAATCATTGGGGCACAGGATACCAATCCACGACTTTGCCTCAGTAGGGTCGGAATCTACGGACGGGCTATTCGCGGGCGGTCGTGAGGGAAGAATCGCGTCGAACGCGAGGCTCGGCGTCGAGAGCCAATCGGGCCAACGTCGATCGAGACTGCGAGTATGTTCATTTTCATGATCGAGGCGCCGATGCCCCTCGACTCAGCTTTCTCGCTCTAATGGCGACACCCTCGGCCTGGCATGGTAACATTTAATGGAGCGTCTCGTTGGGAGGCTGCTCTCCGAGGATAAGCGGAATGTCCGGGAGCCGCGTTCGTCAGGGTACTGGGGCGCGGGCGCGATCGAGCACCCGTCACCTGCCGACGCGCGGTCCCGGGGACTTTGCGGTCGTCGGGATCGGGGCCTCGGCCGGTGGTCTTGATGCCTGCCGGAAGTTCGTGGAGGCGCTGCCGGCCGACACCGGCATGGCGTTCATCCTGGTCCAGCATCTTGATCCAACCCACGAGAGCATGATGGTCGACCTGCTCGCCGGCCACACGGCGATGACCGTGCGGCAAGCGACGGACGGCATGCCGATCGAACCCGAGCACCTCTACGTCATTCCGCCGGGAACCTATTTGTCCGTCGGCAGTGGTGCCCTGCACCTCTCGCAACCCCAAGCGCGTCACGGTGCGCGCCTGCCCTTCGACTTCCTGTTGCGCTCGTTGGCGGAAGAATTCGGCGAGCGCGCCCTCTGCGTCATCCTTTCGGGAACGGGGGCCGACGGCAGCCTCGGGCTGAAGGCCGTGAAGGAAAAATGCGGTCTCGTCATTGCGCAGAACCCTGACGAAGCCGGCTTTGACGGCATGCCGCGGAGCGCGATCACAACGGGTGCCGTGGACCTTGTGCTTCCTGTAGCCGAGATTCCGGAGGCACTCGTCAAATACGACCGGCGGATGGCCCTCATGCGCGCACAGAACGGTTTGCCTCCGCAGACCAAGGCAGAGGATTGGTTGCCCGAGGTCATCGATCTACTTCGCACCAAGACGGCCCATGATTTCACACTGTACAAGCCGGGCACGTTGCAGCGTAGGATCGAGCGGCGCATGGCGATGGCTGCGATCGAGACCGACGACCCGGATCGCTATCTCGACGTCCTGCGAAGCGATACCGACGAACTCGACCTGCTTGCCAAAGACCTGCTCATCAATGTCACCAGCTTCTTCCGCGATCCGAAAGTGTTCGATCTTTTAGCGGAGACGATCGTCTCCGACCTGGTCGCCAATCAGCCGTTCGATCAGCCGCTGCGTATCTGGATTCCCGGATGCAGCACGGGCGAGGAAACCTATTCCCTAGCCATGCTTTTCCGCGAGCAGATCATGGCGGCGAAGCGCAACGTCAAGCTGCAGGTCTTTGCCTCCGACGTCGACCCGGATGCCGTGGCCAGTGCCCGCGAGGGCCTTTATCCCGAAACCATCGAGGCGGACGTGTCGCCGGCCCGACTGACCCGCTTCTTCACGAAAGAGGATCAAGGTTACAGGGTATCGCCCGACCTGCGTGCGACGGTAGTCTTCACGGTCCAGGATGTACTGGCGGATCCACCCTTCTCGCGCCTCGACCTGATTTCGTGCCGGAATCTTCTCATTTATCTGAGGCCGGAGGCCCAGGCGAAAGTGGTCTCGCTTTTTCATTTTGCCTTACGCGAGGGTGGCATTCTCCTTCTCGGCAACGCGGAAACGGTCGGTGCCAATGAAGACCGCTTCGAGGTCGTCTCAAAGTCGGCGCGGATCTATCGGCACATCGGCCGCGGGCGGGCGGGCGGTTTTGGCTTTTCGATTGGCGCTGGTGACGGCATGCGGGTGCCTGCGCGTCCGGGGCAAAGCCACGCGCCTTCGCACGCGGCCCTCGCCGAGCTTTGTCGGCGGCTGGTAATCGAGACCTATGCTCCGGCAGCGGTGCTGATCAACCGCAAGCACGAGTGTCTCTATTCCCTCGGGCCGACGGATCGCTATCTGACTGTGGTGCCGGGGCATCCGACCCATGATGTGCTGGCCATGGCGCGCGAGGGCGTGCGGAACAAGCTCCGTTCAGCCATCCAACAGGCCGGTCAAGAGAACGCGCGCATTGTGATCGGCGGCGGCCGGACGGAACATGATGGCCACTCACGGTCATTTAGCATCGCCGCACAACCGGTCCTGAACGAGGGCGAGGAGCTGATGCTGATCGGTTTCATCGACGAGCCCCAGTCCGAGAAGAAAAGCGTTCGTCCCACCAAGCCGCAGGAGGCGTCACGGGTTGCCGAACTCGAGCAGGAACTCGAAGCCACGCGAACGGAGCTTTTGGGTGCTATCCGCAACCTTGAGATTTCGACCGAGGCGCATAAGGAAATCAACGAAGAAGCCTTGTCCGTCAATGAGGAATTCCAGGCGACGAACGAGGAACTGCTGGCTTCGAAGGAGGAATTACAGTCGCTCAACGAGGAACTTACCGCGCTGAACAGCCAACTCCAGGAAACATTGGAACACCAGCGCACGACCTCCAACGATTTGCAGAACGTCCTGTACAGTACCGATGTGGCGACCCTCTTTCTCGACACCAGACTCAAAATCCGCTTCTTCACGCCGGCCACCACGTCGCTGTTCCGTGTCCTTCCCAGCGACGTCGGGCGACCGCTCGCCGATCTCAGTTCGCTGGCCGACGACGACGCTCTTCTGCCCGACGCCCGAACGGTTCTGCAGACCCTGGCGCCGATCGAGCGGGAGATCGAGGCGCAGAGCGGAGCCTGGTTCATCCGCCGCATCCTGCCTTACCGCACCCAGGACAATGGGGTCGAGGGTGTCGTCATTACCTTTATCGACATCACGGAGCGGAGGCACGTTGCGGACGCGCTGGAGGAGGCCAGGCAGCAGGCCCTGCTGGCCAATACCGCGAAGTCGCGGTTTCTCGCCGTTGCCAGCCATGATCTCCGCCAACCGCTGCAAACGCTTGCCCTGCTTCAGGGGCTGTTGGCGAAGACCGTCGAGGGCGAGAACGCTAAGAAACTAGTCGCGCGGCTCGACGAAACGTTGAGCGCGATAACGAGCATGCTGAACGCGCTGCTCAATATTAACCAGATCGAGGCGGGCACGGTTTCCGCCAAAATGGTCGATTTCCAGGTCAACGATCTGCTGGAGCGGCTGCGCGAGGAATTTACCTATCACGCACAGGCGCAGGAGATTGGCCTGCGCGTGGTTCCGTGCGGCCTTTCGATCCACAGCGATCCACATCTTCTCGAACCGATGATCCGCAACCTGCTCGCCAACGCCTTGAAATACACCAAGCGTGGCAAGGTACTGCTCGGTTGCCGTCGGCACACCGGTTGGCTGAGCATCGAGGTATGGGACACCGGGATCGGCATTCCAGACGACCAGCTTGAGGCGATCTTCGAGGAGTACTATCAACTCGACAACAGCTCGCGCCAACGGAGCCGTGGCCTTGGTCTCGGCCTCTCCATCGTGCAGCGCCTGGGGAACGTGCTGGGCCATCGAACCGGCGTCTGTTCGCATCCGGGCAAGGGCTCGGTTTTCTCCATCGATGACGTTATGCTCGCACCGAGCGCGACCGTGCCGCCACCTGAACACCAGCCGCACGACGTAGATGACAGCATCGACGATGCCGTTCACCGCACGGGCGCGATCCTGGTCGTCGAGGACGATCCCGAGGTCAGTGAACTCCTTGAACTCCTTCTCAAGGACGAAGGCCATCGCGTGGCCACGGTGCCGGACGGTTTCGCGGCGCTGGAACTGGTGGCACGCGGGACGGTCCGGCCCGACATCATCCTAGCCGACTACAATCTGCCAAACGGAATGAACGGCCTTCAGGTCACCGCGACGCTGCGTGAAAGGCTTCATCGCCAGGTTCCGGTCGTCATTCTGACCGGGGACATATCGACCGGCATCTTGCGAGATATATCGCTCCAGAACTGTATCCGGCTCAACAAGCCGGTGAAGTTGAAGAAGCTGACGCAAATCATCCAGGGTCTTCTCTCACCGTCGCGGTCCACGGCACGCGCGGGAGCGCCGCTCCCTGCCGAACCCGCCGGTCGTTCGGAGGCGCCGGTCATCTTCATCGTCGACGACGACAGCAACATCCGCGAGGAGATTTGCAGCGTTTTCGAGGAAGATGGGCGGACCGTCGAAGCCTATTCGACCTGCGAGGACTTCCTCGATGCCTATCGACCCGGCGGCGAAGCCTGCCTGCTGATCGACGCCTATATGCCCGGTATGAGCGGTCTCGAATTGCTGCAGCAGCTCAGCGATGAGGGCCATCGGCTGCCGGCTATCATGATCACTGGCAGCAGTGACGTGGCGATAGCGGTTCAGGCCATGAAGGCAGGTGCCGTGGACTTCATCGAGAAACCGATCAGCTTCAGCCAAATTCTCGCAAGCGTCGAACATGCCCTCGAATTGTCGCGGGATTCGAGCAATCTCGTCGCCTGGCAAGAGGACGCGGCCAATCGCGTCAGGACTCTAACGCCGCGGCAGCGCCAGATCATGGAACTGGTCCTCGCCGGACATCCCAGCAAGAACATCGCCGCGGACCTCGGCATCAGCCAGCGCACCGTCGAAAGCCATCGCGCCGCGATCATGAAGAGAACAGGCTCGAAGTCTCTTCCGGCGTTGGCCCGACTGGCGCTCGCCGCAACTGAGCACGGTACTGACCATTAGTTTGTTTGGTTTTGGCTCAGGACAGCTTTTCGGATACTGATCCGGGGCAGTCCTCAGGATGGAGCCGGGTCGATGCCGGCCTCTGTCGACTGATCCGAACACGCGACACGAACGCGTACATCCATCCCCTCGAACGCATCCGGGTGTCCGACGAAGCTGCCGGATATGGGCGTCGTCTGCCCGATGTGGCGCGCAACAGCCACCGGAATCAGATTGAAACCGCCGACACTTCGGTTGGTCGGGTCGAACACGATCCAACCCGCGCCGGGTACGTAGACCTCGGCCCATGCGTGGGTCGATCCGGCGCCGTCGGAGCCCACGGCGTCGTGGTCCGGATCGAACAGGTAGCCCGACGCGATGCGTGCCCCGAACCCGAGACTGCGTACTGCATCGACGAAGAGGACCGCAAGGTCACGGCACGATCCCCGGTTGCGGCGAAGCGTTTCGGTCGGCGACTGGGTGCCCTCGTCTTCGCGGGTTTCATAGGCGACCCGTGCGGCGACGCCGGCACAGAGATCCTTGAGAAGAGTAAGCGTATCGGTCTGCCCGGCGGAGACGAATCCGCGGGCCCATTCCCGGAGGTGACCGTCAGAGTCGAGGTAGCCCTGGAGCCTCAATGCCCCGAGGTCGACCATCTCGTCGTCGGTAAGCGGGAAAGGGTAGGAAGCCGCCGATGCGGCGATATCGAAAACCGGCCACTGGTCGACGTCGAGCGTGAGTTCCGCAAAGCTTTCGATGACCAGTATTTCCGACGGCTCCTGAAAGGTGGCCGTCGCCACGGCGTTGCCGAAAACGTCGTGCGCCCATGTGACGACCGCGGTCGGCGTCAGCTTCAGGTCATGCGTCAACAGGCGCAGGTTGCGGCTCTCGCGGGGGCGAAGGATCAGCTTGTGCGGGCCGAATTCGAGCGGCTGTCCGTATCGGTAGGCCGTCCGATGGTGGATCTCAATCTTGGTCAATGGCTGTCTCCGCTCGGAGTCTATCGCACACTTGCCCATGCCCGTTGTTGGCGGGTTTTGTTGCTTTAGAAGGGAGCGTTTCTCCGCTCAGGTTTATGACTTCAGGAAACTTGATCCTCGTTCGGAATTGGGCCGGCAATCCCCCTGTCCATCTGCCGACGCTCATGATCAGCCATAGGACAGAGGAAAACCACAACGATATTTAGTTATTTACCTAAATAAAAAATAAACATAATTGATGATCTTGTAAAAAATAAATTGTGCATTAATTTATTGGGTGATGCGTATTTATTTTAATTTTGGAGAATAACTTCATGTCGTTCAAAGATCTTGCTGCCAAGGAACGGGTCGTTTCACACGGCTTTTCCGCCAAGAGCTCTCCCGAAGAGAAGGTGCGCGACGCACCGCCGGCTGCCCAACCATCTGCCGAAACCGACGACCGCGCGATCAAAGTGGAGCCGAAGACCAAGGCCTAGCATTCGTAATTGGACGAGTTTCAATGTCCATGCGAGATCCAAGCAGGCTTTTCATGGTTTTTTGGCAGGAAGAACGCCCGGGTCATCGCTTCAACGTTCAGCCTTAAGGGAATCTGTATGGTCTACTTCAGACGAGGACGCGACCGGTCCAGAAGCAGCAAGCCAGATCTCGTTGCCACTGCGCCACACACTGTGTCCGCTCGAACCGAACCATCATTGTGCGAGGTTCTTCGGGATCCGATTGTACGAAGCCGAATGGCTGCTGACAGCGTACAAATCCGGGAAGTCTTGGAACTCGCCGTTGCGTACCGAAAACTCGAGACGGCGCGCAAACTTCTGCCCGTCCGTGTGCCTATACTGGCATGTGCTCCGGTCACTTAGTGGCTCCAAGCGTTCAGACAGGCTATTACCCATTACCCGCGGAAGCGACATTTGCTTCGGTTTCACATGAACCGATTGCACGACTCCCGGTGCGGAACCCGCAATTCCGTCAACCGGTACCTTAAGTAGTTTCCGAGTCTATTGCCGTTTAAATCCCGAGATCAAAATTGATCAATTGGCCCGTTGGAACGAGGGGATGGATGATGCTCCATCCTGATTTTACGTTTCGCGGCGAGGCTCGAATCTGGCGGGACGGTTTCACGCGGGATTCGGGTTCCGCATTCCGCATCTCTTCCAGACAGCGAGCCCAATGCTTGAGACGCACGCTGGGCCAGTGTGCCTACGCGAGTCTAAGACGGGTTTAGGGCAAGGGCATAAGTCGGCATCCGGTAGAACCAGAGAATTCCCAACACTGGATAACCCATCCCAACTGCCAAAAATGGCGGAAAACGGTATTCGCCCGTTAACCAATAGGAAGAATTGAAGGAAAGTCGAATGTCCAAACCAATGTTCAGGCCGCTGCAGGATCGCGTGGTCATCCGGCGGATCGAGCAGGAGGGGAAGACGGCCGGTGGGGTCATCATCCCCGACACCGCCAAGGAAAAGCCCATGGAAGGCGAGGTCGTCACCATCGGCTCGGGCGTGCGTGCCAAGGACGGCACCGTGACGCCACTCGAGGTCAAGCCGGGCGACCGTATTCTGTTCGGCAAGTGGTCGGGTTCGGAGATCAAGATCGGCGGCGAGGAACTGTTGATTATGAAGGAATCCGACATCCTCGGCATCATCGAGGGCTGGAGCGCGGGCAAGGGCGCCGCCAAGACGAAGGCCGCCTAGTTCCACACCTGGGCCGGTCGGCCAATCCAGACCGGCCCAATCAGAAGGGATTGACGAATATGTCTGCCAAAGATGTGAGATTTTCCGGCGACGCGCGCGAGCGTCTGCTGAAGGGCGTCGACGTGCTCGCCGACGCCGTAAAGGTCACGCTGGGCCCGAAGGGCCGCAACGTTGTCCTCGACAAGGCCTACGGCGCGCCACGCATCACCAAGGACGG
>NPIF01000356.1_pt1 | contig 10821 bp, 9 predicted proteins | sample 8637461 | NCBI WGS metagenome assembly NPIF01 (sample SAMN07420641, study PRJNA396082) | bioreactor metagenome | isolation source: sample BR12 brine-fed electro-methanogenic bioreactor BR | place: Japan: Kochi | collected 2016-12-09
GACCGCGAGAAAGAATACTACGAGATGCTCAAGGAGTACGAGTAGACGAAAAACCTGCGGAATTTGCCTTGAATTCGCCTTTGGCGATAAATCAGACGGCGCCCGTAAAAGGGCGCCGTCATCTTTTTGAGCTGCCTGTAATTCACCGATTTTCTTTCTTGTACACTACCTCGCCGTTTATGATCGTCGCCATGACCTCGGAACGGTAATCCAGGGGGTCTCCGCTCCACAGGACCATATCCGCGTCCTTGCCTTCTTCGATGCTTCCCATCCTGTCCTGCACTCCCAGATGTTCGGCACTATAAAGGGTTATGCATTTCAGGGCATCCTCCCTCGAAAGGCCTGCCCTGAAAGCAAGGGCGGCGCATAAGGGAAGATACTGCAGGGGAACTACCGGGTGGTCCGTCGTTATGCAAACGTGCACCCCCTGCAAGAGGAGAGTCTTGGGGGTCTCCCAGTTCAGGTTCTTCAGCTCAAGCTTCGGCTTGCTCGTAAGAGTGGGCCCTACCGCCGCCTTGACCCTTTTTTCGGCAAGATATTCCGCAATGAGGTGACCCTCAGTGCAGTGCTCTATGGTGCATTCCAAACCGAATTCGTCGACTATCCTCAGGGCAGTGACTATATCGTCGGCCCTGTGGGCGTGTATGCTGAGGCAGATCTCTTTTTTTACGACCTTTTCAAGAGATTCCCACATAAGGTCCCGTTCAAAAAATTCTTTCTTTTCCAGGGCCTGTGCCTTTTTACCGGAGTAATTTATCGCTTTTACGATGGCGTCCCTCAAGCAGGCCGCGTTTGCCATTCGCGTGGACGGCGACTTGCCCTGGCCCGAGTAAATTCTTATGGGGTTTTCGCCAAGAGCGGCTTTCATGGACGACGGGGCTTTTATCACCATTGCGTCAACGATTTCCCCGTGGGTCTTGATGATAGCTCCCTGGCCTCCTATTACATTGGCGCTTCCCGGAAGAGCTTGTACGCAGGTCACACCTCCCTGGACCGCATCCGCAAAGGCACTGTCCCGGGGTGTTATAGAATCTATTATGCGAAGTTGGGACGTTACAGGCGAGGTCATCTCATTGACATCATTCATATTCTCGGGGGTTCCCTGCTCGGAAGCTCCTACATGGGTGTGCGCGTCTATCAGCCCCGGCGTAAGATATTTTCCGGTACCATCAATGATCTCGCACCCAACGGGTATCTTTATGTCCTTTCCCACAGCTGCAATCTTTCCTTTGTCGAAAAGGACCGTCCCCCGGGCTAAAGTCCCGTGGCTTATGGTCTCTACGGTCGCGTTCAAGAGTGCTATCACTTCACATCTCCTCCACAGCCATACAATTGGATGATTTTTACGACAACATTCACTCCCTTTTCAAGGGAAGGGATGGGGAGAAATTCAAAACGTCCATGGAAATTGTTGCCACCGGTAAAAATATTCGGAGTTGGCAACCCCCTTTGAGACAGGCTGGAACCATCCGTCCCACCCCTTATCGGCGCTATATCAGGTTTTATACCCAGCGCTTCCATGGCCTTGACCGCGGTTTCAACTATATGCATGGATTTTTTAAGTTGATCTGCCATGTTGTAATACTGATCCTCCATTATCAACTCCAGCGTGTCTTCGCCATACTTCTCCTGAAGCTTCGAAACAATCCGTGAGATAGTTTGTTTTCTCCTCTCAAACACTTCAGGGTCGTGGTCTCTGATAATATACTTCATTTCCGTTTTTTCCACGTCCCCGTTGAATGAAATAATATGGTAGAAGCCTTCTCTCTTTTCAGTCTTTGCCGGAATTTCGTCTTTTGGAAGCAGGGATGCCAATTCGGTAGCTATCAATATGGAATTGACCATTTTGTCCTTGGCTCTCCCCGGGTGAATGTTTTTCCCTTTAATGATTATTTCGGCTTTCGCTGCGTTGAAGGTCTCGTAATTAAGGTCACCCAGTGGTCCTCCATCTATGGTATACGCAAAATCAGCGCCGAATTTTTCGAGATCCAACATTCTGGCCTGATGCCCTATTTCTTCATCAGGGGTAAAACAGATTTTTACCGGACCGTGTTTGACCTCAGGGTGTCGCACTAGGTATTCCACAGCCGCCATTGCAATTGCCATGCCTGCCTTGTCGTCGGCGCCGAGAAGGGAAATGCCATCAGTGACTATGATGTCCTGTCCCTTATAGTCGGCAAGATCCGGGAATTTACTGGGAGAGAGTACAACTTTTTCTTCCGCGTTGAGGAGAATATCCCCTCCATCATAATTTTCAATGATCCTCGGCCTTGTGGCGCCGGATATTTCCGGGGAGGTATCCAGATGGGCGATAAGGCCTATCGAGGGGATCTCCTGCTCTTCCGTATTTGCAGGGAGAGTTCCCATAACATAGGCATGTTCGTCGACGGAAATATCAACCATTCCGAGTTCTGACATTTCCTTCTCCACTTCCAGTGCTAAGTCCATCTGACCGGGAGAACTTGGAGTTGCCCCAGCCTTTTCATCAGCTCTTGTATCGTAAGTTACATAATTCAGAAACCTTTCCACTACAGAAGACATTTGCAATGCTCCTTTCGGTTCTTCAAGAAATTGTCATCTTGGGCATTGATAACTTTTAATGTAGGTTCCTTACGAAATGGCAAGCTACGCTATGCCCTGGATCTGCTTCTTTCAGGGTTGGCGTTACTTCAGTACATATTTCCTTGCGATATCGACACCTTCCGGCGAATCTGCAACCTTCCGGCGGTTCTATGGGGCTTGGGACATCACCCTCCAGGATGATACGTTCCCTTTTTTGATCCACTTTGGGAATGGGGATGGCCGAAAGTAGAGCCTGGGTATACGGATGAAGCGGATCGATAAAAAGAGTTTTGTAATCCGTTATTTCGACTATTTTTCCCAGATACATCACGGCTATACGGTCGGAAACGTGTTTAACCACGCTCAGATTGTGGGCGATAAAGATGTAGGTAAACCCCTTTTCTTTCTTCAAGCCAGCCAAAAGGTTCAAGATCTGGGCCTGGACGCAGACATCGAGGGCGGAAACCGGTTCATCCAAGACTATAAACTTTGGGGAAAGAGCAAGTGCTCTGGCAATTCCTATTCGCTGTCGGCGGCCACCATCCAATTCGTGTGGATAAGAGTCGAAGAGCCGTCTTGCCAATCCTACCGTATCCATCAATTCGAGGACTCGGGCATTCATCTCTGAATTCGTCTTGTAATATCCATTGACAATTAGGGGTTCGGCGATAAGTTTGGAGACCGAAAGCCTCGGGTTTAAGGATGAATAGGGATCCTGAAAGACTATCTGGACCTTTTTCCTGAGTTGCTTCATCTTCGAAGAGTTGTATTTTAGGATATTCTCCCCTTCAAAACACATCTGGCCGCCGGTTGCTTCCAAAAGACGGATCATAACCCTTCCCAGTGTGGATTTGCCACATCCCGATTCTCCTACCAAACCAAGGGTTTCTCCTTCGTATATGTCAAAGGACACGTCATCGACCGCATGTAATGTCCCTCTTTTTGTATAAAAATATTTTTTTAGATTCTTGACTTCCACCAATTTCCTACGCTTTCCCATAATCAAAATCCTTCCTACACAAGCGATGACTTTTGTGACTGAACAGGGCAGGCAACATAATGCCCGGGAGCAATCTCCATCATTTCTGGCTTATAGAGAGAGCATTCCTCGACTGCATAGGGGCAACGCGGATGAAAAGCGCAGCCGCTTGGAAGATTTGTCGGGTCAGGCATGAGACCTTTCATTATCTTTAGCTCATCCTGGTCCTCTTCCAGATCAGGGATAGAATTGAAAAGCCCCTCCGTGTAAGGGTGGACCGGATGCTCATAAAGCGACCGAGTATCGCTATATTCCACGATGTTTCCTGCGTAGATGATGGCCACCTTTTGACAGGTTTCGGCTACTATGCCTAGATCGTGGGTGATCATCAACATGGAGGTGTCGAACTTGACCTTGAGCTCCTTCATAAGCTCAAGCACCTGAGCCTGGATAGTGACATCCAGAGCGGTTGTCGGTTCATCAGCAATCAGAAGCAGAGGATCACAGGCCAGCGCTATAGCTATAACCACTCTCTGTCTCATACCTCCACTAAACTGATGTGGGTATTCTCTTGCCCTTTCCGGGAGAATTCCGACAAGTTCAAGCATTTCCACTGCTTTTTCTAGAGCTTTTTTCCTGTTTACTTTTCTGTGAAGCCTTATTATTTCCGCTATTTGTTCGTCCACTGGAAGGATGGGATCGAGGGAAGTCATGGGATCCTGGAATATCATGGCAATCTTGTCGCCTCTTATGTTTCTTTTTTCATCTTCGGGAAGTTTCATGAGATCCCTTCCCTGGAAGAAGATCTCTCCCGTTACAATCTTCCCCGGGGGTGACTGTATAAGTTGCATTATCGACAGGGCAGTAGTCGTCTTGCCTGCACCTGTTTCTCCAACAAAACCGAGTGTTTCTCCTCGGGCAATTGAAAGATTGAGGTTATTAACTGCTTTTACTGTCCCACCGTCCGTCTCGAAGTGAACGGTGAGATCCTTTATTTCCAATAGAAGGTTTTCTTTAGCAGTTGTCATCTCTTCAAATCTCCTCTAACGTCTGAGCTTCGGATCAAGGGCGTCCCTTAGGCCATCTCCGAGAAAATTAAGAGCCAGAATGGTTATCATTATCGCCATGCCAGGAAAGAAGGTCATGTAGGCATAATCCCTTATGTAGCCACGTCCGCTGGAAAGCATGGCCCCCCACTCAGGGACAGGAGGTTGTATGCCCAGACCTATAAAACTCAAACCCGCAGCAGTAAGAATGGCAAAAGCAACGCCCAAGGTTGCCTGGACTATGATCGGCGCCATGCAGTTTGGGATTATATGCTTCATAATTATCTGCAAGTCGCCGGCTCCCATAGCTTTTGAAGCTTCGACAAACTCTTGGCCCTTTATGGATAACACCGAACCGCGTACTATCCTTGCGTAACTCGGAATAGATGAAATACCCACCGCTATCATAAGATTGAAGAGACCCGGACCAAGGGATGCTGCAATTGCGATAGCGAGCAGGATCTGCGGTATGGAAAGAAGAATATCCATTATTCTCATAATAATGTTGTCTGTCCTGCCCCCGTAATATCCTGATACCGCTCCCAGAAAACCTCCAGTGAACATCGCCAGTCCTACAGCAATAAAACCTACCTGGAGAGAGATCCTGGATCCGTAAATAACGCGGCTGAAAATATCCCTTCCGAATTCGTCAGTACCGAATAAATACTTTGAGGAAGGGGGCTGAAAGGCCTCCAGCAGGTGTTGCTCAGCGTAATCATAAGGAGCTATGAAATCGGCGAAAACTGCTATCAAGACCAGCAAAATTACACAAGTCAACCCGAACACGGCAAGGCGGTTTTTTCTTAGCCTTTTAATGACGCCGGCAAATTGCGAATTCTTTCTTGCTTTCTGTTCTTTCATCAGTTAGCCCCCCAACCGTTACCTGTATTGGGCCCTGACACGGGGATCTATCCAGGCATAGAAAAGGTCCACCAATAGGTTTACCAGGCTGAAAGCTATCGCAATATAAAGCACGCCGCCCTGAACTACCGGGAAATCACGCATTTTTATGGATTCGACCATCAGTCTACCCACACCGGGTATGGAAAAAATGGATTCAGTGAGGACAGCGCCACCCAGGAGCTGACCAAACTGTATGCCTGAAATGGTTATGACCGGAATGAGTGCATTTGGAAGCGCGTGTCCCCAGATCACCTTCGATTCTTTCTGACCCTTAGCCCTTATGGTTCTTATGAAATCCTGCCTGATAACCTCAAGCATCGAGGACCGTGTCATCCTCGTAACTATGGCTACGGATTGAGCGGCCAGTGTTACGGAAGGCAGAATCATGCCTTTGAACCCTTGCAGGCCTGACGATGGAAGCCAGCCGAGGTGTACAGAAAAAAACAGGATGAGAAGAATACCCAGCCAGAATACCGGCATGGATATGCCCACCATGGCGAAAACCATCGCGATGGAATCAAACCATGAATATTGCTTAATTGCGGAAATTATGCCAAAGGGAATACCAAAAAGAACGGCAATTATCATGGAGCAGGCGGCAAGTTTGAGAGTAGTAGGAAAGGCGGACATTATTTCTTCTGTCACTGGCCGTTTAGTGACATACGAACGGCCTATATCACCCTTGAATGCCGCTTTGTACAGGTAATGGCCAAATTGCACAAGAAAGGGATCGTTCAGTCCGTGTTCCTCGCGGAAACTCTCTATGGCCTCGTCCGTCGCCAGGTCACCAAGGGTCATCCTTGCCGGATCTCCCGGTGTGATATAAAGCAGTGTAAAAACTATAAAAGCGACCCCAATAAGCACCGGTATCATGGAAACTATGCGTTTCAGTATATATTTAAACATCCTTTACCTCCTGAAGCGAAAACAAAAAGCATGAGAATACCAGGGACCCAGGGTTAGGCTGGGCCCCTGCTTGTCGGTCAGAAAATTTCACAGATAGTTTTCCCTGGAATATTCCGAGACATTTTGCTTATTCGAAATAAACGTTGTACAAGACGTGGTAGCCCCTCGGGCTAGGCTTGAATCCCTGTACGTTCTTTCTTACACCGCAAATCTGTTCGTCGTTAAGCAGGTATACCCAAGGACATTTTTCGTTGATGAGCCTCTGGAGGTCTTTGTAGACCTTTTCCCTTTCTGGGCCATCCGGGAGAGTCTTGCCTTTTTCAATAAGGGCGTCAACCTCATCGTCTCCAAAAAACGCGAAGTTCATCTTGCCTTTCATCGAGGAATGGAAAACAGCTCCGACAGCGAAATCCGGATCCGGAACCGTAGCAACCCAACCAACTATAAACATGTCATGTTGTTTCGCTTTCAATCCATCAAGATATGCTCCCCACTCTAGGACTTTTATTTGAACGTTGATTCCGATCTCGCTTAACTGGCTCTGAATAATAGTAGCCATATCCACCCTTTCTTTTTTGTCATTAGTCCAGATCTCCGCATCAAAACCATTCGGGTAGCCGGCTTCAGCCAACAGCTTTCTGGCACCTTCAACATCCCTTTCATGAACTGGAAGGGTCTTGTCAGAGTATTTTACATTGGGAGCTATTGGACCTACCGGTGCTTGGCCTACTCCGCGGTATACTGCTTTGTTTATCAAAACTGTGTCTATCGCCTTGCTTATAGCCTGTCTAACCCGCACATCGTCGAAAGGCGATTTCTCGCAGTTGAATCCCAAATAAGTAGTGGAATTGTCCATTACCCGCATAAGTTTCAGGTTCTCGTTTTCCTCAACTCTTTTAATATCGTTTGATGGAATGCCGTAGGCTATGTCAACGGCACCACTTTCAAGCTCAATGGTACGGTTAGTGGGTTCGGTGATCGAGCGGATTACCAGTGTCTTGTATGCCGGTTTTTTGCCGTGGAACTCTTCATACCTCTCTAGAGTAAGGCGATCACCTTTCTCCCAGCTTACGAATTTGAATGGACCTGTTCCTACGGGATGCATGCCGTAATTATCTCCGGCTGCTTCTGTAGCTTTTTCGTTTAGGATACTACCCCAGGTATGGCTGAGAGACGCCAGGAAAGGAGTGCAAGGTCGTTTCGTCTTTATGACGACAGTATAGTCGTCGACGACTTCCACCGTATCGACTTCGGAGGAATAGTTCTGTATGGCTGCACCCTTTGGGGACATGGCCCTTTCGATTGTGTACTTGACGTCAGAAGCCTTCAACTCCTCGCCGTTGTGAAATTTAACCCCTTCAAGAAGATAGAACTTATAGGTGAGTTCATCTGGTCTTTCCCATCTTCCCGCCAGCTGCGGCACGATGTTATTATCATCATCAAGCGCAACCAGTGTTTCGTAGATCTGGAGCATGGCACCAGACGAAGCGACATCATTGGTGGCATGAGGATCCAGGGTCTTTGCATCGTAGATGTTCGCCACAACTAAAGTGTCTTTTGTTTCCTTGGCGAAGCCTGCGGACGAGAAAAACAACGTAACTCCCAGTATTATCACTACCAACGCGACAAAGGACTTGTTTCTCGAAATCATTATTCCCATCTCCCTTGGAACGGCTTTGTCTTATTATTTTATGGAATCTGCGACAGGCGAATTGTAGTCCAGACTACAATTTACGGGCTTGCCCCAGGCTCATCCGCAGGTGAATCACTTCTTCCGGTTCTTTTGGCGTCATGCTTTAGCAATTCCGGGAGGCTTATAATAAAAAAGACCTGGAGTAAATCCCAAAACGTTGACTATGTTTTTGAAACAAAATTTCCTGTATGGCTATTTTGCCTCTGAAACAAGGAGGGAACGGTCATTTCCCCTAAAAATATGCTCAACCTTCTTTTCGATGAAGATGCTCACCGGAACATGATCGATCATTTTCTGGATCACCTGGCGCCTTTGGGCAATGAAAGGAAATTCCGCAAGGGAACCATGATTGATCCTCCCGACAGTTCATGTGTATATATAGTGACCTCGGGGTATTTCAAGCAGGTTCTTATAAGCGGCGACGGCAGGGAAGTATCCCTTTTCCGGCTCCAGCCGGGTACCGTCTTCGGGGAAATGGACTACTTCAGCGGTGCCAGGACAATAGCCCTTACCAAGGCCCTGGTGGACAGTACTGCTTCATGCCTTGCAGGTCCCGTCCTTGAGAAAGAGCTGAAAAAACATCCTCACCTTTATCGTCAATTCATTCAATCGATCATACGCAAATACAGGATAATTCTCATGAAGACCGCAAGGACCACGGTCAACGATTCCAAAGGGCGCATATGCGGTGTCCTTCTCGAGTTGTCGGCCCAGTTCGGCAACGACGTGGATAAACCCTCTGAAATAGATTATGTCTACACGCATCAGGAGTTAGCCAACGCCACGGGTTGCTCCCGAATAACCATCACCAATGTCTTGAATGAACTGAAGGACGAGGGGCTCATAACTTACAAGGGGAAAAATATTTTCATCGCAAACCCCGACGGCCTCAAACACTATTACAACGCCTTTTGGTGATGCCGTTTTATCGACCTTTCCGAAAAAATCCGGCTCTTTTCAACAGGCGGTTTCACCTCAAGACTCTTTGCCCGCCGTCATTTCCTGCTTGACCAGGCACGATAGATCTGACATGGTTTTATGACGTGCGGAAACAGGAACAATTTGCAGGTGCTGGCAAAGACTGTTTTAAAACCCCCAGGAAGCTTTATATACCTGAAAGCGAAGGAGAAATGCCCATGAAAGACAAACTGGAATCGGCTCTCGCCAAAGGCAGGGAAGCAGCGGCCACGGGCAAGGTGGCTAACTACATCCCCGAACTTGGCAAGGCAGACCCAAATGCCCTGGCAGTGGCCTGCTGTGACATAGATGGGCAAATAACAGCCGCTGGTGATACTGAAACGACCATAACCATACAATCCATCTCGAAAGTGGTTTCCCTGGCCCTGTCTATGATCGATTGCGGCGAAAAAAAGGTCTTTTCCGCCGTCGGTGTGGATCCAACGGCCGACCCGTTCAACTCCATAATGCGACTCGAGATGCGGGCGCCCCACAGGCCCCAAAACCCCCTTATAAATGCGGGAGCCATCGTAGTACTATCCCTTTTGCCCTACAGGGACAGCCTAAGCCGTTACGAAGCCGTTCTTGATTTGACAAAAAAGCTTTGCTCCAACCATTCCATATCTTCCAACGAAGCGGTCTATCTTTCAGAAAAGGCCACGAGCGACCGGAACCGATCCCTGGCTTACTTTCTCCGCAGCGTCGGTTCGCTGGAAGGAGACATCGAGGACATCCTCGACTCGTACTTCCACCAGTGCGCAATAGCATGCACTGTCCGCGACCTCGCCGTCATGGGGGCTACCCTGGCCAATAGCGGCGTCAACCCGGTGAGCGGAGAACGGGTCCTCTCCCCGAGGGTAGCTTTGACCCTCAGGGCTCTTATGGCGATATGCGGCCTTTACGACGGGTCAGGAGAATTTGCGCTTCGGGTAGGCATTCCGGCAAAAAGCGGTGTAGGAGGCGGTATCATGGCCTCGGCCCCAGGAAATATGGGACTTGCGACGGTGGGACCCTCCCTCGATCCAAAGGGCAATTCCACGGGAGGCGTTAGGGTCATGGAAATTCTTTCAGACCAATTGGGTTTGAGGGTCTTGTAGCTCTCGACAGACCACATATATAGTATTATTCTAGGAGCCTGAACCACATATATAGCGAATTCGCCTGTAAAGGAGCGGTTTCATCATGCAAAAGACCGGAAACGCCGGCAACAAGGGGCCAGCCCTTTCCGAAAACGCCCTGAGGGTTCTTCGAGAACGGTACCTGGTTAAGGACAAGTCCGGCAAGGTCATAGAAACACCGGAAGAGATGTTCCAACGCGTGGCCACAGCCATAGCAGAAGCCGAAGGAGCGGGTCCCGATGACCCATTGACCGAGGCCTTCCGCGGGATGATGGCCCGACTCGACTTTTTGCCCAACAGCCCTACCCTCATGAACGCGGGCCGCAAAGGAGGCCAGCTGGCCGCCTGCTTCGTCCTTCCCGTGGAAGACAGCATGGAGGGCATCTTCGACGCGTTGAAATACATGGCCCTGATCCACAAATCTGGAGGAGGCACCGGGTACAACTTCAGCAAACTCAGACCCGCCGGCGACGTGGTTTCCAGCACCAACGGCGTGGCCTCGGGGCCCATATCCTTCATGAGCATGTTCGACCAGGCCACCGAGGTGGTCATGCAGGGAGGCATGCGCCGTGGGGCCAATATGGGCATTCTCAACGCCGACCATCCCGACGTTTTCCGTTTCATCAGGGCCAAGACGGAAGAAGGCAAGCTCAAGAA
>NPIF01000294.1_pt4 | contig 10797 bp, 8 predicted proteins | sample 8637461 | NCBI WGS metagenome assembly NPIF01 (sample SAMN07420641, study PRJNA396082) | bioreactor metagenome | isolation source: sample BR12 brine-fed electro-methanogenic bioreactor BR | place: Japan: Kochi | collected 2016-12-09
GAGGCCGCCGCCATGCCGATGCCCCGGCGCTGGTGCCGGCGGTGCGCATCGAGGCCCACCGGCCGCCTTCCACCTGGAGGAGTGCATCGAGGCGTAGCCGCAGCACTGCTGTTGCGTGGCACTCCCTTACGGCACTGAAAAAAGCACAGCCTATTACTTTCAGTCGGCGGCCATGACGATGACACTCGGAAAGCTCGAATTCTAGATTTAAACCTGCTGCGCCAGGGTCAAAGACACCTGGAAATGATAGGGCCACACAACGACTGAGGGCATGCCATGGCACGTGCGCGAGCAACCTACGAATTGACCGCCGAGGACAAGAGCGCACGCGCCTTCGCGTCGCTCCGGAGAAACCTTGGCGACGCTGAGAAGGTAGCCAAGGGTCTCGGGTTGGCCGTGGGCGCGGCCGCCACGGCAGGCATTGCCGGCATCACGGCCATGGTGCGCGCCAATGCACCGCTCATCGATAGCCTGGCCAAGAGTTCCGATGCGCTGGGAATCGAGATCGAGAACCTGCAGGCCCTAGAGGTCATCTCGGCACGTTCCGGGCTCACCACCGAACAGCTATCCAAGAATATCGAGCGCATGGAACGCTCGCTCGGCCAGGCGGCCCGCAAGGGTGGCCCTGCCGCGCAAGCGCTCGAAGATATCGGCATCAACCTCGGTGACATCATCAGCCTTTCCCCGGATGAGCAGCTGGAATCCATCGCCCTGGCGTTGTCTGGCGTCGAAAACCAGGCGCTGAAGGCGAGCATCGCCAACGATCTGTTTGGGCGTGATGGCCTGCGCATGCTGAAGGTGATGAACGCACTGGAGACGCAGGGACTCAAGCCAGTTCGGGAGGAACTGGAGCGGGTCGGCTTCACGATCACCCGCGAAGGTGCGGCGAAGGTCGAGGAGATGAACGACGCGCTGGACGATATGGACCGTCTAAGCAAGGCCGTCGGTCAGACCCTCACCATCGCTTTGTCGCCCTACGTCTCAGCGCTCGCCACCCACATCTATGACGCAGCCCAAGAGACCGGCGGATTCAAACAGGAGGTCAACGAACTCGTCGATGACGCGGTGGATGGCCTGGCGTTCATCATTGATGCCGTGGATGGCGTCGGCCGTACGTTCGAACTGACGGGCAAGGGCATCGCAACAATCACGCTCCATCTTGAGGCCGATTTGTGGGGACTGGCCGACACCATCGTCAACGGCCCGGGCCGGGCCATCAACTCAATGATCGAGAGTGTCGAGGAACTGACTGGGCTGGATTTCGATTTCTCCCTCGGCCCGCTGTCGGATGACATCCAGCGCAATTTGCGATTGGCCACGACCGCGTACAACGAAGGCGTGGCCGATATGGAAGCCACCCTTATGGAACCGCTTCTGGGTTCGGCTCTGCGCCAAGAGCTGGAGGCAATTCGAAAAGCCGCAGAAGACGCGAGGGGGGCGATGGGAGGGACCCGCGACCGCAACAGAGGAGGCAATACCGGCAGCGGTGGTGCTTCAAATGCAGATAAAGCCTCGCGGGATGCAATCAACACTCAGCTCACCGCGCTCCGTGACCAGGTCGCCACTCTCGGCCGCAGCAAGGAAGAGATGCAGCTGTTTGCCTTGCAGAGCATGGGTGCCAGTGCCTCTCAACTCGAGCTAGCCCGCTCCCTGCTGGGGACCATCTCTGCGTTTGAGGCACAACAGAGGCTCACGGCCGAGGGCGCCAGAATCTATGAAGAAACGCGTACGCCGATGGAACAGCTCAACATTGAGTACACCCGCCTCAATGAGCTGCTCGAGGCTGGCGCCATCGATTGGGACACCTACGCCCGCGCGGTGTTCAACGCCCAGGACCAGTTTGACGGCCTGGCCGACAAGGCTATGGATGCGGGCAGCACCATGGACGAGTTCGCCAAGGCCGCCGCGAAGAACATGCAGGATGCGTTCGGAGATCTCTTCTACAACCTCAACGGCGACTGGGACGACACGGTCAACAACTTCATCGACGGGTTGCGCAGAATCGCCGCCGAGTTCGCCGCGCAGGAGTTTATGAAATTTCTGCTCGGTGATTTCGGTTCAACGGGGGATATCGGCGGCATTGTCGGCAGCCTGTTCGGCGGCGCCCGGGCCAGCGGTGGCGACGTGCTCGGCGGTCGTGCCTACCTGGTGGGCGAGAAGGGCCCGGAGCTGTTCATGCCCGGCCGCAGCGGGAGCGTGGTGCCGAACGATGGTCTTGGCGGCGTGCAGGTACACCTGTCGCCAAGCTATAACCTGATTGACTCCCGCGACCTGCTCAGCCGGATGGGCGAGATCAACCAGGAGATGGCTGGAATGCTCGCGCAGACAATGCGCACCTATAACATCCGGTGAAGCTGTCATAAACAGCGTGCCCCTGAAATTAATGCCCTCTGTTTCTTTCAGTGGCCTCATCCGAACATGAGTTGCAACCGGAGGGTTGGTTGCCCTTCCGGTTGCATGGGCAAGGTGGCACCTCGACCTGGCCCGCCCGGCGCCAGGCCACAGAAGCCGGGCAACTCTTTCAGAACAGGTGATAGCGTCATGTTCCTGGAACCGCAGGCAGACCGACCGAATGAGGCGACAACTCTCGAACTGGCGCGCCGTCGGTTGGAAGACCTGGTTTTTCCATGCCTACTTAATCCGCCCGAGCTTGCAAACCATATCGACACTATTCGTGAGCTTGAGGAATTCATTTATCAGACTGGAGGTAATCAACCATGCAGGATCTGAAGGCTCTGAAACGCAAATACCATGAGGCCAAGAGCGAGCTCCTGGAGACCAGAACCCGACTCGCCGATCTCCAGAACAAGCAGACCGAGTTCTACAACCGTCTCCCGGCCCTTGAGCGGAAGCGCGACGAGGCGGCCAAGGTGAAGCGTGGCGTGATGGAGCGTTACGTGCTCGGCCAGGCCAGCGAGGAGGAACTCGAGAGGGTGCGCTCGGCGCTGTCTGCAGCCGAGACAGGCCACAAGGAGTCGTCCGAGATGCTGGACGCCTATACACGCGGCATCAAGGCGCTCGAGGCAGAGGAAGCCGCGCTCGTGCAGCGACTGCGCGGAGCAGAGCATGAGTACTGGTACACCCTGTCTGAATCCCTCGCCGAGAAGGCGGCCGCAGCTGCCCGCGAGGTCTTTCTCGATGCCCACGCAGCGAAATCTCTCGCCGGCGGTGGCAGCTTCAATGACTTCGTGGCACACGTCTTCGGGACGAGTGTCGACGAAATGCAGCGGCGGCGCCAGAAGCTGACCGAGGGCCATGGCATCGGTGACTGAGCCCCGCTCTGGGCGGTATTGCAGAAAGCGGGAGGCGGTTCTATCTTTATCAACGTACCCCGGACGCATCCGGGGCCGGGTGTGGCAGCTCGGAAACCACAAGGCGCGAAGGCCGCTCCGCGCGGCTTTTTTCGTGTGCGCACATCTCGCCTGTTCCATGGCGGGCCGTGTGGGGCCTCCCTCGGGAGGGCCGGCATCCTTGTGGGCCGGTACTGCCACCCCCTCGCGGCCTGCCACCCTATCGGAGCAGACCGCCACCACGGAGAAACGAGAAGGAGGCGCAGACGATGAGCAACCCTGCCAGATTCGTGGTTTCAGAAACCGAGACCTTCACCATTTATGAAGGCTCCCGCGAGGACCTGATCGCCGAGGGCGTGGCGACGGCCTCCATGTTCCCCGAGGGGCGTAAGCGGGTGAAGGATCGTCTTGGGCCTGATATTCCCAAGCGGGAGAACTGGATCACCCGCCGACTCAAGGGCAACCGCTACCGGCTGATCCGGTATCACGAGTACCGCGAACCGCCTAGGGAGCCCATCCCCTGGAGTCCTGGGCGGTTCAAATCAAGGGTTGCCCATTCAGCAGACATGTACCTTGATCTCGTCCAGAACGAGGCACGCGGTGGCATCGAGGGAGAATTGTACGGTCGCCGCACGCATCGAATTTGCCGCGAAGACCTGGACCGTATTCGATCCCTGAGTCACCAGCTGGTGGACGCCATCCTGCAGGCTCGAGTGATAGCCGCAGGCCAAGACCAACGCCAGGAGCTGCGAGTGGTGAAGTAACTGAAGTCCTGCGCTCAGAGAAGCGAATCAGAACCACGCTAGGATCGTCATCATGATACAAATCGATGCTTCCATTCTATCCGGGTATGAGGCATTCAAGGCCGTGTTCTATGTCTGTGGGCCGACCGGCCGGCGCATCAATGGTGTGCCGGTAGCATTTAACCTTGTCGCCGGCCCCTTCGATAGCAAAGCTGCCGCTGAGCATGATCAGGCAGCGAAGCAGCCCAACACCTGGATCGGTCGGTTTCAGCACGAATAGCCCACCTCGTGGGAGGTGACAACGTCAAATTCGTGTCCACAACGCAACGTGAGGGGTGCCCTATGACGAGATCAGACAAAGCCCGGGTCCCCGGCCAGCGTAGCGGCAGACCCACCGCAACCATCAGGATGCTGCCAAGTGTGGGCAAACCGCCTATCCGTGCCGCTGTCGGGGTTCTGCTTCCCCTGGTGCTTGATGGTGGAAGTGATGAGACGGCGGAGCCGTGCCCAGCTTTCAATGATGGATAGCAACGAGCAGTAATGCGACTCTGCCGAAACCCCGCCACGGCGCGCCTTGGCGGGGTTTTTCCTTTCCGCTCCCCGCGCCCTGGCCGGCCTCGAGGCGCAGCTGCGGCGCTGTTGCTGCGCGGAGCTACCGGCGGATGATGGACCGGGCTGAGGTTCCGGGTCTGCACTGCCCCCGGCGCTGGATGCCGCTGCCATGCCGTTGCCGTGGCGCTGGTGGTGAAGCTCGCCGAGGTGCAGCTACAGCCCGCATTACAATCTACAGTCCGGGCGGGGGCCATGGCATGGATCGAGACTGCCACCGCGTCGACCTGGTGTCGCAGCGCTGGTGCCCGTGCTCCAGCGCTGGAACGGAGCGGCGACCATGGCGGAGCTGCATCAAGGCGTAGCCTGTGATAATAGCGTTGTTCGGATGGAGCCAAAAGGCCATTGCTCGCTGCCACTTCCTACCCATCAAACAAGCTGGCCAACGATTGAATTAGACCAGCAACAGCAACTAGAGCACCAAAACTAGCTATTACAATTCCCATCAGGGTCAGTTGCTTCATTTCCATGTGAATCTGACGGGCCTGATAAACAGGGATGAACGTGGATATGTCAGCCCCTGGAACACTGCGAACCCAATACGGACAACTCTTTAATTTTTGTTCCTCCTTGGCCCCCCAAGCACTTGCTCCGATCGCGCAGAATCTGTCGACTCCGAGGTCTGGAACGACGATCCTGGGATAGGCTGCAGGTATGATCTCCTTCTCACGAAGCTGTTGCAGTGCCTTTCTTGTTTGGAAGGAAGCATCGGCTTGCGCCTGTTGAGCCGTATCAATCTCGACCATAAGACCGCAATAGTCACATTTGTTGGGTAACGGAATCTGCGCCATGCTTGCTCCTTTTCTATGTGTTCCTCCATACCGACACTCTTAATGTAGTCAAAGACTAGCCAGCCGTTGCGCTGCTGCTGCCTGGAACTGCCGCGGGTGAGGGACCCGGCCGGGGTCCCGGCACCGCACCGTCTCCGGGCGCTGGAGGTCGCCGCCATGCTGATGCCGTGGCGCTGGTGGTGGAACTCGCCGAGGCGTAGCCGGTGGATCTCCCGCGGTCCGCGCCGCTGCTTCCAGGCTGGCGGAGATGCCGTGGCGGAACTCCTGGCCCATGTTGACCTGGTGCCTCGGCGCTGGTGCCGGCGGGGCGCATCGAGGCCCACCGGCCGCCGTCCACCTGGAGAAGCGCATCGAGGCGCAGCCGCGGCGCTGCTGCTGCGTGGAACTGCCGGCGGGTGATAGACCGGACCGGGGTCCCGGCTCCGCACCGCCTCCGGGCGCTGGAGGCCGCCGCCATGCCGTTGCCGAGGCGCTTGGTGGTGGAGCTCGCCGAGGCGCAGCCGGTGGATCTCCCGCGGCCCACGTCGCCGCCTCCAGGCCGGCCCCGTTGACCTGGTGCCCCGGCGCTGGTGCCGGCGGAGCGCATCGAGGCCACCGCTTCCAGGGCTGGCCCTGCTGCCGATGATTAGCAGGAATAGCAGCATTAGCACTAGCAACCCTGACCGGGAGCGCGGGGCCGCTGGCCCTGGAGCCCGCCGCGCCGTGGCATGGCGGTGGCGAAACTGCCCGAAGCCCAGCCGGTGGAACACCCGCGGCCCACGCCGCTGCTTCCAGGCCGGCGGGGATGCCGTGGCGGAACTCCTGGCCCATGTTGACCTGGTGCCTCGGCGCTGGTGCCGGCGGGGCGCATCGAGGCCCACCGGCCGCCGTCCACCTGGAGAAGCGCATCGAGGCGCAGCCGCGGCGCTGCTGCTGCGTGGAACTGCCGGCGGGTGATAGACCGGGACCGGGGTCCCGGCTCCGCACCGCCTCCGGGCGCTTGAGGCCGCCGCCATGCCGTTGCCGTGGCGCTGGTTGTGGAGCTCGGGAGGTACTGGCGGAGTGTTCTGGAGGGATTAAGCCGGCCGACTTTTTACGACCATCTTACGACTGGAGCTGCAAGGCAAGAAAAAAGGGGTTGGCGAAAATTCGCTAACCCCTTGTATTTTATGGCTCCCCCGGTTGGACTCGAACCAACGACACACGGATTAACAGTCCGCTGATCTACCGACTGATCTACGGGGGAATCGGTCGAGGCCGCGTATATTATCAGACTCCGCGCCGAGATCAACCTCTCCGAAGGCCGGCCGTCAGCGGGCCGCGAAGTCCCGGAATCGGCCCAACGCCGCGTCCAGCTTCTCCATGCTGGTGGCGAAGGAGAGGCGGATGCAGCCCGGGGCGCCGAAGGCCGTTCCCGGCACCATCGCGACCCCGGCGTCGGTGATGAGCCGCTCGGCCAGTTCCAGGTCGTCTTCCACCCCGTCCAGGCCCTCGATGACCCCCTCCACGTTGGGGAAAGCGTAGAAGGTGCCGTCGGAGGGGCGGCAGCGCACGCCCGGGATGGCGTTGAGGGTCTCCACCACGAAATCGTGCCGCTCCTTGAAGGCCTTGACCATCACGCCCACGCAGGACTGGTCGCCCTCGAGCGCCGCCTGGGCCGCCGCCTGGGAGATGGAGGCGGGGTTGGAGGTGCTCTGGGACTGGATCTTCTTCATCGCCCCGATCAGCTTGGCCGGCCCGCCGGCGTAGCCGATGCGCCAGCCGGTCATGGAGTAGGCCTTGGAGACGCCGTTGAGGACGATGGTGCGGTCGTAGAGCTCGGGGCAGGCGTTGAGAATGTTCACGAACGGCGCGCCGGTCCAGAGAATGTGCTCGTACATGTCGTCGGTGGCCACCAGTACCTGGGGGTGGCGCAGCAGCACCTCGCCCAGCGCCGCCAGCTCCCCGCGGCTGTAGGCCGCGCCGGTGGGGTTGGAGGGGCTGTTGATGACGAACAGGCGGGTGGCGGGGGTGATGGCCGCCTCCAGCTGCGCCGGGGTGATCTTGAAGCCCTGCTCCAGACCGGCCGGGATGATGACGGGCTCGGCGCCGGCCAGCAGCACCATGTCCGGGTAGGAGACCCAGTAAGGGGCGGGGATGATCGCCTGGTCGCCGGGATTCAGCAGCGCCTGGGCCATGTTGTAGAAGCTCTGCTTGCCGCCGCTGGAGACCAGGATCTGGTTCGGCGCGTAGTTCAGGCCGTTGTCGCGCTCGAACTTGGCGATGACGGCCTGCTTGAGGCCGGCGGTGCCGTCCACCGCGGTATACTTGGTGAAGCCGTCGCGGATGGCCTTGATGGCCGCCTCCTTGATGTGCTCGGGGGTGTCGAAATCCGGCTCACCGGCGCCCAGGCCGATGATGTCCTTCCCCGCGGCGCGCAGCTCGGCGGCCCGGGCCGTGATGCTCAGGGTGGGGGAGGGCTTGATGGATTGAACTCGGGTCGACAGTTGCACGTCCAAGTGGGGACTCCTTGAAATGGGGTATCCGCGAACAGGTTTTTCAAGACAATCAATCATACTGGATGCAAGAGGGCAGAAAAATCCCCATGGAACAGAAGTTCGAGCTCGCCTCCGACTACAGGCCCGCCGGCGACCAGCCGGAGGCGATCGTCCGCCTGGCGGAGGGGCTGGAGGAGGGGCTGGCCTACCAGACCCTGCTGGGCGTGACCGGCTCGGGCAAGACCTTCACCATCGCCAACGTTATCCAGCAGCTGCAGCGCCCCACCCTGGTCATGGCGCCCAACAAGACCCTGGCCGCCCAGCTCTACGCGGAGATGCGGGAGTTCTTCCCGCGCAACGCGGTGGAGTACTTCGTCTCCTACTACGACTACTACCAGCCCGAGGCCTACGTCCCCGCCAGCGACACCTATATCGAGAAGGACGCCTCCATCAACGAGCAGATCGAGCAGATGCGCCTCTCCGCCACCCGGGCCCTGCTGGAGCGGGAGGACACCATAATCGTCGCCACCGTCTCGGCCATCTACGGCCTGGGCGACCCGGCGGCCTACCATGGCATGGTGCTGCACCTGAAGACCGGGGACCAGGTGGATCAGCGCCACATCCTGCGGCGGCTGGCGGAGCTGCAGTACACCCGCAACGACCTGGAGCTGGGGCGGGCCAACTACCGGGTGCGGGGGGATGTGATCGACGTGTACCCGGCCGAGTCGGAGTCCGAGGCGGTGCGCATCGAGCTGTTCGACGACGAGGTGGAGAGCCTGAGCTTCTTCGACCCCCTCACCGGCGAGGTGCTGCGCCGGGTGCAGCGGCTGACCATCTACCCCAAGTCCCACTATGTCACCACCCGCCAGACGGTGCTCGACGCCATCGACGCCATCAAGGCGGAGCTGGCGGAGCGGCTCGAGCAGCTGCGCCAGGCCGGCAAGCTGGTGGAGGCCCAGCGGCTGGAGCAGCGCACCCGCTTCGACCTGGAGATGATGCAGGAGCTGGGCTACTGCAACGGCATCGAGAACTACTCCCGCCATCTCACCGGGCGCAACCCCGGCGACCCGCCGCCGTGCCTGTTCGACTACCTGCCCGACGCGGCCCTGCTGGTGATCGACGAGTCCCACGTGACCATACCCCAGCTCGGGGGCATGTACCGGGGCGACCGGGCGCGCAAGGAGAACCTGGTGGAGTACGGCTTCCGGCTGCCCTCGGCGCTCGACAACCGGCCATTGCGGTTCGAGGAGTTCGAGCGCCTGGCGCCCCAGACCATCTTTGTTTCCGCCACCCCCGGCCCCTACGAGGAGGCCCATGCCGGCCAGGTGGTGGAGCAGGTGGTGCGGCCCACGGGCCTGGTGGACCCGGAAGTGGAGGTGCGGCCCGCCACCACCCAGGTGGACGACCTGCTCTCCGAGATCGGCCTGCGGGTGGCCGCCGACGAGCGGGTGCTGGTGACCACGCTGACCAAGCGCATGGCCGAGGACCTCACCGACTACCTGGGCGAGCACGACATCCGGGTGCGCTACCTCCACTCGGACATCGACACGGTGGAGCGGGTGGAGATCATCCGCGACCTGCGGCTGGGCAAGTTCGACGTGCTGGTGGGCATCAACCTCCTGCGGGAGGGGCTGGACATGCCCGAGGTGTCGCTGGTGGCGATCCTCGATGCGGACAAGGAGGGGTTCCTGCGCTCGGACCGGTCGCTGATCCAGACCATCGGCCGCGCGGCCCGCAACCTGCACGGCAAGGCCATTCTCTACGCCGACCGGATCACCGGCTCCATGCGCCGGGCCATCGACGAGACCGAGCGCCGCCGCGCCCGGCAGGTGGCCCACAACGAGGCCCACGGCATCACCCCCCAGACCATCCGCAAGGCGGTGCGGGACATCATCGAGGAGGTGCACGCGGGCAGCGTGGGCACCCCGCGGGAGTACGCCCGGGTGGCCGAGGAGCTGGCGGAGTACGGCCGCATGGGGCCGGAGGAGCTGGCCCGCACCCTCAAGCGCCTGGAGCAGGAGATGTACGAGCGGGCCCGCAACCTGGAGTTCGAGGAGGCCGCCCGCCTGCGGGACCGGATCCACCACATCCGGGAGCAGGCCCTGGGGGTCACGGATCTGGCGGCGGCGGGGTAGGGCGCCGGTGCGCCACCGCGCCGGATGCCCTCACTCGGCCACCTGGCCGAAGCGCTGGTGCAGGTAGTCGATGATGGCGTCCGACTCGTAGACCCAGGTGTCCCGGCCCTGGGCGTCGGTGATCCGCAGGCAGGGCACCTTCACCTGGCCGCCCCCTTCCCCGAGCGCCCGGCGGTGGGTCGGGTCGTGCTGGGCATCGCGCAGCTCGACGGGCAGGGACAGGCGCCGCAGCTCCCGGCGGACCTTGAGGCAGAAGGGGCAGGTACGGAACTGGTACAGGGCCAGGCCGCGCGCCTCGGCCTCCACCCGCTGCTGCTCCGCCTCCGGGCGGACCACCCCGCGGGGCGTGGTGAGCTTCTCCCACAGCAGCATGAAGGGTCCGAGGATGAGCCGGACCGTCCGGAAGAACATTCTGAAGAACCATCTCATGGGCAGGCATTCCCGTGTCGTTGCCGGAACGGCGCCCATGGTACCCGAAGCGCGCGCCGATTCATCCCGTTGCCGCCCCGGCGCCGGCGGCGCTGGAAAAGATCTGTGCCAAGGCTCTTGCGCGGCCTGCGCCTCTTCTGTATATTTCTCCGCTCTTCAGGCGCGTAGCTCAGCTGGTTAGAGCACCACCTTGACATGGTGGGGGTCGTTGGTTCGAGTCCAATCGCGCCTACCAGATACGAAGGCACCGCGCCTGCGGTGCCTTCTCTATTTGGGGCGTCTGCGCCCGCATGGTAACGGCGTCTTATGTGTACTGCGCCGCTCTTGGAGGCCCATTCAGCGAG
>NPIF01005162.1_pt1 | contig 10797 bp, 9 predicted proteins | sample 8637461 | NCBI WGS metagenome assembly NPIF01 (sample SAMN07420641, study PRJNA396082) | bioreactor metagenome | isolation source: sample BR12 brine-fed electro-methanogenic bioreactor BR | place: Japan: Kochi | collected 2016-12-09
AAGTCGATTGTCCCACTCGGCAGGATCGGCCAACCCGGCGCCGTGATGGAACTGGTTTCGACGACTCGCGGCAACCCCCCGTTCAAGAAGTCGGTGAATGTTCCGACCCGGGAGTTCCTAGCAGCCTCCGTCTCCTGTGCGTGTCGTTCCCTCGCTCGTCGTTCCATAGTCGCCATCACTGAAGCCCAACTGGAAGCGCACCAGGTAGAAGAAGCCCGCTCCCGGCGCCGGCTCGTCGGCGTCCGGGCTGCCGGCGCTCGTCGTGTCCGAGGAGTTGTCCTCGATGCAGCTCAACGTGCCGAGGGCGCCTCCGGGGCCGAGAGCGTCGAGATCGCCACGGACGACGTCGTAAACCGCGCCGCTGCCGCCAGGCACCGGAGACCACGTCAAGAAGGTCGCGTCCTTGTCCTGGACGTCGAGCTCGTCGACCACGCCGTCGCTCGCGCGGGTGTACCCGAAGATCCGCAGCTCGTCGATCGCCGCCTCGACGACGTGGTCCGGCGCGGAGTCGAGCGCGCGGAATCGCAGCCGCAGGCCCGCGCTCGGTGCGAGCACGTCGTCGAGCCGCGCGCGCCCGAGCGTCCACGCCGGGCTCGCGTCGTCCGTCGCGGTGCTCACGGTCAGCTCATCGAGGAGCAGCCAGTTCGCGCCGCCGTCCGCGCTCGCCTCGAGCGTCAGGCGATCGAGCGGCTCGACGGCCTCCTTGCGGAACCAACGCTGCCAAGTGATCTCGACGCCGTAATACGCCGAGAGGTCGTATTCCGGAGAGACGAGCGAGGTGTCGCCCCCGTCGAGGTCGTCGCTGCTGAAGTCCGTCGACGACGCGTTTCCGGTGACGTAGCAGGAGCGCCCCGCGCCGGGGGTCGCGTCGATACGGGGTGCGCCGAAGGAGAGCCCCGACTGCACGCTGCCGCTGTGGGTCCCGTGGGGCTCACCCCAGCTCCAACGGCCGTCCGTCGCGTTGTCTTGCGGCAGGGCTGTCGCCCACTCGGAGGTGACCGCCGGGTCCTCGAAGTCCTCGTCGACGATCAGCGAGGCGCCGTTCGGCGTCAGCGCGACGGCGACGGGGCTGAAGCTCATCCCGACCGTGACCGGGACGACCGCGTCCTCGTAGCCCGCGCGGCTGACGCGAAGCGTGTAGTCCCCAGGGACGACGATCACGTGGAAGCGCCCCGTGTCGGCACGCGAGCTCAGCCGCTTGCCGTCGGGAAGTAGCATCTCGTCGAGTGCGATGTCCGCCTCCAGGGGCGCACCGCTCACGGCGTCGGTCACGTTCCCACCCACTGCCGGCCCGCCCATGCGCTCGAGAAGGTAGCGCCAGCCGGGGCGGTGCCCTTCGACGGTGGGCTGCCGCCAGGTCGCGTAGTTGGGATGGAACCCCCCCTCGGAGTAGGAGTTGATCTCGGTGACGAACGCGATCGCGCCGGACTCGTGGTACTGCTGATCGCGCCCCGTCCCGTCGACCCGGGAGCCGTAGGGAGCCGCGTGATAGCCGGCCTGGCCGTCTGCCTGCACGATCGCCGCCGCGTACTCCTCCGCAATGATCCGGCCGATGTTCTTGTCCGTCTGCGGGATCGTCGTCAGCTTCGGCGAGTAGGACGGGTCGCAGGAGAGCGCATAGAAGACGTCCTCGCCGTAGCTGTGGTACTCGACGTCGAACACCGGCTGGATGCGGCGCCCGAGCGCGATCAGAGCCTGGGCCTCGGGCTCGGAGCCCTCGTGCGGGCCGCGGTAGGTGGCCGAAGTCTGACTCCCGGACGAACCCTGGCACTGGTAGCCCCAGCCCCACTCGTAGTTCCGGTTGAGATCGACACCGTCGGCGCTGCTGATCGAGCCGTTGCCGTCGTTGTCGCGCGTGTTCTTGCGCCAGTAGTCATCGACCTCGTGCACGCGCGCCACACCGTCCGGGTTGACGATCGGCACGCACCAGATCTGATAGCGGTTCACGTACTCGGTGAGCGAGGCATCGACCCCGTAGAGGTCGGTCAACTGCTCGATCGTGTCGAGCATGATCTCCGGCGTCATCACCTCGCGCGCGTGGTGCGCGCCGTTGAAGAGCACGGTGAGCTCATCCTCGTCGACCGCCGCGTTGTCCGAGATCATCATCGCCCAGATGTCGCGACCCTGGTGGGACTTGCCCAAAGATACGAGACGCGTGATCGAGGGATGATCGGCCGCCGTCTGCTGGAGGATCGCCTCGACCTCGGCCGGGTCGTGATAGGCAGTGTCAGGGAGGGGCCCGTCCACTCCGCGATCGGCGAGCGCTTGCGGAGCGTCTCGCGTCTCGACGATCTCGTACGCAAGCCCGAGCGCCGTCAATCCCACAAGCCCCTTCGCGTCCGTGATGAGCTCGACCCGCCCGGCCTCGAGATCGTGGCCCGCGATGTCGTAACCACGGGCGGAGAGCAGGTCGCGAGCCGCCGCGTCCGCTTCGACGAGGACGCGGTGCCGGGCCGTGTCGGCGTCGGCGCGCTCGCTGGCAGCGAGGGGCACCGCAGCGAGGATGGCAAGAAGCAGAAGACACGAAACGAGCGAGCGGCGGACGAGGCCGCGGTCGGCCTGGGGGACGATGGGCATGATCTCTCCTCCGGCCGGGAGTATACGGCGACGCGCCGCTCGGATTGCGTCTTTCCTCTCGCCATGCCACTATATCGAGCCTCGACATAACGAGAGCCGACACAAAGGGCGTGTTCGGAGGCCGCAATGTCCGAGAGCAAGCGTCACGCGAACAACCTCGATCGCTCATGCAACGAAGCGCTGATCCTCGCAGTGCTCGCCGACGGACCGAGACACGGCTATCAACTCGCCCTCGAGATCGAGGAGCGAAGTGTTGGTTTCTTCCGCTTCAAACACGGCACGCTCTACCCCATCCTCCACAAACTCGAGCGCGAGGGCCTGCTCCGCGGGGACTGGAGCGAACCAGCCAAGACTCGCAAGCGCAAGCGCTACACGTTGACCGCGCGGGGCCGCCGCGAGTTGAGCGGGCAGCGCGACGCCTGGCGGAGCTTCTGCCGCCACTTCGGCGACATCGTGGGAGAGCTCGGCAGATGAGTCGCTTCGCGAGTTCTCTCCGGCAGATTGCCGAGCAGCTCGACCTCCCTCAGCCGGAGCGCACCCGCATCGTGCTCGAGATGGCGGCAGACCTCGAAGACATGTACGCCGAGCAACGCCGCCGGGGCCTCGATGAGGCCGCGGCGACACGCGCGGTCGAGGAGAGCCTCGGGGCCTCGATCGAGGTCGTCTCGGAACTCGTGGCGCTCCACCGCCCCCGCGTCCGTCGCCTGCTCGACCGCTTCTCGGCCCAGGCCTGCTCGCGATGGGAGCGTGCGCTGCTCGCCGCGCTCGTCGCGTTCACGCTGTTCGTGGCCGGCCCACCGCTCTTCGGCGCGCGGCTCGTTCTCGATGCCAGCGCGTTCGTCGTCCCGGTTCTTGGCGCTGGCGTCGCAGCCCTCGTGATAGGCGCCGCTCTCGCCTATCGACTCTTCGCAAAGAGAGACCACCGGAGCCCGCGCCTCGACGCCGGTCTGAGCACTCTCCCCTTCCTCGCGGCGGCGAGCTTCTTCTGCGGCAGCCTCGGACTGCTCGTCGAGCTCTACAGGTGCGTATTCGGCATAGCGGAAGGGCACATCGACGCGCGTTCGTTCTACACCTTCTTGATCGGCAGCTCCGCGACGATGGTGATCAGTCTCATCGTCAGCGCCGTGGCGGCCGTTCTCTGGTACGCATTCGCCTCGGCCCTCTCCCGCGTCGAGCGCGCGGAGGCAGCGATCCTCCTCGAGACCGAACCATGATCGAGTTCTTTCGCGCAGGCGGCCCCTTCATGCTCCCGATCGCAGGGCTCGGAGTCCTCGTGCTCGGACTCGCTGTTCGCGCCAGGCGGCACCGCACATCCTTGTCCGGTGGAGCGGAGCGTCACCGTGATGCGGTCCTGTTCTGGGGCGTGATCGCAGCGCTGATCGGCTTGATCGGGCAGTTCTCGGGCCACTACGCATCTCTGTCACGCCTCGCGGATGCGAGCGCCATCTCTCCCCGTCTCGCGTTGCTCGGCATCGCGGCCGCCCTGAGCACGAGTCTCTTCGGCTTCGGCGTCTTCGCGCTGGCCGCGATCCTGTGGTTCGCGCTCGGTGCGCGGTCTCGGAGACGGCGCACCCCGGTCTGAGCGCGCCGGGCCGCGCCCGGCTGTCCCCACCCCTCACCCACCGTTCAGCATCCCCGGAGGAACCGTCGTGCGTCCGCTCACCCTCGCTCTGCTCACGCTGCTCCTGCTGATCGTACTCGCTGCTTGCGCGCCGAAGGCGCTGGACCGCCCCACCGCACCGTGGCCGGGGCTCGCCGCCGGTGCGCACGCAGTCGGCTTCCGCACCCTTCACGTCTTCGATCACTCCCGCTCCTTCCCGTCCGATCCCACCGACCCGGTGAGCGCGCCCGGCTCGCGTCCGGTTCAGATCGCGCTGTGGTATCCGGCTCGGCTCGGCTGGGGCGCTCACCCGCTCTCCAACTGGGAGTACGTGGCGCTCTCGCGCTCGGCGCTCGACTTCGCTCGCGCCGAGGGCGGTGACGCCGACGTTGTCGTCGGGGCGGCCCGCGAGCACGCGAAGCGGCGTGGCAACGACCCCGAGGCGACGGCCGCACTCCTCGAGTCCCGTGCCGGCGTCTGGCGCGACGCGAATCCAGCCGAGGGACGTCACCCGCTCCTCGTGTACAGCGCGGGCTTTGAGTCGGTCTCGTGGGAGAACACGGCGCTCGCCGAGTATCTGGCCAGCCACGGATTCGTCGTCGCGGCGACCCATTCGATCGGCGCGCGGGGTCCGGCGATGACGAGCGACCCAGCCGGACTCGAAGCGAAGACCCGCGACCAGGGCTTCGTGATCGCCCAGCTCCTCGAGGAGGAATGGATCGACGCGGAGCGGGTCGGCGCGCTCGGCTGGAGTTTCGGCGGCCTGGCATCACTGCGATTGGGTACAGAGGACGCGCGCATTCGCGCCATCGCGACTCTCGACGGCTCGATAGGCACCTCGGAGGGGCTCAGCGTCGCCCGCGCGACGCCGGGCTTCGACCTGAAGGAGCTGGAGATCCCCGTCCTCGACATCAGAGCCGGGACGCCGGACACACCCCCGCACGAAGCGTTCGAGGAGCTCGGGCTCGCGGACGCGTTCCTCGCGCGCTTGCCGGCCCTCGCGCACGAGGACTTCTCCTCGCGGCTGATTCTCGCCGGCCGCACGAGTGCGGAGGGTCGCGCGCGCGACGCGGAGCGTGTCGACGGAAGCTACGCGCTGATGTGCCGGCTCACCCTGCGATTCTTCGACGCCTACCTCCGCGAGGACCGCGCCGCCCTGGCAGCACTCCACGCGCTTGCCGAGGACTCACGCCGTCCCCCCGAGCTCGGCGCCATCGTCGTCCGTCGTGCGCGTTCCCCGCGGCTGACCCGGCGCGAGATCGTTCAGCTAGCGCATGAGGGTCGGAGTCTCGACGCACTCGCGCGCCTTGGCGGCGCCGCCCAAGAACACGGCGCGGCAGCGCTCGTCGACGACGAGGAGATCGCGCGACTCGTCGTCCAGCGCTTCGGCGAGGGACAGCTCCAAGAAGGCACCACCCTGCTCGAGATCATGGCCGCCGCCTCTCCCGACGAGTGGCGCACCCTCGAGGTGCTCGCGCTCTTGCGCGCCACGCACGGCGAGCCCGACGCAGCGTTGGACTCGGCGCGGCGTGCGCTCGCTCTCCGTCCTGCAAGTCTCATTGCCCGGACGATCGTCGAGCGAGAGGGCCTGCTCCCCCGTGCGGACGACGCGTCCCTCGCTGCCTTCGAGGGACGCTTCGCCGGAGCGCTCCAGAGTGCCCACGTCGCTTTCGAGCGGGGTCTGCTCTGGCTCCACAGCCCTGGCAAGCCGAGTTGCCCCCTGCTTCCCCTCGGCGAGCGCCGCTTCCAGATGGGTGCCTTCCCGAACGCGTGGCTCTCCTTCGACGAAGAGCCCGCTCCCACCACGATGACACTGCATCTTTCAGGCAACGTGCGGCGCCTCGACCGCGTCGACTAAAGAGAGATCGACTGCCACCTCGCTCCTCGCAACGAAGGGGTCGGCATAACCGACTCCAAGACGCTGTATCATGCGCCCATGGAGGAACTCCGGAGCTTCGTCACCGAGTGGGTGGCCGTCGGCTGGGTCCGCTCCGCTCTCATCGTGATCGCGTCGATCATCGTCGCCAAGACGACCCAGTGGATCCTCGTCGGCGTGCTCGCCCGCGCGGCCCGGCGTACCAAGAGCGACGTCGACGACGCGCTGATCCAGCTCCTGCACCGGCCGATCTTCGCCAGCGTGCTGCTCGTCGGGCTACACGTCGCGCTCGTGCCGCTCGACCTGGCACCCAACAGCTTCACGATGACGAGCCGTATCCTCAGGACCTTGATAGTCCTGGTCTGGCTCGTCACCGCCGTACGCCTCTCCACACTCATTCTGCGTTCGCTCGCACGCCGTCCGAGCGTCCGCTTCGTCGACACGCGGACGCTGCCCCTGCTCGACAACAGCGCGCGCGTGCTCCTGTCGGGCACGGCCGCCTACTTCGTCTTCGTCATCTGGCAGATCAACCTGACCGCGTGGCTCGCCTCGGCAGGGATCATCGGCATCGCGGTCGGCTTCGCGGCGAAGGACACGCTCGGCAATCTCTTCTCGGGAATCTTCATTCTCGTCGACGCACCCTACGCGGTGGGGGACTACGTGGTCCTCGACCAGGGCGAACGCGGGCAGGTCACCCACATCGGCATCCGCTCGACACGCCTGCTCACCCGGGACGACGTCGAGATCATCATCCCGAACTCGGTGATCGGCGGCGCGAAGATCATCAACGAGAGCGGCGGCCCGTGGGAAAAAGCCCGACTGCGGGTCAAGGTGGGCGTCGCCTACGGCTCCGACGTCGATCAGGTGCGCGCCATCCTGCTCGAGCTCGCCGAAGGGCAAGAGGGCGTCTGTACCGAGCCGGAGCCCCGCGTGCGCTTCCGGGCTTTCGGGGAGAGCAGCCTGGACTTCGAGCTGCTCTGCTGGATCGACGAGCCCGTGCTCCGTGGGCGGGTCCTCGACGCGCTCCTGACGGCAATCTACAAGCGCTTCCAGAGCGAGGGCGTCGAGATCCCCTACCCCAAGCGCGACGTGTACTGGCACGGACTGCCGAACAGCGCGGAGTGAGGGCGGGGTTCGCGCTTCCTCTCTGGGACAGGCACCCGCTCAGATCGCGCCATCTCGACTCGCGCAAGGCGGGTGCCAGTCCCGCCGACTTGTCCGTCCCGCCGACTTGTCCATCCCGCCGACGTGCCAGCCCCGCCGCGCGGACGCGCTACGAGTTGCCTTCTCGGGCACCCTTCTCGGTTGTCTTGCGGGGGCGCTCAGTTCTCTTCGCGGCGGGCTCGGTCTTCTCGTTCTTCCTGGCAGTCGATGCAGAACGGCGACTCAGGGCGCGCCGAGAGGCGCTTGAAGCTGATCAGCTCGCCGCACTCGCGGCACTCGCCGTAGTCGCCGGTCTCGATCGCTTCGAGCGCGGCGAGGATCAGGCGTAGCCGGCGCTCGTAGTGCGCGAGGCTCGCCTGGGCCATCTTCTGCTGCTGGATCGCGTCGATGCGCGTCAGGCGGCCGATCGGCGCGTCGAGGTCGACGGGCTTCGCTTCGTCCTGCCCTGCCGCGAGCAGCGCGCGCAGCTCCTCCTGCTCGGCGATCAAGCGTTCTCGCAGCTCCGCGATCTGCTCGTCCGACAGCTCTTCGATGTCCACGCCTTCTCTCCACCCGCCCCGCCCAGCCCCAAGCTGACGAGCCAACACGAAGCCCGCCTTGCGGCGGGCCGCGAGCCTCCGTTGAAGTCGAGTCGATATTCTACACGGGTTAATCCGCTAGGGTACTGAGATCTCCCGGGTCTTCACCGAGCGCCTGAGCCTTGAGCAACCTGCGGACGATCTTGCCGGAGCGCGTCTTGGGCAGAGAGTCGACGACGAGGATCTCGCTCGGCTGGGCGATCGGGCCGAGGTCTTCCCGCACGTGGTCCTTGATGCTCGCCCGCACCCCCGTCCCGAGCTTGATGCCAGGCTTGAGCACGACGTGGGCGACGATGCGCTGCCCCTTGACCTCGTCGGGCACGCCAATCACCGCGCTCTCGGCGACGGCCCGGTGCCGAAGCAGTGAGCCCTCGACGTCGGCGGTCCCGATCCGGTGGCCGGCGACGTTGATCACGTCGTCCGCGCGGCCGAGCACCGCGATGTAGCCCTCCGCGTCGCGCACGGCGACGTCCCCCGCCGCGTAGCGTCCCGGGAACTGCTCCCAGTAGGCGGCGTAGCGCTCCGGGTCGTTCCAGACGGTGCGCAGCATGTAAGGGAGGGGCGCGTTGATCGTCAGCAGCCCGCCGCGCCCGGCGGGCACCGGCTCACCGTCGCGGCCGAGAATCGAAGTCTGCACCCCCGGCAGCGCGCGGCCCACCTTGCCCGGCCGCGCCTCGAAGGTGGGCAGCGTGCCGAGCACGGGCCCCGCGATCTCCGTCTGCCACCAGTTGTCGACGACGAAGCCATTCGCCTGCCCCACCAGATGCTCCTGAGCCCAGAGGTGCGCCTCCGGGTTCAGCGGCTCACCCGCGCACGCGATCAGACGCAGGCGGGTCAGGTCGTAGCGCGCGGGCACCTCGGAGCCGTGGCTCATCCACATCCGCAGCGCTGTCGGCGCCGTGAACATCACGTTGACGCCGAAGCGTTCGCAGAGCTCCCACGTCACGTCCGGGCTCGGGTAGTCGGGGACACCTTCCCGGCACAGGACGGTCGCGCCGATCGAGAGCGGCCCGTAGACGATGAACGAGTGTCCGACGATCCAGCCGATGTCCGAGGTGCTCCAGTAGATGTCTCGGTCTGTGATCTGGTAGAAGGCCCGCGCGAGATAGCTCACACCGACGAGGTAGCCGCCCGTCGCGTGGACCACACCCTTCGGGCGTCCGGTCGTTCCCGAGGTGTAGAGGATGAAGAGCGGGTGCTCTGCTTCCACGTGGACCGGATCGCAGTGCACCGCCCTCGGCTGCTGGATGTCGTAGAAGTCGTGTTCGCGCTCGCTCTCGAACTCGTACGGATCGTCTCCGGGACGCGAGCCGCGCCGGTGCACGATGACGTGTTCGACCTCGTAGAGGTCCTTGACCGCTTCGTCGACCGTCGGCTTCAACGGGATCGCGCGGCCCCGCCGATACGTGAAGTCCGAGCAGATGACCACCTTGGCGCCGGCGTCGACGATCCGCGCCTTGAGCGCCTGCGTCCCCATCCCGGCGTAGACCACGGAGTGGATCGCGCCGAGCCGGGCGCACGCGAGCATCGCGATCACGCCTTCCGGCGTCAGCGGCATGTAGAGCACGACCCGATCCCCGGCCGATACGCCGAGATCACGAAGTGCGTTCGCGCAACGGTTCATCTCGCGGTAGAGGCGGTTGTAGGTGTAGGTGTGCTCTTCACCGTCCTCGCCGACCCAGATCAACGCGGCCTTGTTGCGGCGATCGCTCTGCACGTGCCGATCGACGCAGTTCACGGTGGCGTTGAGCGTCCCCCCGACGAACCAGCGGTGCTCGGGCGGCTCGAAGTCGAGCACGCGCTCGAACGGAGTCTGCCACTCGAGCGCCGCCGCCTTCTCGGCCCAGAAACGTTCGGGTTCCTTCTCGGCGACGAGACGCTCCGCCTCGTAGGAGATCGCGGCTCGCTGGACCAGCCACGCGGGCGGTACGATCGGAGCCTCCCCCTTGTCGAGGGCGGAGATCGTCGCTTCTTGATCGGAAGAGAGTTCGAGGTCGTCCTGGCGGGGAACGTCGGCCATGTCGGTCTCCGTTCTTCCCTGCCCTTCCGCCCGCTATTCTACACACTCCCCCCAGAGGACCGCCGCTCCGGTCACGAGATGCCCATGGACTCCTACTACCGCGAACGCCTCAGCGCCGAGCGTCTCGAGCGCTGCTACGAGATCGCCCCAAAACCCGTCCGCACCTATCTCGAAGGCGAAGTCGAGGAGGCGCGCCGGATGATCCCGCCCGGCGCACGCGTGCTCGAGCTCGGCTGCGGGACCGGCCGCGTCCTCTCCGGTCTCGCGGACACCAAAGCCGAGCTCGTTGGGATCGACGTCTCGATGGGCAGCTTGCGATTCGCCCGCGCGCGGGCCGGTGTCCGCCCGGAGACGAAGCTCGCCGCCATGAGTGCCGCGCACCTCGCCATCGCCGACGACCGCTTCGATCTCGTGCTCGGCCTGCAGAACGCGCTGTCCGCGTTCAACGTCCCCCCAAGCGCCGTCCTCGCCGAGAGCGCCCGAGTCACGCGCCCCGGCGGGCGGCTGATGTTCGCGAGCTACGCCCCGGAGTTCTGGGACGAGCGGCTGAGCTGGTTTCGACTCCAGGCCGAACACGGCTTGATCGGCCCTCTCGACGAGTCGGCCTCCCGAGACGGCGTCATCGTCTGCCGCGACGGGTTTCGCGCGAGCACCCTCGACGGGCGCGCCTTCCAGGACCTTGCAGCTCCGCTCGGACTCGAGGCTTCCCTGCGAACGATCAACGGAGCGAGCCTAATCTGCGAGCTGCTTGTTTAGCTCGCTTTGGAAGAGGAACTTCCGTCCTTCACAACACAGAATGCAGCCATATCTGTTTTGCCCAGCACAACCCGTTTGAACGATCCGCTTGCACATACATCAGATATGGCCATATGCAAGCATAGCCCGATGTTCCGGGCGCGTTTCGACATAGGAACCAGCCTCTCCGCCAGTTCAATCGTGATACTCTTCGCGCCCCCACTCTCTTAGCCCGGACTATTCATGA
>NPIF01002552.1_pt1 | contig 10783 bp, 7 predicted proteins | sample 8637461 | NCBI WGS metagenome assembly NPIF01 (sample SAMN07420641, study PRJNA396082) | bioreactor metagenome | isolation source: sample BR12 brine-fed electro-methanogenic bioreactor BR | place: Japan: Kochi | collected 2016-12-09
AATCTGTGGAAATAAAGCTAAAAATCAAACTACCTAGCAACATCATTTAAGGTGTTATGATATAGTGTTCAAAAAGGGGTAATTGATATGATGTAATCTTATGCCCAATATGGAATGTAAGCCTTTAGCCTATCTGCAGCATCATCATCTACCAATTTAATCACTCCAGCTTCCAGAGCTTCGCGAATGTAACGTGATACCTTTGATTTACTACCTTTCTCAAGCCCAAAACGCTCTCGAATGGAAGCATTCACCATTTGTTGTCTATTCACATATCTGAGACAGGAATGCTGATAGATTGCTCTTATACGCTCTTCTTTATCCATCTCTGAGAGTTGACGTGGAGCAAAGAGGACAACTCTGGTAGAGTCTGGAGGAACCTCGAATAATGGTGGTGGAAGCTGGTAATATTCAACCTGTGTGATGACTTTATCGATACCACTGCCACGCTCCTCACAGAAAGTGAATCGACGCATTAGGGATGCCAGTGATTCATTTCGGGATTTTGGTGGGGTATCCACAAAACGCCTAATATCTACCAGGGGCTCACCAGGGTTTGTGATCTCTATTCTATTCGAAAAGATCTCAATCATTGGACCTGTTCCAGTGATGTAAAAATTCTGGTGAATTAGGGCATTAGCGACCAACTCGCGTAAAGCAATCTCTGGATACATCGGAACTGTTTTGCGAAGAGTCTGCTCAATCACCTCATTTGATGGTAGTAAAGTATTAATTTGTGAAATAATATCGGAAAAACCATTCGCATATCCCTTTTCTATTTCAATTTCTCGTTCTGTTTTTGTTCTGTCTTTATTTGTATAGCGAATGATACGTGGTTTTTTTCGTTTAATAATGTCAAATTCGGAGAGCTTTTTTGCCAGAAGTATCGCACCCAGATTAGTTATATAATAACCGCCAGCATCAGAGGGGCAAACAAGTTTATCCTCCTTCAACACCTCCAAGATCCCCTCTTGAGTTAATGGAAGTAATTTATTAAGTAAGTCAAAGTATGCCTGAAAATCAAGAAGCCTTAGAGCAGTGGCACCATCTAATCGTTCTGTGGCGGTTCCCTCTTCAAAAGGAATCTGTCTAAAGATGTTCCATAATTCTTTTTCTCTTTCAGGGGCATCCTTTAATTTCTTTTTCACAGATCCAATTCGAATGTATTCTTCATTTTTGAACCGTATCGGCTGGTGGTATGCCCGTTCAATCTCAAGAATGACAATTCTCTTCTCTTCAATTTGAATTTCATGAAAGTGAAAACTAATAATAGGATTGATTAGATGATGTAACCAAGTTTCGAGAAGTTCATTTCCAATCTTTAAGGTAGAAGGAGTGAAGGTAGTACCAACTATATCGTGACTCTCATCATTGATGCCCCAGATAAGGTAACCATGGGTTTTTCCATTCAGTGTTGCGGAATTGGAGAGTGCGGAAATATACTCGCCAATATCCTCAGAATTATACTTATTGACCTTGAACTCCGCCCACTCTGGCTCATAGGCATACTGGGAGAGTTCCCGGACGAGATCCCGGTAGTAAGATTCATCCTTATTGGGGGTCATTCTCTTTCAACCTCATCGTTGTCCACTCCATCCGCTCTATCCACTTCTTCTATCTCATTTATCCCGCAGAGATCATCCAGCGACTCGTCTATCTCCAAATCATTTTCGTCCGCCTCCTCAGGCAGGTGAGCCGCCGCCTCCCGGACATCCAGCTTCCCCGTGACGACATCAGCGATGAGTCGGGTGCGGTATTCCTGGAGGAGGGCGATCTGGCGGTGGGTATGTTCGGAAATAGTACTTAATATTTTTATATTGTAATTAATATGTTCCAAGATCGTTTTTTGTTCATCTAAAGGAGGAACAATAACTTTCCAGGAACGTATGTGAGTCTGATTGATTTTAGGCATAGTGCCACTTGAACCTCTAGCATCTCGCTCAATCAGTATTCTACCAAATGAACTAAGCAATAGAAACATTAGATACTCACGATCAAATATTTTTAGATTTGGATTGAGCCGATAGATAAGGTCACAAATTATTGTTCTCTCTCTTGGATTTGTAACGATACAAACGTCTCCAACTAAATCTCGAGTATTTGACCGGGATATTAAAAGGTCTCCCTCTCTAATTTCTATTCCTTCAGGAATTGTAACTGAATATGGGATGGGCTTAAATGCACTTGAATTAAATTTTCCTTTATGAATTGATGATAACGTAATCACAGCCCATTGATCTGGCTGCAAATCCCCTTCTGCGCCAACTGGGCTCCATCCTTGTTCAATGCTTTTTAAACAACGTCCAAGAATTAAAATCCCCCAATGCTCCGGCACATCTCCAAGCCACTCCACCCCTGAGGGTTTGAGCCGGACATTTGGATCGAGGCCGCGGGTGACGGCGTTGTGGATGATCGCCTTCTTCTCTTCTTCAAGAAGCGCAATCAGCTTCTTTTTGGCGTTGATGTAGCGCCGGATGCGGCGATCCATGTAGTCAAGGTAGCGGACGATGGCGTTTTGTTCGGAGAGGGGGGGAAAGGCAAATACACAATTTTCAATTATAGTTCCATTTAAATTTCCAAGGCCTGTAGTTGTCGTTGATTGATAAATAAGTTGTTCACGACCTACAATAGAGTTGAAACATCTCCAAATAAATTTTGGGTTTGTAAATAGATCTAATCTAAGCCGTTGCATGAAATTTGAAAAACAACAATTTAATTCTGCAATACCCTCATCAACCAAACTTGTTTTTCCGATATGATTAGAACTTCCACTTGACTTTGTTAACACCAAGTCTCCTATTTTAAGCTTTGATGCTGCTATTTGTGATTTTGATAATGATATTATTGCAGGATCTTTTATGTCCCACCCGCCATAAATTGTCTGCTCAGTTGAACGAAGAACAATTGTTCCATTATCAATGAACTCTTCTCCCCAAATTCCTGAGTCATTAAGTATTAGGTGTGATTTAAGTCGTTTTATCCCCCATTGTTCCGGCACATCCCCAAGCCACTCCACCCCAGAGTCTTTATAGGAAGGATAGAGTTGAAGATCAGAAATCATGAATCCTCTCCTTGATTCATAGAATTAGGCCGACCTTGCCACTCATCAGCGATGGGTTTCCAATTGATATTGCATGTAACTGGTTTACCTTCTGCATCCTTTCCTGTCCATGCACCCCAGAAATCTGAGTCATCAGATTGTGGTTGATGGTGTTTTGGCAAATCATTCATTTTGACTATAACGGGTAATTCAGTAGCCCATCCAAGGAGAATTGCACTCTGGGAAGGTAATAATGGTAAATCTCGGAGAAGCCCCTTGAGGTTATCCGGAACGAGTTTATGAACTAACTCTTGATCTCGATCATTGGTTATTCTATGTAGCAGGAAGGTGTTGCATTGTGAAAGAACAGTTGGTGATAGTTCTGAGGGTCGTTGAGAAGATAAAACCAGTCCTAATCCAAACTTACGACCCTCACGTGCAATTTTTTCGAACACTTCACAGCAGACCATTGAGGCATCCTGATTATCAAGGTCGTATTTATATCGTTTGATAAAAGTGTGTGCTTCCTCCATAACAAGCACGGTGGGAAGTGCAGCGCCATTGGCTTTCATATGCCGTTGAAGCGCCTCAAAGATCATGCGGGCAATCACAGAAGTGATAACATGAACAACCTCTGTTGGTACTAGAGAGAGATCGATAATTGATACGCAACCATTTTCTGCGTTATTATTTCCTATATAATTATCAAGCCATTTATCGAGCGATTCATCAGATAAATTTGAAATCATTGGCTCCAAACGCCCATCAGCAAGAAGTGAACGAATACGAATAAGAAGTGTTTCAACATAATCTGATACACTGAGCATTTCAGAGACTGCTTCCAGACAACGGAGTAAAGCCTCGCCATTAAATGGTCGTGGTGCATCAACATCAGAAAAAAATATGTCCGAAACATTTCCTCCAAATGCTGTATATGCTTTTCCGCACTCAGATCTAAGATTCATCATCTCATCATGTTGAAAATCGTAAACTGCGTATTTGATTCTTCGAGGTTCGCAGAGTTGTTCTAAAAGAGTAATTAATGGAGTAATATTATTTTGCTGGTCTCCATTTAATTTTTCTATAGAGGCTTCAAGTCCATTTTTCCATTTCTCTAATTTTTTGTAAAATTCCATATTTTTTGGATATTTACCACAATAACTCCCCGATCTTATTTCAATATTTAGACTAGTGACGATAACCCTAAGGAAAATACGCATATCATGACTAGGATGTTTTGTTGGCTCAACATCCCCTTCCCGGACATACCTTAATGCATGAATCAGGGTTGGCCTCTGTGTTTTTGGGCTGGCTTGAGTGAATGAGCACCATTCAGCACTATTCCAAAACCAAAGGGGAACATTCAACTGAAACTCTTCATTTCCTGGATTCACTTTAAAAATTTTAGCTTTGGCATTAATGCATCCATCACTGAAAGCACGAGAATACTCCCCATTCGGATCCAGGATAATAAATCTTGCATTGGGAATTTTAGATTCGATTTCTTCATCACTTTCTCTAGCTTTCTGAGCTGCTTCAAGGCTCCATCTAATCAATCCAGCAATGGAACATGATTTTCCACTCCCTGTATTGCCAAGAACCGCAAGATGTCGCCCGAATAATCGATTAGGATCAACTTTTACCTCTGCATCTCCTGCAAGGGGGCTTGTACCGATTTTAATTCGCCCTCCCTCACCTGACTCGACAATTGACCGGAGTTGCGTGTCTGTTGGAAGAAGAACATTTTCACCAACTGATGGCAACGCATCAGCCCCTCGTCGAAATATATACCGATCTGGGTCTCCCGCTTTCTTTGCTGTTTTCTTACGCAGGGTACCCAACGGATTAAGACTAAGTTTCCGTAAGGGATATGGTAGATCAACAAGACCGAAGTCTTGCATCCCTTGCCTTTTTGGAAATGCCGAACGCTCAACAGTCAGCCATCCAATCTGCCCGACAAGAAAAACATCGTCAACAGGAATTAATACGTAGCTATTGACGCGTGGAAATGATCGCGGTCCACCAGCATTCAATGCCATTGAGTCTGGGGTCTCAATATCCAGGGCGACTTTTATTTCGCTTGGAGAAACAAAATCAACAATTCCAATTCGAAGACAGTCAGAATGTTCATATGGGGAAAGGCTCATGGCATCTGCTCTCCTTGTTCATCAGGTTTATTTATGGTGACATTTCCTGTTTCTGACCCATACCTGTTTTGAAGCAACTTGGCCATCCTAAAGGTTGTCTTGTCTATTGCTGGTTTTGGGAGATAATGATCGACAAGGGTTTGTAAATCCCCGAGATGATCTCCAATTAAAAGTGTGATTTGAGCGGATCTACCTAATTCCTCATATAATTTTTTTATTCGGGAAAGTGAGTCCCCACGTGCTATTACGACTAAATGGGCTGATGGAATAGTCAGCATATCTTTGATCACGCGATTGATGTGTTCATCACCGAAGCTATAGCCATAACATACTAATGTACTGTTTGGCCGACATGTTGCTGCGGCAAAATCACGGAACAATTCAACATATGGATATAAAGCAGTCTCTTGGTCTTTGGAGGAATTTGGATAGACCATGAGCTGCATCGATCCAATTCCCTTTAATCCTGGTGCATTAAGGTATGGATCAATACTCTCCGCCCCAAAAGGAAGTCCAATTCGTTGAATGGTTTGATTACAATCAACCCAGTCAATAGAGCCGTGCAGTTTCGTAAAACGAGCTATACCTTCAAGATATCTTGGTTCTCCTCTGATTCCCGGAGGATTATAGTGCATATCGACATCAAGTCTCGAAGAACGGAATATAGGGTTTAATGTTCCAATAAAACGGTCAATAAGACGTAATCCTGCAATATCTGCACCTGCTTCAATACAACGATCATAATTCGTCGTGAAGATATGCAACCGATCTCGCGTTCCTGTCCTGCTGGCAAAACTCATCAGAAAGCTGACAAGGTAATTAAAGGCAACCTCTGGATTTATTTTATCCGAAGATTTCTCATCTGCAGAAATGATGCCTTTCTCCCCTGCGAGAATGGAAGCAGCAAACTCATCAAGAACACGATTTAAACTGGTACGTAATTTTTTATAATGTAGATGTACAGGTAAATCCTCTGGTTTTGTTGATGCAAATATTTCAAGACCACGAAGACATTCATTGGCTACACGAATCTGATCCTCAATGTTACCACCTTTTCGTCCAGAAGTAGACGCCGTCCGCTTTGCTTCCTTTTGAATTTCTTCGTTAAAAATATCAAAAGAGACAGTATTCATTCCAGGCAACGTCTCATTGGTTGCCATTTGATGGATAGCATGGGTCAATCCGGATCCAATCAGTAGTGAAAGGTGCTCAGATTGAAAAAGAGAGGTTAGCCATGGTTCAATACGCGACCGTAATGTATCCTGATTAAAAGTATTATCTGCAGTTGTCCATGAGCAGCTGGATCCCTCAACTAAAATAAACTCATTTTTAATTGAGCCCGTCTCATGAATTTTTTTAAAATAAACTGGCTGAATATCGTCGCGACATTTGATAATCTGCTCATCCTTTTTTACTTCTGAAGTCATTACATCCCCTCGCTTGACCCAACAATCTCCTCCAGCAACCCTTCCGTCTCCTTCTCCAGTGCCAGGATATCCGCCCGGATCTCTTCCAGTGTCCTCATCGGCTTGGGCTTGTAGAAGTGGCGGGTGAAACTGATCTCGTAGCCGGTCTTCACGCTCTCCTCCAGATACCAGGCATCCGGGGCATAGGGCAGGACTTCCCGCTTCAGGAACGCTTCGATGCCCCCCTCTTCGAGGAGCGGTATCTGCTCGGTATCCCGGAGATCGCTATCGGGTTCGTACTCGACAACAGCGGGCTTTCCGTTGATTGTGGTGGGGAAAAGGCCACGGAGCGGATCGGGTTCTGTTCCTTTCCTGTGGATCTTTTTAATGACGGGAGTACCGCGTTCATCTCTATAAGTTAGCTTCTCCCGAAGCTGTTTCTCCCGTGTTGAAGTCCATCGAACAGATTTCTCACGACATGCAGTTTGTAATATGTCACGGAATACGTTGTAGTCTGTGAACTGTACCTCCTCATGTGTTTGAACAACCTCTTCGATAACCGCAAAAAAATCTGGATCGAGTGGATTTTGCCCCAAAGAATCAACAAATCCACCAAGCCCCTCCTGAGTCAGATCCACAAATAGCCGGAGGGGCCGCTCCACCGTCACCTTCCAGTACCCGAAGGCTGCATTTGGGAATATCTTACTCTGCTCTGTCTCCTCAAATGCAAGGAAGGTGTCGAGGATCTTTCCGCAGTCCTCTTCAGAGAGGTAGCAGTTCTTCTTCCCAAGGTTCTTCCTGAGTGGCTTATACCATTGTGTGGCATCGATCAGCTGAATTTTTCCCTTCCGGTGTTCCGGCTTCCGGTTCGTCAGCACCCAGATATAGGTGGCAATACCGGTGTTATAGAACATATTCAGGGGCAGGGCAACGATTGCTTCGAGCCAGTCGTTCTCGATGATCCATCGCCTGATATTGCTCTCACCCTGTCCTGCATCGCCGGTGAAGAGCGAACTGCCGTTATGAACCTCCGCAATCCGGCTTCCAAGGGGTGTGTCCTGCTTCATCTTGGAGAGCATATTTACGAGGAAGAGGAGCTGCCCGTCGGAAGAGCGGGTGATCAGCGAATACTCGGGATCACCGGCATGCTCAATGATGAACCGGGGGTCCTTGATCCCGGTCTTGCCGCCCATCCGTTCGAGATCGCCCTTCCAGCTCTTGCCATAGGGTGGATTGCTGAGCATGAAATCGAAGGTAATGGAGGGAAATGCGTCGTTGGAAAGGGTTGAATGTTCAGGTCCCCCAACGATATTGTCTGCTGCCTCTCCCTCTCCCTTCAAGAGAAGATCCGCTTTTGCGATTGCATAGGTCTCGGCATTGATCTCCTGTCCATAGAGGTATGTCGAGACCCGTTTCCCCTGAGCATCTGCAAGTTCTTTCAGGGTCTCCTCAGCAATCGTAAGCATGCCGCCGGTTCCGCAGGCCCCATCATACAGCAGGTAAGTCCCATCCCCGATCCGGTCAATTATCGGGAGGAATATGAGCCGTGCCATCAGTTTGACGGCATCCCGTGGTGTCCAGTGTTCGCCTGCCTCTTCGTTATTCTCCTCATTAAACCGACGAACCAGCTCCTCAAAGACGGTGCCCATGGCATGATTGTCAAGACCGGGATGCTTCACCGAGCCGTCTCCGTTCTGAACAGTATTTGGGCTCAGGTTTACATCAGGAGAGAGAAGCTTCTCGATCAGGGTTCCGAGTGCATCGGCTTTTGATAAGCGGGGAATCTGGTTTCTGAACTCAAACTTCTCAAGTATATCCTGTACATTCGGTGAAAATCCATCCAGGTATGCCTCAAAATCGGCTTTGAGCTGCTGCTGACTGGCACGGCTCCTCAGATCCTTCAGGGTAAATGGGGAGGTATTATAGAATGCCTGGCCGGCAGCCTGCCGGAGGGCTGGATCCTGATGAACAATTTCGGAGTTGTCAAGCGACTTCTTCATCTCAAGAACCGCCTGTTTGGTCGGTTCAAGTACCGCATCCAGACGACGGAGGACCGTCATCGGCAGGATCACATCACGGTACTTCCCACGGACATAGAGGTCACGCAGGACATCATCTGCGATTCCCCAGATAAAGTTGGCTATCCAGTTGAGTTGATTTGATTCCATGTATTGCTCTCCCCAGGGGATTATCCGACAATGATTGATCAGAAGATCTGTCACAATCCGAATCTGTTGTCTTCCCTTTTATCCGGTTACTGCCATCTTTGAGAAGGAAAATCCCGATTAATACTACCACTCTCTCCTCGCATGCCTTAAAGACTATTATTCGTATTAGAAATTGTGGATAGGGAAACTAAGGGATATGCTTGCTTATCCGAAAAAAAGAAAAAAAATTTATGTGGTTTTTGAGATGAGCGTTGTACTATCATTGTCCGATTATTACCTCGCCTCCTCGATCCCCGGCAGATGCTGATACACCGCCTCCCTGACCTCGGCCGCCGGCCGGCCGGTGCGGGTGGCGATGGCGGCGATTCTGTGGTTGATGATGCTGATGGGATCAGATCCCTCAAGATGGAGGCTCCGGGCCCAGGCACGGTAGCGGGCGGCCGCCTTCTTTCGGCTGGCGAGGTCAGCAACCGAACCAACACCTTCACCTGCTGTCCCCGCACCCGCATTTGCCCCGGCTGCCATTGCCGTCCCATTGCCCGTGATGTCGGCAAACTCGCGCCCGATCTCATCCCTGAGCAGTGTTTCCTGCTCGTGTCTCCGGGCATTCCTTTGCTCGGCTGCCGCCTGGAAGGTGGTGTTCGCCTGCCTGAGCTCCTGCTCGATGGCTTCAATCTCGGCCCTGACGCGATTCAGATCCTGCTGTATCAGGCTGTACCGGATGCCGGCCATCTTTTCCGCCATAGCCTTCTCTTCCTCTCCGGCAGCTCCATAGGCCCCGTTTGTCCCGCCGATACCGGATGCTCCGGATGTTCCGGCACTGCCATACATCGCCGATGCCCCGATAAAGTACTCGGTGAAGAGCCGTGAGGCGAGTGCCGAGATGGATCGGCCTTCTGCATGGTAGGATTCGAGATAGGGATGGAGATGATCGGCAAGTGAGAGGGATTTCGTGAACGCCATCAGCAGATCCCCCCGGCAAGGGTCTCTCCCGCAGATGGTTCATCTTCCGCCCCTGGTTTCCCTTTCACACAGGTTTCTTCCTGAAGGATGGCTTCTATGCCCGGAATATCATTTTGAAACCCTGAGCAATCGTCTTTCACATGTGTTCTCTGCATACAATCTCGTTTGTAGAGATAGATAAAAGGCGTTAGCCGTGCGGGGTGTGAGTGTTTTTTCCAGGATCAAAAAAACGGGTCAGGGGGGGTGGGCATCCACCGGACAACAACTGCGATCGTGTTATTCGTGTTGGCTATTCTTCGGTTTTCATAGCGTACACTCCTTCTGATGGAAAACTCTCTTCTGCTCAGTCCGTTTCTGCTCCATTCAGGGTCGTCCTCCTTGGTATATAGAGCCTCACCGTGCAGGGTGTGAGTGTTTTTGTGGCTTCCCGGGCAGAAAAAAGCAAAGGAAAAAGATCGTGTTATTGTTGTGAGCAGTACTAGTACAAGAGATAGGTAACCCCCTATACCTCCCTATGCCCAAAACTCCTCCCTACCGTTCCGCCCCCTCAAGAAACGCCGAGAGCACCGCCATATACTCCTCTTCCGCCTCAAGGAAATGCATATGCGATGCACCGGCAAAGACCTTCATCACTGCCCCCTCTGTCATATCGCAGAAGTCCCGGACCGTCAGGGGTGTTGCCTCATCAAACTCGCCGCAGGTAAAGAGCACCGGCAGCCGGAGTGCCGGGAGGACACCCGTCATATCCTTCTGCCGGAGGCTCCCCCGGACCGTGAACTCGGACGGCCCCCACATCGCCAGGTAGATCGGGGCTGCCATATATTCGAACATCCGGTTCAGGCAGTCCGGCCAGGGATCCATCCGGCAGAGGTGGCGGCGGTAGTACGCCATCATCGCCTCCTGGTATGCGGGCGAGTCATAGACCTCGCATGACTCGTGCATCTCGATCACCGCCCGTGTATCCGGCGGCATCTCAGATAAGAGACGCCGCTGGTCTGCATCCCAGCGAGGTGACGAGATTAGGGGCCTGTCAAGCGTCAGTGAAGCGATATCCTCCTT
>NPIF01004855.1_pt1 | contig 10768 bp, 7 predicted proteins | sample 8637461 | NCBI WGS metagenome assembly NPIF01 (sample SAMN07420641, study PRJNA396082) | bioreactor metagenome | isolation source: sample BR12 brine-fed electro-methanogenic bioreactor BR | place: Japan: Kochi | collected 2016-12-09
GAACAGCACGATGCCGCCCGCGGGGATCGTCACGCCCGCCGGAATCTCGAACTGCACCGTGTCGAGCAAATCGTCCGTCAGGAACATGCCGCTCATGTCGACCGGCGCGTCGCCCGCGTTGTACACCTCGAACCAGTCGGCATACTCGCCCGGCTCGTCGGGGTCTTCGATCCATCCGTCGTTGTCTGCCATGTACTCATTGACGAAAAGCGGCGGGGCGGTGTAGTCGATGACATAGGCGAACACATCCCCGGGCGCTTCGGCAGGATCACGATAGATCGCGTCGTCGTCGTCGGTTGCGGAGAGGTAGTACGACACGTTCGTCCCCGGCACCTGCGGCGGGATCGAAGCGCCATAGACATCATCCCCCGCGCCGCCGTCGTGATGTGCGCCATCATCGAACATGCTGACGTTTTGCGGCCCGGCCCCGGTGTCATACGTGAGCGTGAGTGAAACGATCGAGCCGTCGTCCGTGACGCGCGACGTCACCCAGACCGTGTCGAGCGGCGACGGCGATAGCGGGTCTCGATCCGTGTCCTCAAAGAGGGGCGGGGCATTGTGTTCAGCGTTGGCGGCCGCCGGCGTGACCGTCGTCATGTATCCGAACGCCGCGTCGCCGTCCGGATAGCGGCCGTAAGAGACATCGACGCCGATAGCCGGGAAAGACGCGTAGTCGATCAGCACATTGCCGTCCGCGTCGTCGTGAAAGAGGCCCACGCCTTCGCCGTCCGTCGTCAGTTTGAACGTCGCGTGCAGAGGCCCATCCCCCGCGTCGTCGTCGCACCAGACGAGCAGGAAGCCCTTGGCCGCGATCATGGTGCCCGCGGGAAACTGCCATTGCTTCGGTTCGGCCGGATCGTCGGTCAGATACATGCCGCCGAGATCGACAGCCGTATCGCCGTCGTTGTAGATTTCCACCCAGTCTTCGAATTGGCCCATCTCGTCGGCGATGATCGTGTTGTTGCTCGCCACCATTTCGTTAATGAACAAGGCGGGCAATTCCGCCGGCGCCGTGACGCTTGCCGCGAGATAATCCGTGCGCGCGGCGATGTACGGCTTGAGCCCCCAGTCCCAGCCGGAACTCCAGTTGCGATAATTCGTCGGATAAGTGTACGAGTCGTCGAAGTCGTTCGCGTCGTAGCCCCAATCCATGTTTCCGCCGCTGAACGAACCCTGAAACGCGTACGGAGAGATCATGGCCTTGATCGCGTCGATCTTCGCTTCCACCTTCGCGAGAGCAAACGGCCCGTCGCCACCGCTGGGCGGGGCGCCGGGCTGCACCGTGTAGCTCAAATAGGCGCCGGGCGTCGAAGGCGTCCAGTAGTCGGGCGTCGCTTCAATCGGATTGCTCAGATGATCGTAGCCGGGGTCTGCGCCGCCGCCGGTCGATGCGACGTCGAACGTGAACGCATCGTTGACGCTCAATCCGAGTTTGCTCAGCGGAATCGTGTAGCGGATCAAACCGGTGTTCTTGTCCGACAGATCGTGCGAGACGCTGCCCTCGTTCGACCAGGAACCGCTGTCGTATTCGTAGAACAACGTTCCGCCGCCGCCGTCCGGCCAGCTTCCCATGAAGAAATCGTGCTGCACCGTCGCGTTGATCAACCGTCCCCACGGGTTTGACGTGCTGCCGCCGGTCCGCGTGTCGAACAGAAAAACGTATTCGCCTTCGCCGGTGTCACCACCGACGTCGATCGGGCCGTTCAGTTGCAGCGCGATGTAGAGGTTGGCAGCATCGTTCGACAACGTCAAGGAAGCAATGTCGTAGTGATCACCCAACCCTGCGAACACGTCGCCGACAGTGTCGGTGTAATCCGTTTCCGGCAGGCTGGACGGATCGCCCGTCGCACCGACGAGTTCGCGCAGGTAGCGCCGGTACTGGGCCTGGTACGCCGGGATGTTCAGTATTCGCTCGACCAACGGCGGGAGTTGGCCGCCGCTGCTTCCGTAGCCGCCGTTGCCCCACGTATCCCACGGCCGCGTCGCCCAGTCGATGCCGAAGAAATCGACACCGTAGGTGTTGTCGTAGTCGTAGGGGATGTACTCGAAGCGATCCGTATCCTCGTTGTGATAAAGAAAGTAGTTGTTCGCGCCGTACCAGTAGTTGTCCCACTGTCCGACCGCCACGTCGACCGCCATCGCTCGCAGGAAGTTGTCGACGCTGAAGCGATCGATGATTCCCGCGGCGAAGGTCGCATCGTCGGTGTTGTTGATGAAATCGATGAACGCGGCGAGGTCGGTGTAGTCGGGCGCGTCTTCGTTGATCTCCTCCTGATACGTCTCGCCGCCGCCGAGACTCTGATACGTCTGCGGTAGTCCCGGAGCGACGTAGCGCAAATCGGCCCGATCGCCCTGATAGAGACACTTGTAAAGGTTGCCCTCGTTGTTGCCGAACCACGCGTCGACGAATTCGTCGTCGATCTGCTCGACGCTGATATAGATGCCCTCGACGAGTAAACCGTCGTTGATCGTTACGTGGACATGATTCGCCCGCGGGGCTGCAACGCCCATCGCCCGAAAGAGATCCCACGCGAGTTTCGATCGAATGATCGACGGATCGTTGTGTTCGCCGTTGAGGTTCAGCTTCTCAACGCCGTGGAACTCGCGCCCCGGCACGAATTCGTTGAACTTCAGTTTCCAGGATTTCTTGAGGGCCGCCCGCGAGGTATTGCCGCGCGGCCGGATGGCGACATCCTGCACCACCTCGTCGATCTGCGAGTTGACGATGTGAACGCTGCACAGGCGGTACTCATCACTGTAGGGGTCGGCGAGCATCGCCTGAAGGTCGGCCGGATCGACCGTGATGGTGATGAAGGTCAACTCGTCGTCGATGAAGAGATTCGCTTCGGCGTCGTCGTACTTGTCATTGCCGAAGGGCGTCCGCGACTCGGCAAAGAGCGGCATGCCGACAAGCAGGGCGATCGCGGCTGCAATGGCGGGAGAGGCACTTTGAACGACGTTGAACTTCCCGGACCGATGCAGGCGCTGGACGGACGGCATGGCAGGCTCCCTGGGGCTGTGGTGGCGCAAAAGGGGGATTGGGCCGCCCCGCACACCCCGTGGGGGCCTATCGCAAACCCTTCTTGCAGGTAAAACATTTTACCGAATCGCTTCGGCGCATTCAATCGCTTGGCGCGTACCCTGATGAGCACTCGCGGCCTGTGGGGCGTTCCAAACGCGTCAGTGGATCGGCCGGTAATAATAGTCGCGTTTTTGCGGCCGCCAGCCGGCGTCCGAGATGAGGCGTCGAATGGCGTCCTCGTTGAGGCGGAAGGTGGTCCCGGCGGCGCTGACGACATTCTCCTCCATCATGACGGAGCCCATGTCATTTGCACCGTGGAACAGGGCGAGTTGGCCGATCTTCGGCCCCATCGTAACCCAACTCGACTGAATGTTGGGGATGTTGTCCAGCGCCAGTCGGCTGATCGCCAGCATTGTCAGATACTCGTGTGCGTCCGCTAGCAACAGGTGATTCCCGTCGTTCAGCACGCGCCTGGTTCGTCCAACGGGCGGCGCATCAAAGGGCAGGGGCTTCATGCGGCCCAGCGGCGTGCCGTGTGGCTGAAACGGCCAGAGGATGAACGCACCGAAACCGCCGCCGTTGTCGCGGGCCAGCGACTCGTCCTGCAATTCGCGCAGCAGCCGAAGGTGCTCCAGTCGTTCGTCGAGCGTCTCGATGTGCCCGAACATCATCGTGCAGCTGGTCTTCATGCCAAGAGCGTGGCACTGACGCATGACCTCCAGCCATTCGGCCGTGTTGGTCTTACCGTTGCCGATCTTCGCGCGCACGCGATCCGAAAGCACTTCACCACCGCCCCCCGGCACGCTTTCCAACCCCGCGTCCATCAGCCGCTTGAGCACGTCTTCGATGGACATGCCGTACACCTGATGAAACGCGAAGATTTCCGGCGGACTGAACGCATGGATGTGAATCGCAGGGTAGTTCTTCTTGATGAACCACATCAGATCGACGTACCACGAGAACGGCAGTCCGACCTCGCCGTCGCCCGGCACCAGCCCGCCCTGCATCAGCAACTGCGTGCCGCCGATCGCCAGCAGTTCCTCGATCTTCCGCCCGATCTCCTCGAGGCTCAGCGTGTAGCCGGACGGCAGATCGCGACGACCCGACGCCTCGCCCGGCACGTCCGCCTTGAAATTGCAGAAGATGCATCTGGCGGTACACCAGTTCGCGTAATTGATGTTGCGATCGACGACGTAGGTGCGATAGTCCTCCGGGTGCAGACGCAGGCAGACCTCGTGCGCACGTTGCCCCAGCGCGTGGATCGGCTCGTCGAGATAGAGCGATCGCAGCGCGTCGATCGACAGTCGCTCGATTGTGGTCGGCGCTTCAACCGTCATGCAAGCAACCCGTGCGTTTGGGCCAGGGAGAAAAACCGCTCCATGCCTTCAAGCATCCGCGGCGTCAGTTTGTATCGCATCACATCGCACAAGTACGTCGTCGCAGTCGGCACCGGCCAGCCGTGCCGTGCCGCCTCCTCACGGGCAATGGAGGCCGCCGCCGCGACACCGCGATCCCGGGCCGCTTCGAGCACCGTCGCCAGGCCGGCGCACTCGCGCGACCTGCTCCCGAACCACGCCGCAAACACGAATGGCAGCCCCGTCAGGTGCTTCCACGCCGCCCCGAGATCCACCTCAAACCCGAATCCTCGCGGGGCCTCGCGCACGACCTTGTCGCCGATCAACAGCACCGCTTCGAGCGCGCCGCTGGCTCGATCGGCCGGCGCCGACTCCGGCCGCCAGACGTCCAGCGTCAGTTCGCGGCCGTACATCTCGCGCCAAAGCACCTGCGCCAGCACGATCGACGTATGCGAGTCGCCGTCGATGTGCAGCCGCTCAATCTTCTCCGCCGGCCGGGTCGAGAAGACACGGACAGTCATCGTCTCGCCGTCGCCGGCGATGCACGCATCCGAAATCCGCGTCAGATCGCTGCGCTTGCGAAAGTAATCCACCACCGGCAGCAGGGCCGCGTCGCAATCGCCGCTCGCCAGCATCGCCGCCAGCCGCGACGGCACCGCCGGCGACACCCGCAGCGAATCATCCTCCGCCAGAAAACGACAGAGCGGCCGCGCGTTCAGGAACGAAACAACACCGAGCGTCGTCGCGCGCCGCCGTTCCTCCGAATCGGGCAGGGAAGCCTGGATCTCAGTCGTCATGGAATGCCGCTTGCCCGCGCATGTTGCGTGATCCGATACAATGCCGGGATTATACGGCGGCTTCCGCACCGCCGACAGGCGACGCTGATATGTTCCGGAACTTTCGCCGATATTGAAAAGTGTCGAGCGTTCCGCCGTGCCTTGCCGACTTCAGCGAAGGGCCTGCGACGAAACCGGGTTAAGCGTGTAAGATGGGGCGCATCGCCGCTGCGGCGAGAACGCTTTTGGACAGGAGAGAAATCACCCATGGATACCGGTAGCGGTGAAAACCAGATTCAACTGGCAGTCGTAGACATCGTGTTCCAGATCGTCGAGATCGTGCTGAATACCTTCGTCTTCCTCACCCAGCAGGTGCTGACGATCTTCTTCAGCGGTTTCATCCCGTCGAGTTGATGAGCGGCGGAGCGATTCTCGACAAGCGGACGCGAAACGACGGGAGATCAGGCACATGAGTTGATCCCGCCCGCCGCGCGGAGCCAACCGTGAATCCCGTTGCGCCGAGCAGGCACGACAGAGCGAGGCCCATGAGCATCAGCAAACCGCGGCATCCTTGCAGGTTCAGCGCGGCACTCGTCGGCGTTCTGGCCGCCGCCGTCGTCCTCCTTTCCGGCTGCGAGAAGAAGGACAATGCGTCCAGGCGCGTCGCCGATCCCACCGGCGCGAACGTCGTCATCATCGTGCTCGACACCACCCGCGTCGACTATCTCTCATGCTACGACTACCGCGAGGACACAACACCCAACATCAGCCGCCTCGCACGCGAAGGCACGCTCTACGACGAAGCGTATTCCACCGATTTCTGGACGCTTCCCTCACACGCGTCGCTCTTCACCGGCCTGTACCCCAGTCAGGTCGGCGCGACCTCCGAGACAAACCAGCTCGTCGCAGACGCCGTCACGATTGCCGAACGGCTCAAGGATCACGGCTACGAAACCGGCGCCATCGTCAACAACCAGTGGATCAGCCGCGAGCGCGGCTTCGCTCAGGGGTTTGACTTCTACGCCGAGATGTGGCGGCCCGGCTACAGAGACGACGATGAACACCGGCGACTCACCGAGCAGAAATCGATCGACGTGGCGGGGAAATGGCTCGAAAAGCGGCTTGAAAACGACGCGCCGTTCTTCCTGTTCATCAACTTCAACGTTGTTCACATGCCGTATCGGCCCACGCCCGAATTCCGCAAGAAATGGGTGCGGCCGAACCGCTGGGCATTGAACCGCCTCATGCGGCTCGGCAACATTGCCGGCATGTGGGGTTTCCTCGCCGGCGAGGAGAAGTTCGACGAAACCGACTTCCGCATCATGCGCAATCTCTACGAGGCCGAAGTCGCCATCGCCGACGAGCAGGTCGGCGAAATCGTAAAGCTCCTCGAAAGCCGCAGCATCCTCGACAAGACGCTCTTCATCGTCACCTCCGATCACGGCGAGAACCTCGGCGAGCACGGGATGATCGATCATCTCTTCAGCATGTACGAGACCACCGTTCACATCCCGCTCATCATCCGCTACCCCGAACGATTCGAATCCGGCGCGATCAACGGCGATCTCATCAGCCTCGTCGATATCTCCCCGACAGTCCTCGACGTGTGCGGGCTCGTGGATGATGCCGCCCCCGCCGACACGAAGCTCTTCAGCCTCTGCTCGCAGGAGCGTCTGCGGCGGCAGTTCGTCGTTGCCGAGAACGACCGCCCCATCAACGGCATCGAACTGATGCAGCAGCAATACCCGGATTTCGACACGTCCACCATTGATCACAAGTGGCGGATGATCCGCGACAGCCAGTACAAGCTCATCTGGGCCGTGGACAAGCATGTCGAGCTCTACGACCTGGCCAACGACCGGGACGAACTGCTCAACATCGCCGACACCTCGCCCAGCATCCGCGAAGCCCTCCTCGCTGACCTCAAGGAATGGATGAAGGCGACCGAAACCGGCCGCAAGCCCGAGCGGTTCTTCTCCGAGGACGAGGAGACCATCAAGGGCCTGGAGGCGCTCGGCTATGCCGTCGGCCGATCGGAGGGCAAACGCGGTCAGGCCGCTCCCACAACCTCCCCCGCGACCGCCCCCGCCGGAGACTGACGCCGCCACATCCCAATCGATACCCCAGTCAATCGCTCGCGGGCTGTTTCCCGCGATTCGCGATATCATGCAGCCATGTTGATCGTCGTTGATTCAGGTCTGCCCGATGCCGAGGCCGCGTTCGAGCCCTTCGGCCGCGTGATCAGCGTGCCCGGCCGCGAGATCGGCGCGGAGCACGTCCGCGACGCCGATGCCCTGATCGTGCGATCCGTCTCGCGAGTCGGCCCGGCCCTGCTCGATGGCTCCAAAGTGCGTTTCATCGGCACCGCCACCACCGGCACCGATCACGTCGACATCCCCTGGCTCGAAGAAAACGGCATCGCCTTCGCCTCCGCGGCGGGCTGCAACGCCCGAACCGTCGCCGAGTACGTCTTCGCCGCGATCCTCGAAGCCGCCTGCCGGCTGCACTTCGACCCGCTCGATCAGACCCTCGGTGTCGTCGGCGTGGGCCGCATCGGCTCCATCGTGGCGGATTGGGCGGAGCGGATCGGCCTTCACGTCCTGCGGTGCGATCCGCCGCTGGCCGAGAAGGGCGGCGGTCCCTTCGTCACGCCGCACGAGATCGCCGAGCAGGCCGACATCATCACGCTCCATGTGCCGCTCACGACAGACGGCCCGCACGCCACCCTGAAGATGATCGACGCCGCCTGGTTCGCCCGGCTGAGCCGCCGGCCGGTCTATATCAACACCTCCCGCGGCGACATCGTCGACGAGGCGGCGTTCCGCGCGGCGGCAGCGGCGGGGGCCCTGCGTTTCGCCGTCGTCGATGTGTGGCGCGACGAGCCGCACATCGATCCGCAGTCGCTCGCCGCGGCCGATATCGCCACGCCCCACATCGCCGGCTATTCGAAAGAGGCCAGGGACCGCGCCGTCGCCATGATCGCCGGCGCGCTGGCGGCCCATACGCAAAAAGAGCCCATAAACACGGGGCAAAACGCGAATCCGCCGCCGGACGCGGCGTCGCCTGCCGCGCGGTGCGATCCGGAAAGTGTCATCCCCGTGGCACCCGCCTCGCCGTGGTGGAAGGCGGCGGCCTCGGCCGCGTCGCGCGTCCTCGACCTGGCGGCGATCGACGCCCGGCTCAGGGCGGCTGTGTCGCAAAGCGCCGCCGAGTCCTTCGACGATATCAGACTCTCGCTGGCCCGGCGGCGCGAGTTTCCACACTACAAGGTGAGCGGCGCCGACGTCGGTCCGTGCGAGCGTTATCTCACTTCTGAGGGTTTTCGCGCGTCCTGAACAATGTGGATCAAATGAATCGGAAAGACTTTTCAGGCCTGATAACCGCCATCCGGGCCCATCGCGGCGGCGGCAGAATGCCGCAACCTCTTGCTGATTAAGGAGTTAATTTCGTTTTCGAGATGCAAGCCTTCACGCGATCTTCACGCGAAAAAAGTCGCTTGTTACCGCCAAATCAGTTGAAGTTCTCATGTTCCTTCGGGTATCATCATTGACGTAAGTAAGCCGCCTGTTCGCGGGCGGTGCAACATGAGTGCGGAACCAGTCTACGATCGGACTGCATTTGTGTTGCACGGGCTTCATCCGAAGCCGGCTGCGTGAATCGGCTTCAAGCCGCTTTGCGAGGGCAATGCAAGAGGCCCGCTGCAAAGCAGCCGCCGAGCGGAACGTCGAGCTTTGCAAGAGTGATCGACACCGCAGACGCGAAAGCTGGTTCGCAAGGCACGGTTTAAGATGGGGCTGTTGGAGGGAGAGGTTGCCAAGCGGGAGAGTTGCTTCCGGTTTTCTCATCGTTTGGTTGTTTCAACCTCATCAGCGTTGGACTCGCTGCTTCCGGTTTTCGAGTCGACGTTGACTTCATCGCTATCGGGTGTGTGCCCCGCGGTGAAGTAAAGCAAACGGGTGAAAAAGATGGGAGCCCGACGCTCCGGTAGGCTTGGGTCCCGACGGGATGGAACGATTCGGAAGCTTCCGTCCCGCAATCGTTGGGATTCCTCCGCTACAGGAGGAAGGAGCAAAGAGAAAATGAGAAAGAGCATAATTGCAGCTTTGGCCCTCGCGGTGATTGCCGGCTTTGCCGCCAATGCGATGGCCCAGGACTCGGTCATGTGGCTCGACGTCCGAAACAACACGGGTGACTTCGCCCTCAAGACTGTCAACCAGTACATCACGGCCGCAGCGCCCAAGGGTCCGTACCTCAACGGCCAGGAACCCGGCGATCCGGCGCTCAACGGTGGTGGTCCGGGCGACGCCCAGGTACTCCGCGTTTCGCCGAAGTACACAGCGAGCAGTTGGCACCTCAATGGCGCTGGCAGCCTCAACGCATTTGGTGACTGGGATCGCGACGGCGACTACAGCACCAGCGCACTTTACCTGTACATGACTGTCAATGGCCCCTTNNAGCTCGGGCGACGTCATCTCCTCGATCGGCTTTGACCTCGATTCCGTCCGCCGCAATGCAGCGGTGAAGAATACGTACGTCTGGGACTGGGAATGGGAAGCGGGTCCGTGGAGTGCGGCCAATGCCGGCTCCGTTGATGGTGCCGCCACCGTCGGCGCCCAGGGTGAACCGTCCTGGGCCGGCGCCAAGGCCGTCAAGGTTCCGGTCGAAGGCACACCTCCGGCGTTCGCCGTCGGTGCGGGCCTCGTCCCCGCCGCCGAGCCGTATCGCCTCGGCAAGTTCAGCGTCGAGGGTCAGACTCGTGGCTGCGGCCCGTTCCTCGGCTTCACCGACAAGTGCATCTACGACTTGCATCTCAAGGTCAACAACCTGCTGATCACCCGCGCGTTCGAGACGGGTGGCGACGGCACGGAAGAGGTCGCCTTCGGTTACACCGGTGGCGCCCCTGAGGCCCCGTACATCAGCGGCAACGCGGAAGGCGAGCCCGATCAGGGCGTCACGCCGACCGAACCCGATGCGGTCATCTACGTCATGATGCGGTCGGACTACAACGCAAACGGCCTGATTCAGACGAACGACGCGGCAGCGTTCCTCGCCGCCGTCTCCGCCGGATCAGGTATCACGCAGCTTGAGGCGTACTGCTTCGACTACAACGGCAACGGCCAAATCCAGACGGACGACGCGGCTGACTACCTGGCTTCGGCCACCGCCTCGACGGTCTGTCCGTAAATCTCTGAACGAACTCACCGCGGTCAGCGGCCGGGACGCCCGGCCGCTGCCCCGGTGGTTTGCGAATCTGTGGCAGCGACAGCTGCCGCAAAGCGAAGAATCGAAGAATCTGTTGAAGAGGTGGAAAAGTAAGAATCGGCTCACGAAAGAGCTAAGTAACAAGGAAGGAGAATCAAAAGAATGAAAGCGGGAAAGATTTTGTTGGCAGCGGCGTTCGCGCTCACGCTGGCCGTGTCGGCTAACGCCGGCATCCACGTCTGGTGGGAAGGCGAAGGCATGGGTGGCCAGGGCCAGACCCTCAATCTCGAGTGCCAGATTGGCACCCGGTGCGAGTGGGATCTCACCATGTACATCGGCATGGACGACGCTTCGGACTTCGTCCTTGGTTGGGCGGAAGACCTTCTGATCGATCCGACCCTCGGCGGCGTCGT
>NPIF01005532.1_pt1 | contig 10749 bp, 9 predicted proteins | sample 8637461 | NCBI WGS metagenome assembly NPIF01 (sample SAMN07420641, study PRJNA396082) | bioreactor metagenome | isolation source: sample BR12 brine-fed electro-methanogenic bioreactor BR | place: Japan: Kochi | collected 2016-12-09
ATCACCAAACGCCGCCTCGTCCTCCCCTCAGTTCTCTTTCATCGAACTTTGTGGTGCTTCCGCGTCTGGTGGTATGCCCACGGTTGCCGCCGCCGGGTGCGTCACTGGAACGGCTCGATCCCCAGCATTCGCAGACCGGTGAGCAGCATCCACCCGACGCCGTACAGAAACGCCAGCAGGATCCCGATCCCGAACAGGTCGCCCAGGAACGAGCCGCNNGAGGTCGAACCGCGGGGCGGGCCGACCCGTCGGCCGCGGCCGTTCAGTCGTCGCTTCGCGTCATGGAGCATGATCGCACCTCCTCTCGTCACCAATCCCGGCGGCGCGCGGCCGCCTCGGGATCGAGCCCGGCCCGTCCCGGGCTCCGACTGCAGGTGGCAAGGCGAACTCCGCGGCGGGATTCACCGCGGCGCCGGTCGTCCGACGTCGCGGCGGTGTCAGGGCCGAGTCCGCCAGTCCTTCAGCGCCGGCAGTGCGTTCGGCTGCAACATCACGACGGGGACGTGCGCCGTCCGCTCGTCCGTGTTGAGCAGCCGCGCCACCGACGCCGCGGGCATCCCCGCGATGGGCGGGGCGATGAAGACGATCGACGGCGGATCGAGCGTCGCCGACATCAACGCGAAGAGACCGTCGTGCGACACCGCGACCTGCATGCCGTATGTGGTCAGGCTCAGGCAGAGCCGATCCAGCGCCTGCCCCGGCGCCGCGAGGACCAGCACCCGCTGCCGTCTTCCGTCGCGCCCTTGTGCGTGGCCGCCATTTGAGGCCGCCGTCTCCCGCGGCCGGGCCCGGCCGTCCCCCTCGACGCCCGCCGCGGATGTTGCGTTCCCGCCGTCGGGTCGAATCTGCGGAGCCCCCGGGGAGGGAGCACCGGAGCGCCTGGGTTCGGCGATCCGGTGCTCCGGGAGCGAGGGAAAGGGATCGCGTTTGGTCATCAGGTATCGGTAGAACCTCGAAGCCTGCGTATCGGGTCGATGCACCATGGCACTGTCTCCGTCTGCCGGACTCCGTCTGCCCCGTACAGGATTGCAGTCGGTCGGGCCCGCGGCGAGTGCGGTGTCGATATGCGACGAAGGGATCAGGTGCGCCGCCGTTCCGCACACCGCGTCAGGCATGCGGCGGGCGGCGAATCGAATACCGTCGGAGAGACAGGCAGGTCGCGGCAATGAGACACATCCGAACGCGACAAAAGGCGCGTGGACACTTGGTCACGGTGTCCGCGGATGTCCGATCGTTGGGGCGCGAACGATCGCCGCGACGGTCAGGGGCCACAGGCGAGCGGGGACGCCCGAGGATCGCGGCGTGCCGGGACACCTCCCGCCCCGGCTTGACGGAGACTTGCTCATCGACGGCACCATGCACCCCGGCGACGCTGCCGGCGCTCACACTAGGCCGATGTCCTGCAGGGCGTCTTTCAACTGGGCCCAGCGCTGCTCCAGCGAGCCGGTGTAGCCGATCGACATGCGGACGTAGCCCGGCAGGATGCCGGCGCGGCACTGGTCTTCCTCGGACAGTTCGCTCGAAGTGGATGAGCCCGAGCAGGACATCAGCGTGTCGAAGTAGCCGAGGCTGACGGCCATGTAGCCGAAGCGTCCCTTGTTCTGAAGCATGTCCATGAACGTGAACGCCCGATCGGTCGTGCCCAGATCGAGCCCGAGCAGGCCGCCGAATCCGAACTCGGGATTGTGCAGCCGCTTGAGTACCTCGTGCTGCGGGTGGTCCGGCAGACCGGGATACGTCACCGGCAGTTTCATCTCCTGCAAGCGCTGGGCGATCGCCAGCGCGCGGCGGCTGTGCTCGACCATGCGGATGCCGAGGTGCGGCAGCCGCAGGCTGATGTTGAACGCCGTCTGCGGGTCCATCGTCGGGCCGAGCAGCATCAGCGCGCCGTTGTGAAGGTCCATCAGACTGGTGATGAACTCGTGCGTGCCGCAGATCGCGCCGGCGATATGGTCGGACGCGCCGTTGATGAACTTGGTCAGGCTGTGGACCACGACATCGGCGCCGAGCTTCGCCGGCGACATGACCATGGGGCAGAACGTGTTGTCGACCACCAGCTTCGCGTTGTGCCTGTGGGCGATTTCGGCCAGCGCGGGGATGTCGGCGACGGCCAGCGTGGGATTGGCCATCGTCTCGACGTAGAGCATCCTCGTCTTGCCGGTGAACGCCTTCTCGACGGCCGCGTGATCGGTCGGATCGACGAACGTCGTCTCGATGTTGCAGCGGGCGGGGAGGAACTCCTTGAACAGCGCGAACGTGCCGCCGTACAGCGTATCGGCCGCGACGATGTGCTCGCCGTGCCCGCAGATCTGCATGGCCGTGCAGGCGATGGCGGACATGCCGCTGGCGCTGGCGTAGCCGGCCTCGGTCCCTTCGATCGCCGCCAGTTCGCTGCCGAGCACGTAGACCGTCGGATTGAAATGCCGCCCGTAAAGGAAGCAGCCGCCGGTGTCGGGGCCAAGCCGGCCGTGGAATATCTCCGGCATGGTCTCGGCGTGCATGACGGTAAACGTCGTGCTCGCCTCAATGGACATGTTCACGCCGCCGTGCTCGCCGAATTCGTGCTTTGCGTTGGCGAGCGACTCAACAGGATCGAAACGCGTCATGATGTCAACTCCAGGGTGTCATGTGTGCGCGGGCATCGCCGTGCCGTCCAACCATCGACCTCCATTGTACGAACGGACCGACGCGGGTCCAAGCGGAACCTGTCAAATCGGCGGCGCGGCGGCGGACGGCGAGACCCGCCGACAACGCGACGCTCGAAAGAACCGCGGTTCTTCGACGCAGCCGGGGCGGCAAGGCGAAACCCGCCGCCGCAGGCCGCACGAATCGTGAAGGTACGCGACGGCGTGTTGAACGTCGTCCATCGCGGGCGCGTCGGATGCACGTCCGCGCGTCGCACGTTGATTCGACTTACGCGGAGGCATCGTTCTGCTTGTTGCCGCGCGGCACCCCTAAGCGCACAGAATCAGAATAAGAAAGCAGACTTTGTCATCCACACGTCAATACTGTCGGGATCCAGCTATGTAAGAGCAGCATCACTCGCGCGGTAACGTAATCTCCGGTGCAACGCGTAGAGAGTGCCCGGTTGTGAGACTACCATCCGAAAACTGTCAATCGGTTCTCGCACGCACGTCTCGATCACGGGTCTTCGAGTCGTCCGCCGTTCGTCACATCACAAGTTGAGGAGGCTATCATGTCGCGAAGACACTTCTGTGTCACAGGTCTTACCATGTGCGCGTTGCTCGTCCTGTTCTCCGGACAGGCCTGCCCGCCGGATACCGGCGGCATGATTCCGGAGCCGAACCCGACGCCGGGCGCTGACGGTCTCAACTGCTGGGATCTCGACGGCGACGGCCAGGGTGATGCCAATGAAGACGTCAACGGCGACGGCGTATTCGATGCGCTTGATTGCCAGGGGCCGCCGGGGGTATCGCCATTTGCCCTGAACGGCAACGACGCAGTTTATACCGACGGCAACATCGGGATCGGCACCAATTCACCCTCCAGCGCGTTGCATGTTGTCGGGACGATTTCCGCCGACGCGTTTTCCAGCAACAGCCCCCTGCAACTTCAGACTGCGGGCACGACGCGCATCTTTGTCGACGACACCACCGGCAACGTCGGCATCGGTACGACGTCTCCGGGCGACACGCTCCACCTGGCGGCGCCAGGCATCGCCCGAATGCTGATCCAGACGCTCGATGATTCGAGCACGAATCTGCGTTTCCTGAAAGCGAACGGCTTTGGCGTGGCCGAGATGTGGTTCGATGTCGGCGACAATGAGTTCAACATCAAGGCGATCCCCCTAGACAGCACACTGAACCTGCTGGGCGGCAACAACCAAGGCGTCGTCGTCAACGACAGCGGCCAGGTACTCGTCTCGGAGAGTCTGGGCATCCGCGACGCCGACGACCCGCAGAACGCGCTTGTCATCAGCGATAACGTCAGTTCGACGAGCACTCCGCTGCTGCGAATCGGCCATCAGGGGAACTTCAACGAAGCGTACTCCGGAATCATCGTGTTCGACGAGGACGTGGGCTTTTCCGCGAGCAATGCGCCGGACAATTTCTGCGGCTTCGCCATCCACCACGACGGGGGCGTCAATCGCCTTAACATCGTCAGTGGCTGCACGAACGCTACCGATGTTGACACTTCTTCAACGCTCGTCATGTCGATGGGGACTACGGGAATCGTCGGAATCGCCGATGAGCCGGCCCCGGGTATCGCACTCAACGTCGGCGGTGACTGCCATGTAAGCGGGGAACTGACGGCAACGACCAAGAACTTCGTTCATCCGCACCCCGGCGACCCCTAGAAACAGATCAACTACGTCTGTCTCGAAGGGCCCGAGAACGGAACATACTTCCGCGGATCGGGTCGATTGGTGGACGGACGCGCGGAGATCGCTGTGCCGGAGCACTTCCGCCTCGTCAGCAAGTCGGAGGGCCTGACGGTGCAGGTCACGCCGCTGAGCCGCGCGCAGGTGTGGGTGGAAGAGAAGGGTCTCGATCGGATCGTGATCCGGGGCACTGCCGACGTCGAATTTGATTACTTTGTCAACGGCCTGCGAGAGGGATTCGACGCGTACCGGCCCATCGGCCCGAACACACACTTCCGGCCCGGCAAACGCGGAGAACCTTACGGCGAAAAGCTGTCTGCGGGGCTTCGCCGGATCCTGCGAGAGAACGGAACTCTCAACCGTGACAACACGCCCAACGAAGCGACGGCCGCCGCATTGGGCTGGCAACTGAAAGATGCCCGTTCGCCCGATGAGGGCGTGCGAACGGATGGAGGCTGAGCCGGCTTGCCATGCGGACGATGCCGAGCGCGTGGACGAGCGGTCAGGCAGAATCGAAGCGTGCCGGGGTGATCATGGAGCAGGCATCGGCGCGAGTTTCTGCTGCTGCGCCACGACAGCGCGCTTCCGGTGCGACAGTCGATACATGATCAGGTGACACGCCGGCATGAACAGCAGCACGACCGCCGCCGAGAACATGATGCCGAAGCCCAGTGCAATCGCCATCGGAATGAGATAACGCGCCTGCGGCGACGTCTCGAAGATCATCGGCGCCAGCCCCATGAACGTCGTCAGGGAGGTCAGCAGGATCGGGCGGAACCGCCGCTTGCTCGCCTCCATCGCCGCGAGTTCGAACGGCATCCCGCGGGCTGCCAGATCGTTCAGTGTCACCGTCAGAACAAGACCGCCGTTCACGACCACGCCGCAGGTCGCAATGATGCCCAGCACGCTGACGACGGACAGGTCGTATCCCATCAGGATGTGCCCGGCCAAGGCCGCCGCAACGGCGAACGGCACGACGAGCATGGTAATGAACGCCTCGCTGTAGCTGCGATAGATCGCGGCGAGCATGCCGAAGATTACCGCCAGCGACGCGCACAAGCCAAACAACAGCGAGCGCATCGCGTCGATCTCCTCCTGCTGTCGCCCGCCGTATGAGAACGTCAGTCCGGGATACGTCGCCTGAAGCTGCGGGAACACGTTCGCTTCGAGGTCGGCGCGGACCTTGTTGACGTTTGTCAGTTCGGGAACAATGTTCGCCGTCACCGTGAGGACGCGCTGCGCGTTGACGCGGTCAATCTCCGTGTGGGCCCGCGTCTGCTCCAGATCGACCGCCTCGACCAGCGGCATCTCCCCGCCCGACGGTGTCCGCACGATCATGTTCTCGAGATTCGCCAGTGAACGCCGCTCCGATTCCGGCAACCGCACCATCACCTTGATCTCGTTGCGGGCCCGCTGCATGCGCAGCGCCTCGGCGCCGTAGTAGGCGTGGCGGATCTGCCGGCCGATTTCCTCGTGCGTCATGCCCAGTGAGCGGGCTTCATCCGTGATCGTCAGATCGAGCTGTGGTTTGCCCGCCGCGAACCCGTCGTCGATGTCCGTCACGCCGGTGTAGGTCTGCAGGGTCGAGGCCAGTTCCCGGGCGGCTTCTTCAAGCGTCGTTCGATCCGGGTGCGACAGTTCGACCGTGAGTCCGCGCGAACCGGACGGGCCCACCTCCCACTCGAAATAGAGCGATTCCAGTCCGGGCAGCGGGCCTATTTCCTCGCGCCAGACTTGCACGAAATCGGCCGGCGTGAAATCCCGCTCTTCCTGCGGCACGAGAATGAGATTCACGTCGGCGGTGTTCGATCCGAGCCGGCCGCGGCTGTTCATCCAGCCCGCCAGCACTTCGTCGCGCGGGCCGAATCGATCGGCCGCCCGCAGGCCGGCCTCCTCGATGATGCTGGAGACGCGCATCGTCTCGCTGAACGGCGCGCCAAACGGCACGCGCACCTCGGCATCGACGCGGTCGCCCTCGATGCGCGGATCAAAGGTGAAGTTCAAGCGGCCGCTCTCGAACCATGCGCCGATGACTACAAGTCCGCCGAGAAACAGCGCGACAGTCATGCCGCGATATCGCAATGTCAGCGCGAGCAGCGGCTGGTAGACGTTGTTCGTCAGCCGCTCGAAGCCGGCCGCCAGTCGCGACTGCGTTCGTGCGATGGCGGGCAGGAGTCCGCGTCGATTCGGATCGACGGCCTTCGCGTGGGCGAGATGCGCCGGAAGAATGAACAGGCTCTCGAACAGCGAGATCAGGAAGACCGTGATAACGACGAGAGGAATGGAGGCGAAGAACCGTCCCGTGCGGCCGGGCACGTAGAGCAGCGGCACGAACGCGACGATATTGGTCAACACTGCGAACAAAACCGGTATCGACATGCGCTTGGCGCCGGCGATTGCCGCGTCCANNCCTGGATGTTCGAGAAAACCTCCTCGCCGATGATGACGGCGTCGTCCACCAGAATACCGAGCGTGATGATGAACGCGAACAGCGAGATCATGTTGATGGTCGTGTCCATCGCGGGCAGCAGCATGATCCCGCCCAGCAGACAGACCGGCACGGCCGATCCGACCCAGAACGCGAGCTTCGGGGCGAGGAAAATCCCGAGCACGATGAGCACAAGCGCCATGCCGAACGCGCCGTGATTCAGCAGCAGCGAGAGGCGCTCGCGGTATTCACGGGCGCGGTCCCACATGATGAGCATCTCGACCGAGTCCGGCAGTTCGGCGTTCATCCGCTCAACGTAGTCGTAGACGATGTCCGCGATCTCCAGCGGTTTCTGATCGCCGGTCTGATAGACCCAAAGCGTCACGCCCGGCTTGCCGTTGAAAGACGACACGCGATCGACGTCTTCAAAGCCATCGGTGATCGTCGCGATATCTCCGAGCCTGAGCGATGTACCGCCGGGGCCGGTGACGATGGGGATGTCGTGGTATTCGCTGGCAAAGAACCGCCGTCCCGCGCTGCGCAGAAGCACTTCGCCGCCTTCGGTTCGGACCTCCCCGCCGGGCACATCCCGGGCGGCCGCCCGAACCGTCTCCGCGATGTCTTCCAGCGTGAGATTCAATGCCCGCAATTGCGCCTGCGGCACTTCGATCGTGATCTCAGGATTGCGGATGCCGCGAACGGTAATCTGCGTGATCTGCTCGTAGGCCAGCAGATCATTGCGAACGCGTTCGGCGAATTCGAACAGCGTGCGCTCGTCCATGTCAGCCGCGATCGCGATCGTCACGGTCGAGCGCTGGCGGATCGCGAGTTCGACGCGCGGGCGCTCGGCTTCTTCCGGGAATGACGACACGCGATCGATCGCGTTCTTGATGTCCTGCAGCGCCCGGTTCGGATCGACGTCCTCGACGAGTTCGACTGACATGTCGGCGCTGCCTTCGACCGCTGTCGACTCGATCCGCTTGACCGCCTCCAGCCCGCGGACCGCCTCCTCCGCCGGCAGCAGGATGCCCTCTTCGACCTCCTCCGGCGTCGCGCCCGGCAGCGCCATTGAGAAATTGACGATATCGAGCTCGTAAGCGGGATAGACTTCCTGCTTGATCTGCGACGCCACGATCACACCGCCGACGACGAAGAGTGTCATCAGCAGTCCGGCGGCGACGCTGTTCCGCGCCATGAAGCCGATGACACCGTCGCGGGAGCGCGTGTCTCCCGAACCCGTTTGTAAGTCGGGAAGCATCGTCATGGCTCGACGCTCGCTGGAGTGTCCTCGCCCGCAACAACGGCCGCAGGGTGTTCTGTTAAGTCGGCGGTATCCGAACTATCGCTTGCGCCCGTCGGCTCTGCATCTCGAATGCGCAGATCCATGCCCGGAATCACGCTGGCGAGGTGTGTCGTGACCAGTTGATCGCCGGGCTCAAAACCGTTGCGAATCAGCACGTCATCGTGCCTTCGCCAGACGATCCGCACCGGCCGGATGGCCAGCCGCCCTTCTTCGGTGCGCACCCAGACCCGATCGTTCTCGCGGAGGGCCTTGCGCGGAATCGAATAGACGTCCTGAAGTCGCCCCGACTCGATGCGAAGCTGAACGTAGCTGCCGAGAAGCACGCGCCGCGCGGCGCGGCCTTCGACGTCAGCGAGTCCCAGCGGATCGCGGATCGACACAAGCACCTGCGCCATGCGCCCCAACGGATCGAGATTGCCCAGCGGCCGCAATGCCACGCCATCGCGCCGAACCGCCTCGCCGCCGGTCGCCAGCGTCACTTCGACGCGACTCGGATGCTGCCTGTCTTCCAGGGCGAAACGGATGTCCTCGAGTCGCGCGATCGGTACCGCCGCCTCCGCCCAGAATTCATCCGTCGCCGCCAAGGTGGCAATCGCCGTCTGCGTTCCGACGAACTGCCCCACCTCAACGCTCTCTGACACGACGATGGCATCGAACGGAGCCGATATCTCCGTGCGCTCCAGCGCAAGTTGGGCGGTTTCGAGTCGGCGTTCGGCAACGCTCACGCCGGCTGCCGCACTCTCAACGGCAAGTTCCTGCTCGGCGATTTCGGCATCGAGCATTCTTCTCGCCGCCTTCTGGCTTTCGAGCTGGGTCACTGCGTCGCGCGATTCGAATTCGCCCGCCGAATTGCTCTCGGCCAGTTGCCCGAGCCGCTCCGCGTTCCATCGCAGGTATTCGATCTCCACATCGAGTTGCCGTCTGCGATGGCGCAGCGTCTCGATCCTCGCCCGGATGCGGGATGCCTCGTGTTTCGCGACGTCGAGATCGGCCCGAGCGGACGCTACCGCGATTTCGTAGTCGGCCGGGTCGATCTTGAGCAGGCGTTCGCCCTCGGCGATAAGGCCGCCCGGTTCGAGGCGTTTGTTCAATTCGATGACGCGGCCGCGCACCTTGGGGATGACGTTCACCTCGCGCGATGGAATCACGGTCCCGAAGGCATCGACGAAGACGTCGGTCTCGTGCGGGACGAGTTCCGCCACGCCGACGACCGGCGCAAGCGTCTGCGGCTCGGATTTCGGGACGCTGGGCGGCGTCGCGATTAACGCCGCGCCGATGCCCACTGCCGCGATGACCAGCACCAGCGGCGCCGCCAGATTCGCCAGCAGCCCGCGAAGTCCTCTCGGCGCGACGGGCGAATGCTCCATACCCTCGGGGCTTATCGCGGGACGAGCCTCCGCGACATCGTCCGCCGGTGGCGGTGTTGCGATTTCGTCTGTCGAGTGTGTCATTGGATGTACTGACCTGCGCNNAACGCGGAGCAGCCCGACACATTGCCGGTCTTTTTCACAGTTTCAGATGCACGGCTTGGCGTGATTATAGGCGGGAGATGGGCGAATTGAAGTGATGTTCGCCCATCATCTCGAACACCGAGGGCTATCACCAGTTCGAGGTCGCTCTAAGGCCGGCACGGCCCCGCACATGAGTCTTGTCCGGACTCAGAAGAACGGCACGACACGGTGTGCCGGGACCACAACGCCGCGCGGGCTCAGGTGAACACGCGCAGCGTTGATGTAATCCCGCAATGGGAAGCGGCAGGCCGCGTCACATCTTCATCGTGACCGTCTTCACTTCCGTGTAGTTGTTCAGGCCGTATTCGCCGAGTTCGCGGCCGATGCCGCTCTGCTTGAAGCCGCCGAACGGGGCCGCCGAGTCAAACACGTCGTAGCAGTTGACCCAGACGGTGCCCGCGCGGACGCCGTTGGAGACGCGCATTGCCTTCTCCACGTCTTTCGTCCACACGGCGGCGGCGAGGCCGTAAATCGTCCGATTGGCCCGCTGCACGACTTCATCGATGTCGTTGAACGGCAGAACCGACATCACCGGGCCGAAGATCTCCTCGCGGGCGATTCTCATGTCGTCGCTGACGTTGTCGAAGACGGTCGGCTGGATGAAGTAGCCGCGATCGCCGACGCGATTGCCGCCGCAGCGCATCTTCGCGCCGTCCTTCTTGCCCGCCTCGATATAGCTCATCACGCGATCGAACTGCTCCTGGCTGACCTGCGGGCCCTGGTGAATCTTGGGGTCGAACGGATCGCCGACGCGGCGGCTCTCGGCGATGCCGACCAGCTTCTCGACGAACTGCTCGTGGATGCTCTTCTCGACAAACAGTCGCGAACCGGCGGTGCAGCACTGGCCCTGGTTGAAGAACAGCGCGAAGTACGCCCCTTTGATCGCCGCGTCGATGTCGGCGTCGGCGAGCACGATGTTGGGGCTCTTGCCGCCGAGTTCGAGCGTGACCCGCTTGAGGTTGCTCTTGGCGGCCGCCTGCATGATGACCTGCCCCACCTCCGTCGAGCCGGTGAAGGCCACCTTGTCGATGTCCATGTGCGAGGCGATCGCGCCGCCGGCGGTCGGCCCGAAGCCGGGCACCACGTTGATCACGCCGTTGGGGAAGCCTGCCTCCATCGCGAGGTTCGCGATGTACAGCGCCGTCAGCGGCGTCTGCTCGGCGGG
>NPIF01002990.1_pt1 | contig 10745 bp, 9 predicted proteins | sample 8637461 | NCBI WGS metagenome assembly NPIF01 (sample SAMN07420641, study PRJNA396082) | bioreactor metagenome | isolation source: sample BR12 brine-fed electro-methanogenic bioreactor BR | place: Japan: Kochi | collected 2016-12-09
CCCGTGCCGGACTCGCCGAGCAGGAGCACGGTCGCCTGGGTCGCGGCGACCTTGGCGAGGTTCGTGCGCACCTCCTCCATCGCGGCGGAAGCGGCAACGAGCGGCTCCGGCTGCGTGGGGGACGCGCCGGCATGTGACTGCCGGAGCCGGCGGCGTTCGAGCGCGCGCGAGACGATCAGCCGTAGCTCGGGCGGACCCGAGAGCGGCTTTTGCAGGTAGTCGAACGCGCCGTGTTTCATCGCGCGCACCGCGCCCTCGACCGTGCCGTGCGCGGTGAGCACGAGGATCTCCATCTCCGGATCGAGCACACGCGCGCGCTCGACGAGCGCCATGCCGTCGAGGCGCGGCATCTTGAGATCGGTGATCATCAGGTGGAACGCCTGCTTGCTCAGCGTCGCGACCGCCGCCTGCCCGTCTTCCGCCTCGACGACCTCGAGCCCCTCGCCCTCGAGAACCTCGCGGATGAATGCGCGGATGCCTTCTTCATCGTCGACGACCAGCACTCGTTCCATCACGGACTCCTAGGCGGGGGGGATCACAATCTCGAAGAGGGCACCGCCCTCGGGGTGGTTTCTCGCTTGGATCGTGCCGCCGTGGGCTTCGACGATCCGCTGTGCGAGCGCGAGGCCGAGCCCCGTACCGCGGATGCGGCGGGTGTAGAACGGCTCGAAGATGCGCGACTCGTCACCCGGCTGGAGCCCGGGGCCGCGGTCGCGCACCGTGATCAACAGCGCGACCCCCTCGCTGGCGATGCGGAGCTCGACCGGCCTCTCGCCCGGCTGCGCGGCGAGCGCGTTGTCGAGCAGGTTGACGAGCACCTGCTCCATGCGCTCCGGGTCGAGCGGGAAGCTCTCGGGCGCCTCGCTCCCGTCGAGCTCGATGGCGCCATCGAGGCGCTCCGCCGCTTCGCGCGCGAGCGCGGCTGGCGGCACGGCGCGCCTCTCGACGACACCGCTCTTCGCGAAGTCGAGCACCTGGGTCGTCAGCGTCTCGAGGCGTGTCGCCTCGTCGACGACCCGCACGATGCCGCGCCGCGACGGGTGGTCCTCGTCGAGCTTCTCCTCCGCGAGCTGGGCGTGGCCCTTGAGCGAGGCGAGGGGGTTCCTGAGCTCGTGGCCGAGGACGGCCGACATCTGACCGAGCGCCTTGAGCTGCCGGTCGTGCGCGAGCTGCGCGCGGATGCGGTCGGCACGTGCGGCGGAGCGCGAGATCACGAAAGTCGCGATGAGCAGCAGCACCGCGGCGGTCAGGCTGACCGTGAGCGAGGCCGCGGCGCGGCGCTCGATGCGCTGGGCCTCGAGCGGCTCGAACTCGATGACGAGCCAGCGGAGCCGCTTCGTGAGTTCGCGGATCATGCGCTCTTCGCGCGCGAAGAAGGGACCCCGCCGGTCGTCCCGCTCGTCGGGGCCACCACGATCGCCGCGTCCGAAGCGCCGCTCCTGATCGTCCTTCCCGAACGGGCCGCCGTGGTCGCGATGCATGCCGTGATGCATGCGCTCGATGAAACGCCGGAACGCCTTGCCGCCACGAGAGTGGGGCCGATCCTTGTCCGGCTCGAGGAGGGGCCGTACTAGGCGCAGACGTTCACCGACGGACTGGGCGGGCGGGAAGAACTCGGGGGGCGGTCCCTCCGAGATTCGCTCCCGCCAGCGCGCCGACTCGAAGTCGATCTTGGGGACGACGAGGGCGGCCGCATCCGGGTCGGCCTCGCCGCTGAATTCGAGGAGCTCCGCGTCGGTGTTGCACAGCCCGATGAGGCGCAGCCCGTCGTCGCGATACTCCTCGAGAAGGCGTTCGAAGGTCTCCTTGGGGGGGAGGTCCTCGTGCCAGTCCTCGTAGAGCGCGACGTAGACGCTCTTCTCGAGGTCCCCCTCCGCCGCGCGGGTGACCGCGCTGCTGTAGCGGTGGGCGTCGCGGTACACGACGAAGGCGTGCGCCGCGAGGAAGAGACCGATCAAGATCGCGAGGCCGATGAAGAGCCCCCGGGCGCGCGGCACCCAGCGGGGTTTCTTCTCGAGCTCGGGCTTCTGCGTCATCGGGGAATCTCCACGGGCGGTGCCAGAGCGACCGCCCACGGCATTATCCTCGGCTCGTACCGAGTGGGCGAAGGGTATGCACGGCGCGTGCCAGGCAGAACCCGCCGCCTCCCCGGGGTATGGCTCGGGAAACCCCGCCTGGAGAGTGCGGGCTTCGCAGGGGTGCTGCAAAACACGCAGTCCTCCAAACCCTGGCGCGGGCCGGCTCGTTCAACCTTCGACTGGCCGAGGAGACGCAATGGTAGAGGGCCGGGAAGGGCCGATCTCGGCGGCGCTCTTCGAACGCTGCCGGAAGGGCGAGGTCGAGGCCTTCACCGAGGTCTACGGGCGGATGTCGCGCCCGCTCTTCGGCACCGCGCTGCGGATGCTCGGCGACCGGGCCGAAGCGGAGGACGTGATGCAGGAGGCCTTTCTCAGCTTCTACCGCAGGGCGTCGGGGCTCGAGCCCGGCTCGGCGAGCGGCTGGCTGAGGCGCGTGCTCGTCAACCTCTGCATCGACCGCACGCGGCAGCGCGGCCGGCGCCCGAGCACGGAGCTCGAAGCCGTGCCCGAGGGCGTGCTCTCGACGCCCGCCCGTGACGGCGCGCGGGCCCTCGACCTCGAGGCGGCCGTCGCGCGGCTTCCCGAGCGCGCGCGCCTCGTCTTCCTCCTCCACGACGTCGAAGGCTACCGGCACCGCGACATCGCCGAGACCCTCGGCATCTCCGACGGCACGAGCAAGGCGCAGCTCTTCCGCGCCCGCGCGCTGCTGCGCGAGCTGCTTACCGCGCGCTCCGAGGAGGCCTCGTGAACGACGAGCTGCGGAACCTCGACGACGAGCGCGGCGATCCGGCGCCCACCGGTCCCTTCGCGGCGGAGATCGAAGCGTGGGTGGCCCGCGCGCCGGCGCCACCTCCGGAGCTCGAGGAGCGGATCGCGGCGGAGCTGCAGCGCGAGGGGCGTCGCGGCCGGATCGTCTGGCGGCTGACCGCCGCCGCTGCACTCCTCGTCATGGCGAGCGGGTTGTGGTTCGTCGGGGGCGCAGGCTCCAGCCAGGACGGACCCCGTGGGCTCGTGCTCGGAGAAGCGCTCGTACGCGCCGAGCTCGCCCAGGAGGACGCGGAGATTCGGGTGGCGCGCCTCGAACTCGCCGCCGCGCCTCTTCTCGCCCGGATCACCGACCCCGAACTCACGCCGCGTCAGGCGGGGCCGCTGCTCGCGGCGCGGGCCCGCCTCGACAGCCTCGACGACGAGATCAACCAGACCCGTGCCTTCCTCGCACGGAACCCGGGCCACGCCCACGCGCGCCGTGCGCTCACCCGCACGATGCGCGCGAAGGCCGCCCTGCTGCACGACCTGATCGGTCGCGGAGAACGCTCATGAAGCGCCCCCAGCTCCTCTCCCTCCTGCCTGCGCTCCTCGCTGTTTGCCTTCTCGGCGCGCTCCCGGCCGAGGCCACTCCGCTCAACGGCCTCGTCTCGGGCAAGGCCGAGACGAAGCGCGAGCAGGCCTCCGCATCTCTCGACGGCAAGCGTGTACGCATCGTCGCGAACGCGGCGGACGTCATCGTGCGCGCCGGCGGCTCCGGCACCGTCGACGCGGATGCCTCGGTGTCCTTCTGGTCGAAGGACAAGAGCTGGATGGAGGCCGTGCGTCAGAGCTTCGACGTTTCCGTCGTCGCGGGCACGGAGGTGGTCCTCGTCGAGCTCGAGCTCCCCGAGCCGCCATCGCGCAAGGGGCGCTACTCCTACTCGATCACCCTCGAAGTGGCGGTGCCCAGGGCGACGGTGCTCGAGGTGGTCAACGCATACGGCGATGTGACCATCACGGGGGTCGGAGGGCGAGTTCAGGTCGAGAACGCCTCGGGCTCGGTCGAAGTGAAGGGCGCACGCGAGAAGGTCGTGATCGGGGCGCGCTACGGAGACATCACCGTCGCGGACATCGACGGCCGCGTCGTCGCGCACTCGTCTTCCGGCAAGCTCGTCGCCATGGATCTGCGAGGCCCCGCGGAGCTGCGCAGCGAGTACGGCGACCTCGTCGCCCAGCGCATCACCGGACCGCTCGAGGCCCACTCGTCGAGCGGGAGCTTGAAGATCGAGGAGATCGGCGCGGACACGAGGCTCTCGTGCACGTACGGGGATGTCACGGTGCGCGGGATCCGTGGCGCGCTCGGGGTCGAGACCGCGTCCGGCGGCGTGCAGGGGGGCGACATCGACGGGCGTGTCGAGATCGAAGCGACCTACGGGAACGTGCGCCTCGCGGAGCTCGGGGACTCGGTGGTCGTCGGTGGACAGTCCGGGAACATCGAGCTTCGCCAGGTCAAGGGCGCGGCGCGTGCCGCGAGCAGCCACGGGAACATCACGCTGGTCGACATCGGTGGCACGGCGAGCGCAAAGGGAAGCTCGGGTTCGGTGACGCTCGCGCGCATCGGCGGGGATGTCTCCGTGATCTCGAGCCATGGGAACGTGCGCGCCGAGGAGCTCGGAGGAGCGCTCCGCATCGAGGGCTCCCCGAAGGACATCGTGGCCGAAGAGGTGGGTGGGCCGGTGACCGTGCGTGCGCAGTACGCCAGCGTGCGCCTGCGGGGCGTGCGGGGCGCGATGGACGTGCAGACGACGAACGGCGACATCCGCGTCAGCGAGCTGGGCGGCACCGCGCCGCAAGCGAGCCACCGCTTCGGGACGAGCTACGGGAACGTCAACGTCGCGTGGCCGCGCTCCGCGCCGCTCGGCTTCCACATCGAGACGACCTTCGGAAACATCCAGAGCGACTTCCCGGGGCGACTGCACGAGGGCGAACGCCTCAAGACCTACGTCTCCGAGCCCGCGGGGGCGACGGGCACGCTGCGGATCGAGGTACGCAACGGCAACGTCGTACTCGGGGCGAAGTAGTCCGGGCTACACTGCGGGAGAACGCGGCGCTGCCCCTCGCCGCGCACTCCCGGAGGCTCCATGCCGCGTGCCTTGCTCGTCTGGCTCCTTCTCCTGCCCGGTCTCGCACTCNNGGCCGCTAGCGCACGCGGAGTTGGCGAGCTCGCGCTCGATCCTGGGGCTCTCGTCGCGCTGATCGGGGCCGCCATGCCGGAGCCGTCCCGCGTCGATGTGCCGGGACTCGGCACGGTCACGCTGGCTCTCACCCCGCCGCGCCGCATCGTCTTCCGCGAGGGCGGCATCGAGGCGCGCGTTGGCCTGACGCTGCGCGAGCTCGGACTCGAGGGCGCCATGAGAGTGCGTTACGAGCCTTTCCTCGAGCGGGAGAGCGGGCGCCTCGGTCTCGCAGCCGTGCGCGCCGAAGGGGAGGGGGCGCTCGCGCTGCTGCCCGACATCGCCCCCCTGCTGCCCCCCGCCGAGCTGCCGCGGACGCTCCGCTGGCTCCTGCCGGATCCCGAAGCCCCTCGCAACGCGCTGACCCTCGACGTGCAGCGTGTCGAGGTGCGCGAGGAGCGGCTCGTCATCGCGTTCGGGCTCGTGGCGCGCCCACTGCGCTGACCCAAGGGCAATAAACTCGGCAAAGGGCGTGCCTCCGTCTGCCTTACGCACTAGTTTTGACTCCGCAGTGTGCGGGCGCGACGTGTGTCGCGGCCCGTCGAGCCTCTGCCCATCGGGGAGGGAAGGGTGGCTCGGAGTGTGAGCAGCGGAAACGACAACACCTCGGGTGGCGAACACGGCCTCAGTGCCCTGCTCGATCGCCTGCCCGAGGTCTTCTACCGGCGCGACGTGGCGGCGGACGGGGAGCTCGTCTACCTGTCCCAAGGTGTGGCGCGGTTGACGGGCTTCTCGGCACGCGAGCTCATCTCCGGCGCGGGCCCGCGCTTCCTCGGTCTGATTCACCCCGACGATCGCGCTGTCGCGCTCTCCGAATTCGAGCGCGCGCTCTCCGAGCGGCGGGCGTTCATCGCGTCGTACCGCATCGTGCACAAAGACGGGACCGTGCGGCACGTCCGCGACCGCGGCGCCGTCGCGAGCGACGACACCGGACGCCTGATCGTCGAAGGCACGCTGACCGACGAGACCGAGAGGCTCTGGGCCAAACGCACGATCCAGCAGCACACCCGCGAGCTCGAACGCCTCGCTTCCGCGGAGGGCAATCACCTCGAGCTCCTGCGCGTGGGGCAACGCGCGAGCGAGCGGATGCTGCTCGCCGAGAGTGAACACGAGATCTTCCCGGCGCTCGTCGAGAGCCTCGGCTCCCACGCCGCGTTGCCTTTCATCGCCGTGTACCTCGTCAAGGAGCGTTGGCAACTCGACGACGACGTCGAGCGTCCCGAGCTCCTCCTCGAAGAGCAGATCCGCGCCGGCGCCGGCTCGACCGGCCGCGGCACGCCGCGCGTGTGCGCCGACCTCGAGGGCACACTCGTCGGCCGCGCCGTTCAGTCCGGGCAGACGTTGTCGGGGCCTCCGAGCGGGCTCGGTGGCGCGCCCGAGTGGGTGGAAGCTGCCGAGATCGAGGTCGGGCTCGCGATCCCGCTCCACTACCAGAAGATGATCATCGGGGGTCTCGTCGTCTCCGCGACGCGCCCTCTCAGCCCCGAGGAGCGCGAGCTCGTCGAGCTGCTTGCCCAGCAGATGGTCGCTGCGCTGATCTCAGCCCGGCGCGCGATGCAGCTCAAACGAGAGCTCGCCGCGAAGTCCGAGCGCGTCGGCACACTCGAAGAGAGCCAGCGCGACCTCGAGACCGCGCGCGCAACCGCCGAGCGGGCAAGTCAGATGAAGAGCGCGTTTCTCGCAGGGCTGAGCCACGAGATCCGTACGCCGCTCAACGGCATCCTCGGGATGGCCGAGCTCCTGCGCGACACGCCGCTCGAGCCCGAGCAGGTCGACACCGTCGAGACCCTCCAGCAGTGCGCGCAGTCGCTGCTCGGCATGCTCAACGAGGTTCTCGACCTCAGCAAGATCGAGGCCGGGCGCATCGAACTCGACCCGCAGCCAACCGACCTGCACGACGTGATCGAGAGCGCGCTCGAGACGCTCTCGGCCTCCGCGGAGGAGAAGGGCCTCGTGCTCGAGGCCGTCGTCGACCCGCGCCTCCCGCGCGCCGTGATCCTCGACGGGGTCCGCGCGCGGCAGATCGTGCTCAACCTCCTCGGCAACGCGGTGAAGTTCACGAGCGAGGGGCGCATCGTGCTCCGCGCGCGGCGCGTCCAGGCGGCGGAAGGCGTACGGGAGATCGCGCTCTCGGTCGAGGACTCCGGGATCGGTATCGCGGCCGAGGACCTGGGCGCGGTCTTCGAGCCCTTCGTCCAGGTCGGGAGAGACGAGAGCTTCCGGCGCGGGGGGACGGGGCTCGGGCTCGCGATCTCGCGACAGCTCGCCCGCCTGATGGGTGGCGAGCTTCACGCGACGAGCCGTCTCGGACAGGGCAGCGTGTTCACGTTCCGGTTGCCGGCGATGCTCGCGCTCGAGGACGAGGAAACGCCTCCCAAGGGCGAGACCGTGCTCCCGGCGGGTGTGCTCGTGGCCACTTCGGACCTGCTCGTCGACGAGGCGGCGCGCGCGCTCTTGACCAAGCTCGGCGCTCCGCACGAGTGCGTCGCGACGCCCCAGGCGCTCGCGGGCGCCGTCGAGCGTCTGACCGAGCGCGGGGCGACGCATCTCGCGCTGCTCTTCGACCTCGGCCGGGCCGAGGAGGCCGAGCTCGCGGCGGCGGTGCCGTGGGCCAGCGCCGCGCAGGCCGCGCGGCTGCCACTCTTCGCCCTCGTGCCCCAGCGCGCGGCGAAGCTGCGCACCCGTGAGGACCTCGACTGGCTCGACGGTGTGGTGGCTCGGCCCTTGCGCCGGCGCTCACTCCGGCGCCTGCTCCGCCAACTCCTCGGCGAGGAGGAACACACGGGCGCGACCGACGACACGAGCGCCCTCGAAGGCGCGCGCGTCCTGGTCGTCGAAGACGACCCGGTCTCGCAGAAGCTGCTGAGGCGGATGCTCGAGGGCGCCGGCGTTGCCGTGAGAGTCGTCGGTGACGGACGCGCCGCGGTCGAGGCCTGTACGAGCGAGGACTACGACGTCGTGTTGATGGACCGTCAACTGCCCGAGCTGGACGGCTTCGCCGCGACGCGGGCGATCCGCGAGGACGAGCGCAGCTCGGGGCGGGAGCGGGTGCCGATCCTCTCGATGAGCGCGGACCTGGCGCGCGGGGACCACGCGGCGCTCGCGGAGGCGGGCCTCGACGGGCACCTCGGCAAGCCGGTCGCGCGCGCGGCGCTGCTCGACGTTGTGGCGCGGTGGCGACGGGTGCCGGCGGGCACGGCAGACTGAAGCAGGGCGCCGGGAGCTCCGGGCACTAAAAAAGACGCCCCAGGGCGCCTGACTTGCTGCTCGGAATGCGGTGAAGGTGTTGGCTCAGAAGCTTCGGAAGACTGGCAGGGCTACGGGGATTCGAACCCCGGTTTCATGGCTGAGAACCACGCGTCCTAACCCCTAGACGATAGCCCCGCGTGTTTTCCTCGTTTCTGAGTGCGAGAATTATAGGGGGACGCCAAGCCTTGTCAAATCTCCGGATCGCTTTTTTCGCGGGCTCCGGGATGGCAAGGCAAAGTCACCCGGAGACGACGAGCCATGGGGCAGACACGCCCGCGTGAGAGAGCCGATTTCGAGGGCCAGCCGCTCACGCGCAACGAGTACATCCAAGCGATGGTGCACTTCTACCGGGGCGAGGTGGCCCGGTCGAACGTCTGGCGCCAGCGCCTCGACCACACGACGAACTGGAGCGTCGTCACCGCGGCGGGAATCATCACCTTCTCGTTCAGTGACCCGTCGCGTACCCACCTGCTCCTCGTTCTGAGCAACATCCTCGTTCTCGGCTTCCTCTACATCGAAGCGCGGCGCTTTCGCTATTTCTCCGTATACCGCGCCCGCGTGAGGATGCTCGAGGAGAACTTCATCCTCCCGATCGTCACGCGGAACCTCGACTCGCCGAAGCCGGAGTGGCGAGAGCTCGTCGCGATGGACCTCGACGTGCCGAAGTTCAAGTCCACGCTCCTCGAGTCGATCGCCCTCCGCGTCCGCTACAACTACTACTGGGTCTTCACCACGCTCTTCCTCGCCTGGCTGCTCAAGGTCTGGCTCCACCCGAACCCGGCGTACACGACCTCGATCCTCTACGGAAACATGGGGGAGGGGCCGCTGCCGGGCTGGGTCTGCCTGACGATGGCGACGTTGTTCTTCACGGTGACGACGGTGTTGTTCGTGGCGGCGGGACGGATTCCTCAGACGAGTGAGGACGAGATTCACGGCTACGAACGCGACAGAACTCATTGGAAGTTTTAATCGCCCACTCAAACGCCCACGAATCGGGGGCTCGCTGGCGCTCTCCGCGGCCCTCGTCGCGCCATGCTGCGTTGCTCCTCCTTGACGTGGCTGGGCCACGCCTGCGTCGTCGCGCCTTGCCTGGCGCGACGATGGCTCGCGGAGAGCACCAACGAGCCCCCGATCCGCGGGCTTCCCGCGTGAAGCTCGGGTGCTTGCGCGTGAGCGCGTTGCGCGTGGATGGCTGGACAAGGGACGGACTAGGGACGGTCGACTTCCTTGCGCGAATCGAGCAATGGCAAAACTAGAAGTCGACTGTCCCAGGAGACACACCCAGGCGCGAAACGCCTCACACGAAGTTTCCTAGGGGGCAAGTGAAGGGCCGGCAAGTGGAGGGGCCGGCAAGTAGAGGGGACTGTCAACCGCCAGGCACGAGTCCTGATAGCGAAGAAGCCAGCGGTTGACTGTCCCCGGCAGGAAGGGACGGAGGGACCAGGGACGGTCGACTTCCTTGCTGACAACGAGCAATACGAGAACAAGAAGTCGACCGTCCCAGCAGGTGTCTTCGAAACCCCCACCCCAGAAGACCCACAAGAAAAGGCGGGCCCAAAGGCCCGCCTTCGTCGTTGGCGAAAACTAAACCGCGCAATCAGTCCTTCTTCTCACCCTCGTCGTCGTTCTTGGGCTCTTCTGCAGCTTCGCGGAGCATCGAGGGGGTGAAAGGCTTGGTGATCGGCTCGGGCGGCTCCTCGGGGGAGGGCTCCGGCTTGGCTTCTTCGACCTTGGGCTCTTCGGCCTTCTTCTCGGTGGCCTTGGGTTCCTCGACCTTCGGCTCCTCGACCTTCGGCGCTTCCACCTTCGGCTCTTCCGGCTTCACCGGCTCCGAGGACGTCGTCGACTCAGTGCCCGCGATGCGGTCCATCGTCGACTGAGCGCTCGGGCGCGTCGATGCCTGGCGCTCGGGCGCCTCAGAAGGCTTGCTCGAGAACATCGTCGGCGTCGGGCTGAGGATGCGCGAGAGGCTGGGCGCCGTGGTGGCGGGCGCTTCCGGGGTCGTCGCAGGGCGCTTCGGCTCGGTGGCCTCGGGGCGCTTCTGCGGGGCCATGATCGCCGAGCTCGGGCGCGCAGCGACGGCGGAAGGCTTCGGGGCGACCGGCGGAGCGGCCGGCTTCGGCGTCACGGGCTTCGGCGCGGGAGCCGGAGCCTTGACGGCGGGCTTGACCGGGGCCGGGGCGGCCTTCGCGGCGACGGGGGCTGCGGGCTTCGGCGCCGGGGTGGCCTTCTTGACGGCAGCCTTCTTGGTCACCTTCTTCTTGGTGGCCTTCTTGGCAGCGGCTTTCTTGGTCACCTTCTTCGAAGCGGCTTTCTTGGCGGCCGGCTTCTTCGCGACCTTCTTCGCGACCTTCTTGGCGGCCGGCTTCTTCGCGACCTTCTTCGCGACCTTCTTGGCGGCCTTCTTCGCCGTGGCCTTCTTGGTCACCTTCTTCTT
>NPIF01004089.1_pt1 | contig 10741 bp, 8 predicted proteins | sample 8637461 | NCBI WGS metagenome assembly NPIF01 (sample SAMN07420641, study PRJNA396082) | bioreactor metagenome | isolation source: sample BR12 brine-fed electro-methanogenic bioreactor BR | place: Japan: Kochi | collected 2016-12-09
CGACCTCTACTACCGCATCAACGCCGGCACGATCGAGGTTCCCTCGCTCAGCGACCGCGTCGAGGAGATCCGTCCACTCGCCGAGAGCTTCCTGCAGTCCGTGAGCCCGCAGCTCGCGCTCGACCCCGCGGTGCTGCGGGCGCTCGAGGGTTACGCGTGGCCTGGCAATGTCCGTGAGCTTCGCAACGTGATGGAGCGGGCAGCGCTGCTCGCGCGCGATGGTCGCGTCGTGCTCGAGGACCTGCCTCGCGAGATCACGGACGGCTCGGTGGCGCCACCAATCGGCGAGATCACTCCGCAACGCGGAGTCGCGCGCTCCACGATGCCGCCGGTCGACTGGCAGGAGAGCCAACCGCTCTCCCTCCAGGAGATCGAGAAGCAGCGGATCCTCGAGGTCCTCGAGAGCACACACTGGCACCGTGGACGGGCCGCGGACATCCTCGGCATCTCGGTGCGCACCCTCTACCGGAAGATCAAGGCGTACGACCTCGACGAGGAACCAGTAGCCATCTCATAGTGTCCCGAAGCCCCGGCTCGGACTCCTAGGACTACTCGAGTTCGGCGAGCCGCGCCTTCGCGCGGTCTGTGCCTTCGCCACCCTCGGAGACCAACTCCTCGAGCAGCTTGCGCGCGGCGCGCTCCTTGCCACGTCCCATCGCAGCGAGGGCGCGCTCGAAGCGCGTGTCGAGGGACTTCGCGCCCGCGAAGGCCTTCTCCGCTTCCTCGTAACGGCGCAGGCCGAGCAGGATGCGGCCGCGCTCGAGTTCGATCGCTTCGGGGCTCATCGGAGAATCCCCCTCGCGCGCGGCGGCGAGCGCGCCGTCGAAACTCTCGAGCGCGAAGTCGAGGAGGAGGGCCTGCCGCTGTCGCTCGGCGAGGAAGAGCCACGCCTCGACCATGCCGGGCTCGGCGATCGTTGCGGCGGCGGCCTCGACGGCGGCCTCCAGGGGGCGGCTTCGCTCGAGGAAATAGTGCGCTCCCCGCAGACGCATCGCCGCGCTTGGGAGTCTGCCCGAGGCTCCGAGGCGCTTGTAGTGCTTGATGACGATCTCGCGGAGTTCCTGCGCCGCCGCGCTGCTCGCCGTCGCCGCGTCGAGCTCGACCCAGAGGGGGCTCGCGGACGCGGGGTGCTCGGTGCCGCGTGCGAGAGCGAGAGCCAGCTTGGCGTCGACGTCCCTCGGGGCGACCTCGTAGACGGCCGGGGGGACCGCTTCCGGTTCGCGTGCGAGCAGGAGCAGCCGCGCGAGGCGGACGCTGATGTCGATGTCCGTCGGCCGGGCCCGCGTGACGTGCCTGAGCGACTCGATGGCTTCTCGGCCCTCGAGCTCGTGGAGCGCGGCGGCGGCCCGGGCGGCGTGCAGATTCGGCGAGTCCGGCCGCAGCGCGATCAACGCGTCGGCGAGCTGCATCGCCAAGCGGCCGCGGTGGGTGCGGAGCAGGTCGCGTACGAGTCCGGCGAGCTCCGCTTCCTCGCGCTCGGCGATGCCCGGCGCGGCTGCACGCAACACGCGCAGCGCCTCGTCCAGTCGGCCGAGGTCGATGAGGACGGCGATCCGGCCGATGACGAGGTCGCTGCGATCCGGCGCGGCCTTCTGAGCGCGCTCCAAGAGGCGCAGCGCGCGCGCGGCCGCTTGCGGGTCGAAGCGCAGCTCGAGCTCCTCGAGGCGTTGCGTCAGGTCGGCAGGCACGGCCTTGCCGCCGAGGGCGAGGCGAAGCTCCTCGAAGTGACGCGCATCGACCTCCCGCCGGATGCTGCGGCTGGACGCGAGCAGGCAGTTCGCCTCGATGACCAAGAGATCGACGTGGCCCTCGAGCGGGGCCTCGAGCTCCGCCAGGCGGTCGAGAACCTCGGGGCAGCGCTCCTGCGACATCAGCCCTTCGAGGTCGCGCAGGAGCGGTGCGAGCGCGGAGTCGTCACCGGCGGTGGCTCCGATCGAGACGAAGACGACCGCCAAGGCGGTGAGGAATCGACGGGTGGCGCGGTTCACGGGAGGCCTCCTGGCGACGAGCAGATGTCGCGCCCCGGAACTTACGGCGAATCCGCGCCTTGCTCCAGCCGCGGGGGAAGGACCCGCTCCGCGGCGTCGAGAACCGCATCCGCGCCGATGCCGGGGAAGGGGTCCGGGTCCTGGCGTCCCGTGCGCTCCGGGGGGGCGAGGATGGCGTGGCCCTCGCCGAACGGCGCGTTCAAGACGGGGTCCGTCGGCCCGTAGAGCGCGACGACGCGGGTGCCCATCGCCCACGCGATGTGCATCGGCCCCGTATCGCCGCCGATCAGGAGCTCCGCGGCGCCGATCAGCGCGGCGAGCTCGCGGAGCGCGAGGTCGGTCGAGGCCACTGCGCCAGGGCCCCCGGCTGCGCAGAGCTCCCGTGCTTCGTCCGCTTCGCCCGGGCCGCCGATGACGACCGGGGCGCATCCCGCGGCTCCGAGCCCCCGCGCGATCGCGGCCCAGCGCTCGAGCGGGTAGCGCTTCCACGCCTGCCGGCGGCTCGAGAAAGGGGCGAGGATCACGGGGCGGCGCTCCCCTACGAGCGCGTCGAGCCGCGCGCGCCCTTCCGCGCGTTCGGTGGCGCTGAGCGCGAGATCGGCGACGAGCGGGGCGTCGGGCACCCCCGCCGCGCGCACGAGGCTGGCCGCGCGTTCGACACGGTGGATCCGGGGCTCGGGCAGGTGGACGCGGCGGTTGGCGAAGCGGTGGCTCCCTTCGCGGTCGTAGGGCGCATCGAAGCCGAAGCGCACCGAAGCGCCGGAGAGCCAGGCGACGAGCCCGGACTTGAAGGAGCTCTGGAAGTCGAACGCGACGCCCGGGTCGAAGGCGCGCAAGCGGCGCCGCACATCGCGCAGAAGGGCGAGCGCCCGCGGCGAGACGCCGGAGAGTGCGCGAGAGATGCGCTTGCGCTCGATCAGGATCAGCGTGTCGAGGTCGGGGTGCCCCTCGAGAAAGGGGGCCGCGCCCTCCTCCACGGCCCAGGCGAAGCGCGTGGAGGGCCAGGCGCGCCGCATCAGCCGCAGCGCGGGCAGGGTACGCACGACGTCGCCGACGGCACCGAGACGGACGACGAGGACGCGCTCGGGGACGTGATCGATGGCGAGGTTGCTGGTCGGAGTCATCCCGGCGGGCCCTTTCGGGCGGGATTATCCGTGAAGGAGCGCGCTCCCTCAACGCGGCGCGGTGTCTCTTGACCCCCGCCGGAGGGAGTGGCACGCTCCCGCTGGCCGCGAGGCGGCCCATCGGAGGCAGCCGTGGAGCGACTCGAGCGCTGGGCCGGGAAGAAGGTCGTCGTCGTTGGGGATCTCATCCTCGACCGCTACCTGCACGGCGCAGTCGAGCGGATCAGCCCCGAGGCGCCGGTCCCCGTCGTCCGCCTCGACGGGCAGGAGAGCCGGCCCGGAGGCGCGGCGAACGTCGCCGCCAACGTCGTCGCGCTCGGTGCGGAGGCCCACCTCGTCGCGTCGATCGGGGGCGACGAGCCCGGGCAGGAGCTGCGGCGGGCGCTCGGCGGGCTCGGGATTGGGTGTGAGGGCGTGCTCGACTCGGAGCGCCCGACGACGGTCAAGACCCGCGTACTCGCGCGTCATCAACAGATCGTGCGCTTCGACCACGAAGACGACGCTCCGATCGACCGCGATGGTGCGACGCAGCTCGTCACGGCGGCTCGCGAGGCTCTCGCCGGCGCCTCGGCGCTCGTCGTCTCCGACTACGCGAAGGGGCTGCTCGGCCCCTGGACCCTCCCGCCGCTGCTCGAGGCGGCCCGCGAGGAGGGGGTGCCCGTCGTCGTCGACCCGAAGGTGCGCCACTTCGAGCTCTACGCCGGGGCGACGGTGATCACGCCCAACCAGTTCGAGGCGGCCCGCGCGACGGCGATGGAGATCCGCGACGAGGGGCAGGCGCTCGCGAGCGCGCAGCGCATCCTCGAGCGTCTCGAGCTCGAAGCCGTCCTGCTCACGCGCGGGGAGGAGGGCATGCTCCTGGTCGCACGCGACGAGGAGCCGCGCGCGATCCCGGCCGTCGCGCGCGAGGTGTACGACGTCACCGGCGCGGGCGACACCGTCACCGCCGTGCTCGGGGTCGCGCTCGCCGGGGGGCACTCATTCGCCGAGGCGGCCTGGCTCGCGAACGCCGCGGCCTCGCTCGCCGTCGCGCGCCTCGGCACCGCGGCGGTGTCCGTCGACGAGCTCGGACGTCTCCTCGCGGCTCTCGACTCGGAGCAAACCAGTTAGTCAGAGCCTCCGCCGGGGCGGCCGTAGGGTCTCGACGTGGCGAAGCCGTGTCCGTTCGCCTGTGTTTGATGCCGCTCGCGATAAGATGGCGGCAGGTCAAGGTGGCGTTCCCGAGCGCCAGGACCCAAATTCCGCCTCGTGGGTAGCGTATTGGAAGAGAAGGTGATGTCGTCGACTCCTGTCCCTGAACAGGCGCCGTCCGCTCCAGCGACGGGGCGATTCGAGGGTACCTCGGTTCCCGAGCTCCTCTGGAGTCTCGCGCAGGACCGGTACACCGGGTCGCTGATCCTGGAGGAGGAGGACGTCCGCAAGGTCCTCTTCATGCGGGACGGCCGGATCGTCTTCGCGGCTTCCTCGGATCCGGAGGACCGCCTCGGACCGTTCCTGCTGCGTCGTGGTCAGATCGACCTCGCGACGTTGCTCGACGCCGGCGGCAAGGTCATCCGTGGCCGGAGACTCGGCCAGGTCCTCATCGAGGACGAGGCTCTCGACCAGGACGAGATGGTGCGTGCCGTCGTCGACCAGGTGCGGGAGATCGCGCTCTCGGTGTTCCCGTGGCGGCGTGGGTCGTGGCGGCTCTCGCGGGCGTGTCTGCCCGAAGACGAGCCGGTCACGCTCGACATGCCGACCGAGGAGCTCGTCCTCGCCGGCATCCGGCGCGTCAAAGACTGGCGCTGGATCCGCCGCGCCGCCGGCGGACCGCGAGCCGTGTATCGTGCGACGGCTGCTGCCGAGTCCGGCACCCTCGCGCTCGGGCTCACCGAGCGCGCCATCCTCGAACAGCTCAGCCACCCCGGCCGGATCGACTTGCTCTGCCGGGAGGTCTACGCGCCGTCCTACGACGTGTACCGCTCGCTCTGGGCGCTCGCGATCCTCGGCCTCGTCGAGAGGCTCGACCCGGCCGTCGTCGCGGAAACCTCCCAGGGCCCGGGCGAGGGCTTCATCGAGGAAGGCGGAGCCGCAGGGCTGCTTCTTCGCTACGGCGACCTCGGCTTGACCGGCGTGCTGCGCCTGTTCCGCGAGGGGCGTGAAGGGGCGATCTTCCTCCGCGATGGCCGCATCGATTTTGCGACGACCAACGACCCGGAGCAGAGCCTGCTGGTGCATCTCCTGCGCCGCGGGATCATCTCCGATCGCGACCACGAGCTCGCGCTCAGGCAGCTCATCTCCGGCAAGCGCGTCGGGACCTTGCTCGCCGAGCAGGGCGCCCTCGGGAGCGACGAAGTCGAGCGCTTCGTTCGCGAACAGGTGATCGACGTCGCGCGCTCGCTCGTCCTCTGGGAGGACGGGGAGTACCAGATCGACGAGGGTCTGCCCTCCGAAGAGAGCATCACCCTCGGTTGGACGGCCGAAGACGTGATCATGGCCGCGTTCGAGAGCTTGCCGGACACGCAGCGTGTCTGGAGCGGCCTCGGCGGTCTCGAGACCTTGCTGCGCTTGAGGCCCGAGTATCTCGACCGCCTCGACCGCATGCGCCTGAGGCCCGGCGTCTGGGAGCTCGTGTCGATGCTCCGTCAGGAGATGACCCTCGCCGAGCTCCTCGCGTCCCGCGAAGACCCCGACTTCGAGATCTGCCGCACGCTCTACGCCCTCCTCGGAGTGCGCGTCGTCGAGCGCGTGGGCCAGGACGAGATCCTCGAGCGCGCGCGCCAGCGCCCGGTTCCGGACGCGGTGACCCCGGACGCGGAGAAGACGCTCGGATACGCTGCGGTCGAGAGCGCCGAAGCCGAGGCCTCGGCGACCGGGGCGGCCGTCGAGGCCGATGAGGAGCCCTCCGAGGACTCGCCCGCCGTGGCGAGCCGCCTCGCGCCCGAGCTCTTCGGTGACGAGGAACACTCCGGGCCGGAACTCGACGCGCTCGACGCGGCTACGGAAGACGCCGAAGCCGGCGCCGTCGAGGACGGCGCACCCGTCGAAGAGAACACCGTCGAAGAGCAGGCCGAAGCGGAGTCCGCCGAAGAGGAGTTTGCTGAGGAAGCGGTCGAAGAGACCGCCGAGACGCCGGCTGCCTCTGACGACGAGCTCGTCGATGCGGACGGTGCGTCCGAGCCAGCCGAGGAGTCCGAACTCACGGACTCCGGCGACATCGAAGCCGAGGTCCAGCACGCCGAGGAGATGGCCGACACCGGCGCGGCGGTTCTCTCCTTCGATGACGACGAGGTGGAAGAGGCCCCGGCCGTCAGCGCGGGGACCTTCTCGCTCGACGAGGAGTCCACGCCGGAGGAGTCCACTCTCGCGGTGCCGGTCGAGGAGCCCGTGATCGAACGCGGCGCTGCCAGCGACTCCGGCTTCACCCTCGAAGTCGACGAGGAGATCGTCGATCGGCCGGTCTCGGAGCTCGAGGTCACGGCCGAGTGGCCCGCCAGCTCCCCCCCGAACGAGGTAGCGCCGTCGCTCGCCGATCCCTGGCAGACGATGCAGGCGAGCGGTTTCGAGCTCGAGGAGATCCTGGCGCGCGGCGCGGCCGAGGTGAACGCGGCCGCGGAGGCTGCCGACTCCGGAGCGGAGGCTGCGGAGCTCGAGGACACCGCCATCGAGGCGCCGGTCGTCGAACTCGGCGACGCCGCCGGAGAGCATGCGGAGGAGGCCGAAGAGGCCCCGGAGATCGACACCGGCCGGGAAGAGGCCGCCTCTGACGAAGCCGCCGCGGATGTTCCGGCTGCCGTCGTCGAGGACGCGGCTCACGAGGCGACCGCGGAGCCGGCGGATGCGGACTCGAGTGTCGAAGCCGCGGAAGCCGAGGAAGCCGACGAGGATCTGGGTGGGCCGCCTGCCTTCGAGACTCCCGTGGCCGAGGTGCAGACCGGAAGCTGGGATGCGCCGGAGTACGGCCGGGTCGAGGGGATCGGCGGCAGCGAGGAAGCCGACGCCGAACCCGAGGCGCCGCCGGTCGTCACCGAGGCGAGTGCTGCGTCATTCCTCGACGAGGAGCCCGCTCCCGTCGGGGGCGAGGAAGGCCTCGCCGACGGACAGGCCGCGGACGATGTCGAGGACACGCCCGCCGAGATCACCGAAGAAGAGGCGGCGGGTCTCGAGGCGGAGAGTTGGGAGTTCGCCCCCTTCGACAAGCTCGGGGCAGAGGCGGCAGCCGACACGACGAGCGAGGCGGTGGAACCCGCGAGCGACGACCTCGCCGCGGAGACCATCGAGCCCGAGCCCGAGCCAGATCCAGAGCCCGAGTCAGAGCCCGAGATCGAGGACGCGGCCGCCGACGAGTTCGAAGAGCAGCCCGCCTACTCGAGCGTCGAGGACGAAGAGGTCGAAGACGTCGACGAGGACGAAGCGGCCGCGGCCGTGACCCTCGACGAGACGGACTTCGTCGAGGCGCCCGAGGAAGTCGAGGCGGAAGCTCGTGACCCCGAGGTCGACGTCGCGGTGGACGGCGAGTCGCCAGAGGTCGTCGAGCCGGAAGCTCTGGTCGCCGAGGAGTCCGCCGCGGAAGGCGAGCCGATGGGCGACAGCGTCGAAGCTCCGGCCCTCGAAGCCCCTGTTGCCGATGAGACACCGGTCGCAGGGTTCGCGACCCAGGCCGTCACCCCCGAGGTCGCCGAGATTCTCGCGGAGAGCGACCCGGAGGAGACGCTCGAGATCCCCGGTGCGGTCAGCGAACTCTCCGAGCTCGATCCCGCCTTGGACGAGGCGGCTCCGCTCGAGGACGCACCGGTCGAGGAGGAGGCCGCCGTGCCGCCTCCGCCGCCCACGCGCCTTCCGGAGAACCTGCTCGCCGAGATCGATCGCTTCAATCAGCGCCACCAGATCGTCTTCCATCATCTGCGGATGGAGATCGGCGCTGGCGTGCGCAATTACGTCCTGACCTGCCAGCGTCGTCTCGGCGAGGCCGCGAGCCTGTTCGAGGGGCTGAACCCCGACAAGTCGGGAGCCTTCGATCGCGACCTCCTCGGCCGCGCGCTGCATCAGAACTGGCAAGGCGACCCGCGCGAGCCGCTCGACGCGCTCGTCGACAAGGAGATCGAGATGGTGCGCGATCTCCTCGCCCCGGCGCGCCTCGCCGAGATCCAGAACAGCCTGCAGAAGGACGCGCCCTGACGCGCTCCTCCGCACGCTGGACGAAGAAGCTCCCCGAGCCGCCGGTCGTCATGGCCGGCGGTTCTTTCTTCTGAGCGCTTGGCAGGTCAACCCGAGAGGTGGGAAGCCTCGCCGCACGCCGGGCAACGCCAACCGAGCTCGAGCGAGGCGTGGCCGCAGTGCACGCAGCGCGCAGGGTCGGCCCAGAGCGGCTCCCGCTCGGTCTGGGCGAGCAGGCTCATCATGTGGGAGCCAACGCGCATGCCGTCCTCGGCGGCAGCGAGGCGCGCGTCGAGGCGAGCGCTCGTCAGCGGAGCGGCGTCGAGCTCGCGGAGCCGCTCGTGCCAGGTGCGCGCCTCCTCGAGGGCGTCGCGCCGCAGGGCCTCGTCGACGAGCCAGGCGAGGACGTGCCAGCTCGCCGCGTCGCTCTCCGCGTGCTGGCGGGCGAAGCGTCGCGCGAGCTCGGGGTCGTCGACGAGCTCGCTCACGCCTTCGAGGCGCGTGAGCACGAGAACAGCGAGCGTGGGCTCTGTGGCTGCGGCCGCCCTCCAGGCCTCACAGGCGTCCGAAGGGCGCTCGAGCTTGAGGAGCGCGTCTCCGAGGACGAGCTGCGCGGCGAACGCGCCGGGCGCGTCGGCCAGCGCGTGTTTCGCGTGGGCGCGGGCCTCGGGGGCCTCGTCGCGTTCGAGGAGCTCTTCGGCGAGCAGGACGCGGCGCCGGGTGAGGAGGGGGGCTGCGCGGCCGGGGTCGCGCTTGGCGAGGCTCTCCGTGGCCGCGAGCGCCGCTTCGTAGCGGCCGCGGCGCTCGAGCAGCGTGCCGAGCGTTTCGAGCGCCGTGCTCGACTCCTCGGCGCTCGACGCCGCCTTCTCGAGCGCCTCCGCGGCCGACTCGTCGCGCCCCGCATCGGCGAAGAGCCTCCCTTTGAGCTGCCACGCCGCCGCGCGCAGAGGGCCCGCGAGCTCGCGTTTGGCGAGGAGGACGTCGACGGCCCGCTCGGCGCGTGAGCGGTCCCCGTCGCGGCGGAGGAGCTCGGCGAGCAGGAGGTAGAGCGCGTCGTCGTCCGACTGGAGTTGGTTCGCTTGGCGGAGTGCGCGGAGCGCGCCCTGGTCGTCGCCCGAGACGAGCTCGGCGAGCGCCGTCTCGACGAGCTTGCGGTAGGGGCCCTCGCGGCGCCGCCGCGGGCGCCAGCGACCGACGCCGGAGAAGGCGAGCGAGCCGATCAGGAGGCCGGTGCCGAGCCCCGCGAGCAGCACGACGAGCGGGTTCACGGCGCCGTCCGGACGCTGCCGCTCTCCTCGGGCTCGCTCGCGCTCAGCTCCCGCGAGCGCGTGTCCTCGGCGAGGGCGAGGTTGCGGAGGTCGTGAGTCTCCTCCTCGAGCTTGTCGAGGCGTCGGCGAAGCCGGCGGTTCTCGAGACGGAGCGCGAGCCCTTCGACGAGCGCGAGCACCGCGACGAAGAGCGCACCTGCGATCGCGCTCATCGTGACGATGCCGGCCACCGGCACCTGCCGTACCTCGCCGAGGCCGAGGCTGAGCGGGGCTTCGGCCGAGCCGTTGGCGAAGGCGAGCCAGAGCAGCAGCAGGAAGAAAGCGACGAGTGCTACGACGATCGCGATGCGCATCGGCCTCCCCTCGTTGGCTGCGCGGCTACTGGTCCCGCGCGGCGAGCAGCAGGTCGACCACCTCTCGGAACGCCCCGTGTCCACCCGGGCGCTCGGTGACGTGGACCGCCGCCTCCTGGACCGCACCGACGGCGTCGGCGACCGCGATGGGCAGACCGACCTCGCCCATCGCGGGCAGGTCGATCAGGTCGTCGCCGATGAAGCAGGCCGCCGCCGGAGCGATCCCGTGCCGCTCTAGGATATCGCGGACCACCTCCGACTTGTCCGCGACGCCCACGTGGACCTCGTCGAGGCCGACGTCCTTGGAGCGCGCCACGACGGAAGGGGAGTTGCGGCCGGAGACCNNNGCCGCTGGGCCAGCTTCATGCCAAGGCCGTCGCGGACGTGGAAGCGCTGAGAGACGGTGCCGTCCTCCGCGTAGTAGAGGCCCCCGTCGGTCAGGACCCCGTCGACGTCGGTCAGCAGCAGACGTATTCGGCGGGCGACCGCCTCGAGCACCGCTCGCTCCATGCCGGGTCTCCTCGGGCCGCGGCTAGAAGAGCTGCGTGCCCCACAGGTCGTGGATCTGCAGGACCCCGAGCAAGGTCCCCGCGTCATCGACGACGGGTAGCATCGTGATCTTCTTCTCTTCCATCAAGCGGAGCGCCGTCGCGGCGAGCTCGTCCGGGCCGATCACGGTGGGCTCGTGGGTCATCGACTCCGCGGCCGCGCTTCCGAGCTCGGTGGCTCCACCTTGCAGCAGGCGCCGCAGGTCGCCGTCGGTGAGGACGCCGAGGAGGCGGCCCTTGGCGCCGACGAGCGCCGTACAGCCGAGGCGCTTGCGGCTCATCTCGAGGACGGCTTCGCTGAGGCTCGCGCGCTCGCCGACGGCG
>NPIF01000642.1_pt3 | contig 10732 bp, 10 predicted proteins | sample 8637461 | NCBI WGS metagenome assembly NPIF01 (sample SAMN07420641, study PRJNA396082) | bioreactor metagenome | isolation source: sample BR12 brine-fed electro-methanogenic bioreactor BR | place: Japan: Kochi | collected 2016-12-09
ATTGTTCCGGCCCTCGACTCGAGGAAAAGCATTCAGGTGAAACAGAACGCTTCAGAAACGATCAAGCCCCTAAACTGCTGTAAAAAGGTCGTCTGAAAAAGGCGGCAGTCGGTGGAAGGACAAAAAAACCACCGGGACTTCGGTTACAGTGTGGTCAGATAGAAAACACAAACCGAAGGAGTGATCCCGGTGGCAAAAACGACAGTAAACCTTGACAACGAAATTGTCCAGTCCCTGCTGCAGGGCGACCTGACCTGCCTTCAATCGGTGGTCAAGGACCTCATCGAGCATGCGCTAAAGACGAAGGCGGAAGAGATCCTGCAGGCGGAACGGTACGAACGGACTCCGGACCGGAAAGGCTACCGGAACGGGTACCGGAGCAAGTGGGTAACGACCAGGCTCGGTCACATTCCGATCCGACTTCCCCAGATGCGTGGCGGAGGGTTGGACACCCAGGAGCTGAAGCTTCTGCCCCGGTTCGAACAGGCCTTCCTTCTGACGCTGCTTGAAATGGTCATAAACGGAGTCAGCACCAGGAAGGTGAGACGGGTTATGGAAGAGCTCTGCGGCCTGGAGATCTCCAAGAGCACCGTCAGCCGGCTGTGCGGCCTTCTGCATGGACGGGTTGCTGAGTGGAACGAACGGTCACTTGAGGGGACGGACTATCCCTTTCTTCAGGCTGATGCCCTGGTGATCCGTGTGAGGGAAAACCGGAAGGTCGTCAAGAAGGTCATCCAGCTCGCCATTGGGGTTTCCGAGGCAGGATACAGGGAGGTCCTCGGCATCCGGGTGGCCCGACAGGAGAGCGAGGTGAGCTGGACGGAGTTTTTTACCTGGCTCAACAGGAGGGGTTTGGCAGGCGTAGACTACGTCACCTCAGACAACCATGAGGGATTGAAGCTGGCCTTGGGGAAGACCCTTCCCCATGTGGTAGGCTCAAGGTGTCAGACCCACTTTTCCAGGAACCTTCTGGACAAAGTGCACAAAAAGGACCGTCAGCAGGTTCATGCCATGCTGAAATACATGTACGACGCACCGACAAAGAAAAAGGCCCTGGAAGCCGCCGAAGAGCTCATGGACTTTCTGGAGGAGCGCTATCCCGAGGCCATGGAGCTTCTCGACAATGCGAAAGACGATATCCTGGCCGTCTACGATCTCCCGGCGAATTGCCGGAAGAAGATGCGGACCACGAACATGACGGAGCGGACCAACGAAAAGATCCGGAGGCGGGAACGGGTCATCTGGATCTTCCCGAAGGATGCCTCGGCGATGATGCTGGTGGGAGCGTATCTTCAGGAACTCAGTGAGGAGTGGATATCCGGACGTCGGTACATGGACATGACGGAATTCCATGAAGCGAAGGCGGAACAGGAACGAAAGGAAACGGCCTCAGTGAAACAACCAGTAAACATGGCTCAACCCGAGGTCGTGGTGGTGAATATGTAACCGGGTCCGAATTTACAGCAGTTCTGGGACTTGACTGAGGGGTCGGGAAGCTGCATGAGAAGTCAGCAGAGGTCATAGTAGATCGCATCGACCGCGGGTGAAGGACCGAACTTTACGTTGAGGAAGGAATGTCCCATGGTGCGAACAGGACGGACGGCAGAAAGCGGAAGACCCCGCGCCCAGGCGGAGAGTAGCGGACGGAATCCGGGAGGGTACGTTTGTGGTGTCGAGTCCTGTCCATGCGTGGGAGGCCATTTTGACCCGCAGAATCAGCAGTTGCTCGAACAGGTGGTCGACGCGGATTGTACAGCCTGATCGATGAACTGCAGAAGAAGCGAAGAATATCAACGTAGAGAACCGCCGTGGTACGGAACCGTACGCCCGGTGGTGTGAGAGGCCGGGGGGAGCAATTCCCCCAGCCTACTCGATCCTTTGCCGTTGTTTTGCAAAGAACTATTTTTTCGTCGTTTCGTAGGTTACCAACGTCATCTCAAGGGGGCTGATGGCGAGGTTTTCAACCTTGTCGGTTGAACCAATGAGGTTGGGCATGACAAACATGACCACCCAGGGTGCTTCTTCTGAAATGATTTCCTGGGCTTCCTTGTACGCGGCACGGCGTTTGTCCTGGTCCGGTTCGGTCATCCCGATCTCGATCAGTTTGTCCACTCTCTCATTGCTGTAGAACGTCCGGTTGCTCCCAGCGGGAACGATGTTATCGGAGTGGAAATTGGGGCGTAGTACCCAGTCGGCGTCACCTGTTGAAGGAGACCAGCCAAGGTAGAAAATGCCAGCCTTGTTTCGCTCTCTTGGCTCCCTCAAAGCGCTGAGATACGTCGCCCACTCCATGGTTGTCATATCCGTCTTGATCCCCACTTCCGAGAGGAACGACTGCACAGCCTCGGATACCTTGTGGTCCATGGGGTACCGGCCGCTGCAAGTCCACTGGTTGATGACCATCTTCTGACCATCTTTTTCCCTGATGCCATCCTTTCCCATTTTCCATCCGGCTTCATCAAGCAGTTCGGCTGCCTTTTCTGGATCATACTCGTAGCCTTCGATAGCCACATAGCCGTTGGTGTCAAAGGCCGTAGGCGTATTGATCAGAGGCGCATATCCTCCCATGATGGTTTTGCTGATGGCTTCCCTGTCAATGGCATAGGCGATAGCTTGACGAACCTTCTGATCTGCGAGAATGGGGTGATTCAGACTGAGGCCGAAGTACATGACCCTGAGGGAATTCGCCGAGTGGACATTCAGTCCCTCGATTTCCCTGATCCTTTCGACTTCATACGTCGAAAGCCTTTCAGCCACGTCAAGCTCTCCCGTCTCAAGCATCATCGTCCGGGTCGTGTCCTCGGGGATGATTTTCCAGACGATCTTCTCGACCTTCGGGGCCCCCTTGAAGTAGTTTTCGTTGGCAACAAGGGTAATCTGTTCACCTTTTTCCCAGTTTTCGAACTTGAAAGGACCCGTGCCTGACGGATTCACAAGGTTCCCTTCCTCATCGAAGGAGGCGGGGTCGACAATGGTACCTGCCGTATGTGCAAGAATGTAGGGAAAGGGACCGAAAGACATCTTCAGGTTAAATTTCACGGTATAGTCGTCCAGCACTTCCACACTGTCGATAACAGGAGTGTAGAGGGAAGACCTGTTGAGTTTCTGCGTCAGGACCCTGTCGAAATGATGTTTCACGGCTTCTGCATTGAAGGGGTTCCCGCTGTGGAAAGATATTCCTTCCTTGAGCTTGAACACCCAGGTTTTTCCGTCCTCGGAAATCTCGTAGCTTTCGGCAAGACGGTTCTCCAGTTCAAGGGTCCCTTTTTTGAACCCGATCAGATTGTCGTAGATATGGTGGCAGATCGTTTCCGACGGGTTGTCCGAAATGTCAGCGGGATCCACCTTGACAGGTTCCACGCCCATTCCGATAGTCATAGTCTGTGCTCCTGCCGCCGTGAAAGAAAACACGACGACGGCCATGGCCGCAAACAAAATTCTCATAGTGGTTCTCATGTCTTATCCCTCCATTGTTCCTGGATTGGCTGTTCACCTTTTGCTCTTGCTTCGTTTACCGCTTCGTTTTTTCGTTCGCCTCCCTCCTCCCTTATTCTTGCAAATTCCCCTGATGGTAGCGTGGCAACTTTTGTATTTTTGATGATCTCACGAGGAGCTCGCCCCGGGAGATGACATCCCGTATTCCGTGTCCGTCATTTTCGAGGATAACCATGTCAGCACTTTTTCCAGGCGTCAGCATGCCTTTTTCCTCCAGCCGGTAATGTTTTGCAGCGTTGGTGGAACAGATCCTGACCGCATCCGAAACAGAGGTTGTGGTTGAATCCAGGAGAGCACGGAAAAGCCTGTGGATGCCCGAGAGGTCATGCATCGAGATTCCTTTGAGTTCCCCTTCTTCATCGAAGACCGGCCGAGAGCCGTGTCCGTCACTGCTGACGGTAATCCGGTTTACCGGGATCCCCTGTCGAAGGGCATGCCAGATTGCCTCCCTGGTCTCATCTCCTCGGCAAGTAAAATCAATGTACCCGCCCTGTCTCGCAAATTCCACGGCCTCGGACAGCAGTCGCCCGCTTCTCGCCAGATGCGTTGGCGCAAATTGAGTAATCGGGATGTCGGTCCCTTCGAGAGCATCCAGCAAGGGAGCAAGACCGCTTTTTTCATCCCCCACATGAACCGCTACAATGCCAGCCTTGCCAGAGGTAATCCCCCCCAGCCTGGCCTCCGAGAGAAGGGCGCGAAGGGACTGGACATGGGGATGACTCGACCGGTGATCGGAAAGCGCAATCTTGACACCGATGACCTTGTCAACCAGGGCGAGGTCACGTTTGACGCTTCCGGTAATCGTTGCGGTAGGCCACTCGTATGAACCACTCAACATCCATGTGCTGATTCCCGTCGCTTCAAGGGATTTTGCCTTCATCAGCAGGCTTTCCAATGAACGTCCGACTGAATCTGTACCCAAGAGCCCGATGGCTGACGTGACACCGCCTGCGGCATATTCATCGATTTGTGTCTCCGGTGTTCTGTTCACCGGGCCGCCTTCACCACCGCCCCCGTTCATGTGGACGTGTTGATCCACAAAACCCGGTATTACGAGAGCCTTTGAGGCATCGATCAGCTCCATGTCTTTAAACAAACCCTGCAGGGCTCCCGCATCAATCCGGGGCGCCATTGCAGCTATCGTGCCTCCGATTGTCAGGACATCCAGAACGCCGCTGTCTTCCGGGGCATAGATGTGACCACAGCGAATCAAAAGGACTGACATTATTCATTCCTCCCGAAAGATCCAGCAAAAGAGAGCGCCATTCCCCGGCGCTCTCCCGTCAGACATCCGTCGGCGACCACGTGACATCCATTCACCCAAACATGCACGACATCTTCATTCGCGAGATCAATGGCCACTACATCGGCAGCGGCCCCTTCTGTGAGAACTCCTCTCGGTATATTGAGGATCTCTGCAGGCCTTATGGTCATCTTGCGTACCAGTCGCCTCAACAAATCCATTTTCTGGTCCTCCAGGATGACCGTATTGACCAGCCTCAAGGCATTTCTGAGCAACAGGCTCGAACGGATCCCATCCCCGAGTTCATCGGACTCTATGGCATCGACCTCCGGAGATACGGCACAGATGAGGTTGTTGGTAAAGAGGTTGTCCTTTCCGTAATAAAACGGGGGTTCCGTGTTTTCCAGGTCAGTCACGGGTACTGCATCAAAGCTTGCCGCATCGACTTTGACTACCCGTCCTTCTTCGAAGTATCTCCGGACGAGATCGCTGTTTCTGGAGGTTGAGCCTGCCACTTCCGACAGGTGAGTATCTGAAGTAACCAAAGGATGGGCCGCGAGAAGCCTCATCACTTCGTGGATGTTGTCTCCTGCACAGGTGCTGCCCACATGACAAAGGTGCATTGACCTGCCGGAGGAGACCTCCAGGGCCTTCTTGATTCCCGAAAGCCCCAGACCTGTGTGTACCTGGACGGGGATGCCCGTTTCAGAAGTGGCGTCAAGGAGAAGATCCAGAAAGTCCTCGCAGATTTCACTACTGACATGAGCCGGACCACCGAGGGAAAGAATCGCTTCACCTATGGCACCAAATCCCTGTTCAATGGCCTTCTCCACGGAATTCTTCACATCCCCGGAGGGAACACGGAGCTTTTCATACGCATCGTGCCCAACGGCATCCTCAGGCACTACGGGAAGGGAAGGGACAATGTTGCAGGCCTGGCCGCCGCAGGCGGCAACAAATCCGTCGGGACCTCCACAGGCATCCATAAGCGGCTCGCCTGAAGTCAACGTGCAAGGCATGAAAACTCCTGTCGTGATCCCCCTGAGGGGCAATATATCTGCAATGTGCCTGACGCCCTTTCCGGGATTCACCTGGAGATCGACGAAACCGGGCACGATGTAACATCCCCTTGCATCAACCACTTGCTCGGAAACTCCCGTTCCATTTGTCCCGCCAATTGTTTTTATGAATCCTTCCTCCATCACCAGATCCATGGGGCCTTCCCTGCCGGTGCCCGGATCAATCACATACCCATTGACTATACGAGTCCTCATGGTTTCCTCCCATCGATGCACCCGGCATCATACCTTGTGGCACGCCACGAAATGACCGGTTCGGATTTCGCGCCAGGCCGGTTCCTTGTGCCTGCACTTGTCATCAGCCAACGGACATCTCGTGTGAAAACGGCATCCCGAGGGCATATCCATGGGGCTGGGGATATCCCCCTTGATGACTTTTTCAGCGATGCTCTCTCCAGTTACCGCCGGTTTCGGTATGCTCTTGAGCAGAGCCCTGGTATAAGGATGAAGGGGATCCGAAAAAATCTCGCGCTTTTGTGCATACTCCATCGCCCTTCCCAGGTAGACAACGAGCACCTGGTGGCTCATGTGCTTGACCACGCTCAGATCATGGGTGATAAACAAATATGTAAGGTTTTTCTCTTTCTGGAGTTTTTTCAGCATATTCAAGATCTGTGCCTGAACGGAGACGTCAAGGGCGGAGGTCGGTTCATCAAGAAGGATAAAATCAGGATTCGTTACCAAGGCCCTGGCCACGGCGATCCGCTGCCTCTGACCTCCAGAGAATTCATGCGGGTAGCGACTCAGATGCTCCTCCCTCAGGCCCACCTCCTGAAGCACCTTCCTGACCCTGTCAACGATTTCCTGCCTGTCGACGATTCCCTGCACTTTGAGAGCACGGCCGATGATATCCCTGATGATCATTCGCGGGTTCAGGGAAGAAAAGGGATCCTGAAAAACGATTTGTGCCTTTCTGCGAAAAAGGCGTTTTTTCTCGCCCTCAAGGTCGGTTATACTTTCTCCCCTGTAAAGGATGTCTCCCGATGTCAACCGCAAAAGACGCATGACCAGAAGTCCCAAAGTGGTTTTTCCGCTCCCCGATTCCCCGACGATCCCTAGAGTCTGCCCTTCCTCCACGGAAAAGGAGATGCCGTCGACGGCCCGAACATGTCCGACGATTTTCGGGAAGATGATGCCCCTGTCCACGGGGAAATACTTCTTGAGATTCCGGGCTTCAAGAATAGGCATGGCAAGCCACCTCGTGTCCTTCTTCGACCTTGATTACGGGAGGCCGGACCTCGCTGCAAATATCCATGGCAATGGGACAACGTTCACGGAACTTGCAGCCCGCCGGCAAATTCAACAGGTTCGGGAGGTTGCCGGGAATGATTTCAAGGTACTCCTGGTCCTTGTCGAGACGAGGAATAGCTCCGATCAGCCCCCGGGTATATGGATGAAGGGGGTTTTCAAAAATGTCCGTCACCGTACCGTACTCGACGATCCCACCGGCATACATGACGGCCACCTTTTCCGCCATCGTTGCAATGACCCCCAGATCGTGGGAAATGATGATGATGCTGCTGCCGAACTCTTCCTGCATCTCTTTGATGAGAGACAAAATCTGGGCCTGGATCGAGACATCGAGAGCTGTCGTCGGTTCATCGGCTATGAGAAGTTTAGGGTTGTTGGCCAGGGCCATGGCGATCATGACCCTCTGTTTCATCCCTCCGGAAAACTGGTGTGGATATCGACCCAACGACTTCTCCGGGTCAGGAAGGTTGACCTTGCGAAACATTTCCACGGCCCTTTCTTTGGCCCGCTGTTCCGAGACACCTCCATGGGCCATGACAGCTTCCATAACCTGGAACCCCACCGTGAGTACCGGGTTGAGATAGCTCATGGGATCCTGAAAGATCATGGCGATTTCCGAGCCCCTGATCTTCAGCATTTCGTGCTCGTCAAGCCGGAGCAGATCCCTGTCTTCGAGCCGGACCTCTCCGCTCACAATTTTCCCCGGTGGCTGCGGGATCAATCTCATGATGCTCGAGGCAGTGACGGATTTTCCACATCCCGTCTCTCCGACAATTCCCAGCAATTCTCCTCTTTTGAGGGAAAAGTTCACTCCCTCAAGAGCCTTGACGATTCCTTCCTCAGTGTAAAACCATGTCGAGAGGTCCCTGACATCAAGAATGGTTTCTTTTCCTGTCATGGCACTACTCCTTCAGCCTCGGATTCAAGGCGTCCTGCAGTCCGTCACCAAAAAAGTTGAAGCCCATGACGGTGATCATGATCGCCAGTCCCGGTATGACTGCCACAAAGGGGGCTGTCCTCAGGTACATTCTTGCACTGCTCAGCATGGCCCCCCATTCGGGAATGGGAGGTTGAACACCGAGGCCAAGAAAGCCCAGTCCGGCCGCTGTCAGGAGGACAGTGGCCATCCTCAGGGTAGTCTGCACAATAATAGGTGACAGGGCATTGGGCAGAACGTAACGGAAGATGATTGAAAGGTCCGACTCTCCAATCGCTCTTGCCGCCGTTATGTATTCATTCTGCTTTACCGAAAGAACTGATCCCCTCGTAATCCGGGCGAACTGAGGGATCGAATAGATTCCTATGGCAATAATCAGATTCCTCATGCTCGGTCCCAGCATGGCCACGATAGCCAGGGCAAGGAGCATCCCGGGAAAGGCAAGCATGATATCCATGAATCGCATTATTATCTCGTCGATCTTCCCGCCGAAGTATCCCCCAAGAGCCCCGAGGCCAACCCCCACGAGGAGGGCGATGAATACGGAATTGAGCTGTATGATCAGGGAAACCCTCGCTCCATAGATGATGCGGCTGAAAATATCTCGCCCGAACTCGTCACATCCAAAGGGATTGCTCCACGAGATCGGGGCGAAAGCCTTTGAAAGATTCTGGTCAAAGGGGTCATGAGGCGTTATATAAGGTCCGGCAACGGCAATGGCCAGATAAAGGGCCACGATTATAAATCCTAAAACGGCAATCCTGCTTTTTTTCAATCTTCGCCAGATGACGGCAAAATGGGTGGTGCTTCTTGATTTTTTCGTTTCCTGTCGTTTTTCAGTCATGATATCGAATCCTCGGGTCAAGGTATGCATAAAGGATGTCTACTGCCAGATTGACCAGGACAAAGGTCAGGGCCACCATCACGAGGGTCGTCTGCACGACAGGATAATCCCGGCTCATGATTGAAGTCACAAGCAGCCGTCCGACACCGGGCCAGGCGAAGACAGATTCCGTAAGGACGGCGCCTGCAAGCATGTAGCCGAACTGGAGGCCGATCACGGTGACCGTAGGAATCAGCGCATTCCTGAGTGCATGCCTTCTGATAATAATGCGGTGCGCCAATCCTTTTGACCTTGCCGTAGTGATGTAGTCCTGGCGAAGAACATCCATCATGCTCGACCGGGTCATCCTCGCTATGATTCCGGCCGATGCGGTTCCCAAAACGACCGCCGGCAGGATAAAGGTCTTCCACCCTCCCATGCCTCCGGAAGGAAGCCACCGGAGAGTAACGGAAAAGAACAGGATCAAGATCAGCCCCCACCAGAAAACAGGCATGGAGACACCCAAAAGTGCAGCAATAGATGAGATGTAATCAATTATCGAATACCTGTAGACCGCGGAAAGCACTCCCGCAACCACCCCCACGATGATGGCTATGGTTATCGAGAAGAAGGAAAGAAGCAGGGTGTTTTTCAACCGTTTCCCGACGATATCGAGGACAGGTTCGTTGAACTTCATCGACATCAGGTCCCCTGTAACCATACCCTTGATAAATCGGAAGTACTGGATCGGCAGAGGCTGGTCGAGGCCGAATCGCTCTCTCAAAATCTGGATATCTTCCTGGGTTGCATCTTCTCCCGCAAGAAGCTGCGCCGGGTCTCCCGGAGAAAGATGCAGTATCATGAAGGCTATGATTGAGACCCCGATGAGAACCGGTATTGCCAGGATCAGTCGCCTGATGATGTATTTGCCCACTATATTCCCTCCTTGCCACCTGAAACGAATGTCTGGCCCGCTCCGTAAAGATCAATGACTTTCGCCTGTTCGTAATGTTCGTAAGTTCTCCTGATATGAGCGTTCATTGCATTCCGTGCCTCGATGGGACTGCGCTTTTCAAGTTCATCGATGACGCAACGATGTTCCATATAGCTGACATGGCCGCTTTCTTTCAACTTCTTGATTCTTACCTTGATGAAATCCGAACTGTAGAAGAATCCCATGTGGAACGTATAGAGCTGAGAGCGCCAATAAAGGTGAGTGGCGAACTTCTTGAGATATGGGTTTCGGCAAATCTCGTAGAGGTAAAAATGGAAGGTCTCATTTATCTGGGCATACGCGTGCCGGTCACCGCTGAAAAAACACTCTTCCTCTTGCTCGTTCAGATCCCGCAAGAATTGCAGTTCCGGTTCCTTGATCGCCTCGGCGGCGAAAAAGGCACATTCACCCTCGATAATGATGCGGGTCGAGAAAATTTGTCTCATGTCTTCCATGGAAAGTTCGGGAACGACATAGCCTTTCTGATGGGGAATCCTGACGAGGATCCCTGCTTCCAGGAGTCTCGCAAGGGCCTGGCGAACGGGAGTTCTGCTCATGCCAAGTTCTTGGCAGAGCCCAGGTTCAAATACCCGGTCTCCGGGCTTCAAATGCTTCGATACCAGCTTGGTCACAACTTGCCTGAAAGCCTTTTCGTCTGATTTGACTTTTTCTTTCATGGCACCCGCCCGCGTACAAAATAAATGGATCCATTCTTTATTTTAGCAAGGCCTTTTGTTCTGTCAACAAGACAATACGACCCTGTGACCGGACAGCGATAATGTCATCCTTTAAGGGGACAGGGAAATGTCACCCCCATGCGTCACAATACTGAACATGAAGAAGAATGCGGGTGACCTCAAGATGTCTTTGAAACAAGCGCGGAAGCTCTGTGTGTTAGAACGTCTGTGTG
>NPIF01004047.1_pt1 | contig 10723 bp, 3 predicted proteins | sample 8637461 | NCBI WGS metagenome assembly NPIF01 (sample SAMN07420641, study PRJNA396082) | bioreactor metagenome | isolation source: sample BR12 brine-fed electro-methanogenic bioreactor BR | place: Japan: Kochi | collected 2016-12-09
ATCCGCCTGTAGTACGACTTGAACGAGGCGCGTTGACGGATCTCCACGAAAGTCATTGACCATGTCGCCAAGTTCCGCGGCAGCGTCATCGGCGTTTTGCAGTAGTTCAAATGGCAAGGATCCTAGCGAGTACTGGTAGTGTCGCTCCATTTTTTCGCGTACAGCAGCAAGCATCTCGCGCTGAACATCCGCATTCGTCTCGATCATTGCACGCAGTTCCGCGTTAAGCGCAACGAGATCACGCTCAACCTCGTCACGGATTTTGCGTGGCTCGGTTGAATACCGTGCCTCGGCTCGCCGCCGCTCAAGTTCGTCGCGACGCCGAGCAAGTTCTCGGATGGAATTCAAGCTGCGCAATCCGAGTTGCTCCATCACAATCCAGGCACTTTCGAGAATCACATCTTGTACGATCTCGATCTGCAGTTGCGTCGCCTCGCCCAACTGCTCCCAGAGCTCATCGATACGCGCCGATTGCTTGCAGTACACGTCCCGTAGCAACATGCGACTGGATTCGAGAAGGAGCTCGTTCAGCTGTTGTGGAGAGAAAAGGGAGGGGTCAATCTCTCGGAGTGTGATTACCTTGCAGCGGCCGCGCGCCGGTGAGAAGAACAGACTGCCAAGGAACAGCGATTTTGACTCCCCTCCAACGCGGGCTTCGAAGCTTTCACCGAGGAGGTTTCTGACCTGAATCGGCTCGCCGTCACGACCGAAGCAGACGCGAAACCGCTGCTTTTTCATCATGGTGTGAATGTCTTCATCCGCGCCGACTGCGATCCTGCCCACGATTGGTTGCCAGTTGAGTTGCTCGCGAACATCGCGGACAGACCGAGTGCGAAGACTGTTCTGAGCCTCACCAACCAGCGCATCATCGTCGCCAAGCAGCGCCAGGAAACCTCCGACTAATGGTCGCGCGACTCCAGATCCTCGCCAGCGTTCGAAGTAATCCACTATTGCGTCGCACGGCACGCCCTCAGACATCTCATCCGACCGTGCGGAGGTAGCTGAAGTATCGCCTTCTTGTGCGCGGAATCGCCGAATCGCCTCCGGAAATGCGTCCCGCAAATCCGACTCTAGAAGAAACTCGTCACCGACACCCTCCGCTTCAAAACAGAGTGTGTTGACCGAGCGCCAAGTTCCATCTCGCGCAAGGAGCTTAAGGCCAGCAAGATCGGCGACACAGAACAGCGGATGCTGAGCGAATGCCCGGAGGAACCAGCGTAGGACACGATGCTCGATCGATCCGTGTTGCAGGTTCTGGCTCGCAGCCTTCAATGTAAGTAACTCGACACAGTTGCGCAGTGACGAGACAGGGGCTTGGCGGAGAATCCCCTGAGAAATGGGAGCAGCAACCTCCTCAAGGCGTTCCGGGTACTTGTCGAATAACACGTTTAGAAGAGCGACGGCAGGGGGGAGAGCTCCGCAGCCTTGGAAGGCCCGCACGACGTCACGAAGGGCGATCGGTTCATCCTGGAGCTCTGGGATGTTCCCCAGTCGATACGTCTCCAATTCGCCAAGGCATGTCGCCAGCAGTTCGATCGACTCATCAAATGCTGGCAGGATGCGACGCTTGCGCATCTCAGCGAGCCCGTGGCTTCGGGTCCGCCAGTCCACGTCGATCGTACTTAGGCACGCGAAGATGTTTCCAACAGCCGGATCGTCCAGAAGCCGTTCGAGTTCCTCTGCCAGTGCTTCGAGATCCACGACATCTTGAGGCGCGACCGGGCCTGATCGCGACGGCAACCACTGGACTTTTCGAAGTTGATCCAGCACCTCATGTGGGAGGGCACCTTGTAGAGTCTCCAGCGAATGTAAAATACCCTCGGCATATAGATGCGGCGTTGAATTGCCAAGGGCGACGCGGAGGCTGGGCAGCGGCCCCCAAGCTTCGACCCCTTCGGCGAGATAGGTCTGTAGCAATCGCGGGTCGTCAGGTCGATGAAGCAGCGTGATCAATGCGGCAACGCCCGGAGTGGAGACCACCCCATCATCTGGGGCAAGAAAACACTTCTGCGAGGACAACGCGACATAGGACGCAGATTCATCTTTGCGATCACCGAATAGCCGGTGGAGCGGGACCAATCTCCGCACGGCCGGATCGACAAGTGCTAGGAGCACTTCCTCCGCCTCTGCGGCGGTCAGTCCGAGCGAGGCGATCCAACTCAGCGATGTGGATGATGTCGCCGCAAGCCTGAGAATATCGGTAAGTGACCTGCCGTCTACACGGCGAACACCCAATGACTCGCTTTGATCCTCGGTTGTTTGACGGCAGAGGGCATCGGGCACCACGCGCCATCCGTCTCCCGCTCGACGGAGCATTTCGTCGGCCACGTGCGAGATCGGATCTTTCTTCTTAAAACTCGCGCCTACGAGCAGGGGCGAATCGAGTTCATTCAACTTGTCAGCGTTGCCATGCAGTAGGTAACGGAGCGCCTTGCGTTGTTTCGTGTCCTCCACGCCCTCGGTCGTTGCAAGCAGACGCTTAAACAACGCTCGCCGGTGCTCGGCAGCGCGCAGCGGCGGACCGTCAATCAACAACTCGATGCAGGCACCTGGCGTGCACCTGTGTGGTATGGAATCGAAGAGAATGCGAAACGGGTCGCACTCTGACGGCGCATAGAGGCTGAGCAGTTCGGCGTCGATTGCGTCCTGAAGCAACGGAAGATCGGTCGACCCCGTCGCGAATAGGCGACTGACGGAATGATAAGCGCACAGTTCGTTCCAGGTCATCTGCTTGTCTTGGGCGCGGTCACGCGCGGCGCGCGCCGTGAACACGGGGATGTCGGCGACTGCTGGCTTCAGGGTGTCGTCTCTCCGATCTGACGCCTCGAGCACGCGCAAGGCAACCGCGGCGACCAAATTCTGTTGTGACGGTGGGTTTCGACCGCGCTCGGCAAGATCTTCGAAAATAGCTTGACACTCGGCACTCGAGAAAATGCCCCCGGTATCATCAGGGGCGAGGTTCTCGGGCACGACGATTCGCTCGATCGGTAGCGCGTTAAGCGCGTTGATAATCCGGAGTGCGTCCTGCTCGACGCGTCCGAGCTTGATCCAGTGTTTTGGCCCCACGACCTGCAGCAGACCACAAAACGCCCGGCGCCATTCATCGGTTAGTTCCACCCGGTGTTGCGCGAGGTGTTCTCGAACAAGCCTAATTACCTCGACAAGCACGGGTTCTGGTATGGACCGCATTTGGCGCAGGAAGCTGCCCAAGAACTCCAGAACCTCGGCACGCGCGAGGCTTGCCGCGCTGCCCGAACCGATGAGCCGGCGTGCATCATCGGCGGCGTCTGCCCAGTCCGTCGGGCCCGTGTGCGAGATGAACGGATCATCCACGCCTGTGAGGCAAGCGGATTCACCGAGCTCGCGAACATGCGGGAATGCGCTCGCCAACTCGGACCAGGGCAGACCCTTGATGACGGGCACGCGTAATACGGGCATCTTGCGCGGTACGAGGGACCATGCGCTGCTAACCTCTGGCTCCCAGCGTCGCCAGCAGACCCAGTGATAGTCTTTACAGATTGCCGCAAGGTTCTGTTGGACCAAAGACATCGTTCGAAGCGCTTCGGTAAGGTGGCGCAACTCGGTGTTGTTAAGCTCGGCGCGCACGACGCAGCGATGTAGCGCTGGAAGCAGAAGTGGCAGCACTCCTTGCTGCATGAGCTGTCGATTCCAAGTCAGCCGGATGTCGTCGGGCCGATTGTCTTCGCTTAGAAGGTGCTTCCGTCCCCCGTCGACGAAGAACTGCCCGTGAAGCAGCACTTCGACTGCGAAAGACGAGTTGAGCTTCTTCTCCTCGAGTGGCATCGACAGAGGAAGGAATACCGCAGGGCGGATGGCGAGCATTGCGTCCCTCGTCCGGGAAACGATGGCGAGTGCTGCGCAATCGGGTTCCGCCTTGTCGATAACGAATCGCCCAGTATGCGATGGACTCTTGGGCCACTCGGGTTGGTCCTTCAGTACCGCGAACTCGGGGTCTTCCACTCGAAGACACAGGCCTGCGAACTGGGCGCGCTTTGCCCCGTCGCTTGAACTCGGGTTATGCGCATCGCTGACGATGTTTCCGGAAACTCTTCGGGCGCCTGATGCACCATCCATTTCGTCGGCGCCCGGGATTTCGCGCTCTGATCGGTCGATTCCACACCGCTCCTCAAGGGCAAACGCCTGCCGCTCAGCGTGCCACGTCCACGCTTCGATCGCAGAGACTGATCGCAACAGGGGTGCGGCTCGTCCGACATCCCAAACGTCCATTTCGAGGCTGAGCTGTTCCGAGGTGGGAAAGGGAGGCGGCTGGATGCTCACACCATCGAACACGTGCGCCGCGTTTCTCAGAGGAATCACGATACAGAACCAGCGCTTCAGGTCCGCAGCCCACCGCGCGACGAAATCCGCGAGTTCGCGGTGCGCGCGGTCGCAGTGGTCCCATGCTGCCCTTACCTCGTCGCGCTGGTCAGAGGGGCCTCCCAACCACGGTGATAGTAGCTCGACCTTCGCACCGGCGCCTTTGGCCCCCGAGTTGGGGGACGCTGCAAAGAAAAAACCCTCGCACCAGTGGAAGGCACTCTTGAGTCCGAGTCCGTAGCGACCGATTGCAGCCGCGTCTTCCCGCTTTGAACCGACGCCGAAGTGCCGAATTGCTCGCGCATCTTCTGCCGTGAAGACACCATCGTTCAGTGCGAGTAGCACGTCGCCATTGAGGAGCGGGTGCACATCCTCACCCCAGCCTGGCCGTAGGCCGAAGCGAAGGACTTCGGCTCCGGCGTCATCTGCATTCTGAAGTAGTTCTTTGGCGATCGAATAGAATGAACGCGACGTGTACTGGTCGCGCAGGATTTCCTGCAGGCGTTCGACGAAATCCAGCGGCCAAGTCTCGAACCCGCTCATTGCTCACTTACTCCCGACCCTCCGGGTGACGCTGCGCCACCTTGGCCTGCTTGTCGTGCGGCGCGATTGAGATCGGGCCTGCGAACGTTACGACCGTTATGTCGTAGTCGCGCTGCGGCACACCAGCATCGAGCATTCGCAGTCGATCTGAGTCATGCATGTACCTACAACGCGACATTAATAGCACCAGTCTTCGTGTGCCAGCGGAGTGCGGTTCAGTTCTTTGCGATGTAGTCGCCACTGTGGCATCGCCTTGTCCATCAATTCGCGGAACCGCTCATTGTGATGCCGTTCGAGAAGATGGACCATTTCATGCACGAGTATGTACTCCGAGCACGGTGGGGGTTTCTTGGCCAATTCGAGGTTGAGCCAAACGCGCCGAGCCGAGATATTGCATGTACCCCAGCGCGTCTTCATCCTCTTGATGCCCCAATCCGCCACCTCAACGCCGATCACCGCCTCCCACTTCATGATTAAGCTCGGCAGTCGTTCCTTGAGAGCCCGGCGATACCACCGTTGTAGGGCTGCTTCCCGCTTATCCCGGCTGACAGTGGCTCGTGCGCGCATCTCGAGCGTCTGGTTGTTTCGGATGGAAACCGTCAGGGGACCGTCATGCTCAACTACATTGAGGCGGTACCGTCGTCCCCACACATAGTGGCTCTCCCCCGTGACCATTTCGCGTTCAGACTGTCGAACCTGCTGATGAAAGCCCGACTGCTGCCGACGGATCCAACTGAGACGCGAGATCACCGCTAGGCGGACAGCCTCGTCGTCTAGGCGGTGCGGCGCCGCGACTCGCACGCGGCCGTCGGGCGGGTACACGGCCAGGTGGAGGTTCTTGATGTTCTTTCGAACCACCTCAACCGGGATGCCGCGCACTTTGATGTGATGTCGCTTAGTACTCACGCTGGTTCTTCACGATTTCAAAAGTGGCATCCACGAGCCTGTCGTCACTTCCGAGCACCGACTTGATCGCGATGCGGATCTCGCGTTCCTTGAACCGATTGCCACGCCAACCGGCTTTTTTCACGTTGCGGATCGCCTCGTCCACACGGATGGCAGCGTTTTCATCGTTGTTCAGATTGTCAAACAGCGCACGCAAAGCAGGCGTGTTGATTATCTTTGGGTAGGCGGACTGAGTTTCGGGCTTAGCGACCTGCTTGGCCAGAGCGGCCACCTTCTCAAGATACGCCTTGTAACTCTGAGCTTCCTTCTTGCGCGTTTGAATAAGCGCGTCGAGCAACTCGGACATCTTCTCGTAGTACTTTGGGTTGACCGCCATCTCGTCGATGATGACCCTGCGGATGTTGTTCTCGATGGCTTCAGCCATCGCCTCCTGATTCTCCCGAATGCCCTTCGGAAGCGACTCGACGGCGCCTTCGCCCCGAGCCACGATCAACTCAACCAGGGACAGGTCATCGAACTGCGACAGTGGGACGCTATCTTCGGCGCGGATGTACGTATCCAAAAGGTGTCGCATCGCCGGCTCGTACATCTTCATGTCGATGTAATCGCCGCTAGCGAGCTTCACTTCCTGCCGGACCTTCTCGTAGTGATCAACTTCCGCCTTGACCTCGTCTGCTTCGGCTGCCGTGTATCCGGCTTCGCTCATTTCGTTTGCGAGGTTGGCATACGCCCGTAGCAGTGACGCCACGGTCTTGTAGAGCGTCAACCGCTTTGGTTCGTTCTCCTCAAGCTCCTCTCCGTCAGCGTTGCCCGCAGCGCAGAAGAACCGAAGATACTCGCGCGTGCCATGTGGCGGTTCAACCGGCTCACAGAGCGCCTTGACCGACTCGCGGAGTTCTTCCAACCGCTCGCGTCCCTTCGTGAGGCGGTCCTTCAACAGGCCATCGACGTCCTCCTTGTCGTAGCCGTCGAAAGCCCCGCCTGTGTAATCCTGGATCGACTTCTCCAGCGACTTGAACAAGTCCTTGTAGTCAATGATGTAGCCGTATTCCTTGTCGTCGCCGTCGAGCCGGTTGACACGACAGATTGCCTGAAACAGCCCGTGGTTCTCCATGTGCTTGTCGATGTACAGGTAACTGGCTGGCGGTGCGTCGAAGCCAGTCAGAAGCTTGTCCACGACGATCAGCAGTTTCATCTGCCCCGGCTCAGTGATGAATCTCTTCTTGACCTCCCGCTCAAACTGCTCAACCTTATTGGCCGCCGATTCCTCGGGCTCATTGAAATACGCAGCCAGCATCTTGCGATATATGTCGTACTTGCGCAGCTTCTCGGTCTTTCCCTCGCCGGATTCTTCGCCCTTGATAGAACTCGCGGTCGGGTCGTACGAAGTGACGATCGCGCATTTCCCTGCAAGGTCGGTCTGTTGGAACATCTCGTAAATGCGGCAGGCCTGGTAGATACTGCCGCAGACAAGCAGAGCGTTCCCGCGGCCGCTCTTCAGGCGATCGCGCGTCTCCATGTCGAGCAGCATGTCAGCTACGATCTTCTGCAGGCGATCTTGCGCGCTGAGCACTTTCTTCATCGTGCCCCAACGCTGTTTGAGCTGCGCCTTGGCGAGGTCCGTCAGTCCCTTTGTCTTGGCATCGAACCACTGATCGACCTTGGCCTGGGACGTGATATTCTGATCGATGTCGCGGGCTTCGTACCGCAGATCGAGCACAACCCCGTCGTCTACAGCCTCATCGTACTTGTATGTGTGGATGTACGGCCCAAAGACCTCGATGCTCTTTTTCTTGTCCGTTTTGAGAAGCGGCGTTCCTGTGAACCCAATCAGCATCGCCCCCGGCAGAATCGCCTTCATCGCCTCATGCAGCTTTCCGGACTGGGTGCGATGACATTCGTCGACAAATACGTAGATGTCCCCCTTAGCGTGAAAGCCCCTCGGCAAGTTCTTCTGGATGTCCTCGACATATGCGTCGACGTCCTTGTCGCTCAGCTCATCGCCGGTTCCAAACTTGTGGATCAACGAGCACACGAGCCATTCGTCGGTCGCATTGAGAACCCGGACCAGATCCGCGCCGCTCTTGGTGCGGTAGATGTCCTCATCCACGCCTTTGAGTACGCCCTCGATCTGCTCATCGAGCTCGGTGCGGTCTGTGATGATCAGGACGCGTGCGTTTTCGACGTGCTCGCGGATCCACTTGGCCAGCCACACCATCGTGAGGCTCTTGCCGCTCCCTTGCGTGTGCCAGATGATCCCGCCTTCGCGCCGCTTGACCGCCCCCTGCGATGCACGCGTGCCAAAGTACTGGTTGTGCCGGCAGGTCTTCTTGGTGCCCGCATCGAATACGGTGAAGTCGTGGACAATCTCCAAGAGTCGTGGGGGACTGCAGAGCCAGCCCAATTCGTAGTCGAGCTTCGGCGCCGCCCCTTCCTTTGTCCATGGCGAGAGGTATTTTGTCTCAGGCGCCGTTCCTGGTCGCCACGCGGGTTCTTGCTCTTTCCATTCCAGGTAGTACTTCTCCGGCGTTTCGATCACACCGTAGCGCAGGCCCTCCGTGTCGTTCCCGGCCATAATGAGTTGGATTGTCGCGAAGAACCAGCGGATGAAGTCGCGTTTCTGATTGTCGAGATTCTGCCGAATACCCTCCGACACTGATACGATCGACCGCTTCAGCTCCAACACGGCGAGGGCGATTCCGTTGACGTACAAGACGACATCCGGGCGCTTGTCGTGCACGCCGGCGATCGTGACCTCTTCCGCCACCGCGAAGTCGTTGTTCTCGACGTTCTCCCAGTCGACCAACCAGACGGTCTCGTGCTGTTCACCGACGTCTGGGCGGATCTTCACGCCATAGCGAAGCAGCCCGTAGACCTCCCGATTGACGTCGTACAGCGTCTTGCTGCCGCTGATCGCCGTAGCCTTCTCCAGCTCATAGAGGACTTTGCCGATGATCTTGTCGTCGTGCCCCTGCCGCTTCAGCCACTTAGTGAGGAGCTGAACCTCGACATTGCTGTTGTCGTCACGATCCTCCCTGTTAGGCAGGTAGTCGTAGCCCAGCGAGTCCCGGAGGTACCGAACGACCCGGTCCTGCGTCTTACGTTCGCGTTGGCCCACCGTGCTCATGCGTCTTCATCCACAGCCAGAATTTCGCGATTGACGTACTGTTTGAACTCAGCGGTCGACGTGAAGCAGCGGAAGCCCGCGCTACTCGCCACCGAGATGGTCGAATCTGTCTCGTTCAGCAGAACGGCAACCGGCTCGCTCAACTCCTGCTGGATCCCGTCAGGCCAAGCCAGGTCGAACACGGCCCGCTGCTCCCCGGTATCCAGGTCGGCGAAGTCGTACGAGAGCGTTCCCCGAGGCAGCCCACACTCTGCAACCCAGTCATTCAGCAGCTCGAGCTCCTGCTCTTCCTCTTCGGTCGTGATTCCGCCGACTACCTCACTAGGCGCTGGCGCCATGATTGCGGCCGGCCCTTCGAGCCAGCGCGTCTCGCCGTGCAACAGCCCAGCGAGCCGAGAATTCNNGGTTAGTAGGTCCTTCCGCGCTTCGAGGAATTCGAGGTAGTTCTCCAGCCTCCAAAGCCGCTCATCCATTGGGATCCACTGCGATGCCAACGCACCGGGGTGGTTCTCCTCGATCTCTGGGAAGTACTCCTCCGGGAGTCGGTCACTGATCGAGAGATTCGTGTCCTTCGTCAGGAAGCAGAAGTTCGCGATCGCGTTAACCTGCGGCTTCTTGTGCGGCGGGGATGTCTTGTACAGCCGAGCCCGGGGGAAGATGTGATGCACTTCAAGACTGCTGTGCTTCCCGAGGAGCCCGGCCTTCAGCGGCAAACCGGTCCCCCAGTCGCGCGCTTCGCCCATCCGGGTAAGGAGATACAGCACGGGATAGAAGCGTGCGCCGCGGCTCCAGCCATCGAAGTGACCGGGCTCGACGCGCAAGGCGCCATGCCATAGCCGAAGTTGGTCCAGCAGCTTGTCGAGCCCACCATTCGCCCCCTCCATGGTACCTAGGTCCTGATCGATGTAAGACTCCGTTGAGCCCGAGAATCGGCCCCACATACCAGCATGAACAAACCAGAAGAGCAGTTTGTCGCGTTCCGCTTCGCTCAACGGCCCATTGCGCTGATCGAGATATCGCACCATGACCGGTACAGCGAAGCGAGCGAAGAACACGCGATCATGATCGAGGCCCAGCCGTCCCGCGATCAGATTAAGGACGTTGTCGACGTGCTTTGTTGTGCGCTTCAGGGCCGCCCGCACGTCTTCAGATGACTTGCCGTGCAGGTGCTGGAACTTCGCCTCGCCGGTGAGCACCGTGTTGACGGAACGGAGCAGCCAATCGAGATTGAAATCGTAGCCGGCGTCATTCCAGGATTGCAGCCGGGCCTTCATCTCCTCCCGTGCGTCCGGCCATTCTGCGCAGATCTTCGCCAGCGCGAGGTCACCCTTGGACAGCTTGGTGCCGCCGGAATTGACGCGATTGAAGATGTCGACGACCACATCGATCGATTTGTCGCCCCCCGTTACTTCGTCGGAGTGCAGCGTGATCTCGGGTATCGCCAGTAGTTGGGACAGCCTGCCCGCATAGTCGCCGACGCGCGGTGCGAGCTGCGGATTCTGCGACAGCGACGTGAGATAGCCGCCCAGCCCCGCGTTTCCCGCCTGCATCAGCTTCGTGACGTCGATCCAGCGCGCATCATCCTTCATCTTCACAGGCTGATAGAACTCAAAGGTCTGCGTCTCCAGGTTGAACTGCAACCCCGTGAACACCTTGGCGTTGCCATCGAAGAAGCGCGGTGGTCGCCCACGGATCACGCCGTAGAGCGATGTCATCCGCTGCTGTCCATCGAGCAGCAGCTTGACCACCCCGGCGGCAAGTGGCCCATCGCCACGGTGCTCCGCAGTCTTGGATTCAGTGGCCCAAACC
>NPIF01002574.1_pt2 | contig 10713 bp, 11 predicted proteins | sample 8637461 | NCBI WGS metagenome assembly NPIF01 (sample SAMN07420641, study PRJNA396082) | bioreactor metagenome | isolation source: sample BR12 brine-fed electro-methanogenic bioreactor BR | place: Japan: Kochi | collected 2016-12-09
CGACCCTGCACACCAATGACGCCGCCGGCGCCCTAACGCGACTGGTGGAGATGGGTATCGAACCCTTCCTTGCCGCTTCTTCTATTGTCGGCATTCTGGCTCAGCGGCTGGTTCGTAAGCTCTGCCCTCATTGTCGTCAGGCCTACCAGCCAAGCCCCGAACTGTTGCGGGAAGCCGGTCTGTTTCAGGACATGCCGGCTGGCGGGGTTCTTTATCGTGAAGTCGGTTGTGACCATTGCATGGGCATCGGTTACCGGGGCCGCAAAGGGATTTATGAATTGCTCATCGTCGACGAAAAGGTGCGTGATCTTTTGCTGCAGAAGCGCGACGCTGCGATCATCAAAAAGGCCGCCTTGGCCGCTGGCATGACCTCCCTGCGCGACGCCGGGATTGCCAAGGCTCTGGCCGGTGAAACGACTATCGAGGAAGTTTTGCGCGTTACCCAAGAGGAGATCTGACCGTGCCCCGCTTCGAATACAGCGGATTCGATGCCAGCGGAGCAAAGGTGAGCGGGACGCTCGAGGCTCCCGGCCGACGGGCCGCCCTGGAAACCCTGCGCAGCCGGCGGATTTTTACCACCNNACGTGCAGGAACTCTCGGCCAAGAATCGTCTCACCCCTTTTCGCTGGCAGCGCCGGCGGGTACCGTTGCTGGAGCTGGCATCCGCTACCCGGCAGATGGCGACTCTCCTGAGCGCCGGGTTGCCCCTCGACGAAGTGTTGTCTTCCGTGGCCGAGCAGACCGAGCGGGCTGCTCTTTCCCTGGCCTTGAACCGCGCCCGGGAGGAGGTCGTGCAGGGACAGTCCATGCATCTTGCCCTGGCCGCTCAGGAACAGGTTTTTTCATCCCTGTATATCAACATGGTAAAGGTCGGCGAAAGCAGCGGTACTCTCGATCGGGTTCTGACTCAACTGGCTGATCTGCAGGAAAACCAAGCGCGCACCCGCAGTCGTATTCAAGCGGCTCTGACTTATCCGGCCCTGATGGGGCTGGTCGGCAGCGCCGTGCTGTTGCTGCTTTTTATTTTTGTGGTGCCACAAATTACCCGCATGCTCGACAATCTGGGCATGGAGCTGCCTTTGATGACCCGCCTGCTGATCAAAACCGGCGATCTGTTCTCCGGCAGTTGGTGGCTGCTGCTGCTTTTGCTGTTACTGGGGGTCGGTTTCCTGCGGCATTACGGTCGCAGCGAAAAAGGCTCGCTGGATCTGCATCGCCGGATCCTGAAAGTACCCCTGGTCGGACGTCTTATCCTGTTTACCGCCACCGCTCGTTTGAGCCGTACCCTGGCGACCCTGCTGCAGAGCGGGGTGCCGCTGCTGACCGCCCTCGACATCGCCCGCGGTCTGATTCGCAACAAGGTTTTGCGTCAGGCCCTGGACGACACGGCCATCAGCGTCCGCGAAGGGGAAGGATTGGCAGGTCCGCTGCAACGGAGCGGGGTATTTCCGCCTCTGTTGATACAGATGGCTGCTGCCGGGGAAAAGAGTGGTCAGCTGGAAAACATGCTGATGCGGGCCGCCGAGAGTTACGAACAACAGGTGGAAATGGCGATCGCCGCCCTGCTGCCCCTGTTAGAGCCACTGATGATTCTGCTTATGGGCGGCGTGGTCGGTGCGGTAGTACTGGCCATTCTGCTGCCCATTTTTCAGGCCAGCCAGGGGATGGGATAGCAAAGATACTTGCGGGCCCCGGATCCTATTTAGAAATCACCAAAACCAAACCCCGGTCAAGGAGTATGGCAATGACTGAACATAGGGCAAACAATCAGCGTGGATTTACTCTTATCGAAATTCTGGTGGTCGTCACCATTCTCGGCATCCTTGCCACCATCGTAGTGCCGCGGATTCTGGAACGGCCCGAGGAAGCTCGTCGCACCAAAGCTGCGGTGGATATCAAGGGAATTGAAGAGGCCCTGGGTCTGTTCAAGTTGGATAACGGCTTTTATCCTACCTCCGAACAGGGGCTGCAAGCCCTGGTCAGCAAACCTCAGAGCGGACGTATTCCTGCTCGCTATCCGGAAAACGGGTATTTAAGGCGAATCCCGATAGATCCCTGGGGTAACCCCTATGTCTATCTGTCCCCCGGCGTCCATGACGAATATGACATCATCTCCTATGGCGGCGACGGGGAACCGGGCGGCGAGGGTAGTAGTGCCGATGTCAACAGCTGGGAGCTGGATTAATCCCCTTTTCCCGTATCGTCCGGCGAGGTTTGCGTTCAAGCCTCTGTGGTTCGTTAAGCTTCCCCGATATCGGAACGGGAGCTCCCTGACAGAGCCCCGGCGGAACCCGAGATGACTTTAAATCTGTTAAAAGGTGGGCCCTTTACCGGCTTGAATCGCTCTGGCTTCACTCTGGTCGAACTGGCGGTGGTCACATTGCTGATCGCCTTGTTTGCCGGTTTGACTCTGCCCCTGCTCAGTGACGATGGTCATCGGGCGCTGCGTTCTACCGGCCGCCGAAGCAGCGGCATGACCCGCTGGGTTTATGCCGAGGCCGCCCTGACCGGCCTGGAGCACCAGCTGGTTTTTGATCTGCAACGTCAGGTATTTTTTGCGCAACGTTTGGAAACCACTGGCGAGTTGGTGGTTCTGAGCGGCCCCGGGCGGGAACGTTCCGTGTCGGGACAAGTCCGAATCATGGATGTTGCGATCAACGGCCGGGGTCAATTCAGCAATCAGACCGCTACGGTTCGTGTCCTGCCCGCCGGCTGGCTGGAGGAAACGGTTATCCACCTGGAAACGGATGAGAATACACGCTTGAGTATACGCTTGATGCCCCTGACCGGGGCCAGTGAAACCTACGATGGTTACCGGGACCTTTAACAGGATCATGAAACAGTCTTGCCACCCACAGCGAGCCGAAGGCTTTACCCTGCTCGAAGTGATGATCGCCCTGGCCATCGTGGCCACGGCGCTGATGGCTTTGCTGTCTCTGGGAAACCGTTCCATAGGGGTTCATGACCGTTTGCAGAAAACCACCCGGGCGACTTTGTTGGCGCAAGCCAAGATGGCCGAATTTGAAACGAGCGGTTTGCCGCAGGACAGCGATAACGGGTCCTTCGCGGAGCCCTTTGAAGACTTCCGCTGGCGGTTTACCCTCGCCGAAACACCGTTGCCCTCCATCGTCGAGGTCAAGGTCATCGTCTTCTGGGGCAAGGAACAGAACAACGAGGCTGTCGATTTGACTTCCTTTCTGTTGCGGTGAGAGGAAACCATGTCCGACAAAGGCTTTACCCTTATAGAGATGCTTATCGCGGTGGCGGTCAGTGCCCTGCTGTTGACCACGACCTACGGTATCGTGACCTCCGTCAGTCGCACTCGGGACCGTCTCCTGGCTGAGGGCGAAGGCTTTCATCTGGCCCGAGTCATCAGCGAACGGCTGGCAAGAGAGTTGCGCGGCGCTTATTTCAGTGCGGGCTCTTCAGGCAGTCGCTTCATCGGAGCACTGGACGTAGGGGGTTCTTCTTATCTGGAACTGGCGACTACGGCGGCCACCCCCATTTCCGGCGGCACCGGCATCGTAGCGGTTCGCTATCGGCTGGCCGAAGATGACCAGGGAACCAGGGTGCTGCTCCGCGACGAACATCCACTGCACAGTCCGCCGCCCGGGGAGAGGCCGGAGCACCGGCTGGCAGCGGGCATCGAAGATCTCCGGTTGCGTTTTCAGCGGGGTGAAGACTGGCAACAGGAATGGCTAAGTAGCGAAGAAGGGGGACTCCCCGACCTGGTCGAAGTGACCCTGACCGTCAAGGTAGCCGACCGTCTGCTGCCCTTTTTAACCATTATCGAACTGGCACCCTTACAGAAAAGCTTATGAAACGTCTGCAACAGGAACGGGGGACGGTTCTGCTACTGGTGTTGGTAGTGATAGCCCTGCTCACCGCTCTGCTCAGCGATTTTGCCTTCTCGACCCTGGTCGACCTGCGGCTCACGGAAAGCTTCCGGGATCGAGCCAAAGCCTATTATCTCGCCAAAGGCGGGGTTCGCTTTGGCCGGATGCTGCTGCAGGAGGACAGCAATAATTATGATGGCCGAGACGAGACCTGGGCCCAGCCTATCAGCGGTTATCCGCTCGGAGACGGGATTGTTTCCATCACCATTGAGGATCATGATGGTCGGCTTAATTTGAATCGGCTGGTCACCGGACAGGGCAACACCGACGTGATTATTAAAGATCGTCTATTGCGTCTGTTCCAGAATCTGCAGATCTCTGAAGGCTCCGAGCTGACCGCAGCTCTTATCGACTGGCTCGACCCTGACGATGATCCGGAGGACCCGGGAGCCGAAAACCCGTATTATCAGAGTCTGGCCAATCCGTATCAGATCAAGAACGGTCCTTTGGATGAGTTGGATGAATTGTTGCGGGTCCGGGGTTTTTCGCCAGAATTGTTGCGAAAGCTGGCGCCCCATGTCAACATTCATGGAGATCGTCTGGTGAATATCAATACGGCCAGCCGCGAGTTGTTGCTCTCTCTGGCGGAGGAGATGGAGGTTGGGGCGGCCGAGGCTATTATTAACGCTCGCCAGGAAACTCCTTTTACCGGCATTCGCCAGCTCCGCGAGCTGCCGGAACTGGAACGGAGCTATGGATTCATCTTCCGCTATGTCAAGCTCGACAGCTCCAGTTATCGGGTGACGGCCTGGGCCGAGGTCGGCCTTGGCACCAGCACCCTGAAAGCGGACATTCAGAAAGACGGCAACCAGATCCTCTACTTCAAGGTGGATTAACGGCTCATGGACAAACGATTTATCGGCATCGACATCGATCGCGACTGGGTAAGGTTGGCTATTGCCGGATATACTACAGACGGCCCGGAACTCCTTGCCCTCGACAAACGCCCTTGGTCCGATCAAGAAGAGCTGCGTCAGGCGCTGCGGGAACTGACCGCCGGCACCCGTATTTACGGCGATCGGCTGGCGGCTGCGCTACCGGCGGCAAATGGGTTCAGCCGCTGGCTGGACTATCCCTTTACCGACCCGAAAAAGATCCAGGCCGCCATGCGTTTCTCCATGGCCGCCCAATTGCCCGTTGCCGAGCAGGACTGCATCATGGTCATCCATGACCGGCAAGTTGAGGCGGAAGGCTGTCGGATCGCGGTCAGCGCCGTGCCCGAGACCGTCATCGCCGCTTTTCTCGAACCCTTTGAAACGGAGAAGATCCCGCTCCAGTTGCTGGACCTGGTACCTTTCGCCATGCCTCAGGCCCTGGGCGAGAGATGTGAGACGGCTGTGGTTGCCCTGCTGCGGGAAGAGGAAACCGTTTTGGTTCTGTTGCAACAGGGCCACACCGTTGATTACCGACTCTATAGTTCGTTGCCGGAGCCTTCGCAACGGGCCGACTGGCTGTTGCAGCAGAGCCGGATATTGCAGGCCCAGCATCGTCTGAACCAACTGCCCCTGTATCTGCTGGGTCCTCAGGCGGACCAGGCCCTGGTCGAAGCCTTGCAGAAACAGGGTCAAGCGGCAGAAATTCCTCTCTGGACCCTGGCGGAAAAACCGGTGGCTGCAGAGTTTCTGCCGGCGGTAACCCTGGCCTGGCGTGCTCTGCGGCAGGAACGTCAAGGCGGCGGTAATTTTCGCAGCGGGGCATTCGCTCTGAAAGGCGAATGGGCGGCCCTCAAGAAAAAAATGATTCTGGCCGCAGTGGTGCTGGCCCTGACCCTGGTGATCAGCGGCGTTTCGGCTTGGCTGAGCTATGCCCATAAGGTTGGCCAGGCCCGGGCCCTGCAACAGCAATTAACCGCCGAGTTTCGCGCCATCCTGCCTGAAACCCAGACGATTATCGATATTCCACTGCAAATGCGCCAGGCGATCAGTCAGCTGCGGGATAAGGGGCGGTTGCTCGGGGTTGGCAGCAACGCTTCGGCCCTGACCGCTCTGCTGGAAGTGTCAGCGCGGATGCCGGAGCGTATCCGGGTCGACGTCAGCAATTTAAGCTACGGGGCGGAAGGCCTGCGTCTGGAAGGCTCGACCGATTCCTATGACGATATCAATCGTATCGCCCGCAGCCTTGAGCAGTCTCCTCTGTTTGGCGAAGCCCAGATCAGTGACGCCAAAACCAGTATCGATAATCAGGGCATCGATTTTCGTCTCAACCTCACCTTGAACGGAGAGGGACAACCATGAATCTGAACAAGTTCCGGGAACTCAGCCAACGAGAGCGGCTCATACTGCTGGCGGGTTCTCTAACCATCCTCGTGCTGATCATTCTGTTCGGTATTATCGCTCCCTATCGGGCAGCTCTCAGTCGCCTCGATGCACGGATCGCATCCCGGCAGCGACAATTGGTTGAAGTTCGACAACTGGGACAGGAGTACAAGCAGTTGCAGCAAAAACTCGCCGCCAGCGAACGGCGTCTGGTTTCCGCCGGTGACTTTTCCCTGTTGTCCTTTGTCGAAGCGACCAGCATCCGTCTGGCTGGACGGGACAGCCTGGTCTCCATGAGGCCGCAACCGGCGGCCACCCTGGAAGGTTTTCGTGAAGAAGCGGTTGAGGTCCGGCTTGAGAAAATCCGCCTGGACCAGTTGGTGCAATTGCTCATTGCCGCCGACAGCGCACCGGCACCGATGCTGGTGAAGAGCCTCCGCATCCGACCCCGTTTTGACGACCAGGCTTTGCTCGATGTGGGTATCCTTTTCGCCAGCTACCGGAGGAGTTCATGATCGGTACAGCTCCCTTGCGCCGTCTTTTCCGGCATCGCCTCAGTTGGTGGCTGTTGACACTGTTGCTGCTTTTGCTTGCCGCACTGCTCAGCTTTTATGTCGCCTTTCCCCGTCGCACCCTGCAGGCCCGCCTGGAAATGGAGCTTGCCCGAACCGGAGGTATGGAAGCACGGCTGTCGCCGCCGCAACTACTCTTCCCCCCGGGGCTGGCCTGTAGCCGGGTTGATCTTGTTTTTAACCAGGCAGCTGAGCGCAGCCTGCCCCTGCGTCAGGTGCGGGTCACGCCCCTCTGGTTTTCCTGGTTCGGTTCTAGTCCCGGTCTGCGTTTCCAAGCGCTCCTGAATGGAGGGACTCTTTCTGGAACCCTTCGTCGAGACGGCCAGACCACACTGGTCGCCGACCAGGTGGTTGTGCAGGAGCCTCTGCCGATCAATGGCGATCCGTCTTTTCAGGGAGTGGTGCAAAACAGTCGCTTCAGCGGTCTGCTGCCGCTGCAGCTTCCCGGAGAGCGTAATCTGACTCTGAATCTCGATGGGATCCGGCTTACCGGTCTGGAATCTTACGGTGTACCCGACGGCAGCCTTGACCTCGGCCAATTAGCTCTGCAGGCTGAAGGTCAGGGGACGACCTTCCGTATCCAGAAGCTGTCTCTGCAGGGCGGCGCGCTGGAAGGCAGCGGCCAGGGCACGATTCTGGTCGGTGCCTCCCCCGCAACGACCCGCCTCAATCTGACCCTCCAACTGCGGCCTGGAGCTGCTCTTGAACCGAGCCTGCGTGACCTTCTGCTGCTGGTCGGCAGCAGCGCTCCGGATGGTAGCCGGCGCCTGCGTCTGTCAGGGAGTCTGCAACAGCCGACGCTGCGCTGATTTCTTGATTTCTGTTGGGTCCCGGTTCAGGCCCTCCGGATCCGACTCGCAGCGCCACCGCTCCTTCAGATCTGCACGACTGCCGGCCCTGTGAAACCATCAGGAACAGGGACGCTAGGTCGGAGCGGTTGACTTTCCGGCTCACAGTGATTAGCTTGCCTTTAATCCATTACGGCCCTTTGCAAGGAGAATAAACTCTATGAGCGATGAACAGGAAAAACCTGAAAACAACATCCCTTTTCCCGATAACGACGACGAACTCATCGACCAGGAAGCAGACAATGAAGAGGAAGAACAGCAGGATGCCCTGGTTTTAGCCAGTGATTCTCTGCCCCCGGTGCTGCCGATTATTCTGTTGAGGCCCCGCCCCGCTTTTCCCGGGACCCTGGTGCCGATGGTGCTGAGCGGCAAGCCCCAGCTGGCCATGGCCCGTCAGGCTGCGGACGGCCCCAATAAAACCCTTGGTTTTGTTCTGGCCAGGGACCCGGAAGAGCCGGACTCGGCTGAAAATATGTATCAAATCGGCGTAGTCGGCAAAATCATGAAGGTGCTGCATACGGACGAAAACAGTATTCACCTGTTGATGAACTGCCTGGAGCGTTTCAGCGTCACTGAGATCCTGCCATCCCCGCAGGGGATGTTTGCCCGGGTCACCTATCATTTCGCCGCTGAGCTGTCGGTCAATTCCGAGTTGCAGGCCTATTCCATGGCCATCATTACCGCCTTGAAGGAACTGGTCCAGATCAATCCTCTTTATTCGGAAGAGATCAAACTATTTTTAAATCGTCAGAGTATGGACGATCCGGGCCGGCTATCCGACTTCGCCGCCAATCTGACCTCCAGTGACGGACCGGAGCTGCAGCAGATTCTGGAAACCTTCGATGTGAGAAAACGGATCGACAAGGTCCTGGTGCTGTTGAAAAAAGAGCTGGAAGTTTCCCGCTTGCAGACCAAAATCTCCAAACAGATCGAAGCCAAGGTATCCAAGCAGCAGCGAGATTTCTTTCTGCGCGAACAGCTGAAGGAAATTAAGAAAGAACTCGGTCTGGAAAAAGAGGGAAAAACCAGCGAAATTGAAAAATTTCAGAACCGTTTGCAGAAGCTGACCCTCACTAAGGAGGCGGAAAAGACCATTGAGGAGGAGTTGGAAAAGCTTCGTCTGCTGGAGCCCTCCTCCCCTGAATATAACGTGTGCCGCAACTACCTTGACTGGTTGACCATCCTGCCCTGGGGCAGATTCAGCAAGGATTCCTACGATCTTGCCCGCGCCCGCAAGATTCTTGACCGGGATCACTACGGCCTCAAAGACGTCAAGGACCGGATTCTTGAATTCATTGCCGTCGGCAAGATGAAAGGCGATATTTCCGGCTCGATTATTTGTCTGGTGGGTCCCCCCGGAGTGGGCAAGACCTCTGTCGGAAAGAGCATTGCCAGCGCTCTGAATCGTACATTTTATCGCTTTTCTCTGGGGGGAATGCGGGATGAAGCCGAGATCAAAGGCCACCGCCGGACCTATATCGGCGCCATGCCCGGTCGGTTTATTCAGGCCATGAAGAGTGCTGGAACCGCTAACGCCCTGTTGATGCTGGACGAAATCGACAAAATCGGCGCTTCTTTTCAGGGAGATCCGGCCTCGGCTCTGCTGGAAGTTCTGGATCCGGAGCAGAATTCTAGCTTCCGCGACCACTATCTGGACGTTCCCTTCGACCTGTCCAATGTCCTGTTTGTGGCCACGGCCAACACTCTGGACAGTATTCCCGGACCGCTTCTTGACCGGATGGAGGTTATCCGGCTGGCGGGCTACATCCTGGAAGAAAAACTGGAAATCGCCCGTCGCTACCTGATCCCCAAGGCCCTGAAAAACCATGGTCTGGATAAGTCCCGGGTCAGCATCCGTAAAGACGCGCTACGAGCTATGATCGACGGCTATGCCCGTGAAGCGGGGGTCCGGTCCCTGGAGAACCTGATCAAAAAAATCATGCGCAAAGCGGCCATGGCTTTCGCCGAGGGACAAACCGAGCGCATCACCATCGGTAAAGCGCAGATTGAAGAGTATCTGGGCAAGCCGATCTTTAACAAAGAAGAGGTTTTCGAAGGGGTTCCCGGGGTCGTTACCGGATTGGCCTGGACCGCCATGGGGGGCGCGACCCTACAGATCGAGGCCACCGCCATGCCGAGTAAAAACAAAGGGTTCAAGCAGACCGGCCAGCTCGGAAACGTGATGATCGAGAGCAGCGAAATCGCATATTCTTATATCATGGCCCATCTGCAGGAATACGGTGTGGACCCCGAATTTTTTGACAAACATTTTGTCCACCTGCACGTCCCGGCCGGCGCCACCCCCAAGGATGGCCCCTCGGCGGGTATCACCATGACCACGGCCCTGCTGTCGATGATCACCGGCAAACCGGTGATACCAAAACTCGGCATGACCGGCGAACTGACCCTCACCGGCCGGGTGCTGCCCATAGGTGGAGTCAAGGAGAAAACCATCGCGGTGCGCCGAGCCGGACTGGAAAAGATTATTTTCCCTGAAGACAACCGCAAAAATTTTGACGAACTGCCCGACTATCTCAAAGAAGGTCTTGAGGTTCATTTCGCCCAGGATTATCGGGACGTGTACCGGATCGCCTTTGGCGAGGCGTGACCCGGCCAACCTTTTATCAGGAGGATGTACTCTGTATGACCCCGGNNNGCCTTTTTGCTGGACGTTCTGCCCGAGATAGCCCAAGAAGCCATGCAGGATCAGCTGTTTTTGATGCAGCTGTTTCCGATATTTCTCGGACTGCTCAAACAAAGCGGCATCGAGTTGGAGCAACTGGTTCAATGGGCCAGTCTGTTTTCAGCTGCGGACTCCGCCGGACAGGGCTGATTTGGCCGTTGACGGGCCGTGGTAGAACTGCTAACGTTAGCCATTATGAAGCCAGCTGAAAAATCTTCCATACTTATCCATTGGTGGTGCAGAACCCGGAAATAAAACGGTTCGCGCCCCCTGAAAAGAGTCCGCCGCCCACAGCACCGGGCGCTGGAGAAAATTAAAAAGCCGCGGCCTTAACTGACCGCGGCTTTTATTTTAGTGCCCACCATAACCAGGCAATGAGGTATCGACCATGCGTGTTCTTTCCGGCATTCAGCCTTCCGGTTCCCTGCATCTGGGGAATTACTTCGGCATGATGAAAAA
>NPIF01004548.1_pt1 | contig 10709 bp, 8 predicted proteins | sample 8637461 | NCBI WGS metagenome assembly NPIF01 (sample SAMN07420641, study PRJNA396082) | bioreactor metagenome | isolation source: sample BR12 brine-fed electro-methanogenic bioreactor BR | place: Japan: Kochi | collected 2016-12-09
GGTGACCGAGATCGACCCGATCTGCGCGCTGCAGGCCGCGATGGAGGGCTACGAAGTCCGCGTGCTCGAGGACGTTCTCGACTACGCCGACGTCTTCGTCACGGCGACGGGCAACTTTAACGTCATCACCGGCGAGCACATGGCTAAGATGAAGGATTGCGCGATCGTCGGGAACATCGGCCACTTCGACAACGAGATCGACATGGCCGGCCTCGCCGCCACGCCCGGCATCGTCAAGACCAACATCAAGCCGCAGTACGACAAGTGGACCTTCGCCGACGGGCACAGCGTGCTGATCCTCGCCGAAGGCCGGCTGCTCAACCTCGGCTGCGCCACCGGTCACCCGAGCTTCGTGATGTCGAACTCCTTCACGAACCAGACCCTCGCGCAGATCGAGCTCGCGCAGAACCTCGACAGCTACGAGAAGAACGTCTACGTGCTGCCGAAGCACCTCGACGAGATGGTCGCGCGCCTGCACCTCGAGAAGGTCGGCGCGAAGCTGACCACGCTCAGCGACGAGCAGGCCTCCTACATCGGAGTGCCGGTCGAGGGGCCGTTCAAGCCCGAGCACTACCGCTACTGAGAAGACTCCTTTCACCAGGCTTCACCGGGAGGGCCCGCCGCTTCATGCGGCGGGCTCTCATCGTCCGTCCGGTATTCGACTCTGCGCAGGTGCTCGACGTAATCGTCACCTCGTCTTGACGACATCGAACTTGCTGAGGTACCGGTCGAGCAAAGCACCGTGGATCAGGTTCGAACTCTCAAGAGTCATCTGGCAGAACTCGATAAACGCCTCACCGGTCAGTAGCGACGCCGATAGCGTTTCGAATACGTTTCTCGCGTCAGTGACGAGTCTTGCCAACGACTTGAGACTCAAGAGTCGGATCCGATCCGGGAAGGAGTCGGCGGTTGCCGTTGAGGCGGGGTGGACAGACACAAGTTCGTGCTCCCATCCTGGGTAGTTTTTGCGAAACCACTCGCCTTTGGTGTTCAGTTGTCCAGCATCGTCCAACGTGAACATCTTGTTCGCCGTCTTCTGGTTCTTTGCCTCGATAACAAGTCCGAGGTTCCCAGGCAGTATCCAAAGAACATCGGGACCTTCCCCAGTCTCCTTCTCAGGTCGGCTCGCCGTGAAACCGAGGAACAGCCCAAGTTCTTTGAGACCCTGCTCGAACTGATTGAAAGAGCCTGTCTGGAGCAGTCTGTTCTCGATGGTAGCTAATCGCGCGAGGGAGCCTCTCTTCGGATTCAGGCCAAGAAGGGTCTTTCCGATGGCTTCAGCCTGCCTCCCCGCCGGGACCGGCGCGACCCTCGGTGCTCTCCCCTGAGGGCGCCCCAGAAGCTGATTCAACTCGAAGGCGGCGCGATCGTACTCCACCGCTGCTTCCTCTTGATCGCTGCTCATGGCGATTCGTGCCGCTAGGCGACAGAGCCACCCTGCATCAGCCGGTGAGCCCTCCTTGGTCGCCTGTACCGCCTTATCGATGATCTGGTAGGCGTCTTCGGGCTTCCCCAAAGTCCAAGCCCTAAACGCCCGTCTCTCGGCGTTAGCGAGATCCACAGGCAGCAGATTGTCTTCCTTCTCTAGAATGGTCTCCGCGAGAGTCTGCCGGTGATACTTGATCCACTCTGAGTCTCTTTCTAAGCACTGAGATACAGTGACGCTCAACTCGTTCAAGTCCTGAATCCCGCTTGAGATCTCTTGACCCATTCTCAGTTGAGCGAGAGTGCCCGGTGTCAGGAACCTCTGGTTCTCGCGTTCGGCGATCCAGGCACTCAGGTCCGAACCCTCGAGGATTACGACGCAGTAGTCTGAAGACCCACGAGATGCTCGACCCAGACCTTGCTCCAGTCTCTGGGCCAGGTCGCGGGCAGCGGTGGCTCCGCCATGAAGGACGGAAGCGCGATACTGTTCGTAACTGGAACTTCCCTGCGGAAGGCCGAAGATCACGAGAATGCGGCAGGCATCGCCAGGAAGGTCGATCCCATTGTATCGATTGGCGAGCGCTACCGGTTGGTCGAACTCATGCCTCTGCAGTTTCCCGACTTCGCTAGCAACCTCCCCGGGGGATGAGGGAACGGTGCAAATGTCCGAAAAGACCGACAGCGACTTCTTGGAAGGGCCGAGAACGAGGATACCGTACGGATTGTCTGCTGATACGGATCGAAGCAGATCAGAAAGCCAGCGTGCCGATTCTGCAGGCTTCGCGATTAGTTGCGGAGCCAGAATCATCCGCTCACCGATGCCGGCAAGGGAGCGGTGCGTGAGCGGCTTCTTGACTGAGTCTTGGCTGATTCCGAAGGTCCTCACTAGTTCGGTATCATCGGCAATCGTCGCTGACATGTAGATGCGTCGCTGGCAGTTTGCGAAGGAAGGGAACGAGTCCATCCACGGCAGGTACGGAGTCACGTCGATAGACCCCGGTCGAACGAATGCGTAGCACTGGTTGAGCCGGTCTCTGATGAGAGGCCAGACGAGCGCCTGCTGCCTCTTGTCCGGGTTCGCTTCCAGGAAACTGTGTACTTGAGTCAGCTGACGGATCCAAGCCCAGTGGGGGATCTCCAGGGGCTGGTCCTCTAGCTCTCTCATGATGTCTCGGTAGGTGCCCCTAAGCCCCGATTCGGAGAAGGCGTCCTCGAACAACCCGGCGATCGCTTCGTAGAGGTCGCTAGACGTCTTGCGGACTATCCTGAATGTGAACTGGTTTCGGACGATCGGGAAAGCGACGTGTGCGTCATCCATCACAATCCCACCGAGAGCCTGGTATCTGGGCGTTCCCTCGACTCCGAACTTGGACTGTGCGTTAACGAGAGCCTGATACGTGGCGATCAGCAGCGAGTCTGCGTTGACGAAGTCTGTGGGGAGATTCTTCTCTCCCGGTGTGTAAGGGACGGCAGGGATCCCGTACTCGCGCGACCTTTCCAGTGTCTGCTCTTGAAGCTGCTTGTCTGCACAGAGATAGAGGACGGGCTTCGATGTCTCATGCTGAATCGAAAGCCCCATGAGAAGCCCGACCAGTGTCTTCCCGCCGCCCGTATGGAGCTTGACGACAATGTCTCTCTCTTCTCGCCGGCCGTCCCAGTCTTCAAGGACCCGGGCTTGACTGTGGTAGAGATCGTTGATGTTCGTGTTCTTTGGGAGCAGCTCGAAGATTCGAATTGGATTCGTTGGAAGTGTCCGGGTTTCCCTTGAGCGGAGAGCTTTAAAATCTACCATATGCGTCGTCCTTTATCGATTTCTTGGGCTGAAGAGATGTCATAGTATTTCTAACCCATTGAGATAGCGGGTGTCGAGTGGAGAGGTGGCGGAGATCTGTGGCAGACGCCGGTTCCGATAGGCTGGAGCGAGAGCTGCTATCGGGCCGAGAAGCGCGATGGGGAAACGGTCTCGTTACACCGAGGAGGCTGGCACAGGGGCGAGTATGCAGGCGATGTAGCGCGAGTCTGAGGGATGTGCTTTGGGGGTGGTGGATGGCTGTCCTTGAGGCCGCTCTTCAGCAAGGAGGACCGCGGAATGACAGTCTCCGCTCACGCCGACCTCAAGCGCCAGGGTGCCACCGTCGCGTTGTGACGATGCACCGAATCTTCTGCGGAGGCGTGTTGCATCCGTGTCGAGAGCGTATTCTTGGCGCAGTTTCGTGCGGGTTTCAACGCGTCCTGGATAGTCTGCGAAAGGGGAAGATCCGTGTTCGAGCAGTTGGAGAAGATGCGCCGCCGTCCCCGCCCCTTCGAGCGCATGACGATCCCCGAGCTCTGGAGCGATCCGCACATCAGCAAGAAGATGCTGGAGCTGCACCTCGACGAGCGCGTCGAGCTCGCGTCGCGTTCCCGGAGCTTCATCGCGGAGGCTTCGGCGCACATCATCGAACGCTTCGCGATCGGTGAGGGGAAGAGTGTCTGCGACTTCGGCTGCGGCCCGGGGCTCTACACGACGCCGCTCGCGGAGTCGGGAGCTTCGGTCACCGGGATCGACTTCTCCCGCCGTTCGATCCGCTACGCGCGCGAGGTCGCCGACGAGCGTGGGCTCGCCATCGACTACCGGCTCGCCGACTACCTCGAGGTCGAGCTCGAGCCGCGCTACGACCTCGTCACGATGATCTTCTGGGACTTCTGCGCGATGAGCCCCGCCCAGCGGCAGACCTTGCTCTCTCGGATGCGCGCGGCCCTCGCACCGGGGGGGCAGCTCCTGCTCGACGTGCTCTCCGAGCGTCACTACGAGCGCATCGAGGAGCGCCACGGCTACGAGGCGCACCCTGGTGAGGGCTTCTGGACGCCCGAGCCGCACCACGTCTTCTCGAGCACCTTCAAGTACGAGGACGAGAAGCTGATCCTCGACAAGTACACCGTCATCGAGCGCGAGCGCACCCGCGAGGTGCTCTGCTGGCTGACGACCTTCACGCCCGAGCGGCTGTGCGCCGAGCTCGACCAGGCGGGGCTCGAGGTGGCCCAGGTGCTCGGCAAGGTCACCGGCGAGGCCTACGACGAAGAGTCGGTGGAGTTCGCGGTCATCGCGCGTTCACGTGGCTAGGCTGGCCCCGAGATGCGGCGCCGAATTGCGCGGCACGTGATGACGAGAAGGAGGGTCGCGGCGGAGAGCGTGAGCCCGACTGCCGTCGAGTCGACTCCGAGCTCGACCCACCCCGTCGCGAGGACCACGGCGGATACCCCCCCGACGAGCATGCTCCAGAACGCGGCGCTCGAGCCGACGCGTGGCCAGAAGAGCGCGCACAGCGTCGGCACGAGCAGGCCGGACACCATGAATGCGTAGGCGAGCAGGATCGAGTCGATCACGCGGGGGACCGCGAGCGCGAAGCCGACGGAGCCGAAGCCGATCCCGAGCGTGAGCAGGCGCGAGAGGCGCAGCGCGCGCCTCTCGTCACCCGCGCCGCTCCGTCCGCCGAGGACATCGCCGACGATGTTGCCGACGGACGCGAGCAGGCAGGAGTCCGCCGTCGACATGATCGCCGCGAGGTAGGCGGCGATGACGAGGCCGGCGAGCCCGACCGGCAGGGCCTCGCGCACGAGCAGCGGCAGCCCCATCTCCGCGTCGACGGTCGGGTAGAGCGCGCGGGCGATCATCCCGAGCGCCGCCCCCGCGAAAGCCATGGCCGGGTACTCGAGCAGGCCGGCGAGGAGCCACGCGCGACGAGCGGTGCGTGTATTTCGGCACGCGTGAATGCGCTGGTGCAGCGTCATCGCGACGAACCAGATCGGCACAATGCTGATCATCCACGCGCCGAACTGCCCCCAGCCGACGGAGAAGAGGTCGAAGTGGGTGACGGGGAGCGCCGCGCGCAGCCCCTCGATGCCACCAGCGGCGCCGAGTCCTAGCGGGAGCGCGAAGAGGAGCAGGCCGGCGAGCAGGATCACCCACTGGACCGAGTCGGTGTAGACGACGGCTTCGAGCCCGCCGAGCGCGGTGTAGACGACGATGATCAGCGACATGACGAGGACAGCGAGCGGAACCGAGATGTCGAAGATCGCCGCCGTCAGCTTGCCGCCGGCGAGGAGCTGCGAGCCGGTGAACCCCGCGTAGCCGATCGCGGAGACGAGCGCCGCGAGGAGCTGCGTGCGGCGGTCGAAGCGGTGCCGCAGCAGGTCGGGGAAGGTGGGGAAGCCGTGGGCTTCCCCGAGCGTGCGGACGCGCGGGATCACGAGTACCGCCGCCATCCAGGCGCCGACGAGACCCGAGAAGAGCAGCCAGGAGGCGGACAGCCCCATCGCGAAGCCGAGCCCGCCGAGTCCGATCGAGAAGCCGCCCCCGACGTCGGTCGCGACGACCGAGAAGCCGACGTGCCCCGCGCCCATCCGCCGCCCGCCGACGAAGTACTGGTCGAGGCTGCTCTGGCGCTGGCGGAAGTACCAGCCGACGCCGAGCATGGCGGCGAAGTACAAGGCGACGATCAGGATGTCGAGTGCGTGCACCGGCGGACCTTCAGCGTGTAAGTGTCTTGCACCAGACGTGCATGTCCTCGAAGCCTCCCGCGATGTCGCAGCTCTGGATCAGCGTGCCCGTGAGATCGTAGCCACAGGCGTGGAAGGTCTTCGTCATCCCGAAGGAGCGCGCGCGGGCGATCGTGTAGAGGTTCGTGATGCCGCGCTCGCCCATCTCGGTCTCGAGGGTGGTCAGAAGATGCTGCGCCAGGCCGCGCCGCCGCTGGTCCGGGAGCGTCGCGAAATCTGTCATCTCCGCGTTCCTGAGCGCGGGCACGGTCTCGCCGGAGGCTGCGGCGACGACGCGCTCGGTGCCGTCGCGCACGATGGCGTAGACGACGTGGCTCTCGAGAGTCTCGCGGAGGTAACCCGGGTCGTCGATCGGGTAGGGGTAGGACGCGAACACCTTGGCGTAGAGCGCGGCAAGCTCCGCGACGTCGTCGGAGTGCGCGAGGCTGAGGCGGTAGCCCTCGGGAAGGGACGGCGCACAGGCACGCCGGCTCGTCGCGCCGACCGCGCTCAGGATCTCGTCCTGCTCGCCCAGGGCGGGCTGCTCGCGGCGCGTCGCCTCGAGGAAGAGGGCGAGCACGGCCGCGTCCTCGCCATTGTGGTAGCCCCGGATCGTGGCCTCGTAGATCATCCCCGCGGCGATCAGCGCCTCGGCGTCGGTGGCGCGGGCCTTGAGGAAGACTTTGGTGAAGCGCTGCCGCTGTGCGCGCTCGATGAGCGCAGCGACGAAGCCCTCAGCGTCCTCGGCGTCGTAGGACAGGACTTGGAGCCGCCGGTTGACGACGCTCGGGATGATCTCGGCGCGGAAGCTCCCTGGGGAGGCGAGCGACTCGCTGCATTCGAGCGCGGAGAAGCCGGTCGTCACGCCTCGGACTCCTCGGCGCCAGCGTGCAGCTCGTGCGGAATCAGTGCGATGTGCTCTGGGTCGTCGTCGAAGAGGCCGGCGACACCCCCGGTGTCCTCGTTCTCCCGTGCCGCCTCGCGGCACGCGACGCAGCGCGCTTCGCTGGTGCACATGCCCTCGTACTCGTGCGGCTCCTCGTAGATCACGATGCGGCCCTCGTAGTTCCGCAGCGCGACCTTGTGCTCGTGCATCGAGATCAGGTAGTTCGGGTTGACGGGGATCTTCCCGCCGCCGCTCGGTCCGTCGACGACGAAGGTCGGGACGGCGAAGCCGGAGACGTGCCCGCGAAGCGACTCGATGATCTCGATCCCCTTGGCGACCGGCGTGCGGAAGTGCTCGAGTCCGCGCGAGAGGTCGCACTGGTACAGGTAGTAGGGGCGCACCCGGTTCGCGGTCAGCTTCTGGACGAGGCGTTTCATCAGCTTGGGGCAGTCGTTGACGCCCCTTAGCAGCACGGACTGGTTGCCGAGCGGGATCCCGGCGTCGGCGAGGCGCGCGAGCGCGGCCTCGGACTCGGGGGTGAACTCCTGTGGCACGTTGAAGTGCACGTTGACGTAGACGGGGTGGAAGCGTCGCAGAAGAGCGACGAGTGCGGGCGTGATGCGCTGCGGCATCGTCGCCGGCAGGCGGGTGCCGAATCGGATGATCTCGACGGAGGGCACCTCGTCGCGCAGGCGCCGCAAGATGTGCTCGAGGCGCTTGTCCGAGAGTAGGAGCGGGTCGCCGCCCGAGAAGAGCACGTCGCGGATCTGGGGGTTCTCTTTGAGGTACTCGATGCCTTGCGTGATCAGGCCGTCGGAGGCGAGCGCGGCGGCCTCGCCGACCTTGCGCTTGCGCGTGCAGTAGCGGCAGTACATCGCGCACTCGTGTGTCAGCGTCCAGAGCACGCGGTCTGGGTAACGGTGGGTCATGCCCGGGGCCACGCAGTCGCCCTCTTCGTTGAGCGGGTCCGTCATGTCGAAGGGGGCGGGCCGGAGCTCGTCTTGCGCCGGGAGGGCCATGCGCCGGATCGGACAGTCCGGGTTGTCCGGGGCGATCAGCGAGGCGTAGTACGGCGTAATCCCGAACGCGAAACGCGCGGCAGCGCGCTCGAGGCTGGCGGCCGTGTCATCGTCGAGGCCGAGGAGGGAGCGGGCGGCTTCGGCGGTTCGGATCTTGTTCTTGAGCTGCCAGTGCCAGTCGGACCAGGAGGAGGAGGGGATCCTCGCCCAGGCCGAGCTGGCTTTGTGGGGTGGGTCGAGTTCGCCTTGCTCCGCGTCGGCACGTTCCGGGTGGCTCATGGGGTCTTCCTTACTCTCGAATGGGTGCGGGCGCCGCCGCCGAGCGATGGTGCCGACGCTTAGCGTGCTACGGTATCTGTCTTTAGTGTGCAAAGCAATTGCGCACGGGGTCCTTACATCTATCTCACTGACAGATAGGCGTTTGGGAGGTTTGGCCTGTCCGGGGTAGGGCGTGAGGCGCTCTAGATGCTCGAGCGCGGCGAAAGAACGGGAGACGGTTCAGCGGCAAGTTGTCGAGATCGCTAAGCAAGGCGAACGGTGTGGCTGAAGCGGCGCGCCCGTGCGCGTGTTCCCACGGGGCGGCATCGGCTATTCTCCAGCGGAGACGCGGATTCCCGCGTCGTCGAGGACCCGGACGTGACCCAGGACAGTGCCGCGCTCGAGACCAGCATCGTCTCCGCCATTCGGCGAATCATCCGCGCCGTCGATCTCCACTCCCACAAGTTGCTCGACGTCTGCGGCCTGACGGGGCCCCAGATCGCAGCTCTCGACAAAGCGGCGGAGCTCGGGCCGATCTCGATCGGGAGCCTCGCGCGGAGTCTCAACCTCAGTCACCCGACTGTGACGGGGATCGTCTCCCGGCTCGAGGCGCGTGGACTCGTGCGCCGCGACCGGGCCGTCGCGGACCGCCGGCGGATCGAGGTCTGCGTGACGGACGAGGGGACGCGCATCCTCGGCGACGCGCCGTCGCTCCTCCAGGATCGTTTCCGTCAGCAGCTCGCCCGGCTCGAGGAGTGGGAACAGCACCAGTTCCTGGCGACGCTGCAGCGGATCGCGGCGATGATGGACGCGGAGGATCTCGACGCCGCGCCGCACCTGATCGTCGACGCGCAGGATCTCGGTGCCGCCGCGAACCCGGAAGACACCGAAGCCTGAGCCGCCGCTCGCACCGCGTGCTCCGACGAGAAAACTCCCCCGACCGCGAGGGCCGGGGGAGTCGTGAGTGGCTCCCGGAGGTCTCGAGCGTTCGCTAGGCGACGCTGTTGTCGAGCGCGCGGACGAGGCGCGCGACCGAGCGGAACGGCACCGAGACGTGGACCGTCTCGCTCGCCGACTCGACGTGGATGACGAGGCGCCCGTTCTCCTTGGCGATCCGCACGGTCTCGTCGGCCGAGCTGACCTTGACGAAGACGACGTCGTCGATCTCTTCGAGCTCGTCGGCGAGGGCGTTGACCGCGGGCAGCCAGGGCTCGAGCTCGGCCCGGGCCTCCGGCGGGATCACGGCGCCGACGAAGGGGGTCGCGAGGTCGATCAGGAAGGCGGGGGCCCAGATCGTGAAGTCCGCGCCGTCGGCGTGGTGCTCGTCGATCTTGACCGAGACCGTGCCTGCGCGAACGACGGTGGCGGTGGCGAAGCCGAGCGTGGCGGTGCCCGCGACCGCGATCGCGAGCACAACACACAGCGCGGCGCGNNGGACTGGATGTCCTTCTTGGTGTCGATCCAGATGCGGACCGTCTCGCCGCCACTCTCCTCGACGGTGATCAGGTCGCCGCGGTAGTCACCGAGCGCCTTGATCGCCGCGAGAACGTCGAGCTCGTCTTCGCCGGCCTGGAACAGCGCGTCGACGACCGCGAGCGGGATCTTCACGTTGACCTTCTCGCCGTCCTCGCCCTTCTCGTCGACCTTGACGAGGAAGAAGCCGTTCTCCTTGGCGACGCGGACACTCTCTTCCTTGTTGCGCACGGTGACGTACACGCCGTCCTCGACGTCGCGCACCGCGGTCCAGAGCTCCTTGACGTTGACGTCGTCGAGGTCGTGGTCGTCGATCTTGACGATGCCGCCCTGGATGTGGGAGTCCTTCACGGCGGGCAGGACCGCCTCGATCAGGGAGAGAGGCACGTTGACCTCGACGTTCTCGTCATCACCCGTGACGTGAACGTGGAGCCAGAGGTCCTGGGCCATGGCGGCGGGGGCGAAGAGTGCGAGAACGAGAGCGATCAGCAGGAACTTCTTCATCTGTCTTCCTCCGGGAGCGGGATGTCGTCCGCCCTTCACACCGAGGAACGGAATCCCGGAGGAAACGTTTCACGCGTTTCCGATGCGGCCGCGAAAGGTCGCCTGTGGGCCGTGAACGGTCAGCGTCCGTCCAACTCGCGACAGATACGCCGGTAGAGGTCGAGCTCGAGGCCCGCTTCGGCGAGGAGCGCCTCGTCGCGCAGCAGGGTGAGGGGCTCTTCGATCGCGCGGATCCGGCCTTTGTCGAGGAGGACGAGGCGATCGCAGCAAGCGGCGACCGGGATCAGGTCCTGTGAGGCGAGGATCGCGGCTTGGGGGAGTGCGCGGATGCGCTCCGCGAGAGCGCGGACGTGGCTCGGCGCGAGGTTGCTGAACGGCTCGTCGAAGGCGAGCAGCTCCGGGTCCATCGTCAACACCGTCGCGAGCGCGCCGCGTTTCCTCTCGCCGAAGGACAGCTCGGTCGGGGCGCGCTCCCCGAGGGTGGTGAGGCCGAGCTCGCCGAGCGCCCGCTCGACACGGCGCGCGACCTCGTCCTCCGGCAGGCCCATCGAGCGCGGACCGAACGCGAGGTCTTCGGCGAGGCTCGGGTGGAAGAGCTGATCGTCGGGGTTCTGGAAGACGAGGCC
>NPIF01002118.1_pt1 | contig 10705 bp, 8 predicted proteins | sample 8637461 | NCBI WGS metagenome assembly NPIF01 (sample SAMN07420641, study PRJNA396082) | bioreactor metagenome | isolation source: sample BR12 brine-fed electro-methanogenic bioreactor BR | place: Japan: Kochi | collected 2016-12-09
GCAGCCGCCAATATCGATCCCATCGAGAAGAAACCCTTCATGCACTTCCTCCCCGGGCAGGACGCCATGACCTTCGGCATGCTGGGTTGTAATTTCCACTGCGACTTCTGCCAGAACTGGGTCAGCTCGCAGGCGCTGCGCGATCCCGCCAGCGAGGGAGCCGGGCGCTACGTGCAGCAGACCAACCCGGAGAGACTGGTGCAATATGCCCTGCAAAGCGGGGCTCGCATCATCGCCAGCTCCTATAATGAACCGCTCATCACCAGTGAATGGGCGATCGATATTTTCAAAACAGCCAAAGAAGCAGGGCTTTACCGTGTGTACGTCTCCAACGGTTTCGCCACACCTGAGATCGTGCATGCTCTGCAGCCCTATCTGCAGGGCTTCAAGATCGATCTGAAATGCATGTCAGATAAACATTACAAAGAATTAGGCGGGAATCTACAGACCGTGTTGGACACCATCGCCCTCGCCCAACAGCTTGGCATGTGGGTGGAGGTAGTGACGCTGGTCATCCCCGACTTCAACGACAGCAATGAGGAATTGTGGGATACCGCCCGCTTCCTGGCAAACATATCGCTGGATATCCCCTGGCATGTGACCGCTTTCTATCCCACCTACAAGCGCACCCAGACCGCACCCACCTCGCCGGAGATCCTGCAGCGAGCAGCCGATATCGGGCAGGAAGCTGGTTTGCGCTATGTATACGCTGGCAACCGGCCGGGTAGAGTGGGCTCATTGGAAAACACCTACTGCCCCAAGTGCTATCATCTTCTGATCGAGCGGCACGGATTTTATATATTGAAAAATAATCTCAATGCAGATGGCACCTGCCCCAACTGCGGCGCAGCGATAGCGGGTGTGTGGGGGTAGATACAAATACATTTTGAAAACAAGTTCCTTTACTCAGCTTTATTTCACACTGTTATATTTAGCATTGATAAACTAATTTTCCATAATATTAAGTTCGTAAATAAAAATTTGACTTCTACAGGTGAAAACATTAAAATATATGAACAACTGCTCACAAAAAGAAATCATTAAAAATGAAAACTAGAAAAAAAACAAGTAGAGGGAAAAATACCAAAGAGAATATTATAAATATCGCCTCGCAATTATTCATTGATCAAGGGTATCATGCAACAGCAACTCGACAAATTACCGATGAATTGGGAATTGCGCCAAGTGCAATTTATAATCATTTCAAGAATAAAGAGGAAATATTTAAAGCTGTTCTTTATAAATATCATCCATGGAATAAAATTCCCATCGCCATCGAACGTTCAAGCGGGGATGAGATTGAGGACCTGATCACTAACTCCGCAAGGATACTCTTAGATCTTTGGGGGGAGAAACCAGAACTTTCTCGTTTACATTTGATTGAAATGCTTGAATTTAAAGGCAGCCACCTACCCAAAATTTACGAAATGATTTCTGCAAAATCCACAGAAATATATGATGAAATTGCAAAGGAAAACCAAGCTGTGCAAGAAAATCAAAAATTCCTGTTCACAAGGGCTTTGATCGGGCTTTTCTTTGGTTACATTATGACAGATAAGAATTCAATGACGAATGAATCCGATGACATATCCGGGGGGTTAGATTATTTCGCTGATGCTTACTTACAAGGAATTTTTATAAAGGAAGAAATTGATAAGGAGAAGAATAGTTAATCCTTCTCCTTATCTTCAATCATTATCTAAATAGAATCCACTATTACCTTTGACAAATAACTGCGGTTCCCCATTATCTCTCTTTCTTCACCCACAATCTCGAATTCGTCTACTAAAGTAATGTTGTCGGCACTATTTCCGATCATGATTTTCATTTTCCCAGGCTGAACAACAAATTTGTTGTTCTCATTGATGAATCCCAATTGATTTACATTAACCTCAAACGTGATTTTAGTTCGGTGGCCTGGATCTAGCGTTACTCTCTTAAATCCGATCAATTCTTGGACAGGTCTGGTAACCCTGGCTTCCTCATCACGAATATATAGTTGAACAACTTCATCGCCAGACCGATCACCAGTATTTTTAACTACGCAGCTAACTTTGAACTTATCATCAATCGCTACTGTGTCTGAAAAAACTTGTAGATCAGATAATTCAAACTTGGTGTAGCTTAGGCCAAATCCAAATGGGAACAGTGGAGTATTGGGTTCATTTACATACCCGCCCCAAAAGATATCCGTTACACTCCTTTCACTCACACTCTTCTTATACCCACTTCCTTCTTTGTGATAGTAATAAGTTGGTATCTGTCCAACACTTCGTGGAATTGTCATTACTAATTTGCCACCAGGATTTTTCTGACCAAAGAGAACGTTCGAGATAGCTTTTCCTCCTGATGGTCCGGGGAGACCCACTAATACTACCGCGGGGATGTTCTCATAAATCCAAGGATTGGCATAGGGGCGGCCATTGAAGATCAACAGAATTATTGGCTTTCCAGTTGCGTGGACAGCACGCAGCAATTCTTCTTGAACACCCGGGAAATTAAGTGCAGTACTATCTTTGCCCTCACCGCAAGTTGCATCGACCCATCCTGATTTATCTCCCATGGCCATAACAACCAGATCTGATTTGTTAGCCGCTTCTACTGCTTTGGTAAACCCATCGCGTAGATCATTATTTACATCACAGCCTTTTTCATAAAAAATGGTCGTATTCTCACTGACCTTTTCTTTAATCGACTCTAATATTGATTCACATTCAGGAAATTTTTCTCTGATCAGATCATCGATGGAATTTATTTCAAACAATTCTCCAAACAATTGCTTGACAACTGCAGGTGAGAAATCATCAAATTCATCATCATCTCCAGTATCTTTTTCCACACCTTTGATGTAGCCGGATAACATTTCAACACTGGCAGGGAAGGAATAATTGGAAAAAAGAAGCCGCAGACTATCAGCATGAGGCCCGATCACGGCTATTGAATTTAGGTCAGGGTGTAATGGAAGAAGGTCATTATCATTTTTTAGCAGGACGATCGAATCCTCAGAAATTTTCTGTGATAGTTCTATGCTGGTTTCCTGACGGAGCACATCATAAACCTTCCCGGTATCAACAAACGGATTCTCAAAAAGACCAAGGTTAAATTTAGCAGTCAATACACGTTTGACCGATTCATCCAGAAGATCCTCTTTGACCAAACCTTTTTCTATCGCCTCAGGAAGATGCGTATATGCCATTGTTACCGGAGTATCTGCGTCACTCTTTGCTTCTAGTCCAATTACTGCAGCTTCCAGGAAGTCTTTTGCTACATGAAAACGTTCAACAAACGAAACAAAGCCTGCTCCCTCACTAACTACATGCCCTTTGAACCCCATCCGACCATACAGCCATCCTTCGATTAGCTCTTTATTGGCACCTGCCGGAATTCCATTAACTTCACAATAGGTGACCATGATTGAAGCCAGATCAGCCAGTTGGATAGCAGCTTCAAAAGGTTTTCCATAATATTCATATAATTCTTTTGAATTGAGGCGGATTGCTGCTAGATTCACACCTCCCTGCGACGCACCATAACCAAGAAAGTGTTTTCCAGTTGAAAGAACACCATGACGCAGATCTTCGCCTTGTAATCCCTTCACAAAAGCAACGCTCATTGCAGCTGCCAGGTAGGGATCTTCGCCAAATGTTTCATGCACCCGACCCCATCGAGGATCGGTTGTAATATCCATCACCGGAGCCAAAGCTTGACGTATTCCTAAAGAAAGCATTTCCTCACGAATAACATTAGCCAGATCTTCAATAAATTCTGGTTTCCAGGTACAACCCAAATTATGCGGAGTCGGGAAACTAGCAGCGTCTACACATGTAAGACCACATAGTGCTTCGTTTTGAAATAATACGGGAATTTTCAATCGTGTATTTTCTACTGCATACTTTTGGATTGTATTTGCGAATTCTGCTACATTGGTCGCTGCTGTCTGATATGCCATGTTGGCGAATTGGGTCATCCTGCCCAAGCCATTGCTCATATACTTCTTCAGGCGATCAATATCAGGAAAGGTCTGGTCTGCAAGAAGTAGCGGCCAAACGCAACACAATTGAGCAACTTTTTCGTCAATTGTCATTCGTGAAAGCAAATCTCTAACTCGATCATCAGTGCTCTTTGATTGATCTTGATATATCATTCTTGTCTCCTAGCAAAAATGGAGTGTGTAAATATAATTACAATTATTTACACACTCCCATTTAATTATTTATCACTTATTCAGTTTTAAGGTCGTGTATTAGTTGCAGCAAATCGATCATATGTTTTGCAGTGTGCACTTCAGACATGGCTGTCATTAAAGTATCTTGAGCGTGCGTCAGGAGAAGTGTGATCTCAATTGGTTTTCCACGTGCTTCTGCCTGAATAACCTCAGTTTGTGTTTTGTGGGCAGAGGTTATCTCTTTTTTCGCCTGCTCCAATTTTTCTTTGGCCATCTCAAAATTAAAGTCTTTTGCAAATACTATGGCTTCATTCACAAATTTTCTAGAGTTTCCTGCGTGGATGATCACCATGGTCGCAACTTCAACAGATCTTGAATTGATTTCTTTACTATTCATTAATTCTCTCTAGTTAGTGGTGTTTTCTTGCATTTTTGCCTGGTTCTCATATGCTTTAAAGAATGGATACCAGAGAACCATGTTCAATACAATTAATAATAATACTAGAACTACCCCACGCCAGTCGTTGTTGTAGAGAAATGCCTGTACAGGATTGGGAAGGAATGGCAGGAATGTATTGTTGAAAGGAATTGCATTCAAACCCCAAGCCATTGATAGGTAAGTAATTGTTGGATTTATTACGCTTGAAATTACAACCATTGGTAATGCTAACAACGGGTTAAACACTACGGGTGCTCCAAATAGCATCGGCTCAGTTATACAAAATGTTGATGGAACAATGGAAGCTCTTCCTAATGCTTTAACTGATTTAACCTTGGAGAAGAGGAAGAGAATATTTAGGGATAGCAAACAACCCGAACCGCCAATTAGTGTCCAAGCAAAGAGTGTTCCTACATTTGTGATATGAAAACCATTTGCCACTGTTGGGGCAAGACCCGCTGCAGCCAATTCTGCATTTGCTGCTAGGTTTCCAAATAATAAAGGCAAAAGGAAACCAATAGTCGCCATACTATGAATACCCAACGACCAACCCAAGACATTTACAAAACTAAGAATGATCAGACCGATTAATGTGTCTCCACCAGTGACAACTGGGGCCAACAAATTGGAAATCATTACATTAATGTCAAAGTTGAACAGATAAGTTGCAACGCCCCCCAAAGCTAAAACAATGACACCGGGGACAATAGGATCAAACCATTGGTGGATAAAATCAGGAATGTTTTTTAGTGGAATAGTCCATCCTTTTTTCATGAAAAGCGAACAAACCTCTCCGGTAATCACACCCGCCAATATCGCGGAAGCTATCCCCACACCTCCCAGCATTGAAAACTGGATTTGGAAACCGCCATCTGCAAAACCAGGTTTCAAGAAGATCAGGAAAAGGCTAATAGAAAGCAATCCGATCGGGCTTGGATTTACTTTATGTGCTCTGGCAGAGGAAGAACCGATACCATAAGCGAATACTAATCCCAAAAGACCAAAAGTCAGATTGTTGAGGACTGACAATAAATTCAATACACTTGAATTAAAGTGCAAAAGTCCTCCAAGATTAGTTAAAATTTGAAATACTGCCCCGACTAAAATAATGGGCATGGAAAAACGGAACCCGCCAGTTATTGCTCGAATAACTTTAAAACTAGCAAATTTATTGGCCGCTGGAACGAATTTTTCGCTCAACCAAGCAGTGGTCTTTTCTAACATTTTTATTACTCCTTTTAAATAATTTGTTTTTTTCTTGAACTTGTAAATTAGATTTATGTAAGAGTTCACCTCCGTATCAGTATTTTTTCTAGATATTCACCTATTTCCGTTTGATTTATCGAAGCATAAATATTCATAGGAATAAGTTCCCATGGCTTGTCATTCTTTATACATACTTGTGAAATTTCATCTTCAAGATACCCAACCTGCGGAGCAAGTAAAACTAAATCAGCATCTTTGATGTAATCCGATAATTCGGCTTCCGCATAGGCATTCATCTCTACTTCGAGATTACGTTCTTTTATCGCTTTTTGGAATTTGTTTACAAGCAAACTTGTAGACATACCCATTGCACAAACAAGTATCACTCTCTTCATAGATCACTTCTCCTTTACTAAATTAATATTTTCTTTTACCAATAAACGTTCTTCTATCTGCACCTGAATAAACTCCCGAGGTATCAATTCGGTTTATTTTTACGCCTTCCAGTTGATGAGTACTCCTAGATAATCCTGCTTTTTCATTAGCAAGCCTTCATATGCAGACATTAATTCTTCTGGCCTCACCACATGAGAAATAATGTGATCAACATTGATCTGGTTGGTTTTGATCAAACTCCATAATAACGAAAGATTGCTTTCAATCGAACGATTTACTCCCCAACCGGAATAAGCAGGTAAACGCCATTCAAGCGCACCTTTAAGTGTCAATGAATGCATATGAATTCTATTGAATTGGTCAGTGATGTTCTGGATGCATTCAGTCCTTGGAGACCCTAACAAAATAATTTCGCCATGATCTTTGGCAGAACTAATACAATTCCCTATGACTCTGCTATCACCCACAGCGTCAATAGCAATATCAACCCCTATTCCAGAGGAAAATTCCTTGACTGCCTCAATTTGCTCTTCGGGCTTCATCCAGCCAACTTTTTTTATTCCAGACTCTGAGGCAATTCGACACCGTTTTTCTATCGGATCCAACGCAAGAACATTAGCCCCCTTTATTTGATATAGTTGAGAGATCAGGTTTCCGACAATGCCTAGTCCAAACACTGCAACTTTAGTATTGATCGGAACTTGCGATATTTGGGGAGCAGTTAATGAGATCAAACCCATTCTCGCAATTACAGCGTCTCTTGACGAAATATCATCATCTACTTTGAAAGCGCTTTGGAATGGTTTTTTACCTGTTAGGTCCAGATCATATATTAAATGTGAGGCATGTGGCCCAAAACAAAAGATGCGATCGCCAACTTCAAATTTATTTACTCCACGACCTTTAGCAAGAATTTTCCCGACCAACCCATACCCTGGGCGACAAGGATATGCATTCCGAGAACCTTTTTTATATACTCCTTTTGACAAAGCGGTGAACGTAGCCAACTCTGTTCCAGAACTTACCACACTCACTTCAGATTCAATCAATAATTGTGAATCTTGAAGTTTATTCTCTACGAGATCTTCTTCCATTATCTCAAGTTTTGATTTTTCAGGAATGACGACATATTTTGCTTTCAAGATTTTATCCTTTTACTGAAGGTGGACTTTTTTACCTTCCATTTGTGCTGATTTGTATGCAGTTTCAAGAATATTTTGATTAACTAAAGCAGAACAAAAATCGTTCATGGATCTCTTCCCTTGATGGATTGAAAAGAGCATATCGACTATAGCTGCCAGATGAACCTTTGTGATGAAATCAATATTTTTATCATCGGATAACCAAAAATTGCTTTTATTCTGCGTTGTTTGCTCAACTAGAGAATCGTCAGAATGTGTGATCCACTCATTTTGTTTACGTGAATAATAACGCACTTGCTCAGCCGTCATGAAATCTGCAGTCACTGAACCCTCACTGCCAAAAATCTCAAAAGTAGCCAACCGCCCCATGCCACCCGCACATCGAGTTACTTCAATAATCCCGTTGCTACCATTTTTCATGTCCAAGGTGCATAATGCCCAATCATCCACATCCACATCGCCCTCGGTAGTTTTATTGTCAGTTACAACAGGTCGTTTCTTGATAAATGTTCTTGTCTCACAACCCACGTTTTCCACTTCGCCCAACAAATATCTGGCTGTATCGATCAAATGAATACCTAGATCAGCCAATGCGCCACCCCCCGACTTATCCTTTTGCAACCGCCAATTCAAGGGCAAATTCGGATTAACATAGCTGCTTAGAAACATTTTGAATCGAAAATTGAATATTGTACCCAGTCTCCCATTATCAATGAGCGTCTTCATTTGGTTTACACAAGGGAGGTAGCGGTAAATGAATCCAGTGTTACTAAAAATATTTCCCTTTTGTGTTTTTTCTACTAAATCCATTGCTTCAGCAACATTCAAACCTAAAGGCTTCTCACAATACACCATTAAGCCATTCTCGACGACTTTTTTCGCAAACGGGTAATGCAAGAAATTAGGAGTACAGATATCCACAAGATCAAGATCGTTCGAGAAAAAATCATCAATATCATCTGTAAAACTTGGATTCCCAATTTTTTCCAGGAACGATTTTTCGGGTGGGTTTACGTCAAATACCGATACTATTTCAGCATCAATTGGTCTTTCTGCAAATTTTTTTTGAAACAAACTATATGCAGTTGAATGGACCTTCCCAATAGCCCCCAATCCCATTATTCCAACCTTCACAACCTTGTTACTCATTGATATCCTCAATTCAGCCCATTTACCTAATATGAGCGGGCGCTCTTTAATAATATACTTATTATATACATTTTTTTATTCAAATCAATATGGAAAATCCGGTTTAAGAAAAATGAATGGATTTATTATTCTTTTCAGCATAGATAAATAACAGAAGATTTTATTAGTTATATGAAAAAAAAATCGAAGGAATCATAATAATAAGTACAAATATCAATCAGTGCATTTCAACTCTAGAGAATTTCCATCGTTTACGAAAACTAATAAATTTTAGAATCAATTAATAAGAAGTGGTTATGCTTGGTTTTTTCACAACCACATCTATAAATTAACAAAATATTCGGAGAGGAAAAAATAGATCAGGCTAATAAATTACCACAAACAACTCTACTTATTCCTCAGTATCAATCTCTAATCCATAATCGTGGCACAGATACATTAATTCTTAAAATAATCAAGAATTGTCCCAATGATCATGTCTATTCCATCTTCATGCATTGTCTCCTGAATGGGCAGATTGATCATCCTATTGACCACATCAGTACCATTGGGAAAATCACATCGCGTATAACCCAGTGAATGATAAGCTTTTTGCAAAGGAAGGAGGATTGGATACATTACACCAGCTAATATACCTTTTTCACAAAGATATTTTAATAAACGATTCCTTTGCTCTTCTGTATTTAACAAAATTGGGTAAGAGTAATAAACATGTGTAACATTTGAGCATACATATGGAGTTTGTATTGGTATGTCTTTGAGTCCCGCAGAATACATTCGAGCATATCTACGACGGATCGTATTCCATTCATCAAGATATTTTAATTTCAGGCTTAGTATCGCAGCTTGCAGTTCGTCCAACCTCTCCTGAAAGCCAATCACTTCATGAATGCCCTTGACTCGCTGCCCAACATATCGAAGCATGCGTATCTTCCTTTCCAGGATCGGATCGTTAGTCAATATTGCACCCCCATCACCACAAGCACCTAGATTTTTCCCAGGGAAAAAAGAAAATGCGGCTAAATTTCCAAAGTTGCCTGTTTTAACACCTTTATATTCAGCCCCATGAGAATGAGCAGCATCTTCAATAACATATAAATCATTATTTTTTGCAACTTGAATAATTTCATCCATTTGTACAGGTTGCCCATACATGTGGACAGGGATAATTGCCTTCGTATGTTTTGATATTTTAGGAAGAACAGTCTCTACAGACATATTGAATGTCTTTTTATCAATATCAACAAAAACAGGTGTAGCACCGGTATATGAAATTGCAAAAGCGGTTGCAGCGTATGTGTTGCAGCAAGTTATAACTTCATCACCTGGACCAACATCGATTGCTTGCAGGGATAAATGCAGAGCACTTGTCCCACTTGAGACCCCAATACAATAATTTGATGAGCAATATTCGGCAAAATCGACTTCAAACTTTTCAAGAAAAGGACCTAAAGTATATTTACCTGTTAGAAACACTTCTTCAAAGATCGGCTTGATTTCTTTTAGGAGAGTTTTTGCCTGACGCTTTAAGTGAGAATTCCCAATAATTGCTTGCCCTCCAATATTTTTATATACTTCCGGGATCTTTATTTCATCTTCAAGATTTATTTTTGTCATTTCATCGTCCTTGTATAATAATATGAGCACATGCTCATATTATTATATTCAAGGTGGATAGAAAATCAACTCTTTCCTAAATTAAAAGAATCCTGTTTGTACATTTCTATTTACTAGAGGTTTGCAGAGAAATATGTCAACTCGACTTTGTTAAAAATCACAAAAAAAGCTCACTAGCCAAATTAGTAAGCTTTTCTGTTTCTTCATTGAAAAATTTTGAGTATCTCTTCCAGGAAGGTTGCTACTCCATGATCGTTGTTGGTGCCGACCACAAAGCCGGCGATATCTTTCACCTCAGGGATGGCTTTACCAACGGCAACACTCACACCCGCGATATCCATCATCTCCAGATCGTTCTTTTAGTCACTAGTGTCTAGCCAATGATCCTCATCATGATATCCGCCAAAAAGGATGCTGATATCAATTGCGATATCATCCAAGATGCGCTGAAGTAGATTCACTTAACTTATACTGCCAAACATCCAATTTGGAAATCCGCCACATGTACATGGAACTTTATTCCAAATTCTACGTTAATTAAGTACAACATAAATGGTTAGCATCATTCTTTCGCGTAGCTTTTTCTACCAA
>NPIF01008120.1_pt1 | contig 10678 bp, 4 predicted proteins | sample 8637461 | NCBI WGS metagenome assembly NPIF01 (sample SAMN07420641, study PRJNA396082) | bioreactor metagenome | isolation source: sample BR12 brine-fed electro-methanogenic bioreactor BR | place: Japan: Kochi | collected 2016-12-09
TCGCCGACGTCTTCAGAGGCGACGGATGAGCCTCTGGTTTTCGTCTGCGATTCCTAGAATGCGATCTTCATGGAATGTCACAAACCGCTAGAATAGCCTCTAGATTACGACGCACTATTGAGTCCTTGCAGCACTCTTGTCGCCGGAGACACGAAGATGGGCGTGGAAAGCGGCGGACGCGCGTCAAAACTCGGACATGAATACGAACGCGCTTACGCCACACAGTTCGCTCTGTATCTCTTGAACGGGAGGGTGACTTCTCTCTGCTGTGAGCCCAGCGGCGATGACGAACCCGGTGTTGATCTTTGGGTTACCGACGACAAGCAAAACCGCATTGCCCACCAACTGAAGCGGCAGGAGGGCCGCTCGGGCTCATGGAGCGTCACCAAACTACGAAAAGTTCTGCTAAAGGCCCAGTATCAGCTTGAGCGAGAAGAAACGTACAGATTCGTCTTTATCTCTTCATCCCCGGCGCCTGATCTTGGCGATTTAGCCGAGAGGGCCTCTCGTCACAACGACACACCACAGTCGTTTCTTTCGGATCACGTCAATAGCAGCGATGCCCGCAGAAGAGCCTTTGAGGGCTTGCTAGAAATCTGGGGGCTTGACCCCAGTCGAGATTCAGACATTGCCAAGGCAATTCAATTCCTCAAGCGCTTATCGTTCGGGGTTTTCCCCCTTCCGGCGATGGCTCGCTACCATATGGAGCCGCTCGCAGCACTCCAGGTTGATGCGGACCCCGCCACGGTTATCTCGGTACTCGAGACGTTTCTAGATGAGCACATGGGCTGCACTATCTACGCGGACGCACTCCGAGCGCACCTCGCTAAGCGTGGCTTTACCCTGCGAAATCTTGGAGGCGACCCGTTTCTTCCGGCTGCACTAGACCGTCTTCGCAAGAACTTCGATTCTACGGTACGGCAAATGCTCATAGATCACAGATCGCTGCCGCGTAAAGAAACGCAGGAAATATTGCAGCATCTCCTCGACGATGAGCCACCGCGTATCATCTTCGTTCATGGTGGAGCTGGATGCGGCAAGACAGTCGTGCTCCATCAGGTCTTCTCTGCGCTCCAAGACCATGGCATACCCACACTTCCTCTGCAGCTTCACATTACTCGCCCGACGGGATCACCCAATGCGTTCGGCAAATCTCCGGGTGTCGGCCTTCCGGCTTCGCCGACAACCTCGCTCCGCGCTATTGCAGGAGACCGTCACGCCGTTTTCGTGCTGGACCAAATGGATGCACTACGACACACATCGACGCACTCACAAGAAGCGTGGACAGCCTATTCCGAATTGGTCGACGAAATCCTCTCAGATTCTCGCACTACAGTCATTACGGCATGTCGCTCCTTCGATCTGGAAAACGATCCACTGATCAGCAGATGGCGGAGGGATCTTGAACACACGAAGAAGACATGCGTGTTGATCAAAATCGGAGACCTTTCAGACGACCAAGTCGCAGAAGTCCTCCGTCGCTACGAGATCACGTTCAGCAGCCTCTCGATTCGTCAACAGAATCTCCTCAAGCGGCCAAACGCTCTGGCCCTCTGGTGCAGGCTTGCAGAGCGGGGCACGGTCCTCTGCGACATAAATAACCTCACGCAGCTAATGAAGAGCTACGTGCGACAGTGCAGGCGGGCGGTAGAACGCGAATACTCTGTGTCCGCTACTGACATCGATCACGTATTGTCCACCCTTATTCAGTTCTTGGACGGACAGGGGCGTCTTGACGCCCCCACGTACCTTCTGGCTAATCATACTGCTACCGTCGACGCCTTTTGCTCGACGGGCTTATTAACCCGTCGTGGAGATGTTCTGGCGTTCGCACATCAAAGCTACCTCGATTACCTGCTGGCGGAACGTGTCCTGCGCGAATCACTGGCGGGTGGCCAAAAGCCTGCCTGCTGGATCAAAGATAATCAGTCCTTGTATCGCCGGGACCAACTCCGACAGTTGCTAACGCTGTTGCGAGACTGCGACTTACGGCAGCACCGAAGCTTGTTGCGAGGTATTTTCTCCTCTCCCCAGATTCGATTTCATCTCAAAAAGCTCGTCCTAGACCTTCTCCGACACGCTGAACCAGTTCTTGACTACGAAGCCGAACTACTAGTTGAGTTATCTGAGCAGCCCGAATGGCGAGATCATGTTTCTGATGTCATTTGGTGTCGCGCGCCTTGGTTTGATGCACTGAACGACATGGGGATAGTGTCGCAGTGGCTAGAAGGCCGGTTCGGTGAGTCATGGAGAGAGTTTACTCTGAGATTTCTACGGTCCATCGTCGAAACTCGCGGCGAGCAGATAGACGAGTTGCTTTCACCATACTGGAACGCTGGCACCGAATGGCAGACAAGGCTCCTTAGCGTACTGCCCCTCGATGCCTCTGGTGATTCTCCGAAAATGGCCGAGTTGCGATTGCGAAATGTGCAATCCGGTGTGCTCTCGTTTGAGGGCGCCTTCGCCGAGAAGCTCGCTGAACGCGCCCCCAAGCGTCTGGTGGACCTGATCGAAGCCGATGTCTCTGCGTGGCTGAAGCATGTCCGCGAGCACGTTAAGACACCTGGTGTGGGATCTGTCCAACAGTGGCGGACGCACGATAGATATCTCACGCAACCAATGCTTAACGCCGTGCGCCAAAACGCAGAGATTGCACTAGCGACGTTGACTCGCCTTTTGCTGGATGTTGCCAAGCTTGAGCATGTCTGCTGCCGTACTGCAGACGAGCACGGCTCGTTCGAGACGATCTCCGGGAAGGACATCGCTGATCTTCAGGAGGCGCCATCCTTGGTAGAACGTCTTTGGCTTGCGTCGCTTGAGGGTGTGGCCGAGACTACGCCGTCAATCGTCTCTGAAGCAGTCGATTCTGTCGAGTGCCTCCTCTCGGAGAGAATGGAGCGTCTAATTGCAAGAGGGCTAGCAGCCGGTGGTCCTCCATTGGCCGATTACGCCATAAACTGGCTTGTTTCAAACGAGGCTCGGTTGACTATCGGCGACGGCTACCACGAGACGTATTGGGAGCCCGCGCGTAAGCTAATCAGCAAGTTTGCGCCCGCATGCTCTCCAGCCAACTACTCTGTCCTTGAATCTGCGATTCTCTCGTACAAAGACGAGCGGGAAAGACGAAGCGTGCGGCGTCAGCTGCGGGCATTCCGGGAGGGCGTACACTACTCCAACGACTGGGGGCTTACGCAACACATGCTCCTTGATGTGCTGCCAACCAATCGCCGTTCATGTACTGCCAGCACGCGAGCGACTACATGGTCTCGCAAGTTCGGCTCAGCTTCAAAACAGCACCCTTCTCGCTCTCATGTACGAGGCGGGACAGTCACCTCGCCGATTCCCCGTAGCAGACTTCATGAGTTGAGCGACAAGACGTGGCTTGAAATCATTACTTCTGATCTTCCTCATGGCTCAGCTGCGCCTTGGCGACAACTCGACAATGGCCACGTAGGTGAAGCCTCGGTTCGCGAGTTTGCTGATGATCTGGGCTTGGCTACGCAAGCCGCTCCCTCGCGATTCGCAGCTCTCGCACTGCGGATGCCCCAAGAGGCCGACTTGGCCTACTTCCTGGCGATTCTCCGGAACTTGGTCTTCTCTCGGCGAGACGCGAATCAAGCGGATTGGCGACCGGCATCAGTGATTGAGATCGAGAGGATCATACATCATGTTGGGAGGCGGCCTGAAAGGGAGTATGTCGAGACAGTGTGCTCTGCCATCCGAAATCGCAGCGAGGGTCGGTGGTCTGATCAGACGATTGCGATTGTTTCCTCATATGCGGACGATCCCCATCCGGCGAAGGATGAATACACCGTGTGTCATACGGATCGAGACGGCAAGAAGGTGCCGGATGTTATCTTAACAGGAGAAAACTGCATTCGTGGCGCTGTCGCCAGTGCGATCGCATCGCTTCTTTGGAGCCGCGAGGATGCCTACGAGATCCTCTTGCCGACGGCAAGAAAACTGATGGCCGATCCCCATCCATCTGTGCGATGCGAGGCAATCGCTGGATGCATGGCGATATGGAAGCGGGATCGCGATTTGGCGGTCGAGCTTTTTGTGCGGGCATGCACCCAAGATGATACCAGCGTCTTAAATAGCGGTTGGGTCAATCAGTTCATTCGTCGGTCGCGACAGACACACCTCTCCGCGGTGTTGCCTGTGATAAGGCGCATGATACAGTCTGAGGAGGACAAAACAGTCAGAGCAGGCGCCGTGTGGGCAACGGCGTGCTGGATTGACACGGGTGAAGTGGCTGAACTCGTGTCAGCGTGTCGGTCTGGTTCTTGCATGCAGAGGTGCGGAGTTGCAGATGCTGTCGCCGAGTACTTCGCGTCCGTTGACGAAGCCGAGAAATGCTCTCAACTATTGTGTGCCCTCTTTGACGACGCTGAGCCTGAAGTTCGCTCTGCCGCCACTGGCGTCTTTGGCTACGCAGACTGTCTGGAGACCGCGGAATGTCCACAACTTGCGAGTGCATTCGTTCACTCCAGGGCCTTTCTTGATGAACCCTACCGGTTTTTGTTTCCTCTGGCCGAGAGTCGTGGCGACATAATGCGGTACAGCCAGGCAATCCTAGATGCGTCTGATGTGATCAGCGAAGCGCTTGCGAGTGAGACAGGAGATTTCAGGCACCGAACCGCACTGGCTGGCGACAAGATCTCGGCCCTGCTGCTCAGGCTGTACGACGCTTCATATCAGGCTGAGAACATTACGGTGCGAGAAGAGTGCCTGACGCGATGGGATAACATGCTCAAGAACAGAGTCTATATCACCGAGCAACAACTGCTGGCGATGGAAGACGCTGCCCAAGAATCTCCGAACTTGGACTGATTTACTCGCACCTGGGCTATGCCTAGCTCTACCCCAGCCCGTTTCCTGCAACTCGATCCGGCAACCCATTCGGCACAGTAAGCCGCTCACATGCGCAAGCTGGCCCGCTTCGTATGCCGCGTCAGCCACTCCGTAATCGCCGCCACCCCTTCCGGATCGGTCTGCGACAATGGCCGCACCTCGGGCACGGCGGCCAGCAGGTGCTCCGTCGTCAGTTCACTCCCAGCATGGAATGCCGCCTTGAGACCGGTGATGACCACCTGCTCGATGTCGGCACCCGTGTAGCAGTCGGTAGCCCCGGCCAACGCCTGCAGATCGAACTGGTCCGGCTCGCGTTTCCGTTTGGCCAGGTGAATGCCGAAGATCTCACATCGCTCGCCTTCGGCGGGCAGATGGATGCCGAAGATTTCGTCGATCCTGCCCTTCCTCGTAAACTCCGGCGGCAGCCTCGACACGTCGTTGGCTGTCATCACGATGTAAACGGGACAGGTCCGTTCCGACATCCATTTGAGCAGCGTACCAAACGTGCGCAGCCCTGCGCCACTATCGCCATCGCTGCCGACTGAACCGAAAGCTTTTTCGATCTCGTCGGCCTGCAACACGCACGGGGCCATCGCCTCGATCTGCTGCAGTGCCGTGCGGCAATTGCCCTCACTCTCACCGACCCACTTCGACATGAGGCTGCCGACATCGAACTGGATCAACGGCATGTTCAGTTCGGCCGCAGCCGCCAGTGAGATCGCTGTTTTGCCGCAGCCGGGCACGCCGACGAGCAACAGACCTCGGGGCGGATCGATCCCGAAGGCACGGGCTTCAGGGCTGAAGCAGGTCTTGTCGCGACGAATGTGGGCCTTGACGGCTTCGCATCCGCCGATTTCCTGCAAGCCGTTCTGAGGGGGCTCCATGTACTTCAACAAGCCCGAGCGGCGGAGCAACTCGGCCTTCTCGTGGAGAATCAAGCGGGCCGCGTCGGTGTTGAGCGTCTTGTATCGACGCAGAGCGAGTGCAGCGCGATCTTCGCATTGCTGCATCGTCATGCCTCGGCTGGCGGCGATGATCTGCGGCAGGGCTTCCTCGTCGAGTTCGTGCCCCTCCGCGACATAGCGTACCGACTGTTCGATCGCCGCGTCGTCCGGCAGAGGAAAGGTGACCGTCGTCACGTCGTTGGTCAGGGCGGGCGGCACATCGAAGTCCGGCCCCACAAAAAGCAGCGTCCGTCCGGTCGCGGCAAGAACGTCACGAATCTCGCTGAGCCAGGCGATGACGACATCGGCATACGAATACGACTTCTGCTGAAGGTAGAAGCCGAAGTCTCGCACGAGGAAGATCGATTCCTCGGGCATGTCGAGGATCTCCTGGGCGACCTTCTGCGGGTCCGGCTGTCCAAACTGGACGCCCGACGGCAGGGAGGGCGGGTTGCCGTCGGCATCCTGCCAGCCGACCGTCTGGCTCCAGACGAAGACCTGGCGGCCGCCGTCGGGAAGCACTTCTGCCAGCGCCTTGAGTTCGGCGAGGAAGCGCGTGGTTTCAGTCGTCGGGCAGTGCAGGAAGCTGTGCCCGCTGAGGATGTAATCGCGCAGCGTAGAACGGAAGCAGTCGTTGCTCATTTGATAATCTCCTTGGTTGTACGGGATTCAGCTACTGGATGGGATTGTCTCGAGCCGGTTGAGAATCAACCGACTTGAGGTGAGGTCAGGGAACACGGGGAGCAGCGGTTTGATCGGCTTCTGAAGCCTAAAGCGTTCCCTTAAATAATAACACATTTTATATCGGAATTAAGTTGGGCAGATTCTACATGCGGATGGCGGATAGGTCATAGGGGAACAGGTCAGCACGCCCGGCTCCAACTCCGGTAGGTGTCCAATTGAGGTTCAAGCGCGAATTTCGTGGTGAATGAAGCGACAACAGCCGCCTTGTCTTATCTTGGTGTTTGTTCAGGACACTGGGACAGACGGGAGGCGGCTGTTGTCGAAGCACGATTTTACGCGGGTGTTGGGCGAATAGGAAGGCTATCGCGTCGGCGTGGTCGAGCAGTTCGAGGCGGGCATCAAGGGTGTTCGGCCCCAGGTCTGGATCGAGTTGCTTCTGGATCCGCGGCAGGCGGGCGCGTCCGGACTGCAACCTGACGCCGTGCTATCAGGGAGCGGGCGGAATCAGGCAGTCCAGGAAGGCCGCAATGTCGTTCTCATCGACCGTCTCGTTGCCATCCAGGTCGGCTGCACACGAGGAGCACGGCGTCCCGGTCCCCAGAAGTGCATCGACAAAGGACTGCACGTCGAGGCCGTTGAACTTCGCGTCGCAGTTGGCGTCGCAGGGCTGGCAGACCTCGACCGTGAACGTGATCTCCTCGGCACCGAGCAGGGTGGGAACCACGTTCGCCTCCACCACCGGTGAATACGGCGGCGGCGGGTCGCCGGGGGTCGTGAGCACGTTCGCGACCCCGGTCTGCAATCGAAAGACGTACTCTCCCTCAGCCGACGGCGCCTGGAAAGAGCCCGACGCGAGAACCAGAGCGCCGCTCTGGCCGACGCCTGTTTCCACGACGGCATTCTCCGCGACGCCGGTACCCGGCGCCATGGCCTGACCGAGCGTGTTCTGGGCGCCGCCGATCTGGAGCAGGTTCTGTCGTCCGGGCGTCCCGCGCTGCAGGCCCGTGTAGCCCGTCGCCGGGGTCGTCTCGCCCGGATTGCAGATGCCGGCCGGCCGGCTGAAATTCGTCATGTGGGCGGGCACGGCGTCCGCGGGCGGAATGTCGAGGTATCCCGGGTTGTCGTTGTCCTGGGCCAGATCGACGGACAGCAGGGCAAGTCCCTCGATGCCGGTTTCGGTCAGGACGTTGAAGTTGATCGTCCACTCGATCGTCGTGCCCGGCTCAACCGTCGTCCCGTTTTGTGGCGAGGCCAGCTCGATCTGCACTGTCTGGGCCGTGGCAGGCGTTGCCAGTGTCATTCCCAGGATCGCGATAGTTAGCGTCAGAATGCGCATCTTCTTACCTCCGATGGAAGGCTCTCTCTATGTTGAGGTCGAGGGCGGAACCGGCCCGGTCGACCTTCGAATCACAAGTACTGGTTGCATTTTGACGCATGTGGGCTGGATTTCTCTGCCCAGCAGTGCGTCCCTTACGGTCACATACGCGCGAGCGGCCATGGCTTCGAGAGGCTGCCGCACCGTGGTCAGCGGCGGATCCAGGAAGGATGCCGACGCCGGGTCGTCGAAGCCGACGACGGAGATGTCCTCCGGAATCCGCAGCCCGGCCGTGCGCGCGGCGTTCATCGCCGCCAAGGCCAGGTAGAATCCGCCGGCGAGGATCGCCGTCGGGCGATCGTTGTCGGCCAGTCGGCGCTCGAGCCTCGCCTTCGTTACTTCGTCAAGCAGAATCGTGTCACGCGAGACGAGGAGATCACGAGGCGGCGGCCGCAGGTTGTGCGCCGTCAGTTCCGCGATGGCGGCTTCGGCACGGTCGCGCGAGTTGCTGAGGTTCTCCGGGCCCGACAGCACCATAATCTTCCGGTGTCCGAGACCCAGCAGGTGGCGCATCGCTTCCCGCGATCCCGCGTCGTTGTCACAGTCGATGCAGGCCACGCGGCTGTTAATGAAACTGCCGCCGAGCACGACCAGGAGATGCTGCTCCGCCAGCCGCTCGACGCTGCTCTGTCTTTCAAGCGACGGGTGGATGCAGATCGCGCCGAGGTAACCGCGGCGCCGGCCGATGCGAAGATCAAACCGATCGTGGAAGAAGAACTCCACGCGGGATGCGTCTCCGCGGGCTTCCTTTCTCAGGGCGTTGATCAACGTGCTGTGATAGTAGTCGTCGATGTTGACCTGGTCGTGATGCTCGAGAATGAGCCCGATCGAGAGTTCGGTGCTCTCGCTCTTGGGAATGTCAATGTCGTCACAGACGAAGGTGCCGCGGCCCACTTCGCGCCGCAGCCACCCCAGCCGGCCGAGTTCCTCGAGTGCGCGGTGTGCGGTGATCAGGCTGACGTTGACCAGCGAGCTGATCTCCTTCGTGGAGGGCAACTTGCTGCCGGGCGTCAGCTGACCTGATCGAATGGCCTCGATCAGAATCTCCTGCGCCTGGAGGTACTTCGGTACGTTCCCCCTCCGCCCGACCTTCGATAGCGAAAGCGACGACCTCATACCGTTCCTCCGTCCTCCAAGCCGATGATCACTGCAGTCCATCGCATCATCCCGTCTCGTCCATCCGGTTCGCTGAACCGGCTTCGACGCAAGTCACTCCCCGCAGAAAACGCTACGGCGCGGGGTTGAAGAAATCCTCCCATTCCGTCAGGAATCGTTCGAAATCGACCCAGTCGATGTCGCAGTCCTGATCGGTGTTCACCCGCTGGCAATTGAGCGAGAGATCAGGATTCTCCGGCGGAACCTCAGCCCCGTTGAAGCATCGCTGAAAACCAGCGAAATCCGCCAGATCCAAGGTCGTGTTCCGAGTAAAGTCGTACTTCGGATACGCTGGACCGCCGGTGATCTCTGCCTTGTAGACGTAAAGCAGCCTGCGCTCAAACTCCAGCACCACAAGCGTACCGGAATCCGGATCATAATCAAAATCGTAAATCGCCGTACCCGTCGTCGCCGTAGCCTCCGGCGCACAGGGTATCGGCAGCGACACGATTTCGTTTCCGTCCGTGTCGAAGAATTTGATGTCCGTCAGCTGATTCGAACCGAAGAAGGCCCGGTTGTTCGCGATCAGCAGATCTTGCGCAAGATCCGGCATGTTGCTCGCCGGGATGATCGCGAGGCCCTGGCCCTGGGGGTTGTTGCCGGACAGGAATCCGCTCGTACCGCCTCCGGCGCAGTTCGTGGAGTTGTCGTCGTTGCGGAGAATACGATCCGCCACGATCGCCGAGACGCTGAACACGTCGTCCCCGCCGGGCACCAATGTATCCAGAATGCCGTTCAAACCGACGCCGATGATGTCAGCTTGTGAAGCCGCGGGATCTCCGAACGGAATCAGCTGTTCATCGTCACCTTCCGCGACCGTATCCGCGTAGCAGAGTGGCGGTACCTCGTCGCAGTCGGGAGATGCCGGCTGACGAATGAATCGCGAGTAGGGCTTGAATGGGGACAGTTGGAGCCGCGTGTCGCGCGGCACGTACTGGATTCCGTTCAGCACGCGGCCGAACCACTCGCCCGTCTCAGGATGGAAGTCGTTTCCGCGGAAAGCCGTGGAAACGCAGTCGAGCGCATCCGGCGAAGAGTCGCTGACAAATACGCTTTCATTGCCGCCGGTACCCAGCGCCCCGGTAAGGGCGTCAAAGAAATAGAGCCGGCCGGCACCCTGCGCGGGCCACACCAGCCAGTTCGGATCAAACGGGTCCACCGAAACGCCGGCGCGGGCTCGGACGTTCGTCGGGTCGCCCCCGTCGCCGGGCACGGCCGGGTTTTCGACCTTCCAGAGCATCTGGCCGTACGTCGCGCTTTCGGGATCGGCATCGAATGCCGCAATGAAAGTTTCGTAGAACCACGTGTCGCGCCCGAGGGCGACCTGTGGCGTTATGGTGGGCATGATCGTCGGAAATGGCGGCAGCACCGCGTCATACGTGATGTACAGCCGCTTGCTGACCGGGTCGTAGTCCATGCCGCTGATCCAGTCCGTGTTCTGGATTCCCGGGCCGATCGGAAAATCGCCTTCGACACCGTAGCGAACCCACTGTCCGCCGAAGCCGGACTGCGTGGTGACGTCGGAGACCTCCGCAACGCCGACGGCCGCGTACCATGCGGCCCGGTTGTCATCGATATTGAGAAACCGGTTGTAGTTGGGACCGTTGTAGAATCCTCCGATCCAGACGCGGTCTCCATCAACCGCGACAACGCATGGATTGGTTCC
>NPIF01001196.1_pt1 | contig 10638 bp, 8 predicted proteins | sample 8637461 | NCBI WGS metagenome assembly NPIF01 (sample SAMN07420641, study PRJNA396082) | bioreactor metagenome | isolation source: sample BR12 brine-fed electro-methanogenic bioreactor BR | place: Japan: Kochi | collected 2016-12-09
CGAAACTCGAAACTCGAAACTGATTTTGCTATGGATGAAAAAGAATTCAAGGCCACCTACTCCGGCTACAACGACCGCCCCTGTGTGTTCGCCAAGGCGCTGCTGTCGCGCTGCGCCGGCTGCTCCCGCTCCCAGCGGCTGAACATCGCCGAGCGCGAGGCCATGGCCTGCACCTCCGCCGCGGCCCATGAAAGCTGCCGGGAACTGCTGCCGCTGCTGCGCGACAAGGCCCTGTTCGCCCTCAGGCTGACCCACATCGAAGGGCCGCTGCCCCACGGCAAGGAAATCAAGGTGCAGTGCGGCGGGCTGCGCGGCCTGCGTGCCGCCCAGGAACCGCAAGCGGACGGTCCCGTCACCGACGTCTACAGCCTGGTGGCGGCAGCCCGGGCCGACTTCGGCGGCCTGCACGCCCTGCCCTACGGCGAAATCGTCAAGGCGGTGGTCGGCTACGAGCCGCGCCGGCGTGGACACCAGTCCGACACGAAGTAGCGGCACACGACGCCTGCCTGCATCCAGGCAACGACAAAGACGTACTCTCGCCAAGATGCCGGACGTACCGGGAATGCAACCTTGCCTGGACTCTATCTAGAACCTATCTCAAAAATCCAAAGCGTAAAGATTTAACCACGGGGAACACACCGGTATTAAAGGCAAAACAGGGTCTTATCCCGGTCCCCCCCGTGTTCCCCGTGGTTTGCTGTTTTCTTCTTCATAATTTTGAGATGGCTTCTAAAAATTCCAAAGGCAAAAGAGAAAACCACGGGCCACACGGGCTAAGGCAGAAACGCGGCGAGTTATCCCTGTGAGCCCCGTGTTCCCCGTGGTCAAGGCTTTGCGCTTTGGACTTTCTATCACGCTCCTGATTGATCCCGCGCAAGGAATGCGCGGCATCCCGGTGCCATACTTTTCACTCCAACCCTTGCGGAGCAGACCATCATGAAAATCGCTCTTCCCCTTGCACTGTCCCTGTTGCTGACCGCCCTGCCCGCTGCCGCCGAGCAGCCCGCGCCGCCCATGCCGATGGGCCGCGGCATGATGCCCGTCTTCGCCGATTTCGACGCCAACGGCGACGGCAGCATCACGGAGCAGGAATACGTCGACGCGCGCAACAAGCGCATCGCCCAACGCGCCAGCGAAGGCCGGCCCATGCGCGGCCTGGCCCAGGCGGAGGAATTCAAGGACGTCGACGCCAACGGCGACGGCGGCATCAGCCGCGAGGAATTCGAGGCCCACCAGCGCCGCCATTTCCAGAACCGGCCGATGCCGCCGGCGCGCTAAGCCGTCCGGCTACAGAACGCCGCTTGCCAGAGCGGCGTTCATCGCCTCGTCATCGAGCGGTTTGGCGAACAGGTAACCCTGAGCGAGATCACATCCCATACCCGCCAGGATCAGCCGCTGATCCTCCAGTTCGATCCCCTCGGCCACCACGGTCATGCCCAGCTTGTGGGCAATGGCGACTATGGCTTCCGTAATGGCCACGGCATCAAAACTGGTTCCCAGCTCCTCGACGAAGGAACGGTCGATCTTCAACACGTCCAGGGGCAGGCGGCGCAGATAGCTGAGCGATGAATAACCGGTACCGAAATCATCCACGTAGATATGGATCCCGGCCTCCCGCATGACCGCCAGCTCCGCTTCAATCATTTCCGGCGTGGCCATCAACTGCGACTCGGTCAGCTCAACGGCAAGGGGAAGACGCTCCAACCCGGTGGAGTCAAGCAGATCACACACCCGCCGGCCGAAGCCGTCACTTTGCAGCTGTTTCATCGACACATTGACGCTCAGGCGGATATCGCCGTACCCGGCCACGCGCCAGCGCACCAGCTGTTTGACTCCCTGCTCCAACACCCACCAGCCGACCCGATCAATCAGTCCCATTTCCTCGACCACCGGGATGAAACGATCCGGCGCCACCGTCCCCAATAGCGCACTCTCCCAGCGCAACAGTGCCTCCGCGCCGACGATTTTGCGGCTGGCCGTGTCCACCACCGGCTGATAGACCAGATGGAACTCTTCCTTCTCCAGCGCCTGAACCAGTCCGCGCTCCAGAGTGAAGTAGGCCTGCGCCTGCATACCGGCTTCCTTGCTGTAGAAGTAGAACCCCGACAGCTCCGCGGCTGCGCCATGTTGCGCCACCTCCGCCCGCTCCAACAGCAATGCGCCGGTTTCACCGCTTTCCGGATAGACGGCAACCCCCACCGTTCCCGTCACCGGAATGGCTGCTTCCTCCACATCGACGCTCATCGGAAATAGGCCGGCCAGGCGCGTGGCGAGATGGGGAACATCCGCGTCCTTCGCCACTGCGGTGTAGGCAATGCCGAAGCCGTGACTGCCGACCCGCGCCAGGACATCTCCTTCGCGCAAACCCGCCCCCAGCAACCGGCCCACCTCCTGCAACATCCGATCGCCGGCATGGCGCCCAAGGGACTCGGTAACCTTGCGCAGGTCCTGCACGTCCACCACAACCACAGCCATGATGCGCTTGTCGCGCCGCGCCCGGCCGATGGCCTGATCCACACGATCGATGAACAGTTGCCGGTTGGGAAGACCGGTGACGCGGTCGTAATAGGCGTAGTAATTCAGGTTCTGCTCGTTGCGAATCACCTCGATGCCCAGGCCCACGTCGCCCGCCACCTCATCCAACAGGCGCAACTCATCGTCATCGAATACATTGACGGTATCGGCATACAGCACCATCACACCCGCCACTTTGCCTTCGGAACGGATCGGCAACGCAGCCATGGCCCGGAAGCCGAAGGTCAGCACCACGTCGCGCCATATCTCATCAACGGCATCGGCGGCCGCCACGTCGTTGCAGACATAATCCCGCCCCTGGCGTACGGCGGTCAGCGGCGGCCAGTCCTGTTGCGGCAAACCGCCGCCGTAAGCGGCGCGCAGCCGGGTGAAATAATCCTCCGACTGCCCGCCCCATGCGACCGGCTCAAGTTCCGAGCCCTCATCGAGCAATCCAATCCAGCACCAGCTGAAGCGACCGTGGACCACGGCGATGTAACAGGCCTCCTCCAGCAGGGCCTGCTGCTCGCGGATACGCACGATGGCGCTGTTGATACCGCTCAACATCTCGTAAACCCGGTTGAGCCGCTCGATGTGGGAAACGTGGCGCTGCAGCGCACCCGCCATTGAATTGAAGGAATCGGCCAGCTGCGTCAGCTCGACACCATCGGTGTCCACAATACGGGCCGAAAGATCGCCGTCTTCGATACGCCGGGCCTTGGCGACAAGGTCCTGGATATAGCGCACCACCAAACGGTCGGAAACGAACCAGGCCAGCAGTACCACGCCGACCCCCGCAATGATCACTACCGCCAGGTAAATCAGGCTGCGGCTATGTTCCCGGGCAAAGGCATATTCCAGCGTGGTCCCCACCAGCAGGTACAAATCACCATTGGGGACCCGGTCCACCTTCACGTAGCCGTACAGCCGGCGCACCCGATCCACGCCCACGGTGTCGAATACTCCCTCATCTCCCTGCAGTTCCACCCTTTCCTGCTGCAACATGGTGCCGGCCTGGGTGCCGATCCAGCGCTCCGGGTCGGGATAACGGGCCAGCACGGTTCGCTGCTGATCAAGCAAAAGCAGAGAGGAATCCGGCGGCAGCCCGAACTGGGCAAACTTTTCGTTCAGCCACGACAGGCGCAGGGCCAGCGCCACCACCCCGGCCATCCCGCCGCGCTGGTTCCACAGCGGCGCCGCGAACACCAGCACCGGTACGCCCGAGGCACGGCTCATCTGGAAGGTCCCCACAGTCGGACTGCGGGTTCGGGCAACGTCCTTAAACCAGATGAAATCCTCGGAATTCAGCTCATGGATCACCGGCTCATTGCTGCAGCGGACGCGCCCCTTCATATCCAGGACACGCAGGTAGGCAAAACGCCCATCCAGTCGCAGTGTCTCGGCAAGAAAGTCATTGCACGATTCGCGCGGCAACGTCAGCAGCCTGGACTGATAACCCAACGCCTCCAACAGCAGGGCGGCCTGTTCGAATACTGCCCGGTTGGCCGCCGCCACCTGCCGCGCGGTCAGCACGGCCTGCAGGCGCGCATGTTCCGCGGCCTGCTCTTTCTGAATTGACGCCGCGTACAAGACGACAAGAACCATGGGAAAAAGGGCGATGGCGACCAGCAACAGCAGCCGCCCCCGGAAGGTATACAGAATGAACCGCCACTTCATTAACGATTCCTTCCCTAGGCTGTACCCTGTGCACGCTCCGGTAAACCGGGCCGTATAGCCGATGTTGCGTCAACATAAATCTAGGCCAGGAAGGTTGACTCGGCAATAATCCGGCATCGGGCTGATGAAAAATTCCTCAGGCCGGAAAAAATGTTATTTAATGGCTTCGTCCAGCTCTGGCCGTTGTAGGATACGGACAGCGGAAAGCCGTTCTCAAACCGGGAGTTAGCCATGTTCGAAGTCGCGGAGTTGGGCCACAAAATCAAGAAGTCGGATTACGAGGCCCGGGAACCCGAACTGCGCACCAACCTGCTGCTGTTGCAGGAGGCGCTGAAGGAGGCGAAGTTTCCCGTCCTGGTGCTGGTCTCCGGCGTCGACGGCGCCGGCAAGGGCGACGTCATCAACCAGCTCAACGCCTGGTTCGATCCGCGCTGGCTGCGTGCCTATGCCTTCGGTGCGATGAGCGACGAAGAACGGGAGCGGCCCGAATACTGGCGCTTCTGGCGCGCGCTGCCGCCGGCCGGCCAGATCGGGCTGTATGTCGGCTCCTGGTACAGCCGCCCCATCTCCGACCGGGTCAACAAGGTCATCAACGATGCCGAGCTGGAGCGCGACCTCACCCGCATCAATGCCTTCGAGGAGACCCTGGTGGATGACGGGGCGCTGATCATCAAATTCTGGCTGCATCTGTCCAAGGATGCGCAGAAGCAGCGCATGACGGCCATGGAAAAGAATCCCGCCACCCGCTGGCGCGTCACCGCCATGGACAAGAAGCATCTCAAGCAGTACGACAAATTCCGCCGCGTGGCGGAACATACCCTGCGCAACACCAGCACCGGCGACGCCCCCTGGATCATCGTCGAGGCCACCGACGCACGCTACCGCAATCTCACCGTCGGCCAACACATCCTGGAGCGGGTCAGTGCGCGGCTGCAGAACCAGCCCGAGGCGCAGGCGCCGCAGCCGCACCTCAAGCCCATCGTGGCGCCGGAAGTGGGCGACAAGGTCAGCGTGCTCGGCAACCTGGACATGAGCCTGCATCTGCCCAAGGACAAGTACAAGCGGCAGCTGGCCAAATACCAGGGCGAGCTGGGCGAACTGGCGCGCCAGGCGCGCGAGCGCAAGGTGTCCAGCATCGTAATGCTGGAGGGCTGGGACGCCGCGGGCAAGGGCGGCCTGATCCGCCGCATCATCCCGGCCATGGACGCGCGCAGCTATCAGATCATTTCCGTCGCCGCGCCCACCGATGAGGAGCGCGCCCACCACTATCTGTGGCGCTTCTGGCGCCACATCCCGCGCGGCGGCAACGTCACCATCTACGACCGCAGCTGGTACGGCCGGCTGCTGGTGGAACGGGTGGAGGGCTACGCGCGGCAGGAAGAATGGATGCGCGCCTATGCCGAAATCAATCACTTCGAGGAACTGCTCACCGAACACGGCATCGTGCTGCTCAAGTTCTGGCTGCACATCACCAAGGACGAACAGCTGCGCCGCTTCCAGGAACGGGAGCAGACGCCGTTCAAGCAGTACAAGATCACCGAGGAGGATTACCGCAACCGCGAGAAGTGGGATGCCTATGAAATCGCGGTCAACGACATGGTGGAACGCACCAGCACCGAGTACGCGCCGTGGCACCTGATTGAGGCCAACGACAAGAACTACGCACGGGTGAAGGCGCTGCGCATCTTCAGCGAAAGACTCGGCCTGGCGCTAGACCGGTAAGTGTTCTAACCACGGGGGAACACGGGGAATCACCGGGACAATTGGGCAGTTGCCGGGTTTCCCGTGTCCCCCGTGGTTTTCCCGTTTGGTTTTGTCCTGTTTCGTGTCTTGATGTCTTGGCCGGGAAACGACCGCACTCACTCATTCAGGTCTGCGCCTGCACGTCCTCCTGCTGCATACGGCGGTATTTTGCCGCCAGGTCCAGCAGGCCGTGCAGATAGCTGCTGCCCTTGACGGCCTGCTGCATCAGGCGGCGCAGGCGGCTGTAGATCTCCAGCTGTTCCACCATCTGTTCGCTGCCGATGCGCTCCTCGGTGCCGGCGCGCAGCAGGTGGGCCTTGAGCGACTGGTAGTCGTCCTCCAGCGCGGCATGCTGGCGCGAAACGGCCCCGGCGTCATACTCCGCGCCCTGCGGATCGGCAAGGGCCAGCAGTTTTACCGCATCGCCACGGAAGAACACCATCTGGCTGGTGAGTGCTTCGTCCTGCACATAGCTGGCGCGCTCCTGCAATGTGGCCACCGCGTCGGACAGTTCGGCAACCGCGGTGAAATAGCGCGCCACACGCATCACGTCGGGCAGCGACTCGTCGAATTCATGGGGCAGGTGGGTGCGCTGCATGGCGACGATGAAGCCGCGCACCGCCTCGACCAGGGTCAGCACCGCCTGCTTGTCCCCCACCAAATGGGCGCCGGTGACACGTTCGGCATTCAATACGCTGGTACCCATTTCGCGCGCGATGACGCCGACCCGCGCCAGCTCCAGCGCCACGGCGTCCAGTGCCAGGGTCGGCGTCGCAAGCACGTTCTTGTCCAGGTACTGCGGCCGGCTGAGGTCTTCCTCGATGGTGCGGAAACGGCGTTCCAGCATGTGCACCAGGCGGCGCGTCAGCGGCCACATCAACACCACGCCGAGAATATTGAAGGCGGTGTGAAACAGCGCCAGCGTCACCGCCGGGCTTTCCTCCATGCCCAGCAGTTCGCCGGAATAGTCCACCGCAGCCAGCATCAGCGGCAGAATCAGAAACGCCACGGCACCGGTCAGCCCGTTGAACAGCACATGGGCCCCCGCCACCCGCTTGGCGTTGGGCGTGGCGCCGATCACCGCAATGGCCGCGGTGGAGGTGGTGCCCAGATTGGCGCCGATCACTGCCGCCGCGGCGACGCTCAAGGGCACCACGCCGCCCGCGGTGGCGGTGAGGATCAGGGCCATCGCCGCACTGGACGACTGCATCAGCAGGGTAAGCACAAAGCCGATGCCGACGAACAGCAGCGCCCCCGACCATCCCTGCATCGCCAGCTGATCGATGGGCATGCCCTGACCGATGTCGGCAAAGGCGTTCTTCAGCACGTCGACGCCGAGGAAGAACAGGCCGAAGCCGGTGAAGGCCTCGCCCAGGGCGCCACGGCGGGTATGGGCGCCGGTGAAATGCAGGCCGACGCCGATACCGATCAGCGGCAGGGCCAGCGCCTTGACGTCGACATTGAATCCCACCAGCGCCACCAGCCAGCCGGTCATGGTGGTGCCGATGTTGCTGCCATAGATCACGCCGATGCTCTGCGCCAGGGTGAGCAGGCCGGCGTTGACGAAACCGATGGTGGCGACGGTGACGGCGCTGGACGACTGCACCAGAGAGGTGATCAGCACGCCGGAGAACAGGCCACGCAGCGGGGTGCGCGTCCACTGGCCGAGAATATGGCGCAGGGCCGGTCCGGCGGCCAGTTTCAGGCCGTCGGTCATCAGGCGCATGCCGAGCAGGAACAACCCGACACCGCCGAGAAAGCTGCCGAAAGCGCCCAGGGTCATAGCAGTAATCCTAGTCCTGCCGCAGCCGTGCCGATACCGCGATGGGCGTCGGATAACGCAGCATGATGTAGTACGACGACACCATGAAGGTCAACACGGTGGCCAGCTGGATCAGGTAGGAGGCGCGCTCGCTGATGATGACCGACTGCAGGGCGATGACGGCCACGAACAGGGAAAACTCGCTCACCTGCCCCAGCCGCACGCCCACCTCCGTCGACAGCTTGGGCGTCTCGCCCATGCGCACCAGCAGCCAGCGGAACACCGGCGGCTTGAGCGCCATCAGCAACACCGCCAGCGCCAGGGCCGGAACCAGCACATCGCCGACCATGCCCAGGTCGAAGGTGGCGCCGAGGGAAAAGAAGAACATCACCAGGAAGAAGTCGCGCAGGGGCTTGAGGCTCTCCGCGATGAAGGCGGCGATGGGGCTGGTGGCCAGGGCGACGCCGCCGATGAAGGCGCCGATCTCCATGGACAGGCCGAACAGCGAGGCCAGCTGCGCCACGCCCAGGCACCAGCCGATGGCGACCAGGAAGATGTATTCCTGGATTACGTCGAAACGCATGAACAACCGGTGCAGCACATAGCGCTGCACCAGATAGGCCAGGGCGATCAGCGTCGGCAGGCCGATCAACACCTGCAACAGCTCCAGCCACAGATTGCCCTCCTGGCCGAAGGCCTGGAGAAACACCAGCAGCACGATGGCGATGATGTCCTGCAGCAGCAGGATGGAAATGATCACCTCGCCGGTATGCTGGTGATGCAGGGTGGTGGTGGGCAGCAGCTTGAGGCCGATGATGGTGCTGGAAAAGGTGGCGGCGGCACCGATGAGCAGGCTTTCCCCCAGCCCGAAGCCGAAGGCCACGCCGAGGCCGATACCACAGGCCGCGAATATCGCGGAACTGACCAGGGTGACGATGGAGGCCTGGCGCATCTGGCGCCACAGCTGGGTCGGCGTCAGGTTCAGGCCGAGCAGGAACAGCAGGAAGATGACGCCGATATGGGAGGCCTGCTGGATGGGCTCCATGGCGCCGATGAGATTCAACCCCCAGGGGCCGAGCAGCATGCCGACGACGATGTAGCTCACCAGCAGCGACTGACGCGCGTACAACGCCAGCGTGCCGAGTACCGCCGCACCGGCAAAGATCAGGAAGACTGCATAGACGATGGGTTCAGCGTGCATCAGGCAAACCAGGCCAGGGGCGTCCGGGTCAACGCCACCGATACGATATACAGGAACACCGCCAGCGCCGCGGCCACCTGCCAGGCCCGCCCCTGCCGCAACGCCAGCGCTCCCAGGAATATGTACAACAATAAGGCGATCAGCTTGGCCGTCAGCCAGGCGTGTTCCAGCGGCCACCAGCGATACAGCCAGAGCATGGCGACGCCGCTGAACAGCAAGCCGCTGTCCACCACGTGCGGCACGGTCCTGACCCAGCGCCGGCGCAGGCGCTGCGGAGTCCGCAGCCGCCACCAGCCGCGCAGGGCAAAACCGCAGAAAGAAAGCGCCGCACAACTAATGTGGAAATATTTCAGCCAGAGCATGGTCGAACTATATCATTGAGCCGGTCATGCCCGGCAGGGGTGGACGCCGTCCGCACCATGTACGAAGCTTGGAGCAGTACGCAACGACCCGCACCGCCATGAAGATAGAGCCGCCTGCCGACGATTTGGGACTGCAACACCTCAAGGCCACCGACCGCGCCAAGGGCAAGGTGGAGCAGGTGGATCATGTCGAACCCTATGCCCGCATCGCGCCGTCGGAAGAGCCGCATGAACACCCGGCCGAAGTCCCGCACCAACACGCCGGCGGCGACCAGACGCCGACACCGGAACAGCCGCTCCAGCCGCGCCGGGGCGAACGCCGCGGCGGCGGCGAACGGCGCAGGCAACATGAACCCACCGTGCTCGACACCCGCAGTCCGCATGAACGCCGTACCGAGGTGCGCCGGCAGGAGGATCGCGACGCCGCCCGGGCGCACCCGGCCCCCGGCGGCATCGACGAGCTGGCCTGAGCGCGACCTCGTCTTCCTTGGCCGGCGCGGTAACGGTACACTGCCGCCCATCCCGTCCAACCAGGCCGCCTGATACCGCCATGATTACCGACGATCGCTTCGCCGCCATGCAGCGCCTCTACGGCGACGAGGCGGCGCGTCTCATCGGCCAGCTGCACATCTGTGTGGTGGGAATCGGCGGCGTCGGTTCATGGGCGGCGGAAGCCCTGGCGCGCAGCGGCGTCGGCAGGATCACCCTCATCGACAACGACACCATTTCGCTGTCCAACATGAACCGCCAGCTGCACACCCTGCAATCGACGGTGGGCCGCTCCAAGGTGGCGGTGATGGCCGAGCGCATCGGCGAGATCAATCCCGCCTGCGAGGTCGTCGCCATCGACGACTTCCTCACCATGCAGACCCTGGCCGACTACCTCGGCAGGGAACGCGGCTACGACTATGTCATCGACGCCATCGACAGCATCAAGTTCAAGGCCGCGCTGATCAATCACTGCCGCCGCAACAAAATTCCGGTGGTGATGACCGGCGGCGCCGGCGGCCTGACCGACCCAAGCAAGATACAGATCGCCGACCTGAGCAAGACCCACAACGATGCATTGGCGGCCAAGGTCCGCTCCCAGCTGCGCAGCGACTACGGCTATCCCGCCGCCGGCAAGCGCATGGGGGTGGAGTGCGTGTTCTCCAGCCAGCAACAGCTCTATCCCAAGGCCGACGGCACGGTATGCCACGAAAAGCCCGGCATCCACGGCGTATCGCTGGATTGCCGCTTCGGCTACGGCTCGGCCACCTTCGTCACCGCCACCTTCGGCTTCTTCGCCGTGTCCCGCGCCATCAACAAGGCGCTGCACAAACGTCAGGCGCATGAGAAAAAGGAGTAAAGACGTTAAACGCAAAGACGCAAAGGGCGCC
>NPIF01000472.1_pt1 | contig 10630 bp, 5 predicted proteins | sample 8637461 | NCBI WGS metagenome assembly NPIF01 (sample SAMN07420641, study PRJNA396082) | bioreactor metagenome | isolation source: sample BR12 brine-fed electro-methanogenic bioreactor BR | place: Japan: Kochi | collected 2016-12-09
GAGTTCAAATCTCACCCTCGCCATCTTATTATTTAAGATAGCAAATTATCCAAATTTTAATAAATATAGGAAAGTTGACTTCGTAGCACCTTATGAGAGTAAGGTGCGGAGATGCTCAAACAAGGCGGCGTCCAGCCGCCATTGTGAAGAGTACACCCTTCGTTATATTATTATTGAAGTTTACCCGCTTTGCGGTAGTTGTAGAGCTTTTTAGCCTGCCACAGGTAGCCTGAAACCCCATAAGACCTTGGTCGTGAGTTTCCTGGACAAGATTCCAGCATTTCGCAAATCCAAAAAATCCTTGCAGCGTTCCTGTATAGCGTTACAAACCCTCACTATATAATATCTTGTAGATAATAATCCGGTCACGTGTTTATATCGATAACTCACGAAAGTGTTATAAAGAACACACCACACTGGTGCGTTCTTAGCATCTATTTCATTCAATCAGCCTGCTGCTTACCCCGATTTTTCCATGCTTTTGTGATGGGTATACCGCTGCCTGATGAAAGCGTTGACTGTGTATTCATGGTGACAATGCTCTCGAAAATTCCTGATCCTGTAAGAGGCTTGCCAGAGGTATATCGTATTCTAAAGACTGGTGGTTTTTTCTCTACCACAGAGGATTCATGGATCCGGATTATCCGCGGCACAAGACTACATACAGGTAGGCAGAAGAGGCAGGCTTCGCATATGATAAAAGCTTTGGCAGCTGGATACTTTATACAATCAACTTGCGCAAACCAAATTAAGATGATTTTGAAATGTGAAACTTGAATTGAATGTAAAGTACTGGGATTCCATCGCAACCATGTGATGCGATGTGTTTTTTACCATTTCTCCTCCGGGTGAGAATGATCTGCAAAAGATTTTGAGTTTTTACCAGCGAGCTTCGTCTATGAGTACACAGTCAGCAAATTGACTTTCCATCGCTGAATTCCATAAAAAGGTTGGCAAAATTCATCATGCCATATTACTCCATCAATTTACTCAGTGAAATAGATGGCGGAAATATGTTCGTGTATAATTAATTTTCTTGAAAAGATGAGGATAATATTAACTATCGATTGATCCTTCATGAGGATCAATCTTCTTTATCAGCCAAAAAGCAAAAGATAATCAATGAACTTGGCAGCATTCCTAAATATCACACCCTACACACTGATGTACCTGATGGCAGCTATCATCAGCCTGACCGCTGCTTTATTGATCTGGTTCTATAAAAACAAAGAACTCAGAATTCACAAACTTGCCAAGATTTTATTTTTTGTTAGTCTTTATATGTTTTTCTCTGCCCTTGAACTATCCGCCAAACAGGATGATTTTCGTATGCGGATGCCTGAATTTGGAGATCTGTTCAATGGACTTGCGGATCTATCCCTGTTCCTTTTCATAATGGATTACTACAAACCCTGGCCGTGGTTCACTAGAAAATGGCGCTACGCTCTGTTGGGTTTGATGACCGTGAATTTCGCTATTACACTGACCAATAGGTTTCATAATTTATTTTGGATTGAGATGATCCCTTATGGCAGCCAGGGAGATAATCTCTCCCGATTTACGATTGGGCCACTGTTTCATTTCAGCAATTTTCTATATGTTGGACTCAGCATTGTCAGTTTCATATTGTTGCTGAGTGAGGTTTGTAAAAAGAAGGGCACTGAAAGGCGTTATGTCGTTTTATTGACGGCTGCTTTGGCTTTGCCTTTTATCGCGTACCTGCTCTTTTCCCTGTATGATTTACCCCTTCCAGGAGTTTCGGCATTGCCATTCGGCTATATACTATCTGCGGTATTCATAACCTGGATTGTATTCAACCGCATGCAATCCTACATTGCCTATCAGGCAGAGGGATTGAAAGATCATATTGTTTCCCTGCAGCGTGAGATTGAGCATCGCAAAGAACTTGAAGGCAAGCTTCGCAAAATCCAAGCTGAACAGGCTACCAAACTTGCCAGGCAAACCAATGAGATCGCGGGTGTATATGATTTGATCCTGCTCAGTGCCGAGGGATTATCGCAGAAGGATCTGCTTGAACAGGCAATTCAAAAAATCAAGAAAGTCCTTTCTTGTTCTGCTATTTGCTATTGCACAATGAATGAAGGACAGCTTGTGCTCGAATCTCAGATCGGATTGTGCCATCCGTTAATTGAAAATATCATCGAGAATAATCATCTTGACAAGCTGGATATGTCCAAGATTGGTCCCGTTGTATATCCCAATTCGGATGACCGGATGCTTACCGGATTGACCGATCTGGATTGTCTTTCTGTTATGTATAAATACATATCCATGGAAAATTATGTAGGCGGATTCCTTTTCACATTATGGGAGCAGAAAAGCTCATTTTCGGCAGAAGAGACCACTCTCTTCAATGGCATTTGTGAAAGCTTAGCGCTGATCCTCGAAAACGCTCATCTTAATCAGGCATTCATGAATGAAGCGAAGCTTGAGGAACGGCGGAGGATCGCACGAGATCTGCATGATTCTGTTACCCAATCGCTGCACAGTCTGGCTTTTTCCGCCGAGACTGCCTCTGAACAAGTAGAGACGGGATCCAATTCGTTAAGCGAAGTACTGGATTTGATCAAGACCAGCGCCTGGCAGGCTCTCAAAGAAATGCGGCTTTTACTCTACGAGTTGAAATTGATGGATTTGGAAAATGTTAATCTTGAGGAAGCGATCCGGGTCCGCCTGGATGTGGTGGAAAAAAGAGCCGGTATCCGGCATGAAATCCGGGTTTCTGATGATTTTAGAATTCCCCAGATATGTAGTACAGAACTTTACCCGATCGTGATTGAGGCATTAAATAATTCTCTTAAACACGCGCGGGCAGAAAAGATAGGCGTTCATTTTCAAGAAGAAGATGGACAAGCTATGATCGTTATTCGGGATAACGGTGTTGGTTTCGATCCAGCCGCCGCGACCAATGGGATGGGTCTGCGAAATATGTATGAACGCTGCAGGAAGATCAATGCTGATCTGGAAATCGAATCCAAAGGCGGGCAGGGAACGGTGATCCGGATCATTCTGCCCCATATCAATGCGGACGGATAGCAGTCGAAGAAAGGAAGAAATGAAGGAAATTTGTATTTTGATCGCGGATGACCATCCACTAATGCGGGAAGCACTCCGTATCGGTATTAAAAGTGTACCTGGTATGCGGGTGGTCGGTGAAGCTGCGGATGGTCTGGAAGCGGTTAAATTAGCCACCCTCAGGCAGCCGGATATTATTCTGCTGGACCTTTACATGCCTGTTATGGATGGGATGAAGGTTCTGGATGAAATCAACAGGCTGAAACAGGATTGCAAGGTTATTATTCTGACCAGTTCGCATGATGATGAAAATGTCCAAAAAGCGGTACGTAAAGGGGCGCATGGCTACCTTTTAAAAGATTTGCCGCGTGAGACAGTCCTGGAATGCATCCGTACGGTTGCGAGTGGGGAGAAGTATTTTCCTGCATGCGTGGTTGAAATAATGGCCAATAGCAACCGTATGCAATCAGAAAGAGCTGCCTGTCTGACCAGGCGGGAAGAGCAGATATTAACCTTGATCGGGGAAGGTCTGGCAAACCAGGAAATTGCGGATAAGCTAAACTTGAGCCGCTCAACCATCCGTGTCCATATCCATAACATCCTCAGAAAACTACATCTTCAGAATCGATGGCAGGTCATGCAATACGCGATCAAGAAGCGGTTGAGCGAAGAAGAAAAAAACCTGTAAATACCCCCAAATCGAGTGCTCCATTCTATCGGACATGTACACCATGAAAAGCCTGGGAAGGCTTTAACCCGAGAATCCATGATCTAATTTTGTCTGGTTTTAAAAAAATAAACGCTGCGGTGATGTCAGCAATACCTGTTCTAGCTATACTTATTTCTGGAATATATTAAAGGTTATTAAGACTAATAACAACACGTTTACTGAAAAATTATTGCAGAGAGAAGGGTTGATATGAAGCGCGGATTATCTATTTTACTTTCTATTGGTATCGTTTTACTAAGCTGGATGACAACACCGTCGAGTGTGTACGCGGAATCCCACACGCTCAATGATGGGGATCATTTGGACATCGCGACCGGTATGGTTACCAGAGCTGACAACTCGACCGCAATGTTTACACTTAACGCCGGAGATACGATCAGTGTGACAAGTGGAGCAGAGGTTGTCATTACAGGTACAAAAGCGGATCTTTATATAGACTGCGGTGCGGGCACAACATTGACCCTGGATTCTGTTGTGATCATCAATACCTCCCAGGCGTCTGATGCGGCACCGCTTAAGTTCAATGGAAGCGGTAATAAACTTATCCTTGAGGGAACATCAAATTTAGCAAGCTATGCATTACTCTACCAAGGTACATATGTATTACCGGCTGTAGATGTAACCGGTTCAGCTTCATTGACCATAGAAGGGATGGGTAAACTTACAGCCGTGGGAGGGGGTGGTTCTCCCTTCGGCGGTGCAGGAATTGGCGGCGGCAAGAACCAGAATGCAGGAACAATCATCATCAATGGCGGAGATATCACTGCAGAAGGCGGTTATCATTCTGCGGGAATTGGCGCCGGTGAAGGTGCGACAGGGGACAGCGTAAAAATCACTATTAATGGGGGGACTGTCCATGCCATCGGCGGTAACCGGGCTGCAGGAATAGGCGGTAGCAATGGGGCTGATGAATCGACAGGTGGTAGTAATGGGGGCACTATCACGATCAACGGTGGTGAGGTTACCGTCAAGGCAGGCACCTATGCCGCCGGGATCGGTGGGGGAAATATTGGCTCAAGCGGCACAATTAAAATCTACGGGGGAACGATCACTTCTGAAGGGACAACATCATACGGCGCAGGCATTGGCGCTGGTAATAGAGGTGACGTGGAAACGATCGATATCTATGGCGGCACAATTAGAGCCACAGGCGCAGAAGGCGCTGCGGGAATTGGCGCCGGCTTCTATGGGGCAGGCGGTTCAATCTCGATTTATGATGGAATCATCATTGCAGATGTTGTGAATGCAGGTTCCGGGATCGGCGGCGGGATGATGAACGGGAATTGCGGAAATATTAACATTTCGGGCGGCACAATTGAAGCCTTTGGTCAGGGAACTGGCGCGGGAATTGGCTGTGGAGGCGGGGTGTCGGCGTCATCAGGTGTTATAAACATTACCGGCATGCCCCGCATTCTCACGACAGGTACGAATACGGACGTGTCTGCAACCTTAGTGAATATTGACGGTTCCGGTATTATCCTTATGAAAAACTTATACAGGCCCAACAATGTGAACACGAGTACGCATGAATTTGATGACACTCTGGATAAAAATGTCGGAGCAAGTACGATCAATGGCTATTCGGTGCCTTCGTCATGGATTGGAGGAAATACAAATTCAGGTTATTTCACGGCTACCGGCGGTCCACGTCAGGTTACCTTTGAGGAAAATGGAGGCACGGCAGTGGATGATCTGACTGTGATTGACGGCAGCAAGCTCACCCCACCTGATTCCACTAAGGCGGGGTATGATCTGGCGGATTGGTATCTCGACACAGAGTTCAACACCCTTTGGAATTTCGATTCAGATACAGTTGGGGGTGATATCGCACTCTATGCCAAATGGTATAAAGCTGATCTTTCATCCAGCTTGTTGATCGACAATGATTCCAGCGGTGAACTGGTCGGAACCATTGGCACTTCATCCGGTTTGACGCTAACTTTGAGTGATAGCGGTACTTATGTGGATAACCAGTATTTCACAATAAATGGCAACCGGTTGGTTTTCTCTGGTACTGCGGATATAAACAACAAGTCAACCTATACGATCAAAATTACAGTAACCACGGCAGGGGGTGTAGCGAAAAGCGAAGTATATACCATCACTGTTAAAGGGGATGGTAACACAAATGGTGGATCTGCCGGTTCAGATAGCTATTCCGTTACAAAGAACTCCAGTGTTGAGTCGAATCCTATGGAAAATGATGAATTCTCCACATCCGGCAGCAGTTGGAGCGGCCATTGGATCATCAGCCAGCCATTACATGGCAGCGCCGAGATCGGCTCGATCATCTATACTCCCGATGTGGACTATACTGGTTCGGATTCTTTGACCTATATGGTCTGTGATAACGCTAATTATTGCATGCGGGGCAGCGTGAGTTATTCTGTAACATCGGGCGGGACAACAAACAGCGGTGGTACAAACCTCACCGGTCTGCCCTCCACCGGATTCCCTGTTGGTTCTGTTACTGAATTGGCTGCACAACCCGATGAGGCAAGTTATCTTGAGATGGAGATGCAGCTTGAAATCCCGGTTCTAGACGTCTCGATGCCGATCGTAGGTGTACCGGGTACTGAATCGGGATGGGATATAACATGGCTTGGAGAAAACGCCGGATATCTGGAAGGATCGGCGTTCCCAACCTGGGAAGGCAACACGGTGCTGACAGCGCATAATTACAAGGCGGACGGAAAACCTGGGCCTTTCAATAAATTGGAAACGTTGAATTTTGGGGACTTGATCACAATCCATGCGTGGAATCAGGATTATATCTACGAGGTACGTATCCGAGATATTGTCAATCCTGATGACACCAGTTTGCTCAACGCATCAGAATACGACATGATCACACTGATCACCTGCAAGAATTATGACGAAAGCTCCGGCAGCTACCTGAATCGTGTTGTGGTGCAGGCGGTGCTGGTTGATATTGAGCCAAAAGAGTAAATTGATCATGGTTGCGTAAACTAAACCGAGAGGAATCTCCTCTCGGTTTTAACTTAAACTTAAGTAGAAAACAATCGAGAAGATGAGAGAAATTGATATTTTGAGCTACCTTCCATGGGTTTAGGCGCAATGAGGGTGTAATCCTCATGGGAACAATGGACACAATGATTAAAATGACACTGATTTTATGTACTGTGTGGCGACATCGGACGCTGCGATGTACTATGGACGCTATACCATCTGGCTCTTAATCCTTTGAGGGAGACAAGTGTCAGTAGACAAATCATAGATGGAAAAACTAGAGCATAGTATTATTGGAACTTAACACACAGCCATATCTGGTATATTAGGCGTAAAGATTATGAAAAAGGCCACATCTGGAGGTGTTTTCAGCCTTCTGAATTCTAGCGACCTCATAAGCCCCTGGTCGAGCGTTCAAATAACTTCCAAAGCTCCACAGGAGCCTTGGAAGCTCTCGCTACTCTTTTTTTTATTTAAGGGGAACATCGCTCAGTGGTAGAAAAGATCTATGACATTCTACATAAAAAAGATGTACGGAGCAAAATATCTACACTCATAAGCTAGTTCAGATCAATTACCAAATACTCCCGGAAACTATTTACTTATGGTACAAACCCTGCATTCGATTCTGACATCCACTCTTTCATGGAAATCGATTCTTGAGATAAATCCTCCATCAACTCCCACCTGGTCACAGAATTAAATTCATAGCGACCACGTTCATTCGCAACTGTGGTTAAGTCGATAAGGAAATCATCTGCGTTGGTAAAATCTTTGAATTCCTCTCTAAAATCGGCAGAAACAAATAACTGACTTATTGATTGTAATAACCGAAAAGAAATAAAAGGTTGGAGCTCGAAAACAGTAGTAGATGCCACCAGTTTTATTTCTAAATACCCGGTTGAGGGATCAATCCTTACAAAGGATATACTCTCAACATAATTTCCACTACTCTCTTTATAATCTTCTAAAAAACTCTTGACATCTTCAAGGAACTCGGACTGCAGCACTTCCTGTGTTGGGTTTGGTGTAGACACTGGTGTTCTTGTTCTAAACGGCTCATTTGAAGGGGTATCAGTAGGTATGTAATTTGAATATTTACCAAACCACATACCAGGCCATTCCTCCTTTGGGATTGGAGTGCTAGTTGGCTCAAGCACTACCTGGCTGCAAGCAGATATGAACAGAAATAAAATGAATAATGAGTAATTTCTGAATTTCATTCTCATACCTCCATATATGTATGATCCAATATCAACAATGGAGTAGTTTTGCATTTGAGTCCCCTTTCCCGGTGCAATTGGGATGAGACAGAGTGGATGCAATGGACGCTGTACTACTGTCTGGACATGCTGATAACTGACTTTTAATCATTAGTATCTACTTAAAAACTTGATCCTGGATTAATTAAGTATAGAGGATTTATAGAACTTAACATACCGCTATATCTGGATTCCGTAAGATTAAAGATCACGAGAAAAGCCACATCTGTTAGTATTTCAGGCTTCTGAATTGTAACGACCTCATAAACCCTAGATCAAGAGCTCAGTAGAAAAGACCTTTCAACGATCCATAGGGTTATAACAACCTTCCACCATCTATCTATATTTCACCTGCTTGATTGTGTTTTTTGGAATCAGATCAAGTATTTTCCCTTGATAAATCTGGATCGATCTCTTTGTGTGGTTTATTAGAGGATTATCTATATTGCTTCTCGATGGTTGAATGGAAGTAAATTTAACGTATATTAAAAGTGCGATTAAAGAATTTCATGGGATAAAGAAATGCTAAGTCAGATAATCTATTGCAGTGTTGCAAGCCATTTGTTTAGTGAAGATGAATTAATTGAGCTTCTGAAAGTATCCAGAAAGTATAACGAGCACAACGGAATAACCGGGATCTTGTTATACTCTGAGGGTAATTTTTTCCAAGTCCTTGAGGGGGAAGAAGAGGTTATTGATGAATTGTTTGAGAGAATAAAAGAAGATAAGCGGCATGAACAGATAGTTCAAATAGTGCGTGAATCAATATCTGCGCGTGCTTTCAAAAATTGGACAATGGGCTACGCTGTTATCTCTTCGGATGATGTAAATGAGATCGTAGGGGCGAATGATTCTTCCTCGGTCGAAACGCCTTTTTCTTCCTTGGGAGAAAGCCGTGCGAAGAAGTTAGTGTCTGCTTTTGATGAAGGGAATTGGCGAACAAAAATCGTCATCCAATAAAGTATTACCATACAACATATAATTGATTAGTGACGTATTCTTCCCTTGGCTTGGGAAATACAATAATTTCATATTGAATGGTTAAAAAGGAAAGGCCTCGCAATGCTCCATAGGAGACTTGCATGCCCTCGTCTTTTTTATACACCAACAACTAAGTAAATAAAAAAAAACTGTGAAAATTGCAACATATGGGGGTATGCAAAGCGAGCAGTAGATCAAAATTACAAGTGGGGGAGAAATAATTCTCTCGGCACCAAACAAGACTGACCTATTTAGTTCTTCATATACTCCAGCGTTGTTCAGTGAACTATAACTAACTATGAGAAGGGAATTATTTTAATAACCATTATTATGATCATAAGGAGTAGGTATCTAGTATCAGAAAGTGAATTTATTTTCAATACGATTTTGTGCAATAATGAATTAAGGAAAAGAAGGAATTTATCAATATTCCACAAAGAATGGGAAGCAATACCAAATTTGTGATTAATATTATGAGCAAAAAAGTAATTGATCATGGTCAGCAAAAGGCGCTTGGGGGGTTATATTTCAAACAAGCTTTCGATAATAATCCTACAGCTATGGTCACTGCAGATATGGATGGCCATATAACCGCCTGGAATTCAGCGGCGGAGAAGCTTTTTGGTTATAAACGTGAGGAAGTTCTTGGGGTTCATATTGATGATATTGTTGCCAACAATGAATCCATTAAGCAGGAGGCGTTGGAATATACAAAAGCAATCCGATCGGGAAAGAGGAAGATAATTCGCGCCCAGACAAAACGAACCCATAAAACAGGAAAACTGATCGATGTTGATTTTTCTGGAATTTTGATTTCCGAAGATAAGAATGCCGTGGGTTTTTTAGGCGTATATCATGATATCAGTACTATAAAAAGAACAGAGAATGACCTCAGACGATTAAAAGAATATTACGAAGCGCTATTTCGCAATAGTCCTGCTGCAATTATTTCAGTGGACTCAAATGTGGATATCGTTTCCTGGAATCCAATGGCGGAACAGTTATTTGGATATTCCAAGGAAGAAGCTATTGGCAAGAATTTGGATAGCATGGTCGCAAATAATCCGGATATTCGAGCTGAGGCTGAGAGTTATTCGCAGCAGGCGTTCTCCGAGTTATTTCAGGCGACATCTATGCGGACGCATAAAAGTGGCAAGTTGATTGAGGTTGAGATATTGGCGCTTCCGGTTGAAATTGATGAAGATAACCAAGGGTTTATCGTGATCTATCACGATATCAGTAAACTGGAAGCCGCTCGCAGATTAGCTGAAGAAGCAAACCGTGCGAAAAGTGATTTCCTGGCACGAATGAGCCATGAATTACGAACACCGTTGAATGCTATCATCGGATTTACTAGAATTATTAAGAGGAAAAGCAGTGAAAGTTTACCTTCAGTCCAGGTGGATAATCTTGATCGAGTATTAATAAGTGCAGAACACCTATTGAACCTTATCAATGATGTTCTGGATATTTCAAAGATCGAAGCTGGGAAGATGATCGTTGAGCCTTCTTTTTTCAACATTGAACCTTTAATAGACATCTGTCTGCATTTATCCGAACCATTGATCAATGATAAGCAAATTAAGCTAGAGAAGTCCATACCGGATAATTTACCAAAGATTTTTTCGGACCAGGAGAAGATCAAACAAAT
>NPIF01000018.1_pt1 | contig 10628 bp, 9 predicted proteins | sample 8637461 | NCBI WGS metagenome assembly NPIF01 (sample SAMN07420641, study PRJNA396082) | bioreactor metagenome | isolation source: sample BR12 brine-fed electro-methanogenic bioreactor BR | place: Japan: Kochi | collected 2016-12-09
GAATAAATAAGCCAGCACGAGCAATGAAACAAACACACCCAAGGTGCGCCCGGTAAACTGCAGCGTTAGAACATTCATACCTGGAGCGAGACCGAGCGATGCAAACAAGACCGTGAGAGCGATCAGGATCACTGTTATCCAGGTCCAGCCGTTGAAGGATTCATGGATCTTCTCTACACCCTTCCAGGAAGAGAATCCGATCATACCCAAGAAAACGATCAATACGACACCCTGGACCGTGACCCCTTCCTCTCCTTTAGAAGGATCAAATGGTACTAAATTATTCAATGCAACTTGCGCAGAATCCATCCCCGATATGGGTAGGTTTAGTTCAAAATATGTATTCCGCAGGAGGTCTACCTGGAAAGTGCCGATGATCAACATGGCAACCAAAACCAGCAGGAAAGCAAGAGTGGCGGGCCGCATGCGTGCTTGCCCTGCAAAAAGGGCATCCGACTTGCGGTCGTGTTCTTCATCTTCTTTGTGGAAGATAACCGCCATCAACAGACCAATCCCGATCCCGAAGACGAGTGAAAGGATGAGACGCGCCAACGCCAGGTCGATCCCGATGACCGATCCTGTATAAGTCAGAGCAAGAATATTAACCGCCGGTGCCACAAATAAGAAAGTGATTGCTGGGCCTAAACCCGCTCCCTTCTTATAGATGCCTGCGAACAGCGGGATGACAGTACAGGAACACACAGCCAATAGGAAACCAGCGGCAGCAGCAGCCGGATAAGACAGGAATTTGGGTGTATTGCGTCCCAGATAACGGGTGACCATCTCTTTGGGAATGAAAGCGGTCATTGCGCCAGCAATTAAAAAAGCTGGCAGCAGGCATAGCAGTACATGGGCTGCCAGATAAGCAGCCAGGTTGCCCAACCCGCTGTGAAGCAGATCAGCAATTACTGAAATAAAAGTATCCATATATAAACTCTTTTCTAATATTTAATTTTTCGAATGTGTACGTTCAAATAAGAAGCCCTGCGATACAGAGCTTCTATCATTAGCGGATAGCGAGCAATTATTAGGCGCTGCGAATCCATTCTTCGATCTCAGATTGGGCAGGAATACGGCCCGATGAGACAACTTTTTCGTTGATCACCAAACCCGGAGTGCTCATGACACCCATTTCGGCGATCTGGACGAAATTAGTCACCTTGGAAATGTTGGCTTCAACTTCCAGTGAATCCACCACTGTCCGAGTGATCTGCTCTAAACGTTTGCAATTGGCGCATCCCCCACCTAATATTTTGATTTCAATCATTTTTACTCCTCTACATCATTATTTACAACATTGCGTGTCACCTGTCCCACAGCATTGCGGACAATCACAACCCGACACGGAAAGCGGTTTTTCCCATTGCGGCAGCTGATCTTCCGGAAAACCAGCGATCAAGCCTGCATTACGCAAGACCTCAAATATCCTCTCAGTGGACAACCGGTAATAAATATATTTGCCTTCGCGGCGGGTCTCCAATAGACCTGCGTCACGCAAAGACATGAGATGCTGGGAAATATATGCCTGCCTCTTCTTGAGCACGTGTTCTAGGTGACAAACACAGGCCTCGCCTTTCCCAATGGTTAGCAAGATCTTGATGCGGAAAGGATTTCCCAGCACAGATAATATTTGGCTTGATTTTTCGATATATTCTACATTATTCATATTCGTATTTCCGAATGTATTTTACCACCTTTTGCCAATTTAATATTCGTTTTTTTGAATATAATGCAAAATTTGGATTTCCTCACAAAAGTGAAATCTTCCGAAGAACATAAATTATCTTATTATTTATGATATATTTGATAATTATTACTAGTAAGGAGTTGTAATGGCAACCACAACATTTAAAGCCGTATCACGAAAGGCTGCTGGGGGTCTGGCAGTCGAGAGCGAATCTCGCGGATTCAAAATCATGATGGATGAACCCAAGAACCTTGGCGGAACCGATAAGGGGATGAACCCGGTTGAGGGATTATTAGTTTCATTGGGATCATGCCTAGTCATCGTTGGTGCAGCATTCGCAAAAGCACAAGGGATCGAATTGGAAGATATTTGGGTAGAAACGGAAGGCGACCTGGATCCTGATGGCTTTCTGCGAGGCAAAGAAGGTGTCCGTCCTGGCTTTCAAGATATCCGCTTCACGGTACATATCAAATCGAGTTCTCCAGAAGACAAATTGCGAGCATTCCAAAATTTCATGGAAAAGCGTTGCCCGGTAAGTGACACTCTTGGTAAAGGCACGCGAGTGAAAGCAAATGAATTAGTCATTGAACGTTGATACCAAAGTGATACTTTTTTAAATAGGAAAAAAGAGCTGTTGCCAGTTGTTAACAGCTCTTTTCATTTTTTCCGTACTCCTCTCCAAAACACCGTTGCAAGGGAAAACGTCCACCTCTCCACTTATGAAATTAGATATTTGACCCATCCCTAAAACATGGATTTTCTGTAGAATTCAACGCTTTCATATTTCGATCATCAAACCATAAAGGAAATTCTCATGTTGACCACATTAACTCCATCTATTCAGATCTACATCTTTCTCATCATCCTGTTAGCAATTCTGGGAGCGCTGAACGCCTTTCTGCCGCAGGGGAATTATGCAGGCACAATACCAGACCAGCAAATGCCCGCATCCAAACCCGTCATGGCTGTGGTAACCGCCGGGCTTATGCTGGTTGTGTATGGAGGATTGGGTTATCTGGGTTTACGACTAGCGATGAATCTAGGATTCCCGGATATCTGGGATGAGAATGTATCCATATTTCAACGGCTCGTGATCCCGGCGCTGGTCGGCGTTGGCGTGGGGATATTCTTCATCCTGGTTGACTCTTTCTTTAAGAAATTACATGCATTTGGCGCCCTTCCCCACCCCCCATTCCCCACTTCAGTAGTAGCATCAGGTGTGGCGGGGATTGGTGAAGAAGTCTTTTTCCGCTTATTCTTCATTCCCTTCTGGATGTGGCTGATCTCGAAAGTCGTTTTCCAAGGCAATTGCCCAGAAGGTGTGTTCTGGGGTGTGGCGATCTTCTCTGCAGTGGTATTCTCCGCCGCGCATTTGCCAGCCGTCATGTACTTGGTGAACGTACAATCCATCAATCAGATCCCACCCATTCTGATGGCAGAAATATTCATATTAAATAGCGTTGTGTCCCTTGCCGCCGCTTTCTTTTTCCGGAAATTTGGGTTCCTAGCGGCAGTGAGCGTTCATCTTTGGACAGACCTGGTCTGGCATGTATTGTGGGGGTTACTGATATAAAACAAAGCACCATCCTAGCCCGCATGAAGATTCATGCGGGCTTTTTGTATGCATTTTATAAACAAGCCCTTTCTACCCTTGCTTTACAGAGCGTTCGAATTAACATATAAATTAATTATGGAACCCATAAAATATTATCCTAATTTGATCAAGATCATCGAAACGGTGTCTTTCGGCTTGGAGATCATCGCAGTCCTCATCATTTCGGTCTCGATCCTGGTAGCGCTCTTCAATTTGCTCCGCCATCTCTTGAAACGTGAAGCCGCTCAAATTTGCATAAATTCTTTCAAGCGAGTTGTCGGGAAAGGCATTCAGGTGGCGCTAGAACTTCTTATTGCCGCGGACATCATCAATACTGTCGTGTTGGACGCCACCCTGCAAAACGTGGTTGTGCTGGCGATCCTGGTCATCATCCGTACTTTCTTAAGTTGGACTCTGGTCTTTGAAACAGATGGCGAGTGGCCTTTCCATCGAAATAGCGATGAGAAAAAAGGGAACTGCAAGTAGCCCGCTCCAATACAAATTTGCACAAGACCACAATCTAGTAAATAACCTTCCCCTGAATGGTTAATCCCCATTTAAGGGAAGGTCTCTCTTCTCACCTTCATATATCAAGCTGATAGATGAATTGATGGGTATAACCTTGTATTTATAAAGTTCATACATAAATAAATCCCTAAATATATAGAATGAAAATAAAGGAGATAAGATGAACATTCTTGCATTATTGATCGTCGGGCTTGTGGCTGGATTTCTAGCCGATAAGGTTGTGAAGAACACTTTTGGACTATGGGGCGATATGCTGATCGGTGTGGCAGGGTCGTTCCTGGGGGGCTGGGTGTTCTCATTACTTGGTCTTTCGGTAGGTGGGATCATTGGAGAAGTACTGGCGGCCTTCGTGGGGGCTGTGATCCTTTTGCTTATCATTAACCAATTAAAAAAGAAATAAGGATCAAACACGAAAAAGATAGTATTAGGAACAACCCAGTAGTTATTTGGCTATTGGGTTGTTTTCTTTTAACGATTCGCCCTATCATCACTAAAGAATATGAAATATGAAGTAAGCCATTTGGTGTTTGAAATAATTCATTGGAAATATTATTTTCGCAAAAACGAAATAACATTAAAATGAAGAGAAATATGATATTATGCAAGGAACATCGATGAACACACAAAGAATCCTTCTTATCTTCATCAATATCCTCTCCACCCTTACTGCAACGTATGCTTGTATCGTTGCTTTTCAAAAACGAGAGAATTCTGGCCAACCTGCCATTTATCTGGGTATCGCTATGGGGGCAACTGCTATCTATAGTTTTGGTTATGCTATGGAGTTAGCCAGCAACACGCTGGAGAACATCCTTTTTTGGGTCAAGATAGAACACATTGGGATACAGACGATCGCACCAACGTGGATCCTTTTTGCACTATCCATTTCCGGAAAACAGAACTACATCACACCCAGAAGGATCGGTTTATTATTGATCATTCCAAGCATCATGTTGATCAGCGTTATTGCCGGAATTGTCCACACCAACCCATCACTCACAGCAAACGCTCCATTTCCCACATTAAGTTACAGTAGAGGATTTCTCTCTTGGGTTGGTATTGCTTTCATGAGTTCCTGCCTAGTCATCAGTTTTGGATTACTCATCTCTATGTATCTGAGATCAGCACCTGCATTCCGCAAACAAGCCAAGCTCTTGCTGATCGGCGCCATTCTTCCTTGGGTAGGGATGATCTTTTCCGTCTCTGGCTCTGTACCCTATAATCTGGATCTAGCACCTATCAGTGCCAGCATTAGCGGTATTATGCTGCTATATGGTTTTCGGCGCTACAAGATCCTGGATATTGTACCTCTAGCAAGGGATGTCATCTATGAAAGCATGCGAGATGGGGTGCTGGTTATTGATGGAGAAGAAAATGTCGTTGACGTCAACCCAGCTCTTCTGCATATTTTCGGTAATGGTCTGCGCGAATCGATAGGAGATAAAGTATCAGCCATTTTCTCGGAAAACCAAGACCTGGTTGATTTCATACATGGGAATAGGGGAGAGAGCTTCGAAATTGAACTGTGCTCTGAGAACAATAATAATAAGTATTACTACTGCTCTCGGCAGATCTTCTCTAACCCGCAGAACAGATCCGAAGGGATCATCATCACATTTGACGATCACACCGAAGTACACACACTCATCCAAAAGCTGAATGCACTAGCGACCATAGATAACCTAACAGGGGTATATAACCGGCGACACTTCTATGAAGAGATGAGAAAAGAGATCGCACGCGCTAACCGGCACGGGAAAGAGCTCACGCTGCTCCTTTTTGATATCGATCGCTACAAGGTGATCAATGACAGTTACAGCCATGCTGCTGGTGACTATGTCTTACAGCAAGTAATCAAACTCATACAGCAGAGGATGAGAAAATATGATCTTATCGGCAGGTTTGGCGGGGATGAATTCTTGATCCTGCTCCCAGAGACAAACCTACAAACTGCATCTACAATCGCCAACGAGCTACGAGAGATCATAGAGAACACCTCATTCTATTTCGAGGAGCAGGAGATCAGGGCGACAGCCAGTTTTGGGGTAAAAAACATTGACACAAGCATCCTCCCCGAGGTGGATGAGATCATCCGTGATGCCGACAAGGCGGTATACAGAGCCAAACAAAATGGCCGCAATTGCATCGTAGTTAGTTCGTAGATCACAACGTTATCAAATTTTTTTCTATGCATTAATAGGTTTTTTTATCCCCTAAATTAGGGGATATTTTGTTGTAGGAAAAATCCCCTAGTTTTCGGGTCGTCAACTCCCCTATGTAAATAGTTTAATGTTCGTAGCAAACATAACCGGGTCAACGATGAATGACAACAAAAACACTTTGGGTACTTTGTACAAAATCGAGGTAAGGGGCAGAATATCCCAAGATTGGTGCACTTGGTTTGGGGACCTACAGGTCACCGTAAGAAGAGCTCGATCATACCCAAGTGAAAGCACTTTATCTGGACCGATCAAGGATCAATCCGCTTTACTCGGAATCCTCACTCGCATTCATAACCTGAACATGGAGATCGTATCCGTCCAACAAATTGACCCCAAAGAAGAAACAATAAAGGAGTAATGATGGCTACAAAAAATATTGTAAAGGCAGCACGAAGCGAAGCATTCAACCTCTTTAAAGAGCCAGAAGCAGATTGGGCATTCCGTAGAACGCTTGAATATATGGTCGAACATGCAGCAGAGATAGGAGAGTGTTTATACGCTGCCCGCCGGATCGACGAAAGTGACCATGAAAGCTGGCGCAAAGAATGGACATCACTAGCAGAGCGAGTTGAAAACTTTGGTGACGAATCTTTACGCAATAATAAATTTGTTAGCGCACGTGAAGCCTATTTGCGAGCTTCTAACTATTACCGCAACGCTGAATATGGGACGCTCCCGGATCATCCGCAATTCCACCAGTTATGGGAAAAAAACCGTCAGGTTTTTCATAAAGCTTGCCGATTATTTGACCCGCCAATTCAGGTCGTTGAAATTCCGTTTGAAGGGAAAATTCTTCCCGGATATTTTTGGAGACCAGATGATAGCAATCAAAAACGGCCAACATTAGTGGCGGTAGGGGGTAACGATTCATCGGGAGAAGAAGTTTTTTTCAATAATGGGCCAGCGGCAATTCGACGTGGTTATAACTACTTTACTTTTGAATTTCCTGGTCACAGAGGAGCCGTCCATCTGGATCCGACCTGTATCAAGAGATATGATTATGAAGTTGCATTCAAGGCTGCTTTTGATTTTCTCGAAAAGCAAAAAGGGGTTGACGAGCGTATCGCATTGAACGGTTTTTCTTTCGGCGGATATGTGGTCTCGCGTGCTGCGATTTTTGAAAAAAGAGTGGCAGCGCTCATCCCAAACAGTCCCATCATCGACTCCTATGCAGTCACCATGCAATTTTGGGGCGGCATTATCAGCAAGATCCCTCTAAAACTCTTGGCAAAGATGAGCGAGAAGAAATTAGCAAAAAGCCCGATCGCGAAAGCGCTGAAAGCCTACACGGATTGGACGGGCGGAGTTTATAAAACAGAAATGTCGATCGAGGAAAAATTCAATCACAACATTGCCTTCCTCAAACAAATGAACATCACCAAGCAGATCAAGGATATCACTTGCCCCACCCTGGCTTTGGTTTCAGATGGGGATGGAGAAGAATTAATCAGGCAGGCAAAGCAATTCGTCAATTCCATCGGTTCCAGCCGGAAAGATTTTTACCAATTCAGCATGGAAAAGGATGGATCAGAGGAACACTGCCAACTGGATAATAGAGCCAGAAGCAACCAGGTCATGTTCGATTGGCTGGATAACATTTTTGATCATACCAAATAACATTATCTGGATATTATAAAAGACCATGCTCTGCAGAGCATGGTCTTTTATTTTCCAAAATATTTGTTTTGGGTGAAATTGATCAATCATTCACCAAAATACCCAATCTTTTTGCTGTCTCGACGGCTGCCGAACGCGAGTGAACATCCAATTTCATATAAATACGCTTAATGTGTGTTTGAACGGTACTGAAGGCTATTCCAAGTTCTTCCGCGATCTCCATGCCCGTTAGGTAAGTTGGCAACAAGCGCAGCACATCCATCTCACGTTCTGTCAATGCAGTGATCAAATTCGCCGCCCTTTTGGGGAAAATCACTCGATCAGAAGTAGTACGCGATGAGATAAGAAATTGCTCTTCAACCCCATCAAGGGAACGGGCAAAATCCAAGAATTCATGCGGAACTGATCCAAAATCGATAAAAAGATGCTTGTATCCTTTCGACCTTGCTAATTGACATGCTTCAATTATTGATTGTGAGGATGCGTTTTTTCTTCCTGTAATGAACTGAAAGATTGATTTCAGCACAAGTAGATGAATTGTTTTGTTGACCAATTTGCTGGTCTCTGTTTTTTCCAGGAGCGCATCAAGATACTCCAGAACATGTTCAACACCAAGATCATTTGCATCCGCCAGTGCTTGTTGGAGATGGAAATATGTCAGAGCAATATACTTTTCAAATGATTGAAAGTCGGGATTGCCGTCATATTTGATATTTTCCCGGTTTATGTAAATCTTTGCTTTTTCAATCTCACCCGCTATCAAAAAAGAACGGATCCGAATACCATGCAGCATATTTACAAATGTTGGGGGAATATTCTGTGCAGTTAGGAAGCACTCGATCTTGACCAAGATCTTTCGCAGAGTATCCATCTGACCAAGTGCGAGATAAATATTCGCAATATTATAGTAGGTAAAGATCTGAAAATGGATTTCCATCCCATTTTCCGCGCTTTCTATTGCTTTTGCTATTGAGTTTTGCATTTGTGAAAGATCACTCCATGCATACAAAATGGAAGCCTCCACTGCATGAATACATCCCATAATTGGAAGCGAAATGAGTTCTACGGAATCAATGATCCGAATTTGCTGACTGCATATTTGATATGCTTCCCGTAGATCACCTAATTGAATTAGGTTGGTTGCCAGCCGGAAACTGGCATTGATACCTGAATAGAAGATATTGCCCTGCTGGGTAATATGCAGAGCCTGACGATAGGCTTGAGTACTGGATTCGATATCACCCAACCATCCATAAGCAGCTCCCAAAGTAATCCCTGCTAGTGATCGCCAATCGTATTGATCCGGTGGTAGCCCCTGCAGCGCCTGTTCTGATGATCGGAGAGCTGTTTGCATCGCTCCCTTGCTTAATGAGATCAATCCCTCGAGCAATGTAAGTTTTGGATCATCCTTTGAACGATCTTTCAACTTTTTGGATCGGAAGCTATCCAAAAGTTCGACAGCCTTAGTAGACTTCCCTGACATAATCAACATACGGATGTAATACAGCGGTAAGGTCAGGTCTTCTAAGAGATACTCTTCCGGAATCTGCTGGCACCATCTGAGAAGCATATCCTGCTCCCCCTGCTGCCACATCAGGGATACGTTTGCGGAAATGAGGATTATACATTCACGGACTCTCCCGGCTAAAAGCAAGTGTTCAACAGCTTCAGGATACATTTTTTCTTCTTCGTACCATTGACTTGCACGGACATGCAAATTCTGGACTTCTTGCGGATATCGAATCTGCAATTGATGTAATAAAAGTTCAGAAAGGAGATGATTATAGCGGAACCAATGGTTTTTAGAATCAATAAAGTCGATCAGGAGATTTGCTTTCGATAATTGATCGATCAAATCTCTGCTTGTGGTTGTTTCAAGTACATGGTCACATAGTTCCACTTTCATTGACCTTACAATACTGCTGCGTAGTAGAAAATCACGTATCTCCTCTGTTTGTTTTGAGAGTATCTCATCCATGAAGAAATCTGCAATAAAATCCTGATGTTTACCAAGATCCCTAAAAAAGTCTTTATTTGATGGTTTTCCCGATAAAGCCAATTGGAGTAAATGCAATACTGCTGGCCAACCTTCTGTCCTATGTTCGATCAATGCACCATACTGATCCCATTCAGCATCCGTCAAAGATAACTCCAGATATTGACGCATCTCTTCCATCGAAAACCGTAGATCAGTTTCTCTAATTTCTGATAAATGACCTCTTCCTCGCCAAAGGGAAAGGGAAAAGGGTGGGTCAACACGAGTAGAAATGAGGATCTGGATATTATCCGGTAACCGTTTGATCATATAATCAAGGGCACGATGAATCTTCTCTTCATTTATTACCTGATAATTATCCAAAGAGATCAGAATATGAGATGGCAGCTCTTGAATAGCATTGATCAAAGTAATTAATATGGTTTCTACGGGAGGAAGTTGAGGGGTTCTAAGCAATCGAAAGATGGGTGATCCAAAACCGGGTACCTGTTGTTGGATAGCAGTGAGCAAGTAGGACAAGAATCGAACAATATCATTATCAAATTCATCCAATGTCAGCCAAACTTTATCGATAGCTTGGAGATCGTCGGTTTGTTGATCCAGAAAAGAATACCATTCCGCCAGCAGAGATGTTTTACCAAAGCCAGCCGGGGCTGAGATCAAGAGTACTTTCTGTTCTGTTCTTAGGAAAGAGGACAATTTTGCATGTAGAGCGGGACGATGGATCCTCTTCCCACGGAATTGTGGGACTTGGAATTTCGTTGATAACAATGGGAAACGGGATATATCTTCAATCATGGTCATCCTACCTATATATGAACAAGTATTTATTCTAGAATATTCTGTAGTTCATTTCAATAGATGTCTACGATCTGCTTTCCATCAACTCTTATTTTGACCGTGGGGAAGACTCGAATTATAAATGAAAGCCCCTGGATAGTGTCGAAAACTTTATAATTAATATATGAGATACAAAAACGGAAG
>NPIF01001630.1_pt1 | contig 10625 bp, 13 predicted proteins | sample 8637461 | NCBI WGS metagenome assembly NPIF01 (sample SAMN07420641, study PRJNA396082) | bioreactor metagenome | isolation source: sample BR12 brine-fed electro-methanogenic bioreactor BR | place: Japan: Kochi | collected 2016-12-09
CCTACGGATTAGAAGTCCGTTGCTCTATCCAGCTGAGCTACGGGCGCGCGGCGGCGCAAGAATAGGGGAAACGGGCCGGACAGGCCAGCCGATTTGACCTAGCGCGAGAGAGCGCTGCGGAACTTTGCGGCGTAGCTCTTCGGCTTGACGCGCCGCATGTGCGGTTCGGCGACCACGTAGTCGAAGCCCTTCTTCTCGGCGAAGGCGACGGCCGCCTCCTTGGTCTCGAATTTCATGCCGATCTGGCCCTGGGTGTCGGCGCTGCCGGTCCATCCCATCAGGGGATCGATGGTTTTGGCGGACGGTTCGAACTCGAGAACCCAATTCCGGGTCTTCTGCCGGCCGGACTGCATGGCCGTCTTGGCCGGTTGGTAGATGCGAGCTGTTGCCATGGACTGGACCCGTCTTCTGGTTAAGGCCGATTGGGGAGAGCGGAACCGGGATGCCCTACCCTAACAGCCTGAAATCAAGCGTATTTTACCCTTAACTCAACGGCGAGTTCAGGGTGTAAATGGACCTTACACGGTCGCGAATCAACTCTCAAGCCTCCCATGGAACCCCACTTCGACCACTGAGAAGGCTTCTCCCGGCGGTTTGGGATTGAGGCGGAGAAGCACTTGACCACTACCCGGTTGGGTAACCGACGCAGCATGACTTGAGTGCTACAATTCAATTACGCGAGATGGTCGATTGATATTCTCGTTGTGCTCGTGGCCAGAGCCCGGGATCAGGTCAAAAAACACATAACCAAACCCTGGCATGGCACGGCCCGCCGAGCGGGGGAATCTTGCATGCTCAGGAAATCGCTTACGCTTGCTATGGTTTTTCTGGTTTCCGGCTGCGTTACGACGGATGGTCCGAAGGATAAGGATATCGGGGGGAAGACGATCGAGCGCAGCCGGCCGGTTGGGATTCAGCGAAAAGAGAGTCGTGTTCAGTTCGTCGGGGAATCGGCTCCCGTTGTCAGACAAACGACTCTCCAATGGCGTGACAATTCCTACCGCGAAGAGATCGTCGAGTTTGCGACGAAACTTACGGGCCGTCTGTATGTCGAGTTTGCGCATCCCATTTTCAGCGAGCGAACGACACGTCATATGCAGAATCCGGAAAATGCGCGCAAACTGGCCGCGCGGCACTGCGGTACGACCCCGGCGGAGGCGAAAACCGGGAACAACGGCAACGGGGACTTCGTCTATGCGGCCTGTGAGGTCGGCAGCAGCTATCGCTGCGTTGTTGCCCTCCAGGGCGTGGGTACGGAACTGGGTCCTCGCGCCGCCCCCGGATACAAAGCGATCATGGAGTTTCGGTACTGTTCCGCGACCGAGAGCGAAGGGGAAATCCTCCAGCGTCTCGCCAGCGTCCGACTGGTGGAGTGACCGGAATCGAAAGAAGAAGTGGTCGGGGAGACTGGATTCGAACCAGCGACCCTCTGCTCCCAAAGCAGNNAGGCTGCGCTACTCCCCGGTGGCCGGGAAAGTAAGGCTTTGCGGTCCGTTCCGCAAGCCTCCCTGCGTCTATCAGCCGATTTGCGCCGGCGGCAGGCTCCGGGTGAAGCGATCCCACATGGCGGCATAGAGGTCTTCGAGGGCGCGGACAAAAGCGGCGGTGTCGAACAGCGGCGTGCGGGTGCGGTTCTCGCGCAGCCGTGAGCATAGCGTCGACAGGGTGTCCGGTTCGGTGGCCAGGCGGATGGCCAGGTCGCGGTAGGCCTCGGCGGAATCGGCAATCAATTCGGACAGGCCGATGGCCGTGAGGCAGCTTGCCGAGACCCGCGAGGCGAAATGCCGACCGGTGCGCGCGATCACCGGAACCCCGGCCCAGAGGGCGTCGCTGGTGGTCGTGTGGCCGTTGCAGGTCCAGGTGTCCAGCGCGACGTCGGCAAGCTGCAGGCGCCGCAGGTGGAGCGGCTTCGGCGCATGGCGCGCGAAGACCAGCCGATCGGCGGCGATCCCCTGCCCCGCGGCGGCGGCGCGCAGGTTGTCCCTGGCCAGGGCGTTGCCGCCCAGCAGCCNNCACAGCACGCTGCCCGGAACGGCGCGCAGGATCTCCATCCAGGCGGCGAAGACCTGCGGCGTGATCTTGTAGGTCTGGTTGAAACCGCAGAACACCATCCCTTCCTCCGGCAGGCCCCAGTCGGCGCGGGCCGTGGCCTCCTCGGCGATCTCCTGGGTGTCGTCGTTCACCTGATAGCAGGCCGGCATGTAGGCCAGGGCCTCGCTGAAGAACCGGGCCTCGTCGGTAGGGGCGACGATGCGGTCGACAACCGCGTAGTCGAGGAAGGGCGCGCCGGTGGAGCCCGGGAAACCGAGATAGGTCACCTGGACCGGTGCTGGCCGGTGGGCGCAGATGCCGAGCCGGTTGTCCTGGGTCCAGCCCTTGAGGTCGATCAGGATATCGACGCCGTCGGCCTGGATGCGGCGGGCGGCGGCGTCGAAGCCCAGCGCCGCGACGTCGGCGAAGCCGTCGCAATCGGCGATGATCCGCTTGCGATACTCGCTGCCGTCGTCGGGGCCGTAGGAGTAGAGGTTGACCCGGAAACGGTCGCGGTCGTGGGCGGCGAACAGGCTGCGGGTCAGATGCGCGGTGGCGTGGTCGCAGATGTCGCTCGACAGATAGCCAAGTACGATGGGGCGTCCGGTCGCGTCGCGGCGCCGTTCCGCGTGGTCGAACAGCGGCGGGTGACGGCGCGCGGTGACGGCGGCCCAGCCCCTGGCGACGGCGAGGTTGCGGGCCGGATCGTCGCAGCGGGTGACGTTGACGAAGGGCGATTCGGCGGTCCGGCCGTCCCCCTCGGAGCGCCGGGCGTCGTCGTCGATGACCGCGTTCAGGCGTTCCAATTGCGGCCAGGCGCATGCATGCATGTACTGGTGCCGCAGGGCCGCCCGCGCCTCGGGGTGGTCGCCGGCGCGTTCGAGGGCGGCGATGGCATCGGCGGTGCGCCGCAACTGCTCCATGAGGTTGCCGAGATTGAACCAGGCCCCAGGCAGATCGGGGTTGAGCTTCAGCGCGGCGCGAAAGGCCGCCTCGGCCTCGGCCTTGCGTCCGAGGTCGCGGTGAATCGTGCCGAGATTGACCAGCTTCTCCGCCGTCGCCTTGCCGGCCTTGGCGATGCCGGTCAGCAGGGCGGCGGCGTCCCTGGGACGCCCCTGCTGCAGCCGGATCATGGCCAGGTTGTTGGCGGCGCCGGCGTTGTCCGGTTGGGTCGCGAGAAGCTGCTCGTAGACGGCGGCCGCCTCGGCCAGCTTTCCGGTTTCCGCCAGAAGCAGGCCGAGGTTGAAGCGGGCGTCGATGAAGGCCGGGTCGGCGGCGACGGCCCGCTCGTAGAACCCTTGTGCGGCCGCGGCGTCACCTGCCGTTTTGGCGACGTTGCCGCGATTGCTCAGGTACTTGGCGTTGCCGGGCTGCACCCGCAGGGCGGCATCCAGATAGTCGGCGGCCTCGGCAAGATTGCCCATTTGATAGGCGGTCAGCCCGAAAAGGTGCAGGGCCTCGGGATGTTCAGGCTGCTGCTCGAGGATCGAGGCGTAGAGCGCCCGTGCCTCGGCGATCTTGCCGGCGCGGTGGAGAGCCAGGGCCTCCTGGAGCCTGTCTTCCCCGCCATTGCCCGCGTTGTCCTGTCCCTGTCGCCCCTGGTCCTGCATGTGAAAACGTCCGTTTTCCTGGCCGATTGCCGGATATGCCGTCGAAATCGGCGGCGATTGTGACGGCTCGCCGGTCCGGCCGCAACGGCCGAGGCATCCTCAGGGAAACGGCAGGAGGGATTTGTCCAATTGGATTCCGTCGAAAGCGCGGCCGATTCGTTTCGAATTGGCACGGTGATTGCTTGGAATGACTACAGTTTACAAAGTTGGGGAGGCGTGAGGAACCTGTTAGGAGAATTGCCATGTTCAGATTCTTCGCCGCGCTTATCGTTTCTCTTGTCATTGCCGCGCCGACGGAGGCGCAGATGGCCTGTGCCGCCCGTTCCGAACTCATCACCCGGCTCGGCGGGCAGTATTCCGAGGCGCCGGTGGCCATGGGTCTGGCCAACAACGGCGGCGTACTCGAGGTGTTCAGTTCCCCCGAAGGCGGCACCTGGACGATCCTGGTGACCGATCCCAACGGCATTAGTTGCCTGGTCGCCGCGGGCGAGTATTGGGGACCGGCCGGCGAAAAGAAGGCCGACAAGGGAATCTGAACGGTCGTTCCGGATTCAAGGTTTCTTCGGCGTCGGTGCGGTTCCGGCGTTGCCGAAGATGCGATGGCGGATCAACGATCCCTTGCCGATCCCCAGTTTCGTCGCCGTGCCGGCGGCGATCTCGAGGACGCTTCGGACCGGACCTCCCGACGGGATCACCTCCAGCGACAGGGGCGTCGTGTTTTCGGCCACCCGGGTCACCCGGCCGGCATCGTCGATGAACACCATGTCGAGGGGGACCAGGGTGTTCTTCATCCACATGAAGATGGGCTGCGGCGTTCCGAAATCGAAAAGCATGCCGTGATTTGCCGGCAACTGCGGCCGGAACTGCAGGCCGAAATTCCGCTCTTGATCGGTTTCGGCCATCTCGACGGTGAAACCGAACCTGCCGCGCAGGGTGACGATCTCGATTTCCTCGATGTGAAAAACCGGCTGTGCGTTCTGCGCTTTCGCCGGGGGGGCCGCCGTCTGACCGGCCGCCAGCAGGCAGACCATCACCACCAGCAAAATCAAGCGATTGCGGATCAATTTCGTTCCCCCTCGGAGAGCCGGAACCGGTGTTCATCCTTCCCTGCCGGCTAGGCTACGCCCAAGCCGGCAAGGGTCAAGCCTCTTGCGTTCCGTAATCTTGGCGTCCTATACATGCCGGCATCACCGGGGGGAGCCGTCTTGCTTTTCGGCTGAGAGGTCTCCACTGTTCGGAGGCGACCCCTAGAACCTGATCCGGCTAGCACCGGCGTAGGGACGCGTGAGGGATATGTCGCCTGCTACCGAAGCACCTTCCGTCTTTTCCGTATCCGTACACTCGGGGCGCGTCGATTTCGACGGCACCGTGCTGTTCGAGAGTCTCGACGTCACCCTCGAAGCCGGCCGGCTGACCTGCATGCTCGGTCCCAGCGGTGTCGGGAAAAGCACCCTGCTCCGGCTGATCCTGGGGCTCGAGACCGGCACCGGCAACGGCGGAACCGTCAGTTGCTCCGACGGGCGTTCCCTAGAAGGCCGGGCCGCGCTGATGGCCCAGCGCGACTGCCTGTACCCGTGGCTGCCGGTGATCGAAAACGTGCTGCTCGGCAGCCGGCTGCGCGGCGAATCGCGAAACGGCGGCCGCCGCGAGCATGCTCTGGCGCTGCTCGGCGAGGTCGGCCTCGAGGGCTGGGAAAATGCCATGCCGGACACCCTGTCGGGTGGCATGCGCCAGCGGGTCGCCCTGGCGCGCACCCTGATGGAGGACAGGCCGGTGGTGTTGATGGACGAGCCGTTCTCGGGTCTCGACGCCATTACCAAGATCCGCCTTCAGAATCTCGCGGGGCGGATGCTGAAGGGCCGCACCGTGCTGTTGGTCACCCATGATCCGCTGGAGGCGCTGCGCCTGGGCGACCGCATCCTGGTCATGGCCGGACGGCCGGTCACGCTCAACGAGCCGGAGCAACTGCCCGGCGAGCCGCCGCGCGACGTCAGCGATCCCGCGGTGCTGAAGGCGCAGGGCGACCTGCTGCGGCGCCTGGCGGAGGCGGTGGCATGAGGTTCCTGCGCGGCATCGTCGTGGTGATCGGCCTGATCGCCGTCTGGCAGTCGGTGGTCTGGCTTACCGGGGCCAAGCCCTGGATTTTGCCCGATCCGCTGGCCGTCGCGCGGGCCTGGATCGCCAACTGGTCCCTGATCCTCCATCATGCCTTTCTGACCGCTGCCGAGATCGTTCTCGGGCTGATCGTCGGCACCGCCCTCGGCTGCGCCAGCGCCCTCGCCATGGCCTATTTCCGCCCGGCGCGGCGGTGGCTGATGCCGGTGCTGGTGGTCAGCCAGGCCATCCCCGTCTTCGCCCTGGCGCCGATCCTGGTGCTGTGGCTCGGTTACGGGATGATCTCGAAGGTCGCCATGGCCATGCTGATCATCTTCTTTCCGGTCACGGCGGCCTTCCACGACGGCCTGCGCCGCACCGAGCCGGGCTGGCTCGACATCGCCCGCAGCATGAATGCCGGCCGCTGGGCGATGCTGCGCCATGTCCGGATGCCGGCCGCCCTGCCCGCCCTCGCCTCCGGCCTGCGCGTGGCGGCGGCGGTGGCGCCGATCGGTGCGGTGGTCGGCGAATGGGTCGGCTCCAGCGCCGGTCTCGGTTTCCTGATGCTGCACGCCAATGCGCGCATGCAGGTCGACGTCATGTTCGCGGCCCTGGTCACCCTGGCCGCCCTCGCCGTCACCCTGTTCTTTCTTGTGGATTCCGGTCTGCGGCGGGCCCTGCCCTGGCAGCCGGACACCTCTCCCGTCAATGATTGAGGAGTCATCATGCGGAAATTCCCGATCGAGCTTCTGGCGATCGTCGTAAGCGTTCTGGTCGTTCTTCCCGGCGGTGCCCAGGCCGCCGACAAACTGACCGTAATTCTGGAATGGTTCGTCAACCCCGACCATGCTCCGATGATCGTTGCCAAGGAGAAAGGGTTCTTCACCGAGGCCGGTCTCGACGTCGAACTGGTGGCACCGGCCGATCCCAACGATCCGCCGAAGCTGGTTGCCGCCGGCAAGGCCGATCTGGGGATTTCCTATCAGCCCCAGCTTCATCTCCAGGTCGACGAGGGGCTGCCGGTGGTCCGCGTCGGAACCCTGGTGGCGACGCCGCTGGTGACCATGATGGTGGTGCCGGACGGGCCGATCAAGACCATCGCCGATCTCAAGGGCAAGAAGGTCGGCTACTCGGTCGGCTTCTATCGCGACACCCTGCTGCCGGCGATGCTGGCCCGTCACGGGCTGAAGCTGGACGACGTCGAATCGGTGGCCCTCAACTTCGCCCTTTCGCAGGCCCTGCTGAGCGGTCGTGTCGACGCGACCATCGGCGCCTTCCGGAACTTCGAGCTCAATCAGATGGAACTGGCCGGCGAAAAGGGACGGCCCATCTTCCCCGAGGACGAAGGCGTTCCCAGCTATGACGAGTTGATCTTCATCGCCAACAAGGACAAGCTGGACGATCCGCGCCTGCGCAAGTTTCTCGACGGGCTGGAACTGGGCGTGCAGTACCTGATCAACCATCCGGAAGAAAGCTGGAAGGCCTTCATTTCGGCCCATCCCGATCTCGACAACGAACTGAACAAGCGGGCTTGGCGCGATACGACGCCACGTTTCGCCCTTCGCCCGGCGGCGCTCGATTCATCCCGCTATCAGCGTTTTGCCGAATACCTCAAGGATCTCGGGTTGCTGAAACAGGTGCCGCCGCTGAGCGATTACGCGGTGGAGATCCGTTAGTCTCTCTCCAGGATTGAATCATTCGGCAGGGCCCGAACCGTATGGTTCGGGCCTTATCGATTCGGTATTCGGAGCTACTTTTAGGTGAACTTCACGCTGGAAATCCGTTCCGCAGCGTGAAAAACATCCGGCATATCCTCTGTGAGGATCAGGGGATTTGTATAGAAATAAGTGTGCTACCCCCCTTTCCCAGTCCCGACTCGGTTGACAATCGGCAACCTCACTCTTGACGAATCGCGTTCCGGACGCCAGAAAAGCTCCGCGTTCTAGAAACGCCAAGAATTTTAACGTGAGGAAATGCGGCGCTATAAGCCGCGGCGGAAGGGAATACGTGCTACACGCGCTAAGTCTAGGCTTGGTCCTTGCCATCGTGTGGTTGCTGCTATCGGGATTCTTCGTCCCGCTGCTCCTTACCCTGGGCCTAGCTTCCATCATTCTCGTTCTCCTCATTGCCCGGCGCATGGACGTCATCGACCATGAGGGCCAGCCACTTCACCTGAGTTGGAAGATCACCTTCTACTGGGTATGGCTGCTCAAGGAGATTCTGGTATCGGCCATCCACGTCTCGGGTGTGATCCTGAAGCGCAAGATGCCGATCCAACCGGCCATGCTGCATATCAAGCCGACCCAGCGGACCGAAATGGGCGATGTCATTTTCGCCAACTCGATCACGCTGACGCCGGGCACGGTGACCGTCGCCCTGGAGAACGGCGAGTTCATCGTGCATGCCCTGACCAAGGAAACGGCCGACGGTCTGCTGACCGGCGAGATGGACGCACGGGTGACGGCCATCGAAGGGGCGAGCCCGCTGGATAAACTTCAGGCAACCGATACCGCCGGGGGGATCGAACGGAAATGATGTTTACCGCCGCCACCCTCGCCGTCCTGGTCGCCATGGCCATGGTCCTGATCCTGGCGATCAAGGGACCCACGGTTTACGACCGCATCCTGGCTGTGAACTCCTTCGGCACCCTGACCGTGCTGCTGATCGCGGTCCTCGGGTTCCTGATGGGCCGTCCGGCGTTCCTCGACATCGCGCTGGTCTATGCGCTGATCAACTTCATCACCACGATCGCCATCATGAAGTTCTTCAAATACAACCGCATCGGTCGACGCTCCGGCGAAGATCTCGGGGGGTTGTGATGGAACTGGCACTCGACGTCCTCAGCTGGATTTTCATCGTCGCGGGCGGAGCCTTCCTCCTGATCGGCGGCATCGGCATGCTCCGGCTTCCCGACGTGTTCGCCCGCATGCATGCGGCCGGCATCATCGATACCGCCGGTGCGGCGCTGGTGTTCATCGGCTTGATGATCCAGGGCGGTCTGACGCTGGTCACCGTCAAGCTGATCTTCATCGTGGTCTTCATTCTCTATACCAGCCCCGTCTCCACCCATGCCTTGGCGCAGTCGGCGTTGAGCACGGGCGTTAAACCGCATCTCGCCGAAGGCGAAGAAAAGCAAGAAATCGGGGGAGACGAGCCATCGAAGACCTAGTCAACATCGTGCTGCTGTCCTTGATGGCGGCGTCGGCGATTGGCATGGTGCGCCTGCGCAACCTGTTCGCCGTCGTGATGCTTTCGGGGATTTTCAGCCTTTCGGCGGCCGCCCTGTACGTGGTGCTGGACGCCGTTGACGTGGCCTTTACCGAGGCGGCGGTCGGGGCCGGCATCGCCACCGTGCTGATGCTCGGAACCCTGGCCTTGACCACCACCGAAGAGGCGATCAAGGAAAACTGGAACAAGGGAGCGCTGATCACCGTGCTGATCGTCGGCGCGGTGCTGGTCTACGGCACCCTCGACATGCCCCTTTACGGCGACCCGATGGCGCCCATTCATCATCATGTGGTGCCGCGCTATATCCTGGATTCAGGGACCGAGATCGGCGTGCCCAATATCGTCACCTCGGTTCTTGCCAGCTACCGTGGCTACGATACCCTCGGTGAGACCACTGTGATCTTCACCGCGGCGGCCGGTGTGATGGCCCTGATCGGCCGTGGCCGCCGTCACGTCAAGCACGGCATTCCCGAGGGGGCTCCGGCCTACGGGCATTCGACGATGCAGCCGCACTCGGTGCTGCGGGTCACCACCAAGCTGCTGATCCCGCTGATCTTCCTGTTCGCGCTGTATGTGCAGTTCCACGGCGATTTCGGGCCGGGCGGCGGCTTCCAGGCGGGGGTCATCTTCGGCAGCGCCTTCATTCTCTACACGTTGATCTTCGGCCTCGACAACACCCGCATCGTCATCCGTGGTTGGGTGCGGCGTGCCATGATGGCGTCGGGCGTGCTGATCTTCGCCGGAACCGGTGTCGTCGCGATGCTGATGGGCGGCAACTACCTCGACTATTCGGCCCTCGCCCACGAGGCCACGCACGGCCAGCACCTGGGCATCAATTTGGTCGAGTTCGGGGTCGGCACAACGGTCGCCGGGGCCATGATCACAATCTTCCTCATCTTCGCGGGCCAGGACCGCTAGCGCCATGCAGATTCCTGGCCTTTTCAACTACTGGATCGTCATCGTCCTGATGATGGCCGGCTTCTATATGGTCATCGCCCACGGCAACCTGATCAAGAAGGTCGTCGGGCTGAACGTCTTCCAGGTCTCCGTCTTCGTTTTCTACATCTCGATGGGCAAGGTCGAGGGGGGCACGGCCCCGATCCTCGAGCCGGGGATAGAGGTCTACACCAATCCCCTTCCCTCGGTGCTGATCCTCACCGCCATCGTCGTCGGCGTCGCCACGACCGCCATGGCGTTGGCGCTGATCGTGCGGATCCGGGACGCCTACGGGACCATCGAAGAAGACGAGATCCACGCCATGGAGGACGAGCAGTGATTTCGCCCCATCTTCCCGTCCTCATGATCGTCGTGCCGCTGATGGCGGCGCCGCTGTGCATCTTCCTGCGGCCGGTACAGAGCGCTACCTGGGTGGTCGCCACGGCGGTCAGCTGGTTCTGCCTCTACGCCGCAATCTCCCTGCTTATCCAGGTCTTCGAAGGGGGCACGATCTCCTATTTCCTGGGCGGCTGGGCCGCACCCTGGGGTATCGAGTACCGCATCGACCTGTTGAACGGGTTCGTCCTGGTCATCGTCGCGATCATCGGGGCCATCGTGGTTCCCTATGCGCGGACCAGCGTGCTTCGCGAGGTTTCCGAGCGCCGCATCTACCTGTTCTACACGATGTTCTGCCTGAACCTTTCGGGCCTGCTGGGCATCGCGATT
>NPIF01001328.1_pt1 | contig 10620 bp, 7 predicted proteins | sample 8637461 | NCBI WGS metagenome assembly NPIF01 (sample SAMN07420641, study PRJNA396082) | bioreactor metagenome | isolation source: sample BR12 brine-fed electro-methanogenic bioreactor BR | place: Japan: Kochi | collected 2016-12-09
GAGGCCAGGCGCGTTTGTCGTGGGGAGAGGCTCGACGGACGACGCCGGATCCGGCGTGCGAGCAACTGGACGAAACTGATCTTGGACAAGAGTGGGGCTAGCCCTTTCCCTACGGTGAACGCGCACAGGCATCTAGCCGGCATCCTGGTACGACATGAGGGTCGGTGGGGCCGTTCGCTCGCGCGACGCTCCCTCCCAGCGATGGGCGCCAGCTTCAGGTGAGATCCGCGTCCCACTCCCCCGACTCGAGGAAGCGCTTCACCGCGCCCTCGATCCGCCGCTCTTCCTCGCGCCAACGCGCACCGTTCGTCTCGATCGTGCAGCGCACCGTGACCTCCGTCGCGAGGTTGCCGAGCACCCTGCCGACGAACTCGAGCCGCTCGCCTTCCGGCAGCTCGACGTCGGCGAGCCAGAGCTTGATCTCCGCCATCTCGGCGGCGCCGTCGCTGCGCACTCCGAGCAGTTCGGTCAGCCAACGATCGTTGACGAAGACGCGCACGGCGAACCCCCCTTCGGATCAACCCCAACTGCGCTGTGGTTCTCGGGCGGACCACTCCCAGCGCTCCGATTGTGGAGCAGCTTCGACGTATGGACAATCGACGGGTCGCCAGGGGCGAAAGTTCCAGCGCGGGGCAAGTCACGACTCCGCACGAAACCCCATGTAGAGAGCGGGACAAGGCCACTCCGGCCATCGAGGTCAGCGCGTCTGGCGACTCGAAAGCCCCGACGCGCGTGGGAGTCGTGCGCCGCGAACGTGGACTTTCCCCATTCGTCGTCGTCCTGCGAGGGACAGGGGACGGGTTGCAGGCATGTTTGGCTCGAGGCCGCCCTCTCCGGCCCATGCTCGCTCTGGCGCACACCGGGAGATTCGTCGCTGCCGCACCAACGCTATACGCGCTCCCGGTGCCGGCAGAGGAATCAAGCAAGCTCTTTGTTTTCTTCCACTTGAACGTCATCAATTTTCTTGGAGCCCGGCTTGAAACTCGGCGCTATCATCAGCGCCGCTCCGGAGTGTTCTGCCCAGGGTTCGGACGGACGGTCCGCGATCCAACGACGTTCTCGAAAAGGATCGGCGACGAATACGGCGGGAACACTCCGACTCGGAGCAATGGCATAGGAGAAGCGACATGGTCGGATGGGTGATCTACAAGAAGACCCGCCTCGAACTCTCGCCAGAGGCGTACGAGATCAATCGCCTAGTCACCGTCGCGGCAGAAGAGGGAATCAACCTCGAAGTCCTGAAACCGGAGCAGTTCGACCTCGTCGTCACACGGGAAGACCGCAAGAGCATTCAGCTCGACGGACAGCCTACGGCACTGCCCGACTTCGTCCTTCCCCGCATGGGCGCCGGCACCACCTATTTTGCCCTTGCCGTGATTCGGCATCTCGAGCGCCTCGGGGTGGCGACTTTCAACACCGCTGCATCGATTGACACCGTCAAGGACAAGCTCTTCACTCATCAGATTCTGGCCGAGAACAACCTCCCCGTGCCCCGCACGATGCTCGCGAAGTTCCCGGTCGACATCGCGCTCGTACGGAGTCATATAGGCTTCCCTGTAGTCGTCAAGACGCTCTCCGGCTCCCAGGGCAAGGGCGTATTCCTTTCGCGCACCGAGAAGGATTTCGCCAACCTGATGCAACTGGTCGAGGTCACGAATCCCTCTGCAAACCTCATCCTTCAGGAGTTCGTCGAAAGCAGCTACGGCCGGGACATCCGCGTCCTGACGATAGGCGGACGAGCCGTCGCAGCGATGGAGCGTTCCTCCAGCGATTCCGATTTCAAAGCCAACTTCTCAGGGGGCGGCACGGTACGCGCCGTCCCGCTCACGCCGGAGATCGAGTGGATGGCCACCGAGGCGTCGCGCCTCCTGAGCCTCGACATAGCAGGCGTCGATCTCCTCTTCGACAACGACCACTTCAAGATCTGTGAAGTCAACTCCTCGCCAGGATTCCAGGGCCTCGAGAAGTGCTGCGAGACAAACGTCCCTCGAGAGATCTTCCACTACCTGAAGATCCGACTCGGGCTCTTCCCAGACCTGAAATCGGAGATCGAGGAGCAGGCAAGTCCTGGGGCCTGAATCGACCTCCAGCGGCTGGCACCGCGCTCGGAGCCGAACGTCCCGGCCTCTCCCCGCAGCGCCGACTGCTCGAGACTCGAAGCATCCGCACACGCCCTGGCCTCCAGTGAGGGATCAAGGAAGAGGCGGGAGTCGTCGTTCTTCGGGGAACCAAGTTTCGAAAGAGCGGAGATGGATCTGCGAGTCGCATCGTAAAGACACACGTCGAGGGATGGCGGCGCCAGGACTCCGTGCATGATCAGCCGCACGATCCCGAAGAATCACTGCTGAGTGGAAAACGCCACGATCACCAGGGGCTCCGGTGTGTGTCGCTGATCCAGATTGCGCCTCCGCAAAGAGGCCGACCTAGCCCCCCGAGTCTCACCACCGCCCCCTGCGCAGCAATCTTGCGACCGGACTCGCGCGCTACCTACGACTCCGGCAGAAGCTCCATGTGCAGCATGGGAAAGGGCCGCCCCTGCCCATCGAGGGGCGAGCGCCGGACGACGCGAAAGCCCCAGCGCTCGTAGAAGACGCGCGCCGCCGGATTCTGCTCGTTGACATCGACCCTCGTCGCCCCGAGCTCCTCGAGCGCGTGCTTCATCAGCAGGCTGCCGAGCCCTTGCCCGAGGCTGTCGGCCCGGATGAAGAGCATGTCGATGTTGCCCTCGGCGACCCCGAGGAAGCCGCGGATCGCCCCCGCCTCGTCGACGAGCACGAGGATCTCCGCCGCATCGAGGTATTGCTCGAGCAGTTTCTGGCGCAGGAAGACGATGTCGTCTTCGCCGAGGAAGTCGTGCGTGGCGCGCACGGAGCCTTCCCAGACGTCGGCGATCTCGGTGTGCTGTGCTTTGGTGGCGGGTGTGATCCTCGTCACGTTCGCTCCTTTCGCACCCTCGAGGCGGCGACCATCTTCGCACGCCGCGAGAGTCGGAAAGCCGTAGCCGTACGCCGGTGAGGTCTCGCCCCAGAAGCCCCACATCATTCTACTCACAACCTATTCCTGCCTGTCTTTCTGTTACCGTATTGACAGCTTTGCGTCTCTTGCCTAGACTTACATTTGGTTGGGACGTTACATCTATCCACCGGGCGATCGCCCGCGGATTCTCAGAAGAGGGGGGAGGGCCTCATTCACACATCAATCTAGAAGCCAGCGCATTCCAACGCCCCCTTTGCATGCATCCTCAGCGCTTTGGCAAGGTTACCCAGCGTTGACATGACGATCATCCGGCTCCGGCCGGATCGAATCGGCGCCTGATCTGTATGCACTCTCCACCCTACCACCCCGATGGTACGAAGTAGGAGTCATTCATGAGAAGTTCCCTGGTTTCAGTAGCTGTGTTTTTGCTCGTATCGCTAACCAGCGCCTCAACGGTGATTAAGGAGGTCAACCTCACTGGTCCGGCGATGCTAGCCTTCACGACAACAGGAGGGATCGTCGTCGCGGTCGACTCAGACTCGGACGGATATACGGACCACTACTGGGTCGTTGGATTGCTTTCCAACCAAGACAAGATCCCTGGTCCCATAGCAATTGCCAACTCGACCATCGCGTATCGTGTCGAGAGAACATCAGACGGCTCGCGCGTTCAGAGTTTCAGCCTAGAAGACCCATCAACAAACACACTCATCCGGCGAGACTCCAGTCAAACCAACGACGTTCTTCGCCACGACGGCTCCGACCGCATGTTCAGTCCCACATGGGAGATGTCTCACGTCTACGTGGAGCCGGATCGAGTCCAAGTCCAGATCGCAGGGCTGAAACAGCTCGAGCCCCAGACCTTCCACCAATATCTAATCGCCGGGACGACCGCGACCATGGACGAGATCCTGGCCCGGCTAGGTGTCACATTCCCAGAAGTTGCAACCGGATCCTATGTCGATCCGGACCTGCTGTTCGCGAAGGTACAGCCGCACGAGTACACGACGTTCGGCCCCCTTCAGGACTTCGTAACGGAAATGAACGACACGCTGGCGGACGCAATCCAGAGTCCGCCGAGCTATGGACAAGATGAGGAGGACTGCAGACTTCGACATGATTGTGACTGCACAGCCGGCGGCTGGGGCTCGCAGTCCTGCCAGAAGACTTGCGTCTTCATGATGGAATGCTCCGTCACGTGCTCTCCGGACTTCGGCTTCGCGTGCTGTTACTGCAATTTTGGAATGGTCCCTGTATGCCGCTGCCGGGTGCGTCACAATGCTGGCGGAGGGCAAGGAGGCGCGCTGGACGGTCCTCTGCACGACGCTCCAAGTCCCTGGGATCTCGACGACCCGGGCTGGCCGGAATAGCATTCACAGAGAAAGGGTCGCCTAGACTTGACAGGGCTAGGTGTGTCTGGTGAAGACAGTGCTTCGAGGCACCCTGTTCGAGCTCGGCGCTCTTGCACTAGCAGTTCTGGCGCTGACCGTAGTGATACGTCGCCTGCTGAAGAGATGGTACCAGTAGCCCGATCGAGTCCCGGCAGACTCGGCAACGTTCAGAAGGCCGAGCACAACGAGTCCAGCACGAAGGGCTCCGCGCAAGCGGAGCCCTTCGTCTAACCTGCCAGATCGGTGGTGTCAATTCGCGTCCGCTCTAGCAGCGGGCACATCACCGCCAGGAGGGCCTATCTAGCTCTCCCTTCACATCTTAGGGTGTGCACTGGGATGAGGCGTGCCCAACAGGCCGGTATCTGGCCCCGAACCAGGCGCTCGAAGAAGATCTGGTGCGCCTCCTGCTCCTTCCCTGCTATCCCCTTTCGTGCCGCGCGCCGCTCTGCGAAGCCGCGCAGGCACTAGCCCAGCCGCGTCCTTCGGCTCGCCCAAGCCATCCATAGACCACACAGGTCGACAACAACAAAGCGCGCAGTCGAAACCGCGCGCCGCTAAGTCTCATAGTCCCTGATACTCTTGGAGCTTGGAGGCGCCGCCCGGATTTGAACCGGGGATAAAGGTTTTGCAGACCTCTGCCTTACCACTTGGCCACGGCGCCCAACGTCAAGCCTTCGTGACAGCGCCGAAAAGGATACGGTCGGCCTCCCGGGTCGTCAACGTTGAGACGAGGCTTTTTGGTCGCGGCTCGGAGAACGTCTCTAGAAGACGCAGGGGAGCGCGGGATTCGCGGCGCTGCGCAGCGTGCCGCGAGGCATCGGGGCGCGCCCGCCTGGCGTGTCCGCGCGTGGCCGCCATGCGCCGCCCTGCAGTTCCCTGCCGCAACGAAGAAGGGCGGCCCAGCGGGCCGCCCCTCTCATTCTGCAACGCCCTGTGAGCGCCTACAGCACCTTGTAGACCGTGTCGATCACCGTGCCGTCGACCCACTTGATCACGGCGACGGGCTCGGTGGAGAGCTTCGGTGCGGCCGGCTTGCCGCCGCAGAGCTCCTCGACCTCCGCCTTGATCTCCTCGATCGGGCGGATCGGCAGGCCCTTGCCGCGGGTCGCCTTGATCAGGTCCTTGCGGCGCGGGTTGATCGCGATGCCGCGCTCGGTGACGACGACGTCGACGAGCTCGCCCGGGCCGGTCACCGTCGTGACCTCGTCGACGATCACCGGGATGCGGTCGCGCATCGCCGGCACGGCCAGGATCGAGCAGCCGGAGAACAGGCAGTTCTGCCAGCCGCCGATGCCGTGGAGCAGCCGGCCGTCCGAGTGCGTGTTGACGTTCGCGTTGAAGTTGACGTCGACCTCGGTCGCGCCGAGCACCGCCGCGTCCACCATCGACGCGAAGTTGCCCTTGCCGTGGTAGCTGTACGAGGTGAACGGCGAAGTCGGCACATGCCGCGGGTCGGCACCGATCGACTCCACGCCCTTGAGGTCGAAGGTCTGGCCGTCGAGGATGTAGTCGGTCAGCCCCTCCTCGAGCAACGCCACCAGGTACTCGGTGGAGCCGCCGCGCACGAAGCGCGCCCTCACGCCGTCCTTCTTCATCATCTCCTTGAGGAAACCGACGAAGGCGAGCGCGATGCCGCCGGCACCGGCCTGGAAGGAGAAGCCGTCGCGCATGATGCCCGCGTCGCGCAGGAAGCGCGCGACGAGCTCCGCGGTGCGCAGCCGGTCCGGGCTTTTCGTGATCTGCGTGGTGCCCGAGACGATCTTCGACGGGTCGCCGATCGAGTCGACCTCGACGACGTAGTCGACGTTGTTGCCCTGGATCTGCCACGGGATGCACGGGAAGGGCACGATGTTGTCGGTGACGACGATCACCTTGTCCGCGTACATCGAGTCCGCGAGCGCGAAGTTGATCGAGCCGCAGGCCGAGGGGCCGAACGCGCCGTTGCAGTTGCCGAACGGATCGGCCGTCGGCGCCGCGATCACCGCGACGTCGATCTTCACCTCGCCGTCCTGGATCGCCTGCCAGCGGCCACCGTGCGAGCGCAGCACGCCGAGGCCCTTCATGTGGCCCTCGGAGCAGTAGGCGCCGAGAGGGCCGTTCATGCTGCCCTCGATGTGGTGGATCACGCCCTTCTTCATCAGGTCGATCGCGTCGGCCTGGCACGGGAAGGACGCGCTCGGGAACCACAGCAGGTCCTTGACGCCGAGCTTGTCTGCGGCCTGGAGCGCCTGCATCGCCACCTTGTCGCCGTTGCGCAGGTGGTGGTGCGAGGAGATCGTCATGCCGTCTTTGAGACCGCAAAGCTTGAGCGCTTCACGCAGCGACTTCACACGCTTGTCGCCGCTGGCCGGGAAGTCCTTGCAGCTCGAAATCGGCGGCGCGGCCTTGCGCCCCTTGGGCTCGAACTTGCCCACGCCCTGGAACGGCACGGCCTTCTGGCCGTTGACCACGGTCGGCACGAGGCGGCCGAGCGCGTTTTTCACCATACGCACCTTCTTGCTCATGCCTCGTCCTCCTTGCTGACCAGGCCCATCGCCTTCGCCTGCGCCACGAGCTTGAGCGCGCGGTTGACGACCGGCGGGTCGACCATCTTCGAGCCGAGGCTGACCACGCCGAGGCCCTGCGCCTCCGCCGCGCGGAACGCCGCGACGATGCGCAGCGCCTTGTCGATCTCGACTTTCGTGGGCGCGTACGCCTCGTGCAGCACCGGGATCTGGCGCGGGTGGATGCAGCCCATGCCCTCGAAGCCGAGCGAGCGCGAGCGCAGCGCCCAATTGCGCAGGCCTTCCATGTCGCCGACGTCGCCGTAGACCGAGTCGATCGCCTGGCAGCCCGCGGCCTTCGCCGCGTTGACCATGCGGCAGCGCGCGTAGTGGCTCTCGCCGCCATCCTTCGTCTTGACGACGCCGAGGTCGGCCGTGTAGTCCTCGAGCCCGATCGTCAGCGCGATGACCCGCTCGCTCGCCGAGGCGATCGCGAACGCGTTCTCGATGCCGAGCGCACTCTCGAGGATCGGCATCAGCCAGAGCGGGCGCGTCCGTCCGCGCGCGGCCTGGATCTCGGTGATCTTCGCGTCGACCGCCTCGATCTCCGAGGCCTCTTCGACCTTCGGAATCAAGATCAGCTCCGGATCCGCCAGCACGATGTCCTCGAGATCGGTGAGCCCGAGCGGGAGCTGGTTGATCCGCACCATGCGCTCGGCGCCCTCGAAGCTCAGGGCGCGCAGCGCGGACTTGACCAGAACGCGCGCGGCGTCCTTCTCGTCCGGGTGCACCGAGTCCTCGAGGTCGAGGATGATGCCGTCGGGACCGTGCAGGCCGGCGTTGGTCATGAACTTCGGCTCGTTACCCGGCAGGTAGAGCCGCGAGCGGCGCAGCCGGTCGGCCGCGCTCGCCTTCGGCGCCTTGCGCTTGCCGTTGCCGAGGTCCTTCGTCTCGGCGCCGGAGCGCCGCACCGCCGCCTCGATCCGGCCGGTGATCACGAAGGGCAGCGCGCCCTTGTCCTCGATCGTCAACCGGCCGTGCTCGATGCCGAGTCCCGCGAGGGTCTCGCGAGCCTGGGTCTCGATCGCGTCGCCGTAGTACAGGCCGACCTTCGAGCTGAGCTCGATCTCGATCCCGCCCTCGGCCGTACGCTCGAAGACGACGTAGAGGTCCGAGCGGACCTTGTCGCCCTGCCGGCCGGCCGCACCGCGCCCGAGCACCTTCGCGCGCTTCTTCGCCGGGGCCTTCTTGCTCTTTCTGGCCATCCTTGCCTTCCTTGATTCCTGCCACGAATGGAAAGAGCCGGTGGCGCTCGTCGCGCTCCACCGGCCCTCCCGTGTGGCTCGTGGAACGCCTTACAGCTTCGCGATGATCGCGTCGGTGAGCTGCTCGGTCGTCGCCGCGCCCTTCTCGATGACATCCGGACCGCCCGGAATCTTCATCATGTCGTAGGCACGCACCTTACCCTCTTCGACGACCGCGGCCACCGCGCCGCGCACGCGCTCGGCCTTCTCGGTCTCGCCGACGTGGTCGAGCAGCATCGCTGCGGAGAGGATCATGGCGATCGGGTTGACGATCGAGGGCTCGAGAGTCTCGTACTTCGGCGCCGAGCCGTGGGTCGGCTCGAAGACCGCCACGTCGTCACCGATGTTGCCGGAGCAGGCGAAGCCGAGGCCGCCGACGAGGCCGGCGAACGCGTCGGAGATGATGTCGCCGAACATGTTGCCCGCGACGACGACGCCGTAGTCCTCGGGGTTCTTGGTCAGCCACATCATCTGCGCGTCGATGTTGGTCGACCAGAGCTGGATCTCCGGGTAATCCTTGTGGATCTCCTCGGCGACCTCTTCGAGCATGCCGGAGGTCTCGCGGAGCACGTTCGGCTTCTCGCAGATCGTGACCGACTTGTAGCCGTGCTTCTTCGCGTAGGCGAAGGCGCTACCGACGATGCTGCGGCAGGCGCTGCGCGTGAACGCACGCACCGACAGGGCGAGGTCTTCGTTCGGGCAGTCGGCGAACTTCTTCCACTTCGGGTGGTTCGCCATCGCGGCGCGCAGGTCCTCCGGCGGAGCGGTCCACTCGAGGCCGGAGTACAGGCCCTCGGTGCCCTGACGGAAGATCACGACGTCGACCTTGGGCTCCTCGGAGCCGCCACCCGCGCTCTGGCGGATGAAGTTGAGCGGGTTGCCCTTGAAGGAGCGGCAGGGGCGCACACAGCGGTCGAGGTTGAAGCGCTGACGGAGGCCGACGATCGGGCTGAAGTAGACGAGGCCCTTGCCCTGGAGCTCGGGCTTGAGCTCCTCGGCAGCCTGCGTCTTCGGCTTCGAGGTGATGGCGCCGAACAGGCCGAGCTTGTGATTCTCGAGCAGCTCGACGGTGCGCTCCGGCAGAGCGTTGCCCTCTTCGACCCAGAAATCCCAACCGATGTCCGCGTGGACGTACTCGGCGTCGAAGCCGACGGCGTCGAGGACCCGAATCGCCTCGGGAAGGACGGTCTTGCCGATGCCATCCCCGGGCATGCTGACGACGGTGTAGCGAGCCATGTCACTCATCCTTTTTGCGAGCCGGCAGCGGCCGACCCGCGCTCATGAAGCTGTGGCGCGCCCCCATCCACGGGGACGCGCGTGATATCCGTTCAGGCGAGGCCGAGACGCTGGCGCACCAGGTTCTCGACACCGCCGGCGATCACTAGCGATTGCGGCACGGTGCCCATCGGCGGGAAGCGGAAGCTCTCGCCGCGGAAGGTGATCGTGCCGGCCTTGAAGTCGACCGCGATCTCGTCGCCCGGGAGGATCGTGCGCGTGCCCGCCTCGACATCGGCAGCGAGCAGCGCACGCACCCGCTCGACGAACTCGGGGTGCTCGACGCAGAGGAAGCCGTTGTTGAACGCGTTCCTCAGGTAGGTCTGGGAGAAGCTGCCCGCAATGACGAGCGGCACGCCCTTCGCCTGGAGGGCGGTGACCGCCTCCTCGCGCGAGGAGCCGGTGCCGAAGTTGAAGCCGCCGACGACGACATCGCCACTGGCGACGAGCTCGGCGAAGCGCGGGTCGTAGTTCTCCATGACGACGCGCGCCATCTCCTCCCGCGTCACGTCCTCGCGGTAGGTGTAGTCCTTCGAGTAGATGCCGTCGGTGTTGAGGTTGTCCTCGGGCAGCAGCGCGAGGCGCCCGTTGACGACCTCGGGGAAGCCATCGAGGATCTCGACCGCCTCGGCCTTCGCCTCGGGCATCGGCAGCGTCTCGAAGCGGCGCGAGAGCGGCTTGGTCGCCATCGCCTTCGGCGCGGCGATCTTGCCGGCGATCGCGGACGCGGCGACGACGGCCGGCGAAGCGAGGTAGGCCTTCGCGTCGCGCGAGCCCATCCGGCCCTTGAAGTTGCGGTTGGTCGCGGAGATGCCGACCTCACCCGCCTCGAGCAGGCCGGTGCCGAGCCCGATGCACGGGCCGCAGCCAGGCAGCAGGAAGTGCGCGCCGGCGTCCTCGAAGGTCTTCCAGATGCCGCTCTCCTTCGCGCGATCCTCGATCTCGCGGCTGGCAGCGGCGACGTAGAGCTCGACGCCCTCGGCGACCTTCTTGCCCTCGAGCACCTCGGCGGCAGCCGCCAGGTCCTCGTAGCGCGAGTTGACGCAGCTCAGGAGGTAGGCCTTGTGCACCGGGACGCCTTCGGCCTCCATCTCGGGCAGCGGCGTCATCACCTGCACGGTGTCCGGGCCGGAGACGTGGGGCGTGACCTCGGCGAGGTCGAGCACGAGGCGCGCAGCGTAGGACGCGTCC
>NPIF01001264.1_pt1 | contig 10615 bp, 8 predicted proteins | sample 8637461 | NCBI WGS metagenome assembly NPIF01 (sample SAMN07420641, study PRJNA396082) | bioreactor metagenome | isolation source: sample BR12 brine-fed electro-methanogenic bioreactor BR | place: Japan: Kochi | collected 2016-12-09
AAAAAATATCAAGAATTATCCGGGCGTATCTGGGAAGATCAATATATCAACGCGAAAGAAGAGTAAAAGAGGGAAAATTCGTAAGGAAATATACTTTTTAACAAGTGAGTAGGCGAAGTAAAGAGGTGTTATTTTCCATGGTTCCTAATCAGTAAACCTTATTAAATAAGAACAACCAAGGATACGTGTGCGAAGTGTGCCTTACATTACCCAGATGTGGTCGTTTACTTGAATTGCGTTAATAATTCCTATTACTGGTTCCACTGGTTCTCAAAACTTCCCAAGTTGAACAGGAACCTAGAGGGACCTCACCAGATAGTAATATCGAATATTTACACTCTAGCAAAATACGGATAGATTTATTTAGTCAGTAATCACTGAAATATCCATGATGTTGTTCCCTGGTAATTCGAGGATTTCGAGTTTGTCAAGGTTGGCAAGGGCACTAATATCATCAATGCGAGCAGCGTCAATGTAGATCTCCTTAAGGTTGGTGCAGTCAGAAAGGCCATCAAGATTTTCAATAATGAAGTTTCCCTGACCAAATCCATCAGGGTCGTCTCTACTAACATCGATGTGTCCTACTACGATTCGTTCCAAGCCCTTGTTATTTGCGCCATCTATTTCAAGTTTAACAGGTTGATCCGAGTATGAGAAAATATATAGGTTTCTCACATATTTAGGAATAGTGAGCTTTATACTTTCACCGTTACTGAAGAATAAGCCATCGACCACTTGGTGATGGCTTCCAACATAATCATGAAGACGATTAACATCATCGAGGTTCTCAACCCAGAAGTAGTCATAACCAGGAATTTCTACGCCCGTATCTAGTGGCTCGTTTATTCTCTCTAGAAATTCAGGATCACCAAAGTCATACCCCCATCCACCACCTGCCGCGCTTATATGCAGCAGTTGTAAATGATCTAATTGAGAAAACATGGATCTTTCAATTAATTCTGGCCTGTTATCTCCAATAAGATGTAAGTTTTCCATGAACAAACATTCCAGGTTATTTAGTTGACTGATACCTGTAATATTATTTATTTGTGAGTTATCCATCCGCAAAGATCGTAAACTCTCAATTTGTGAAATAACAGAGAAGTCATGTACTGTCATTTCTCGTAAAGATAAATGCTCTAATTGATCCAGGGCAAGTAATGGAGAATAATCGTCCACAGTGTCCCAGTAAAATAATTCCAAAAGCCTTAAATTATTTAAACCGGTTAAAAATGAAAGATCATCCCCATATTTATACATTCTCAACTCTTCTAAATTTTTTAGTCCCGATATGACTGAAAGGTCATCTACAGTGCAAAACGTACCGATGTACAGTTTCTCAAGCTTTGTCAGATTTGATAGGAACGAAGTATCATAAAAACCGATCCCGAATGAATCCAAAGCAAGTTCTTTTAAGTTGACAAGGCTTGACAGGACTCCAGGATCGCCGGCCCCGGAATATTGATGGAAGAACAAACTCTCCAGATTTGGGATCGTCGTTATTGGTTCAAGAGTTTCTACATTTAGCCTTGCCAGATAAAGTTTCTTTAAATTGGGATGGCCGGCTATTGCATCCAAACCGGATAGGCCATCAAAAAAATGGTTATCCATCTCATATTTTCTCGTCACTAAATAACCTTCGTTTCCCTTCCAGATGTAACGGAAACCGGCTTTTAACGCTTCCAGCTCTTTAAAGTTAGCAACCGACTCCAAATTATTGATATCAGTATTCATAATATTTAGCTCATTGATAGGAGAATTTTCCAAAGCGTTGATGGAGGAGATGAAGTTATAGCTTAGATCTACTGATTCCAAGTTTTCCAGATCACATAGATTGTCAATAGTAAAGATATTGTTTGTCGATAGGTTTAAAACTTTAAGTGATGTAAGGTTATTTATCGCTGCTACATCATCCAGCAAATTATCATTTAGATCCAGGACCTGCAAGTTGGCAAGATCCTGTAGAGGTGTGATATCGGTTATATTGTTTTTGCCAAGAGATAGTTTTTCTAGTGCTTGTAAACTGGTTAGTGGGGTTAAATCTGATATGGCATTCTTATTTAGATTGACTTCTTTTAAATTTGTAAAATTATGGATAAATGCTAAATCCTCAATTCTACATTCAGAAAGATCAAGACTTTCCAATTTTTCTGCTTGATAGACAAATAAATATTCATAAATAGGCATGCTGCGATCTTTCAATGCTTTTTTGATCATTCCAGCAACGTAAGGGTTTTTAATTTCAACGGTCCCGAGCAGCCTTTCACACTCTGCCAAATATTCACTGGTATTAAAACCGTCTATTTCTTTGAATAGCGTGTATGCGTTGTAATAGTCTTCACCTTCAAAAAGCTCAACAGCAAGTTGATACTTTTCTTGATCGTCCGAATATTCGTATACTTTTTTGTCGTCATTCTGGTCAATGCTTTCTGTGCCAATAAAATTCTGGAACTCATAGATCGATAATGATTCGATTTCAACGTTGATTTCATCTGTCGGTGATAGGAAATATAAATTTCCCCTAAAGCCCTGCTCTTGAACTAAATTGTATGGTTTGAAAACTAAGCCTAGATCACAAGCATAAAAAGCATTATTCTGTGGATTATTTTCCTGCCAGGTAATATATCGATATCCATAGTCTTGATCCAAAGCGAGTAAAGTAAAATACCATTCATTATCAATGAAATCCAGGAAGTTAATATGATCAGTTCTGTTATCTGTGGAATATCCAAGAGAATCTGTCCCGGCATCAGTGAATAGATGGTTATCGTTGCTAATTCCGGTACGTATGTTCACAGAACCGTTATATAAACTTGTTTGAATTCCCCTAATGGGTGATCTATATCGATATTTAAATAAAATGGCGCTGTTTAATAGATCATTCATCTTTCCCGATGAAAAAGCGGTGGAACTCGTTCCATCAATACTTATCTCTCCCCACAACTCGGAGAAAGTATCTTGCACCGCGTCACCTTGTTCTATGTTCGCCCTCTGTATAAACACTTCTAAATATTCATTTTTGTCGGAAAGCGTTTTGTTCACCTGCTGGTCACCAGTTTCCAAATATCCACTGTTTATCAGATCTGGGTTTTGAAGTTCTGCAATCTGAACGGCTGAACCCAAAATAGCATTGATCACATCATCACTATGAGTAATCTCATCCATATTGGGTTTCTCAACAAGCAATCTATGCAATCCTGACTCGGAATGTATTTCCATCGGCAGCATGAAAGGTCTTTCTTCAATCGGTTGAGGTTCCTGCGGTATGAATGTGTAGACTTCTTGGTTTTGCTCAGTAATACTTTCATTTTCATTAACGCTGCATCCGGCAGTAAAAATGATTGCTAAACATACGAGGCAAATTAGTTGTATCCTAAACGTATTATTCATTGCTTGATCTCCTCATAAAAAACTTTCAGATATCAGAATTGTAGCGATTGCACCATGTTCGTCTAGCTAAATGAAATGTAATATAAATTACGCAATATGACTGGTTGAATGTAAATTTCTTTGGTTCCTAACGCTTTCCCCCGAGGTGGGTTAATGTAATGAAACTATGCTTGATAAATGGGTTAAATCACGGTTCCCTAATAATATTGTTTGAACAGCAAAGAATGATATAAACCATGATCTACAACAAGGATTATACATTACCACTACGGATGTTAGTAAAAAAAAGTAGATGAGAAAATTTGTTGACTCTTAATGCGAACAAGAAAATATCTTGTGTTGGATTGACATGATATAGGACCTGTCAACAACCTAAGAACTGGAAGAAGAACATGAAATTCTCTGTTGTTGTCATAATGATCCAACCTGATTTCGATGTGGTATGGGGAGATACTATCAGGCGAAAGGATATCTATCCTCCTTTCTATACTTTATCCGTTCGGAATCAGGGATATTCCCCCGGGCTTTTCCCTGCGATACAACAGATAATGTTTTATTCCTTCAACATGATCCCTGCGAATGTGTACGATGAATTCGATGAACGGGCATATTGGCGCAGATTGCCTTTCAATCGTATCGAAGCGGGAGCTGCACTTGTTGTCAGCGGGCCTGTGTACCGCATCCGAGCCGATCACTGCAGCGTGCGTTTTAATGGGTATGAGTATGTGATCTTGGAGCCAGAACAGCGACACTGGATGTGAAAAAGAACCTGGGATTTGATACAGAGCAGGAATCTTTTTCCAGGCATATTCGAAAATGGCAAAGATACGCATGGAAACTGGCTCGCGCCTTGCATAATTCGAGATCATCACGATGATTTTCGGAAAATAGTGGCATTAACGGAACCAGACCCTGAAAACATCCCCGCAAAAGAGGCTTTTCTGGATAATGATTACATTGAAGGGATGGTTCGATATGGGAAAAAATATCAAGAATTATCCGGGCGTATCTGGGAAGATCAATATATCAACGCGAAAGAAGAGTAAAAGAGGGAAAATTTGCTAGAAAGTATATTTTTCTGAGTGAGTAAGTGAAGTAAAAAAGGGTGGCATGGTTCGTAATTATTAAGCCCACTTGTATAAAATCAACCATGGAGCTATTTCCTATTGCAAGTATCGCTGCATCTACGATCCCAACGAGTTTGACGGGATACTGACGGTAGTTGATGGGAGAGTGCATGCATATTTGACCGTTTTTGTGAAGGTAAGGTTATGAGTAAAAAGCTTTTCAGTACTTGTTATTCTAAACATAAGAAAAAGAAAAGTAATATGCTAATGTAGCATGGAACTTCATTAGACGAGGGTCATACAACGACAAAGGAATTTACTAAATCTTGATATGTTGGAAAAATAAATAGAGGGTATCTTTTACTGGATACCCTCACAATTATTTAATAACATTTACAAATCTTATATTTGCTCGTTTTGGACGTTCGGCTTTTTCTTGAAAGCAGAAGTTATGATCGTGATTATCAACCACAAAGACGCCGTGAAAACCATGTTGTAGGTAATTAATTGTTTGCCGGAGAGATCAGCAGGGATCAGAATTAGCTGGCTGGCTGAAAGAGGGGCGTGCATTAACATTGCCAGAAGTAGACTTTTTGTACGATCGTATAAATGAACCATCAAAACTCTGTAGGCGGGCAGGAATGAGAACAACAAGGAGAACAAGTAAATTCCTGATGGGATATCACCAGATGAATTGATACTTCCGAGAAAAAGTGGAAGATGCCATAAGCCCCAAACGAGTCCAGTAATGATACCGGTTCCGAGGGTATTAAATTTTTCCAGTAGCCTTGGCACAGCAAAGCCTGTCCACCCCAATTCCTCAAAGAATCCCACTGCAAAACCCATAAAAATACCGAGCATAATCAAACCCATACCGCTGTCTGGAGCAGTTAGGGCAGGTAAATAATTAGGCGAAGTGCTAGAGAGAGCGAAAAGCACAATTGAAATTAAGAGCGGGGCAGTGAGCAGCGCAAAGGCATACCAACTGAAGCTCACACGCCACTTGCTCATTCGTGACCAGAGCGCGCGCAATCCCTTTTTCCCTTCTAGTAATTCAGTCATTAAAATACCTGCAACGCTGGGACCTAGTAGAGTGACTAAATATAAAACAGGCATTTGAGCTTCTGGAATATTTTTTGTCCCTAAGACACCGCCCACTCCGACCAATGATACTATTCCCCCCCAGGTTATTAGGATAGTTAGAACAAAATAACATAATACTGCATTCTTTTTGAAAAAAAGTTTATTCTTATTCATCGTGTGATCCTTTCTTTTTGAACTATATGAATAATTTGCTTCTGCAAAAACTTATATGATCGAACCTGCAAGCAGTGATTGATCTCTTAAGACGGTTTTGATAGTGTCCACTAAGCAATCAACATCTTTTTTTGTAATTTGATAATTCATGGTCATATCACGGGTTGGTTTTGGTTCCGCAGGTAGAAGATCTGCTTTATGAAGATCTACAATGAACTGTGGTTTATAACCAAATCGTTTCTCAAGTTCTTCGGGGATCTTGTTATTTGTGCTTGGTCCGTCAGCTCCTCCACTGAGGGAGATGAATCCGTATTTGATCTTTTTGTTCTTTAGCTTGTGAAAAACTGATCGCATTGGAGATGCAATTTGACCTAGCCAAATTGGAGCAATGAAGATGACAAAATCATTTTTCAAATTTCCAAAATCCTTATTTTTGATCTTAGGATTCCGGTTCAATATAGTGTCCATGATAATGGTTACCATATTGCGAGTTTTCGTTTCATTGATCTGAATGTGGATAGCGGATATTTCCTCTGCAATTGTGGAGGCAATAATCTCGTTATTTCCTGTATGTGAGTACGAAATAATTTTTATGTTCATTTTTTCTCCTTCATTTTCTGATCTATGCTTGATACGGAAACCAGGGTTAGATTGAGGTCTCGTATGCTTTCAAGAACACCATGTAGTGCACTTTTATCAGGAAGATACCCAGCAATCATGGTTCCTTCATCTTCGCTTTGCAACAGCTCCATTCCATAAAATTGTTTTGACCAATTCTTATCTACTACTTCTTTGACAATAATTTCCACATAATCCGGCACAATGAACCTCCTTAATTGATTAGTGATAATTTACTGGTTAATAACAAAGAACACATCTGCCAAATGGGGTATTGGGGGGTTTATTTTTTGGATTTGCCTTGAAATAAGGGTGAAGGGTTTACAAAAAGAAAGTGAAATAATTCAGGAGAGAATATCAAGATCTCTTGCACGTGCAGCTGCTTCAGTGCGGTTTTCCACATCTAATTTTCGATATATATTTGAAGTGTGGGCTTTTACAGTTCCTGGAGAAATATATAATTCTTGCGCAATCTCTCGATTAGTTTTACCAATTGAGATCAAGTTTAATATCTCAACCTCTCTATCCGTGAGATTTTCATTCAATCCAAATTCCTGTTCTAGACCGAGTAACGAAATATTACCTTTTGTGGAAGAGTTCAGTAATTGTTGGGCAAAAGCTCGGTGGGTGGAGGTCTTTTGTTGTAAATAGACATTCAACAATTCATGGAGTGGCTTGCCAATATCCAAGAATACACGGAGATAACCTTCTGGGATAGCTAGTTCAAAACAGGAATCAAGCAATTTGATTGCTTTGGTACTTTGATTATTACCGGCATATGCAGCAGCCAGGAGTAAACGAGATTCTATTTCTCTTGAGAGCATGCTTCGAGAGCCTATTGGTGGTATTGTGTCAGCAAGCAATTTTTCGACTACAGAGAACTTTCCCTGTGCAAGTCTTATGCTGGCCAATGTAAGTCGATAAAAATGTTTATTTCGATTGTAATCTATACGATGCTCAATTTGATCTGCCCATTTAAAGGGAATGTCGTGGTTTCCGCTGGTGAGAAGGATATTGTATCGGAGCGTTAGTAGATCTTCATCGAATTCACGCGGATGTGAAGGGTGTTTCATTCTTCTTTCAAACTCAGATACAGTTTCTAAAGCCTGCGTGTATTTCCCTTGAGCTCGAAGTACACGGGCTAAAGCTGTTAAGCCAAAGCCATCTGTCATAATATTTCCCCAAAATTTATTTATCTTCAACCCCTCACGAATATGGTGTTCTGCTTCATCAAGTTGGTTTCGTTCGAAAAATACTTCCCCACGATCGATATTCATACTACCGGAAGTATAAATAAACTGGTTTTTTGCTTGTGTAATTGGATCTAAATATTCCTGGCAGATTGCATCTGTTTTATTCAAGTACCCCTTTATTAAATAGATTCGTGAAAGGAAAGGTGCTATTGTGGGTATCCGGGAGGAATGCACAGTTTCTTTTGTCTTCTGAATGCTATGAATTGATATTTTTATTGCATCGTCAAGATTCCCTTGTCTTCCGAGCGTCATAGCATAATAATAATTCGCTATATTACGTAGGATCTTCTCTTCTTTTGGGATTTTTTCGATTTCCCTAACATCGGGTAATGAAATAGGTTGATTTTCAGAAGAATAAGGATCAAGAAAAGATCTAGCTAAATATGCGATAGTTAACATCCATTGTTCATCTTCCGATTGAGTGCATGTGGATAAACTGTTCATTAATTTATCCAATAACGGACGGATCTTTATGGATTGTCCGGCTATGATCTGGTGCCAGGTGATGTATAAACTGACCCTAGGTTTTAAGAGGATTATCTCTGGGGGTAGTTGTAATGCCAATTTCATGATGACAGGGGAATTCTGTTCCAATTGATCAAATCCGTACAAATCTATAAGTTCAACTGCTAGTTCAAATTTCTCAGCAGCGATGAGGTGATGAATTGCTTCAAGGATATAACCATTATTTTTGAACCACGTATGTGCTCGCAGATGAAGATCGTGTATACGATCAGGTAATGTATCCTGAAGACGATTCCTCAACATCCCCGAGAAAAGATCGTGATAGCGATACCAGGTTCTATCCTCATCCAACGCTATCAGAAAGGTATTGTTATCAAGTAGGTATTCGACACAGGAACGCGCATCTATTTCTTGTGTTTGATTTTTATTTCTTGTTGGATCATTATTACTGTTTCGTTGCTCATTGTCGATTGACAAAAGCGCTTTGCACAGATCTATAGAAAAGCGGTTTAGTATTGAAGTGGTCAGCAAGAAGTGTTGAATCTCTTTTGGCAGTCTATACAATACCTCTTCCAGTAAGTAATCCATGATATATCGGTTGGAACCTGAAAATTCTTTGATGAATTGTTCCACCTCATTACGATTTTGCATGGAAATGGCAGCCATTTGTAAACCGGCAATCCAGCCTTCAGTTCGTTTTTCAAGTGCTGTAATAATTGAATTATCCAGATCTAGGCCCATCTCATTGTTTAAAAATTGACTTATTTCTTCATTTAAAAAACGGAGATCGGATTCACGTAATTCAATCATTCTCCCTGCGGCGCGGTAGCGTGCTAATGGAAATAATGGAGCAGATCTTGTTGTGATCACAATATGGAGGGTAGATGGACAATGATCGATCAAAAATTTTATGGCTTCATGAATGCTTTTATCGTTTATTGCGTGGAGATCCTCCAGAACTAGAAAAAGATCTGATTGGCATGCGTTAACATCATTCATGAGGCAAGTGAGAACCACTTGCGGTGGAGATGGGTTTTCTACAGTTATGTGCGAAAGAGCTTCTTCGCCGATAGTTGGATTTGATTTTTGAAAAGCTTTGATCAGATAATAAAGAAAAATATCGATTTGGTTGTCCTCTTTATCGAGAGAAAGCCACGCAACATTCAATCTGGATATATTTACCCAGCTACTGATCAAAGTTGATTTACCAAAACCTGCTGGCGCTGATACAAGAATCAGGTCTTTTGTAATTCCTGTGTTTAGTTTATCGAACAATCTATTACGAATTACCAGTTGCTTTTGTGTGCCTGGGATGCAAAGTTTTGTTGAAAGGATTGGTATCTTCAAAATATTTCTCCTCAAAATATTCTACAATAAATGCATTTTGCAGAAATAACGAAACTAATGCTCCTTGCTGTAATATAAAGACATAGGGCCAAACAAAAATTTCTTTACCCTGGTTTCAAAAAACGGGGATCTGGCAAGGACACAAGAACGGGATGATGAATATGGAATTTACAGTTTTGATAAAAACCATCCAACCTGATTTTGATGTGGCATGGGGAGATACCGTCAGGCGGAGGGATATCTATACACCTTTCTATACTTTATCTGTTCGAAATCAAGGAAATTCCCCCCTGGTTTTCCCTGCGTTACAACAAATATTGCTGTATTCATTTAGCATGATCCCTGCGAATGTGTACGATGAATTTGATGAACAGGCATATTGGCGCAGATCGCCTTTCAATTGTATCGAAGCAGGAGACACACTTCTTATCAGCGGGCCGGTGCATCGCATCCGAGCCGATCACAGCAGCCTACGTTTCGATGGTTATGAATATGTGATCTTGAGGCCTGAACAACATGGAAGAGAATATGATGTCAACGGGGACTTGAACGGTGCTGTTACTGAATGGTTGATCGAGGAAGATGCCCTGGCGATGGAGAACATCCCGTCACGGATCAAGCGCCTGGTGGTGGCATGGGAGTGTGCCTCATTGTTGGCATAATAATAAAAAAACGAACTCATCATGGTGGTTGTAGAGGTTAGCATCAAATGTATTTGTTGCAACTTATATTGAAAACCGATTCATTCTAGAATTTATTGTCGCTCTCGAATTTACTGCGGAAGGTAATCTTTCAAAAAAAACCACTATATAATGAAAAAGATATAAATAAACCCTATCAATAATTTTGATTTAATTTCGGGGCTTCTATGATGATCAAAAATTTTGCAAATGTTGTATCTAGATCCTTCCGTAAACTGATTTCCCATTCTTCCTGCCGTAGATTTTCTATATTTCTGGTTGTTGTATTTTTGCTGATTTCACCAATCTGGGGCAGAAATGTGATTTACAGTCAGAGCACACGCCCTGCAAATCAAGCTGCCAGAAATATTGGAGCATCTACCAAACCTGATAAGAACTTATTTCGTTATGAAAGTGTAGGTAATCAAAATTCGGAAAGATCAGGCTTTGTTGTTGTTCCGGAAGCCTATACTCACTCCGGAAAAATTACAGAAACCTTCACTGCAAATATGAACTGTCATGGAAATATGATATGGGC
>NPIF01003222.1_pt2 | contig 10591 bp, 10 predicted proteins | sample 8637461 | NCBI WGS metagenome assembly NPIF01 (sample SAMN07420641, study PRJNA396082) | bioreactor metagenome | isolation source: sample BR12 brine-fed electro-methanogenic bioreactor BR | place: Japan: Kochi | collected 2016-12-09
CGGCGGGACGCGCCCCGCCAGGCGCCTTACTTTTTGTCCAAGCCAACAAAAAAGTAAGCAAAAAATGGCTTCCCTTGCAGGGGGCATGTGGGTGCGATGGGTATTGGGTTTCTGCGGCATGGGTGTTAGGGAAAGCCGGTTCTGGTTTCTTTCGCCGGTTCACTGGCGAAGTGTGGCGGATGAGAAAACGGTGCGTTCCTTTGCGTGACGGGGAACGTATTGTTGTTGGTGAAACCTTTCAATCACAATCTTCAACACAGTTTGCTGCGAAGCAGCATCTAATGACACTCCCCCTGTGAGTGCCGTCGAACGTAGGGAAATTCATCCGAAAAAAGAAGGCAAACTTCAGAAATCGACCTTGATTCCCGAACGTTCCAGCGCCAGTTGCCAGAAAGCCCGCACTACGGGGCGTTGCAGAGTACTCTTGCTGGAGCACAAACCGACCACGTAGGGATCCAGTTTAGGCGCGGTGTCGAGGATCCGCACTTCGTCCCGAAAAGGGATGCGCGCCAGGACCAGTTCCGGCACGATCCCGATGCCGCAACCGAGACGGACCATGGCGATGAGGGCCTCGTTGCCGGAAACTTCGGAGCTGAGGTTGGGCGTGATCCGGCGATCTTTCAGCCACTGGTCGAGGCGGCGACGGGATAAGCCCTGCTGGGGCAGCACCAGCGGTACCCGGGACAGATCGATGATACCGTCCCGCAGGGGCAGATCGGCGGTATCGCTATGGGGCGGGGCGATGAATAACAGAGGGGTATGGATGATGGGCAGGAACTGTAGCTCGGCCCGGTAGCGGTCGGGGAGGGCGGCCACCGCCAGGTCGATCTCACCGCTCTGCACCAGAGAAACGGCCTGCTCGGCCACTCCGGTACGCAACTCCAGCTGCACTTCGGGATAGGCGCAGCGAAAGGCTTCCAGCAGGCGCGGTAACAGGCTGTAGACCGCCGTTACCGAGGCATAGATGGAGAGGCTGCCGGTGAGTTCCCCTGTCTCTTGCAGGGCCCCCCGCATGGCCTGCCATTCCTGAACCGTACGGCGGGCGTAGACCCGAAACCGTTCGCCCACCGCCGACAGGGCCACCCGTCGGTTATCCCGGATAAACAGGGGCTGGCCCAGTTCTTCTTCGAGGCGCTGAATGGTGCGAGTCAGAGCCGAAGCACTCAAGTTGCAGGCCTGGCTGGCCCGGCCGAAGTGTCGCAGCTCCGCCAGGGTCAAAAAGATTTCCAGATGACGCATATCCATAGGTTTCTCGATAGTGTGTTTTTTGCAACATAGTATTCGCAATAAATCAATTTACGCAATAGAAGTTTTGGCGTATGGTTTGCGGATACTAAAAAACCAATTCCCCCGATAAGGAGAACAACCATGGGACAGAATTACTTTAACTCCCTGCCGCTGCGCCGCCAGCTGCAGGAACTGGGCACCTGCCGCTTTATGGACGCTTCGGAATTTGCCAACGGCTGCGATTACGCCAAGGGCAAGAAAATCGTCATCGTCGGTTGCGGCGCTCAAGGTCTCAACCAGGGCTTGAATATGCGCGACAGCGGACTCGACGTCTCCTACACCCTGCGTAAAGGGGCCATTGAGCAGAAGCGCCAGTCGTTTCTCAATGCGACGGAAAACGGTTTTGCCGTTGGTACTTACGAAGAGATGCTGCCCAGCGCCGATATCGTTATGAACCTGGCTCCGGACAAGCAGCATACGGATGTGGTCAACACCGTGGTGCCGCTGATGAAACAGGGCGCGGTCTTTTCCTATGCCCACGGTTTCAACATCGTTGAAGAAGGTACTCGGATCCGTGAAGACCTGACCGTCATCATGGTCGCACCCAAGTGTCCCGGTTCCGAGGTGCGCGAAGAGTACAAGCGCGGTTTCGGCGTACCGACCTTGATTGCCGTTCATGGTGAAAACGATCCCAACGGCGATGGCCTGGAAATCGCCAAGGCCCTCTGCTCCGCTCAGGGCGGCGACCGCGCCGGAGTTCTGGAGTCCTCCTTTGTGGCCGAGGTCAAATCGGACCTGATGGGCGAGCAGACCATTCTTTGCGGCATGCTTCAGGCCGGGGCGCTGCTGTGCTTCGACAAGATGACCCAGAACGGTATCGAGGCGCCTTACGCGGTCAAGCTTATTCAATACGGTTGGGAGACCATCACCGAGGCTCTTAAGCACGGTGGCATTACCAACATGATGGATCGTCTGTCCAATCCCGGCAAGCTGGCTGCTTTTGAATTAGCCGCCGAACTTAAGGACATCATGCGTCCCTTGTTCGAGAAGCACATGGACGATATCCTTTCCGGCGAATTCTCCCGCAACATGATGGAAGACTGGGCCAACGATGATGTCAAGCTGCTGACCTGGCGTGAACAGACCGGCAACAGCGCTTTCGAGCAAACCGAGGCGGCTGGTGAAATTTCAGAGCAGGAGTATTTCGACAAGGCAATCCTGATGGTGGCCATGGTCAAGGCCGGCGTTGAACTGGCCTTCGAAACCATGGTTTCTGCCGGTATCGAGCCCGAGTCGGCTTACTACGAATCGCTGCACGAAACGCCTCTCATTGCCAATACCATCGCCCGCAAGAAACTCTACGAAATGAACCGGGTCATTTCCGATACTGCCGAGTACGGCTGCTATCTCTTTGCCCACGCCTGCGTGCCTCTGCTGCAGGATTTCATGACCCGAGTCGGCACCGAAGTGATCGGCAAGGGCCTTGAGCTCAGCGACAACAGCGTGGACAACCGTACTCTGGTCGCGGTGAACGCCGAGATCCGCTACCACCTCATCGAAGACGTGGGTCAGGAACTCCGGGCGGCCATGCAGGGCATGCAGGCGCTCGCTTAAACGACAGACCACGATCCAAGCACCACCAAAAGAGGGCGGATTGCGCATAGCAGTCCGCCCTCTTTCGATTTGTCGCTTTATGCGCCTTAACTCAGGTTTGGAACGCGGGGTTGTGGTGATCTCCGGCCGGGTCGGATTTGAGACCGATCCAGTTGCAAAGGCGCTCTACAAAGAATTCAGGTCGGAGTAGGTTTGAAAAAAGCGGCAGCTGTTCCGACCGACTCCCGGCTACAACAGCTCCGGGGGGAAGGCCACCACCTCGTCGATGCTGGCGGCGTCGCTGAGCAGCATCACCAGACGATCGAGACCCAGGGCGATGCCGGCCGCTTGCGGCATGGCGGATAGTTCGGTGAGGAATTTTTCCGGTACCGGGTAGGGGGGCTTGCCGGCCGTTCGACGGCAGACTTCCTCAGTTGCGAAACGCTGACGTTGTTCGGCGGCATCGGTTAACTCGGAGAAGGCATTCGCCAACTCCATGCCGGCGATATAGAGCTCAAAACGCTCGGCAACCTGGGGTCGTTCGGGGTGACAGCGGGCCAGCGCGGCCAGCTCGGCGGGATACTCGATGAGAAACGTCGGTCGATGGCGGCCGAGGTGGGGTTCGATGTGCAGAGCCAGTTGTTCATCGAAGCTATTGCCGGCCAACGCTTCGGCCAGATCGATAGACCCATGGCGTGCAAAAGCCTCGGCGACGGTAAGCCGCTCAAAAGGCTGTGTCAGGTCGATGGTTTCCCCTTGATAACGGAAGTTCCCCTCCGTCACCAAATGTCGCAGCAGCAGCTCGCACTCGTCCATCAAATGGTGATAGTCACAGCCTGCCGCGTACCATTCGAGCATGGCGAATTCCGGCAGGTGGCGTGCACCCCGCTCCGCCGCCCTCCAGCAGCGGCAGATTTGAAACACCCGTTCGTACCCTGCGGCCAGCAGCCGTTTCATGCACAGCTCGGGACTGGTGTGCAGGAACCAGTCTTCGCTGAGAACCGCGTCGATATAGGCCTCGGGGGCGTTTCCAGGAACCCGGTGAGGCGTCTCGATCTCCAGATAATTCCGGTCGATAAAAAAGGACCGGATCGCTTGTACGATCCGGGCCCTTTGTTCCAGTCGGGGGCGCTTTCGCAGAAGCGCCCAATTGCCTTCCATGAACCTTACTCCTTAACCCGGGTGACGTATTCACCGGTACGGGTGTCAATCTGGATCAGGCTGCCTTGTTCGACAAAGGACGGGACCTGCAAGGTGTAGCCGCTCTCCACGGTGGCCGGTTTGTTGTTGCCGGCCGCCGTGTCTCCTTTGACCCAGGGGTCGGATTCGGTCACTCGCAGATTAACGAAATTGGGCAGGGTGATGCCGATGCCGCGCTCGCCGAACATCAGAATTTTTACTTCCATGTTGTCGACCAGGAAATATTTCTGCTCCCCAAGAGCGGCTTCGGGCAAGGTCGTCTGCTCGTAGCTTTTCTGATCCATGAAGACGTAGCCGGTTTCATCCTGATAAAGAAATTGCATGTCGGCTTCGTGGAGGGCCGCTGGTTCGAAAGATTCACCGGAGCGGTAGGTGCGATCGAACAGGGAGCCGGTAATCATGTTCCGCAATTTGCATTTATACAGGGCCTGTCCCTTGCCAGGTTTAGTAAAGTCGAATTGGACAATAACATGGGGCTTGCCATCGATCATTAACTTGGTTCCCTTGCGCAGGTCGGAAGTGCTCAGCATAGTCTGTCTCCTCTATCGATAATCGGCCTTTGCAGGCTCAAAAGGCTTCTTTGTAAAAACGCTGCATTTAACCATAGGATCAGGGTGTTTGTCATGGGAAAAGTCCCTTTTGGACGGCTTGCTCCCAAGGGCGGTCCATGCTATCAATGAAATCCTTGGAGGCGGTCGGATTATCCGGGCCGAANNGCCGAATTTGCAGCCGGCGCATGAGCAGTCCGACAGACTCCTTGGCAGGCCCCTTTTTAAAACAGGAGGAGGGTTCGATGATTGATTTTGTGGTTGATAAGGACAGATGCACCCGTTGCGGTGAGTGTGTAAAGGATTGTCCGGTGGCTATTATAGCCCTTGAAGAAAGGGGGCCGGAGCTGATTGCCGACAAGGAGACAATGTGCCTTAAATGTCAGCATTGCCTGGCTGTCTGCCCGACGGCGGCCATAAGTGTGCTGGGCAGAAATCCCGCCGACAGCCAGCCTCTGGCCGGGCATCTGCCAGCGCCAGGGCAGGTGGAGACCCTGGTTCGGGGGCGCCGCTCGGTGCGGCGTTTCAGGTCCGAACCGGTGGCTGGCGAAACCATCCACCGGTTGCTGCGGACGGCGGCCCATGCCCCCACCGGCCGCAATAATCTCGGGGTTCTGTTTACTGTTGTCGAAGACCCGGCCACCATGAAACAATTACGTGAAGAAACCCTGGTCGCTATCCGCGAGCNNGCGTTTGCCCAAAGGCATGGAGTTCTTCGCCGGGATTGTGAAGGCCTGGGATAAGGGCACGGATGTTATTTTCCGGGAGGCACCCCATTTGCTCGTGGTTTCGGTACCCAAACAGGGGCCGACCCCGGCGGCAGATGGGTATATTGCCCTGAGTACCTTTGAAATCCTGGCCAGCAGTCACGGTCTCGGCACCTTGTGGGACGGTTTTGCCACCTGGGCCCTGGTCCATATCGCGCCCAAGGTCGGTGCCAGGCTCGGCATACCCGAATCCCACGAACTGGTCTATGTCATGTTGTTTGGCCATCCGGCTGTGCAGTACCATCGCAGCGTACAGCGGGATCAGGACGCCAATATTCAGCAGCTGGTCTGGTAGGACCGTCCGCCCGGGCGGCGGAGGTTTTCCGGCTCGGTCAGTGGCTGCATCTATCCGTCGAAGGAGTCATCATGTCCGCATGCCGTCGCAAAGGCCCCGATCTGTGGGTCCGTTCGTTGCGTTACCTGGCTCTGGCCGGTTGGGCTTTGCTGGGCTGCGCTTTTTTGATCCTGGCTCGAGCCAAACCTCAGGTAGAAACCTTTTTTGAGCGGGTCTACAACATTCATCTGCAGCAGCAGTGGGATATGGAACTGGCCCGCTATATCCTGTATCTGATGATTTTCGGTCTTGCCATCAGTTTCCTGGGGCTGATCATCAACGCGCGACGTATCCGCCGCCGCACCGACGAGTGGCGGTTCTCATTGCTTTTTCTCGGCGTCATTTCCCTGGCCGGCATTGTCCTGTATCGGATCAATTTTGGCTGAAACGGTCAGGTTCTTCGGCGTCTTTCTGCACACTCACTATTTCAAATAGACTGATTTCCGGCGGCGCCAGGATGCGCATGGGCGGTCCCCAGCTGCCGGTGCCTCGACTGGTGTAAAGCCAACCGCCGTCTTGCAGATCGTAAAGCCCGTTCTGAAGGGGATACTGCAACGCTGTCAGCAGGTTGAAGGGGAAAATCTGGCCGCGGTGGGCATGTCCGGAGAGCTGTAAATCGAAGAGCCCCAACGAGGTCTTTTCGACAACGGGTCGGTGTTTGAGCAGCAGGGTGAAGTGTCCCCGGCGGTTAAGCTCAAGAATCGAGGCTTCTTCCGGCAGGGGTCCGCCTGCCGGGTCATTCATGCCGATCAGGGTGATAAGTCCCTGCAGGGTCATCCCCTGGTTGCGCAACAGGGTAAAACCGCTGCGTTGCAGGAAATCGAGGGACTGATCGAGCCCGGCATAATATTCATGGTTGCCGGTGACGGCGTATTTCCCCAGGGGCGGTTCGATGCGGCGCAAGACTTCGCTCAAAGGCGCCAGATGGTCCATCTGGCCGTCCACGATGTCGCCGGTGGCCACCAGCAGGTCGGGCTGCAGGCGCTGCAATTCGGCCAGAACCGGCGCCAAAACTTCCCCGCGATGAAGCAGACCGAGATGCAGGTCGGAGATCTGGGCGATTCGCAGCGATGTACGCCCGGGCGGCAGCTTGTCCGAAACCAGGATGATTTCTTCGACGCGCAGATTGGTGGCTTCGTACAAGCCGTAAAAACCGGCGGCCAGAGTCACCAGCAATACCAGGGCGGATGCGGCGGGCCGGTGCAGGGTCAGCAGCGGCAGAGAGGGAAACAATCGATGCGCCGCCAGGGCCAGCAGGTGCCCGCCGGCCACCAGGGCAAACAGACAGAAGGCGATAAACAAAAGCCCCATCCAGCAGTAACTGACCCAGGCAAGCCCCCGGGCTGTTGCCGTATAACCGCTATGGTCGAGAAACCGGACCCCCAGCGGCGACACGATCATCAGTCCCATCCAGATCCCTATCAGGGTCGGCAGAGCGGAGTGGCTGGTAAGCAGAGGGTACATTCCCCAGAACACCAGGGCATGCATCAGTCCGTAAACGGTTATAAAGGTCAGGAGAAAAACGGTCATGGAAAAACCTCCCCGGTCGGTTGCCTTAGCGGGCGCTGCGGTTGACACTGCTTATAAGCACAGTTGCAAAACAGGCTTTTGGGGATGAACTTTTACGAATAGCCACGTAGCGGATTTTTTGCTGAAGCGCTAGAATTCAATCAAGAAAAACAAATACCTCCATCTTTTGGCGCGTTACCCTGGTCTCCTGGGTAACGCGCCTATTTTTTTCGAAAACGTCCAATCTCAGCCTTTTTTGCGGATTCCTCCCTCGGCCAGCTCGATCAGGCGGTTTTTGTACAGTCCGCCTACGGCTTTCTTGAATAATTTTTTACTCATCCCCAGAGATTGCTTAATCTGCAGGGGAGAACTCTGATCGTTCAGGGGCAGAAAGGCCTCTTTTTCCAGAGCCTTGAGGATTTCCTGTTTGGCCTGCTCAATCTCCTGGGCGCCGCCGCGGCGCAAGGCCACATCGATCTTATGGTNNCGAAGCCGTTTGACATACCCCTTGAGCCGGTCGCCCCGGCGTTGACCGGGCATCAGGTCATCCTGATAAAGCAGGCCTCCGTAACGGTGGTTGATGATGACCTTGGCGCCGAGATCGGTAAATTCCCAAATCAGCAGATCCACTTCCTGACCCGCCTGCAGATCGGTCGGTTCTTTTTCCAGATACTGATCGATGCGCGCCGAAGCGACGGTCCGCCATTGGCTGTCGAGGTTGATTTTGACCAGATAGTTGCGGCCGACCCGCATCCGCTCCGGTTGCTCGCTGTAGGGCACCAGCAGTTCTTTTTCCAGGCCCCAGTCGAGAAAGGCCCCGTGGCGAGTGATGGCGCTGACTTTCAGCAGGGCGAATTCTCCGACCTGGGCTTTGGGTTTTTGCAGGGTCGCCACCAGTTCGCCCTGGTTGTTCTGATAGAGAAAAGCCTCCAGCGGATCGCCTTTCTGCATGGATGGCAGAACTTCCGCAGCAGGGAGCAAAACCTGGTGCGGACCGGCCTGCAGCCAGGCGCCATCCTCGTCGATATGGTGAATCTGCAGGGTGTTGATGCGGCCGATGTTATACATGATAAGCTCCGATGGGCATGGACGGATAGAAAGTGGAAAACAGGCAATAGGTTTTTTGAGAAAGCCAAAGTATCACAGAAGCCGGCCTTGCCGTCAAAGGGTTTGGTTGGCAGCGAAATGAGCCACAAGCCGTCGACTGGGGAGTAGGGCAGGTTTACAGATGGAAAAGGATGGGGAAGGAGTTGCAGGATGAGCCTCAATCTTGGCGATCATCTTTACGTTGAGGTAGACATAGTCGGCAATTTGTCGGCCGTCGGCGTGATTCTCGGAAAGCACGTTTCCGGCCGGATCGTAATGGTAGACGATGGTTTGTCCTGCGGCGGATTTTTTGATCCGCAAACCATCCCCGTCGTAGCCGGCTTCCGCCATCAGGGTGCCGCCCGAGGTAAAGGTCCTGACTTGGTTGAACCAGTCGTAAGTCAGGGCGTAATTTTTGCCGCCCCAGGCGCCTGAGGTCAGGTGCCCGGCGGTATTGTAGGCATAGGAGCCGGACTCGCTGCTCGTGGTGCCGGTCAGGCGGTTGGAGGCGTAGTTGTAGGTGGTGTCGACCCCGTCGATGGTTTTGGTCAGGCGATTACCGGTGATATTGTAGGTGAATGCGCTATTTCCCCAGTCGCCATCGAAGGAGGTGATGCGGTTGAGCTTCTCGTAGCCGAAGCTCTGGTCTTTGTTTGCGTCCAAATCGTTATAGATGTTGACGGTGTTGCCCCGCGAATCGTAGCTGTAGGAATAGCCCATCACCGAACCGGCGCTCATTCCGGTCGGGAAAAACCGGGCGCTGTAGGTGAAGTTGCTGTTCAGCCCGTTGTCGCAGGTGTAGCCAAGCGGTTGTCCGGCGAGATTGTAGGTGGCCGAGGCAACGAATCCGGGGATGCCGGTTGCTTCGTTGTGTCCGTTGTATTGGAAGCCAACGACTTACATTGGTATCGTAGTCCCTATTATTCCAAATAAAAAACCAAGCCAAAAAAGAAATAAAGACATACACATGGTCAGAATACCTGCTTTAGTTATATTGTTAGAAATTCTTTTTTCAATTTCTAAAGAAAAAACCAGAGCAGAAAAAATATAAATCAAATATGCAATTATTGTATTAATTTGGATGTATATAAATGGACGATCATCCCAAGCAAATTTGTTTATAATTCTTAAAAAGTCACTTAATAATATTAAAAAAACGTATAAAAATGGTGGCATTGATATAGTAAGAACTAATAACGGTACTAACTTTTTTGACATATTTTTTTTCACTATATTTACTCCTTGACTACTATTGTTCCAAATTTTTTTACAGTCTCTTTCTTTGCAGAAAAGGGATTCCAAGACTTTGAATCAACTCTAACTGATGTTGGGTTGGTGCTTCTAATTAAGTCTCTAGAAATTTTCCATTCTTTATATTCCTTTGCTGAAATGCAACCAAGAGTACGACCTGGTTTGTGCATGCGAAACAAATTCCTACCAGAAGCGTCATGAGTGTCGTTGCCATATTTGGAGTCTATTGCTTCTAAACGCAGATAGTCCTTTTTTGGATGGTCTAAAATGTCGTATCTTCCATTTTCAATTGGATCTCCATAAGGCTTGCCACCAGATTCTACTTTCATTTTCGCTGTTTTCCCGGTATCGAGATCTTTAATGGTAACAATTCCCTTGCTCTTGTTGTATATAGCTTCCACTTCTTGCCCGTCCCGATCAACATACCTGTAAGGATTGTTCAAAGAATATCCATAAACATTGATCCTCTGTGGATCCGCCATGATGGATTGATTTATCCGGCCGGAACTGATATCCACCGCCCTAACCGGATCCGGCGCCAGAAACCTCCCCGTTTTCGCCGACAGATACCGCGCCCCGAAGTAGTTCAGCCCGGTCTCCTCATCCTTCTCTTTGCCGACAAACCGCTTGTTGTTCTCGATATAGTCGTCAACGGTAAACTCTTCGCCGAAGGGTTTGTAATCCGCTTCCCAGAGTTTTTGCCCCAAAGCGTCGCTCATGGCCAGCGGGGTTCCTGCCGAATCAGTATGATAGAAGAAAACCTCTTCCGCAAGGTCGGGGTTGACCTCAATCTTGGCGACCATCTTTCCGTTGAGGTAGACATAGTCGGCAATTTTTCGGCCGTCGGCGTGATTCTCGGAAAGCACGTTTCCGGCCGGATCGTAATGGTAGACGATGGTTTGTCCTGCGGCGGTCTTTTTTACCCGCAAACCATCCCCGTCGTAGCCGGCCTCCGCCATCAGGGTGCCGCCCGAGGTAAAGGTCCTGACTTGGTTGAACCCGTCGTAAGTCAGGGCGTAACTTTTGCCGCCCCAGGCGCCTGAGGTCAGGTGACCGGCGGTATTGTAGGCATAGGA
>NPIF01002572.1_pt1 | contig 10583 bp, 9 predicted proteins | sample 8637461 | NCBI WGS metagenome assembly NPIF01 (sample SAMN07420641, study PRJNA396082) | bioreactor metagenome | isolation source: sample BR12 brine-fed electro-methanogenic bioreactor BR | place: Japan: Kochi | collected 2016-12-09
CGGCTGGTCAAGACCCTGCTCGACGTCGCCTCGGGCGAGAAGACGCGCGCCGAAATCACCGGATACACCCGGGCCATGGACATCTACACCGTCGGACCGGTGATCTAGGAGGCATTATCGATGGCTGACCAAATCAAAATCCCCGTAGCAACCGTCGAACAGGCGATTTGTGAAGTCCTGACCGCGCGTGGCGTTTCCGATACCGATGCCAAGGCGACGGCGCAGGCGCTGGTCGGAGCAAACCTCCGCGGGATCGACACGCATGGGCTGGCCTGCCTGCCGGACTATGCCCGTGCATTGACCGAAAAACGCATCAACGCGGTTCCCGACTTGAAGGTCGAAAAGCGTTATCCGTGGGCCGCGAGCCTCGATGCCGACAATTGCCTGGGCCCCGTCGCGGCGACAAGGGCCCTGGACCTCGCCCTCGGTTCGGCGAGCGAAATGGGCTTCGGAGCCGTCGCGGTGCGCCGCAGCAACCACTTCGGCGCGGCCGGTGTCTATGCCCTGCGTGCCGCCGAGGCCGGCTGCGTCGGCATCATCTGTGCCAATGCCTCGACCGTGACGGCGCCCTTCGGCGCGGCCGCCCCGTTCCTCGGCACCAATCCGTTGGCGACAGCCGCTCCCGCCGGGAAGCATCCGCCGTTCGTCGTCGATATGGCGACGGCGGAAGGCTCGCGGAAGAAGATCCGCCGGGCCCTGGCCGAGGGGAAGGAGATACCGAGCGGCTGGGCCCTCGGTCCCGACGGCAAGCCGACTACCGATCCCCAAGCCGCGCTCGACGGTGTGATGCTGCCCTTCGGCGGCGTCAAGGGATCCGGCATCGCGTTGCTGACCGACATTCTCTCCGGGGTTCTCACCGGCGCCGAGTTCGGCGGCCGGGTTCTCAGCGTCATGACCAATCAGGAGCGGGAATCCGGCAACGGCCATTTCGTCCTCGCGTTCCGGGCCGACGCCTTCCTGCCCCAGGACGACGTCCTGGCGCGGATGGACGAGGAGATCGACCGCTTGAAAGCCCTGCCGGCCGTGCCGCCCTTTGACGCGGTGTCCTATCCCGGAGAGCGGGAATGGCTCCTGACGGCCGAACGCAGGGAGAGCGGAATTCCAGTGAGCGAGAAACTGGTTGCCGAGGTCGCCGACCTCGGGGCTCGCTGTCTATCGTAACGGACGCAGCGGCGCGGATCGTTACAAACTTTTCACCAATTGGGAGAGCGAAGGAGTCCGAGTAATGACCAAAATGAGTTTTGTTAAGATCGCGGCGATGGCCGCGCTCGGTGCCGTGGTTTCGATCACCGGTGCGCAAGCAGCGGATTTCCCGTCCAAGGACATCAAGATCATCGTGCCGTTCGCCCCGGGCGGCGCCGTTGACGTAACCTCCCGCATTATCGCGGAATACGCCAACAAGCACCTGAACGGGATCAAGGTGGTGGTCGAGAACCGGGCCGGCGGCGGTGGCGTTGTTGGTCAGACCTATGCGGCAAATGCCAAGGCGGACGGCTACACCGTCCTCGCGATGACCAGTTCCGTGGTCACCAATCCGGTGCTGAAGAAGACCGGATACAAGGTCGCGGATTTCGCGCCGGTCGCCCTTTACACCCTCGATCCGGAAGTGATCGTGGTGCCGACGAACTCGCCGTTCAAGACCGCCCAAGATTTCGTCGCGGAAGCCAAGAAGCGCCCTATCAACACGGTCGTTGCCGGCATTGCCACGTCACACCACCTTTCCGGTCTGGCTCTGGAAGACGCCGCGGGTATCAAGTTCAACTACATTCCCACCAGCGGTTTCGGCGCGCAGCTGCAGGCGATCATGGGCGGTCATGCCGAGGCGGCCCTGTGACCCTTCGGCGAAACCAAGAAACACGCCGAGGCCGGCTCGGTCCGTATCCTCGCCGTCGCCGACGACGCGCATCTGGCTGCGTTCCCGAACATCCCGACCTGGAAAGAGGCCGGCATGAACCTCGTCCGCTGGCCGACGTTCCGCGGCTGGGCCGTGCCCAAGGGGACCCCCGAGGAAGCCGTCGCCTTCCTGTCGGATCTCTTGGGTAAGGTCAATCAGGACAAGGAATACGTCGCGCGCATGACCGACTATGGCTATCCCCTGGCCTACAAGGATGCCAAGGGCTTCGCCGATGTGGTCGCCGACTACGCGAAGGTTACGTCCGAGGTTGTGGCCAAGCACGGTCTGCAGAAGAAGTAGACTGCGTTCGACTGGCGTGACGGTATGCTTTCGGGCAGCCGTCACGCCCCCTTCACGAGATGCCTTGCAGGCGAGGTGCCCTATGACCGCTCAATTGCGTAAACCGGATGTATGGGCCGGCATCGTGTTCCTGGTGCTCGGGGTCTGGGCGTTTGCCGAGTCCAGCACCTTCGACGACATGTCCCGGACCTATCCGATGGCGCTCTCCGCGGGCCTCGTCCTGTTCTCCGCATCGATCATCCTGCGGAGCGTGTTCGACCGGACTCCGCCGAAAGCGGATGCCGAGTCGGCCACGATCATTTTGTCAGGCCCCTGCTTCCAGATCCTCCTCTGGGGCGGGTGGGCTTTGCTGCTGGGGCTCGGTGCGGGTTACATCCTTCCCAGCATCGTGGTCGTTTCGATCGCGGTATTGCGTGCGGGCTTTCCGGGGCGGCTGCGGAGTATCGCGTCATCGGTTGCGGTGGCCTTGGCGATTTTCGGCATTTTCTACTTCATTTTTGACGTTCCCTTGCCGGTGCTCGAAGTCATCGGCGATATTCTCGATTAGGCGCGCAGAAGGATCGACGGACTGATGGACGCTATCGCTCTGGGCTTGGAAACACTGATGGAGCCGACGGTCCTGGCCTTTCTCATGGCCGGCGTGTTCTTCGGTTTGGTGGTCGGCTCGATTCCGGGCCTCAACGACAACATCGCGCTCGCGATCTTCATTCCGTTCTCGTTCTCGTTGTCGCCGACCTATGCCTTGGCATTGATGATCGGTCTCTACTGCTCGACGGCGGTCGGCGGAAGCATTCCCGCCGTGATGGTCAAGGTGCCGGGAACCGCATCGGCCATGCTGACCGGTATCGACGGCAACGCCATGGCCAGGCAGGGCATGGCCGGCAAGGCGATCGGCCTTGCCATCTCGTCATCGGTGTTCGGGGGCATCGCCAGCGCATTGGTGCTGCTGATGTTCGCGCCGCCCTTGGCCAAGTTCGCGCTGCGGTTCGGCTACGTCGAGAACTTCTCGCTCGGTGTTCTGGGTCTAGCCAGCGTCGTCGGCCTACTGGGCGCCAACATCTACAAGGGGTTGCTCAGCGCCACCGTGGGCCTGCTGATCGCAACGGTCGGGTTCAGCATCAAGACCGGCTATCCGCGCTTCACCATGGACATGGCCAATCTTTACGAGGGCATGCCTTTCATCCCGTTGCTCGTCGGCCTGTTCGGCATCACCCCGATGCTGGAAATGGCCGAGGAGATCGTGCGCGAGAGGCGGCTCGGCAATCGACCCAGCGCCCTGCCGCGCATTTCGGACGCAATCGTCCCCAGTTGGCAGTTGGTCAAGCGGCTGCTGCCGACCTGGGTGCGCTGTGCATCGATCGGCAACGTCATCGGCGTCATCCCCGGCGCGGGCATGCTGATGGCCATCTTCCTGGCCTATGAGAGGACGTCCCGCGTCTACAAGCGGAAGTTCGAAGGCCGTCCAGGGGAAGCGAAGTGGGGCGAGGGCGCACCCGAGGGCATCGCCGCGCCGGAATCGGCCAACAACGCCGTCGTCGCGAGTTCGATGGTTCCCCTTCTGTCGCTGGGGATTCCCGGAAATTCGGTGTCGGCGCTGTTTATCGGCGCCCTCATGATCCAGGGCATGATGCCGGGGCCGCTGCTGTTCATCCAGCATCCCAATATCGCCTGGATGATCATTCTGTCCTTCCTGGTGGCCAACATCTTCATGGGGCCGATGGCGCTGGCGCTGGTGCGGACCCTCAGCAGCGTCGTCTACCGTATCCCGAAAGAGGTCCTGGCGCCGACGATCGGACTGCTTTGCCTGTCGGGGGCCTACTCTGACGGCAACGCGATGTTCAACGTTTGGGTTGCACTGGGGTTTGGCTCCCTGGGCTACGCCTTCAACAAGCTGTCGATCCCCCATGCTCCGTTGATCCTGGCCCTGGTCCTCGGGCGCCAGATCGAGAACAACCTCTCCAACTCGCTGGGGATCTCGTATGGCGACTGGTCGATCTTCATCGATCCGGTGAACCATCCCATAAGCTTCGGGCTCATCGTGGCCGCCACCGCCTTCGTCGTGCTGCCGATCATCAAACGGCTATGGAACAGCCGGCGGCAGGTCAACGAGGCGGCATGACCGGATAGCCGCGCCGGGCGCTCGTCCGCAAGTCCTTCGAATTTTCGACGCCGTTCCCACGGCGGCGAATGCCGGGCCTTTGCCGATTTTCCCCGTCGATCGCCCATTCCGTTCGCGGGGATGGCTTCGTCGAACACCTGGAAAGTGGTCCAAGAAAAGAGGAAAAGTCCATGACCACCACAGTTCATATCGAACCGAACACGTCGTTTCTCGACAGCGTCAATCAACTCTTCGATGCGGCGGTGCCTTTCTGCGAACTGCCCGAGGGGATGGCGGAGCGGATCCAGGGCTGCAACGCCCTCTATTCGGTCAATTTCGGCGTCCGTCTCCGCGGCAGGATGTTCAGCTTCTCGGGCTGGCGTGCCGTTCACAGTCAGCATTTCGATCCGGCCAAAGGTGGCATCCGCTACGCGCTCAACGTCGATCAGGACGAGGTCGAGGCGCTGGCCGCGCTGATGACCTACAAGTGCGCCCTGATGGACATCCCGTTCGGCGGATCCAAGGGTGCTCTCAGGCTCGATCCGGGCGAATGGGAGAGGCCGGAACTCGAGAGGATCACGCGCCGTTTCGCCTGGGAGCTGATGAAGCGCAATTTCCTGAGCCCGTGCCAGAACGTTCCGGCGCCGGACATGGGAACCGGCGAGAGGGAAATGGCCTGGATTGCCGATGAATACCGCCGCAACAATCCGCAGGACATCAACGCCATCGCCTGCGTAACTGGAAAACCGATTTCCCGAGGCGGGGTCGAAGGCCGCACCGAGGCGACGGGGCGGGGCGTCCAGTATGCGATCCGTGAATACTTCAGAAGTCTCGGGAAAGCGGACGACTTGGCCGGCAAACGGATCATCGTTCAGGGGCTTGGCAACGTCGGCTATCACGCCGCCAAGTTCCTTTCCGAAGAGGATGGCTGCGTCATCCGGACGGTAATCGAGCGTGACGGCGCAGTAACCTGTGACGATGGATTGCCAATCGAGGAACTGCGGCGCCACATTTCGAAGAACGGCGGAGTCAAGGGATTCCCGGGCGTAGGGTACGAACCCGAAGGGATGAGCCTGTTAGAGGCGGAGTGCGACATCCTGATTCCGGCCGCCGTCGAACATGTGATTACCGAGCAAAATGCACCCCGTATTCGCGCCGGCTTGGTGGTCGAGGCGGCCAACGGACCGACCTCCTTCGAGGGGGACCGGATCCTGAAGGAAAGGGGGATCGTGGTTCTCCCCGACCTCTTCGTCAATTCCGGCGGGGTCATTGTCAGCTATTTCGAGTGGGTGAAGAATCTCAGCCACATGCGCTTCGGTTTGTTGGAGCGGCGATGGGAGGAGAATCGTTACCGGACCTTTGCGCAGGAACTCGAACGCCGGACCAACGCCAAGTTCTCGCCGAGCCAGTTGGAAGAGCTCGTTCACGGCAGCCGCGAGATCGATCTGGTCCGTTCGGGATTGGACGACATGATGCGCGAGGCCTTCGCCAAGATGACGGCACTCATGGCCGGCAACCGCGCCGTTCCCGACTATCGAACCGCGGCCTATATCCTCGCCATTCGCAAGGTTGCAGAAGCCTATGAGGCTATAGGCATCTAGGTCGGTCAACTGAGCCGCCACAGGACTTCTGTCCGCCCCCGGCTGTCGGAATGATCCCGCAGGATCAGAAGCGATCGCGCAACCACAGTCCCAGCAGGGCGCGTTCCTCGGGCCGCATGCCGGTGACGTTGCCGAGCGGCATGGCCATTGTCTTGACAACCTGGGTATCGATCTGCGGCGCCCATTGACGGATCTGCGCGGGCGTTTCCAGGATCACGCCCTTCGGCGGTGCCTCGATGCCGGTGAAGCTCGGCTTGGCGGCATGGCAGGCAATGCAGCGGGCTTCCACGATGGCCTGCACGGCGGCGAACGGCACGCCCGCGGCACCGGCCGGCACCGGTTCGGCCTCGGCTGTCGCATCGGGCGCACCGCTGTCGCGGAACACCGTCGCGGCCGCGACGACGGCGGCGAAAGCAAGGCCGGCCGCCGGCAGCATCCAGATCCGGGCGCGGCCCGAATGGCGCAGCACGAACACCTGACGCACCGCTGCTCCCACGGCTGCGATCCCCAGCAGCAGCGCCCAGCTCCAGGAATGCCCCGTGACCATGGCATAGTGGTTCGAGATCATCAGGAACAGCACCGGCAGCGTGAAATAGGTGTTGTGCACGCTGCGCTGCTTGCTTTCCCGCCCCAGAGCGGGGTCCGGCGCCTCGCCGCGCAGCATCTGGGCCACCGCCTCGCGCTGGTTGGGGATGATCACGAAAAAGACGTTGGCGACCATGATCGTGCCCAGCGCGGCGCCCACATGGATGAAGGCCGCGCGCCCNNACAGCAGGTTGGTCAGCCCATAGGCAAGACCGGCCACCAGAGCCGCCACCGCGATCGCGAGCACGCGATCGTCGCGGCCCAGCGGCGATCGGCACAGAAGGTCGTACAGCACCCAGGCGCCGCCGATCGCGGACACGCCGATGGCGACCGCTTCCATCGGAGTCAATCCGCTCCCCGGCGGCAACATATAAATGCTGGCGCCGAAATAGTAGATCAGGATCAGGAGCGCGATGCCGGACAGCCAGGTCGAATAGGCTTCCCATTTGAACCAGTGCAGGCGTTCCGGCAGGTTCGGCGGCGCCACCTTGTATTTGCGGGCGTGATAGAAGCCGCCGCCGTGGACCATCCATACCTCGCCCTGCAGGCGGTCTTGCCGGGGATCCTCGGGCGCCGGCTCCAGGCTGTCGTCCTGCCACACGAAATAGAACGACGCCCCGATCCAGGCGATGCCGACGATCAGGTGGATCCAGCGCGCGGCAAGGCGCAGCCAATCGAGGTCGAACGCTTCCATGCGCGTCAACTCCCGCGATAGGTCGAATAGGCCCACGGCGAGACGAGCAGCGGCACGTGGTAGTGGCGTTCGGGGTTGGCGATGGAAAAGCGCAGCGGTATCCGGTCGAGGAACGGCGGCGCGTCGGTCGCGAGGCCGGCACGGGCGAAATACACCCCGGTCTCGAACACGAACTCGTAAGTACCGGCTTCGAGATCGGCGCCCGCGAGCGCGGGAGCGTCGAGACGCCCGTCCGGGTTGGTGGTGAAGCTGCCGAGCAGGGCACGCGCGCCGTCGGTGCCGACACGATAGAGCGCGATCGGCATCCCGGCGGCCGGCAGGCCCGTCGCGGTACACAGCACGTGCGTGGTCAGGCGACCCGTCGGGGCGGGAACCACGGCGGCCAGCAGGCGCATCCACGCGATCTTGCCGATTTCGGCAAGCGCCCGGTGAATTTCGCTCGCGCGATCGTTCCCCAGCCGCCCCTCGAAGCCGGCGATGATGCGCGCGGCATCGGCGCCGCGGACGGCCATGACGAAGGGGAAGCCGAAGCGCTCGACGTAGGCGGCGTTGAGGGTCCGGAAACGATTCATTTGCTCCGGACTCAGCCGGTCGAGTCCGGCCGAAGCCTGCTCGACCGAGGACTCGGCCGTCAGCGCACCGGCAAGCGCCGCCTTGCCGGCCAGGTCGGGGTGTGCGCGGATCAGGTCCAGCCGTGCGGTCTCGGACGCTGCCTCGACGGCGTCCTGCATGGCGGCGTGCACTGCGCTCAGCGATTGGAACGGCGCGCTCGCAAAGGCCATCTCGGCGACCCAGCGAGAATGTTCGAATACTTCTCCGAATGCGGCGACGAAGGTTTCGGCATCCATGCCGTTGACGGCATCGATGGAAAGGCGCGCCGTTTCATCGGCCATGGCGATCACCGGACCGCGCCGAGGACGCGCATCGACAGCAGTTCGGCCGCCACCGAGACGGCGATTTCAGCCGGCAGTTTGCCGCCGATATTCGGCAGGCCGATCGGGCAGCGGACCGTGGCGATGCGTTCTTCGGGCACGCCGGCCTTCGCCAGTTGCGAACGGAAATGCGCCCACTTCGTCTTGGCGCCGATCAATCCGATCGAGGCCAGACCCTCGCGGGTCAGGGCGGCATGTATGATCTCGAAGTCGCGCTTGTGGCTGTGGGTCATCACCAGCACGTGGGTATCGGGGGGCAGTTTGGCAACTTCGGCCACGGGGTCGGTGACGATGCGCAAGCTCGCGTCCGGCGGCACCGGCGCTCCCGCGACGTCGGCGCGCTCGTCGAACCAGAGGATGCGTGTGTCGGTGCCTTCCAGTACGCGCACCAGCGCCCGGCCGACATGACCCGCCCCGAACAGCGCCAGGCGCATTGTCGGTACCATCAGCGGTTCGTACAGCAGTACCGCCGTGCCGCCGCAACACTGGTCCTGCTGGACGCCGAGCGTCTGACCCGCCGTCATGGGCGCGGTCGCGCCCTCGGCAAGCAGGCGCCGCGCGGTTTCGATCGCCTCGAATTCCAACGTGCCGCCGCCGACCGAACCGGCCTGGCCGTCGGCGGCCACGACCATCTTCGCCCCCGCCGTTCGCGGTGTGGACCCCTTGGCTTCGACGATCGTCACCAGCACGTGCGGTGTCGCCTGGGCGGCCAGTTGTACGAGCGCCTGTTGCCAGGTCGACCGCGTCCAATCGGGGAAGTCGCTCATGATTCTTCTTTCGCCTTCTTCGCTTCCCGCGCCGCCCACAGGATGCGCTCGGGCGTCGCCGGCGCCTGCAGGTTCGCGACGTACCCGTCGGGACCGAGCGAAACGATCGCGTCACGCAACGCCAGCCACACCGAAAAGGCCAGCATCAGGGGGGGTTCGCCCACCGCCTTCGAGCGGTAGACGGTTTCCGCCTCGTTGGCCGCATCGGCCAGCAACTCGACGCGGAAGTCGCGCGGCAGGTCGCGCGCGGTCGGGATCTTGTAGGTCGACGGCGCGTGGGTCAGGAGACGGCCCTCGGAATCCCACACCAGTTCCTCCAGTCACGGCCAGCCGAGCCCCTGGACGAAACCGCCCTCGACCTGGCCGAGATCGATCGCCGGGTTCAGCGAGGCGCCGGCGTCGTGCAGGATGTCGGTGCGCAGGGGCCGCCATTCGCCGGTCAACGTGTCGATGGCGACCTCGGAAACCGAAACCCCGTGCGCGAAATAGAAGAACGGGTGGCCCTGCATGGTCGCGATGTCGAAATGGATCCGAGGCGTGCGGTAAAAGCCGGTCGAGGACAGCGACACCCTTGCCGCATAGGCCATCCGCGCCAGCTCGGCGAAGGGAATGACGCGATCGCCCGCGACGACGCGGCCGCCCGTGAATTCCACGGCTTCCACCGACACGCCGAAATGATCCGCCGCCACCGTGGCCATGCGGCCCCGGATCGTCTCGGCCGCGTTGCGCGCCGCCATGCCGTTGAGGTCGGAACCGGACGAGGCCGCCGTCGCCGAGGTGTTCGGCACCTTGTCCGTCGTCGTCGCCGAAACCGTGATATCGGCAAGCCGCACGCCGAACACCTCGGCCACCACCTGGGCGACCTTGGTGAACAGGCCCTGGCCCATTTCGGTGCCGCCGTGGTTCAGATGGATCGAGCCGTCCGTATAGACGTGGATCAGCGCCCCGCCCTGGTTGTATTCGACCTTGTTGAACGAAATGCCGAACTTGACGGGGGCATAGGCCAGCCCCTTGCGCAGTAACGGGTTCGCGGCATTGAAGGCATCGACCGCTCGGCGTCGCTCGGCATAGTCAGCCGAGGCGAGAATACGATCGGTCATTGCCGGAATGCGGAAGTGCTCGACCGGCTGGCCGTAGGGCGTTTGGTCGTGGCCCGTACCCGGCGCATAGAAATTGGTGCGCCGAACGGCGACGGGATCGAGGCCGAGCGTGCGCGCGATCTGGTCCATGATCGCCTCGGCGCCGATCATCCCCTGCGGGCCGCCGAATCCCCGGAAGGCGGTGTGCGACGTGGCGTTCGTCTTGCAGGCCAGGCCGCGCAGGCGGACGTGCGGATAATAGTAGGCGTTGTCGGCATGGCACAGGGCGCGCGAGATCACCGCGGGCGACAGGTCCACCGACCAGCCGCAATCGGCCGCGAGATCCATGTCCACGGCCCGCACGCGGCCGTCGCGTTCGACGCCGACCTTCCAGCGCAACAGGAACGGATGCCGCTTGCCGGTGACGATCATGTCGGTGTCGCGGTCCAGACGCAGTTTCACGGGACGTCCCGTCGCGCGCGCCAGCACGGCCGCGATGCCGGCGACCAGGGTCGCCTGGCTTTCCTTGCCACCAAAGGCGCCGCCCATGCGCCGCACCGTGACCGTGACCGTGTTTTGCGGTTGGCCGAGCAGGCGTGCCACCGTGTGCTGCACCTCGGTCGGATGCTGGGT
>NPIF01003228.1_pt1 | contig 10580 bp, 11 predicted proteins | sample 8637461 | NCBI WGS metagenome assembly NPIF01 (sample SAMN07420641, study PRJNA396082) | bioreactor metagenome | isolation source: sample BR12 brine-fed electro-methanogenic bioreactor BR | place: Japan: Kochi | collected 2016-12-09
ACCACTCTCGATAAAGATGTTGCTTGATATTTAATTGTTTAGACTGGAACCTTATAGGAGCCTGAATCGAAAGTCAATTGTCCTTTGTTTTTTGTCCGGCCCTGTTTGGGGAATCTCCTGACGCCGGTTATAAACATCCATGATGGGAAAAATGGCCGATTTCTAACCGCGGGGCAGGGGTAGGTCCTGGCCCTGTTGTGCCATCTCGACCAATTGGGCGAAGGTATAGCTGTCCAGGATATTTGCCAAGTCGGCACGAGCCTGTTGCCAGACTTTCTGTACCACGCAGTAAGTTTCCCGCTTGCAACTTCCAGCTTCTTCGAGGCACAGATTAAGGTGGATAGGCCCTTCTTCAGCTTTGATCACGTCAAGCAGGGTGATGGCATCGGCACTTTTATTGAGAAAAAATCCTCCTCGAACCCCTCGCTGGGATCCAACAATGCCACTTTTAATCAATGGTTGCAGTATCTTGGTCAGAAAGGCCGGGGTGATCTCCTGTTCCTCACAGATATCCTTTTTCAATATCGTAGCGCCGGGCGCTTGCATAGCCATGTGAAGCACCGCACGAATGGCGTATTCGGTCGCCCTTGTTATTACCATGGAGCCTCCAAATTGTTGTTTTCGATAAGTAACTTATATGGTAATCAATAACGTTGCTGAGGGTCGTTTGTCAATCTCAAAGAAGGGACGGCTTTCTGTTGGAGATCCCGGAAATTTTAAGTCCAGGCCTGCACAATGGCCTATATTTGAATGGCAAAAGGTGTTTATCGTGGAAAAAGACCTACGACAGGAACCGCTGGTGGTGGGGCGCTTTGCGCCGAGTCCTACGGGGCCTCATCATTTCGGGTCCCTGGTTGCGGCGATCGGCAGCTACTGCCTGGCTCGTCAGGCGAGCGGTCGCTGGTTGCTGCGCATTGAGGATCTGGATACACCTCGAGTGGTGCCGGGGGCGGCGGATCATATTTTACGCACCCTGGAGCTCTGCGGGTTGGAATGGGATGGGGCGGTACTCTATCAGAGCCGCCGTGTCGATCGGTATGAGGCGGCTCTGGAACATTTGCGGGCGGCAGGCCGGATCTTTGCCTGCGGCTGTTCTCGCAAGGAGGTGTTGGCCAGTGCTCCCCATGTGGGTGAAGAGGGCCCCCTTTATCCAGGAACCTGCCGGCAGGGGATCCCTCGGGGGAGCCGGCCTCGCGCCCTGAGAATTCGGGTGCCGCAGAAGCAGGTCTGTTTTGTCGACGGTCTGTTCGGGCCCAGAGAACAACGCTTGGCTGCGGTGGTAGGGGATTTTGTCCTGCGCCGGGCCGATGGTCTGTTTGCCTACCAGTTGGCGGTTGTGGTGGACGATGCGGAGTCCGGAGTGACCCAGGTGGTGAGGGGGGCCGATCTGTTGACTTCGACGCCGCGGCAGATTTTTTTGCAGGCTTGTCTCGGCTACCCGTCCCCGGAATACATTCACCTGCCTCTGGCCCTGGCGCCGGGGGGGGAGAAGATCAGCAAGCGTCATGGCGCGGCGGCCATTGCTCCGGGTCCGGAATTGTGGCAGGCCCTGCGGTTTTTGGGTCAGCCGATTCCTGCAGAATGGCAAAGCGCCCCTGCGGCCGCTATTGTGGCCTGGGGTGTTGAGCATTTCAGTCTAAAGCGGGTGCCAACCGCTTATAAGCAGGTCGGTGTCTGAGTTTACCAATTGGCAGGCAGGTTGAAAGGAATGGTCAGGCCGGTACGCAACCCCCAGTCTTCACTGCGGCTGTCTAAACCAATGCTGCCGCCCAGGTCCCATAGCCAGCTACCCAGGGCCAGCTGCAGCCCGGCTCGTACCGCAGAGCGGTGGTTGATGGAATCGTCCCCTATCATGCCCTCGAGTGACAGCAGCCCGGTCAGGGCGGAATCGTTGAGAGGAACCTGGATCCCGAGGCCGTAGCGGAACGCATCGTCCTGGCCGCTACTTTGCGGTCGGGGGTCGCCGAGAATCGCGAGGCCGAGGTTGAGGTAGGTTGAAAAGACGGGATAATTGCGGGTCGCCAGAAGGTCAATGAAGATATCGGCCTCGTCGGTGCCGAAATCATCATTATAATTGGCATTGGGCAGTTTGGTGGCGAGACGCAAGGCCAGGGCCGGGATCCGTAAGGACTCCTGCCAAAGCCGCACTTTCAGGCCGAGTGTCAGGTCACCGGTGCCCCATTTATCTCCTTGGCCCTTTTTTTTCAGGTGCAGGTAGCTATAGTGAAGTTGAGCCTCGACTCGCTCACCAAGACCGAAGTTGAGGGTCAGGCTGGGCAGTTCAGTCAGGCGACGGTTGCTGTCCTGGGCCTGAAACAGATTATGGATGTCTTCGTAATAGGATGTGCCGATCCGGAATTCGGCATGATTTTTGGCCAGGAGTTGGGCATCCTGCAGGCCAAGGGGTTCGAGGGTGGCGGCCAGAGTCGGTGATGCGGAGAGAAGAAGCAGGATGAAGGTGGTGCTGATGAGAGTCGAGATGAGCCGCACAGGAGCCTCCTTGGTAGAAGCGTTAACCGCCAGTGAACTGAATGGGAACGTTGGATTAAATTTATACGTCCCGGGGAGGCATCTGTCAACCAGGACATGAGGCCGGGGTGGCCTTTTGATCTGTGCTGGCGATCCTCGCCACAATGGTGTATCTATATACTTTTGCAGATATTCAAGCTCAGCCCTGCAACAGTCCTGTTCCGGGGTAGAAACCTGTTAAGACAAGGATAAGGGGGAATCCATGGTCCGATTTGTTCTGCTGGCGGTTTGTTCGGTATTGTTGGCGGCGTGTGGAGCCGGAAACTTCAAAGTCGAGAAACAAGAGTATCGACAACGCGTTCGTACCTTGGGGGTTGTGCCGGTGTTGATCGATACCGCTTCGGCTGTGACGCATCCTCAGGCGCAGGAAATTGTCGAAGTTCTGCAGCGTAACAGCGTGGGGCAACATCGGCATCTGATTGACAAACTCAAAGCGCAAAAAGGCTATTTTGATGTGCGTCCGGTGTCTGGTTCGCCGGAGTTGCTTTTTGAGCGTTTGGTTCGCGCACGACAGTGGCAGGAGGGACCTGGAGGCCCCTATGCTCATTACGATTATCAGCCGGCCACGGTTGCTGAATTGAGCCAAAAAGAAAACGTCGATGCGCTGCTGGTGGTGGTTCTTAATGGCGCGGTGCGCAAAGCAAAGCGCTGGGACAGGACCCGCTTGAGCTATCTGGAGGCTCCTTTCAGCAGCATACTGGTGACCGCAGCGGTTGTTCTGCCTTCCGGAGAGGTTTTGTGGGAATACAAGGGAGCCGAGCCCTTTCTCGATTTGCAGTATCCGGCATTTGATGAAGCCTATTATAATCTGAGTGACGAAATTGCCATCCACTTTATCACCCTGGAGGGGGTGGAGCGACGTTTTCAGGCTCCGGGACGCAAGTGGTTTCAGGATACGGAGTTGCCTCAGCCGTACCAGCAGCTTTTTGATCAATTGGGCTCGGACCTGAAGCCCGGACTGTTGAACCCTTTTGCGGATAATCCTGCCGCACAGGCACCGTAAATGCGATGGACGGGCGCCCGACGCCTTAAGCTGCCTTTAAGCGGACGGGCGCCCGAGCCGGGCGGTTTGGCGCCTTCAAAAGATAAATAATTGATTGACACAAGCTCTAGAGCTGGGGTAGATACAATAGGAATCGGATTGCCCCTCAATAGCAGGCGGTCTTTGCCGCGAACCCCTTCGATTAATTTCATTCCAGACAATCCTAAATAATTCGAAATCATTTGTATTGATATAAAATAAACGGAGAACCCAAGAGGAATATCCTGAAGGTCGCATTTGATCCCGCCAGGGGTGCGAGTTGTAACCATCAAGGAATTTTTCCCTTCCTATAGCTGCCAGTATTCCACGATTGATACAACTAAGATGCTTTCGCAAAAACACATGAGGCGCGATGTTGCCGCAAAAGGATGGCCGGAAAAAGGTGCGTGGCCACTAGTCACGACAGGACCGGCTTCCCGCTCGTTGCACCCCCTGCCGGGTGAGGAGAACCCATGAACCTGAAAGATTTAAAAGAAAAGAAAATTGCCGATCTGGCACAAATCGGTAAAGAACTGAAGCTGGAGGGTGCTTCAGGGATGCGTAAACAGGATCTGATTTTTGCGATCCTCAACGCAACGGCGGAGAAAAACGGCGCCATTTATGGCGAAGGCGTACTGGAAATTCTACCGGATGGATTTGGTTTCTTGCGGGCACCGGACGCCAATTATCTTCCCGGGCCCGATGATATTTACGTCTCGCCTTCGCAGTTCCGCCGCTTCAATCTACGCACCGGGGATACCGTGGCCGGTCAGATTCGTCCTCCCAAGGAGGGGGAGCGATATTTCGCGCTGCTCAAGGTCGCCGAAGTCAATTTTGAAAATCCGGCGGTGGCTCGGGATAAAACCCTTTTCGATAACCTCACGCCGCTCTATCCGGAAAGTCGAATTATTCTGGAAACGGAACCGGGCAACCTTTCCATGCGGGTGATGGATCTGGCCACCCCCATCGGTAAGGGCCAGCGCGGCCTTATCGTGGCTCCTCCCCGTACCGGCAAAACCATGCTTTTGCAGAAAATTGCCAATTCCATTACCACCAATCATCCGGAAGTCTATTTGATCGTGCTGCTTATCGATGAACGGCCGGAAGAAGTGACCGACATGCAGCGTTCGGTGAACGGCGAGGTCATCTCTTCGACCTTCGACGAACCGGCCACCCGGCACGTGCAGGTGGCGGAAATGGTCATCGAAAAAGCGCGGCGCCTGGTGGAACATAAGCGGGACGTGGTGATTCTGCTCGATTCCATTACGCGTCTGGCCCGGGCCTATAACACCGTCGTGCCTCCCAGCGGCAAGATTCTTTCCGGCGGGGTGGACTCCAACGCCTTGCATAAACCGAAACGGTTTTTCGGCGCTGCCCGCAATATCGAAGAGGGGGGGAGCCTGACGATCATTGCCACCGCTTTGATTGATACCGGCAGCAAGATGGATGAGGTTATCTTTGAAGAATTCAAGGGGACCGGTAACATGGAACTCCAACTTGACCGGCGCCTGGTGGACAAGCGAACTTTCCCGGCCATCGATATTAACAAATCCGGTACCCGTCGGGAGGAGTTGTTGGTCGATACGACCACCCTGCAACGGATCTGGCTGCTGAGAAAAGTATTGTCGAATATGAATGTTGTCGACAGCATGGAGTTTCTGTTGGAAAAACTCGCCGCCTGCAAGGGTAATCAGGCGTTTTTGGATTCCATGAACCAGTAGTGGATGGCCCTTCGCCGGTTCCTGGGAGGCTGTCGGACTATCCATGCGCCGGCTGCAAATTCGACTGTTTGGCCCATATTTCAGCTCCTTTTTGGTCCATAGCTACGGCTATGAACCTTCAAACGAGCCAAAATCTGAGCTCAAACACCCAAATTTTCGCTTCGGCCCGGATAGTCCGACAGCCTCCTAGAAAATGCTTGCGGAATCTGTGCTAAGATGTTATCCAATAGGCTTTGCCTTTTGGCTCATTAAACTATGGCCCTGTACCAAGCCAGGGCAACAAGGAGAATAAACAGTATGAAAGACGGAATCCATCCTGCCTACGAAAAAACCACGGTTACCTGTCACTGTGGATTTACCTTCGAGACCCGTTCCACCAAAAAGGGCGAGATCACTACAGAGGTCTGCTCGGCTTGTCACCCCTTCTTCACCGGCAAAGAAAAGCTGATGGACACGGCGGGACGCATCGAGCGGTTCCGCAAAAAATACGCTCAAAGCAAGTAAGTGGAGGGTCGACCTTCCGGGGTCGTTTCTTTTTATTGAGCCGCAGCGCCCACGCGCTGCGGCTTGTCAAGTTTTCTGCTCCGGCAGTTATGGCTGCCGAGGGAAAGCTGCCGGCAATGTGCGCCGGAGATACTCCGAGGGGCCATGTTCGTTCAGCTATTGCAGCATACTCCCGAGCCCGAACGGGTGGTGGCCGCGGCGGCGCGACTCTGCTATTCGGCGTCTTCCGTTGATCAATTGCTTGAGCAGGGGCCCCGTGAGCGGGGCCGTTTGCTTGAAAAAATCCTCTCTCTGGGACATTTTTCGGTTCTTGAGCACGCTTCTTTTACCTTTGCTGTCGAGGGTATCAGCCGAGCCTGTTCTCATCAACTGGTTCGCCATCGCCTTGCTTCCTTTTCGCAACAGAGCCAACGCTATGTTTCCCATCAGGAACGGTTTGCAGCCGTGGTGCCGCCGACAATTGCCAAACAGCCCGAATTGCTGAATCGGTACGAAGCGCTCTTTGATGAAATCCATGGTCTGTATCGCGAGCTGCTGGAGGCCGGCGTTCCGGCGGAAGATGCCCGTTTCGTGCTGCCCAATGCGGCTCAAACCAAGCTAGTTTTGACTATGAATGCTCGGGAATTGCGACATTTTTTCGGTTTGCGCTGTTGTCGGCGGGCTCAGTGGGAAATTCGCGAGATGGCGATTAAGATGCTGCGCCTGGCGCGAGGTGCCGCTCCCTTGTTGTTTGACGGTGCCGGGCCGGGCTGTCTCGGCGGTTCTTGTCCCGAGGGCGCGAAAACCTGTGGCGAAATAGATCAGGTGCGGCAGGAGTTTTCCGAACTCTAAGGAAATTGCCAGTGGTTAAGGAGTGATGGTAGGTGGATCCCATATTTGAAAAACTGGAAGAGGTTGCCGAACGTTTGCGGGAGGTCGAGGGGCTGCTGTCCGACCCTTCGGTGATGTCGCGCCAGGAACGCTTTCGTGAGCTGACCAGAGAACATGCCGAATTGTCTCCGGTGGTGGAAACCTTTACCACTTATCGCCTGTTGTGCGATGAGATTGCCGGTCATCGGGAACTGTTGCAGGAAGCTGACGCCGAACTCAAGGAGATGGCTCGGGAGGAATTGCCGGCGCTGGAAGAGAAGCGTAGTGCTCTGGAGCAGAAACTGAGGTTGCTGCTGCTGCCCCAGGACCCCAACGACGCCAAGAATGTCATTCTGGAGATTCGCGCCGGAACGGGCGGCGATGAAGCGGCTCTGTTTGCCGGAGAACTATTTCGCATGTACAGCCGCTATGCCGAGCGCCAGGGCTGGCGGGTCGAGATTCTGAGCTGTTCCGATTCCGATGCCGGCGGCCTCAAAGAAGTGATCGCCATGGTCAGCGGTCAGAGGGTCTATTCCCGTCTCAAATTTGAAAGCGGTACCCATCGGGTGCAGCGGGTTCCGGAAACGGAAACCCAGGGGCGGATTCACACCTCGGCCTGCACCGTGGCCGTGTTGCCGGAAGCTGAGGATGTCGATGTGGATATTGACCCCGGCGATTTACGGATCGACGTGTTTCGCGCTTCCGGGGCAGGAGGTCAGCATATCAACAAGACCGAATCGGCGGTACGTATCACCCATGTGCCGACCGGTGTGGTGGTGTCCTGCCAGGACGAAAAATCTCAACACAAGAACAAAGCCAAGGCGATGACCGTCATCAAATCGCGTATTCTGGACAGTCTAGTTGCAGAGCAGAATGCGCAGATGGCTGCCGACCGCAAGATACAGGTCGGCAGCGGCGACCGCTCCCAGCGCATTCGTACCTACAACTTTCCCCAGGGGCGTTGTACCGACCACCGTATCGGCCTGACCCTCTACCGTCTGGAGGCGATTATGCAGGGAGAACTTGACGAGTTGGTGGAGGCCATCAGTACTTATTTCCAGAGTGAGTCTCTGTCCGGTCAGGAGCGCTGATCTTGACTGAACCCTGGACGGTGCTCAAGGTCGTCAAATGGACGACCGGTTACTTGCAGGAAAAGGGTATAGAGGGGGCTCGACTCGATGCCGAGTTGCTGCTGGGCGAGGTCTTGCTGCTGGATCGCGTGGGCCTGTATCTGAACTACGACCGCCCTCTCGAATCTTCGGAGCTGCTGGCTTATCGGCAGCTGATCGGCCGACGGGCCCGGCGGGAGCCGGTTGCCTACATTTTGGGTCGTAGTGAATTCTGGTCTTTACCTTTGCTGGTCACTCCGGCGGTTCTGATTCCGCGCCCCGATACCGAAGTGCTGGTGGAAGAGGCTATTAAGCGCCTCGCTCCAGGCAGCCGGGTTCTTGATGTCGGCACCGGCAGCGGCGCAATAGCTATTGCCCTGGCCCACGAAAAACCGGATGCGCGTCTGCTGGCCATCGATGTCTCTCCCGCGGCCCTGGCCGTGGCTGAGCAAAATGCCTGCGCCAACCAGGTGGCCGGGCGGATCGAGTTCCGACTGGGGGATCTGCACTGTTTGCCTGTGGGGCCCTTTGAGCTGATTGCGGCTAACCCGCCCTATATTCCTCAAGGAGAACTGGCGGGTTTGCAGCCTGAGGTACGTGATTACGAACCGCAACTGGCGTTGGCCGGCGGGGATGACGGTCTCGATTGCTATCGCTGTCTGGCAGCTCAGGCGCGGGACCGCCTGACCGACGGAGGCTGGATGCTGCTGGAGGTGGGGATCGGACAGGCCGGGGCGGTGCAGAAGCTGCTGAGCCTGGCCGGACTGACCGAAGTCTTCTGCCGCCATGATTATGCCGGTGTGGAACGCGTTGTCGGGGGCCGTCGTGCCATCGCCTCGGCAGCCTAAACTTTTTTTAGACAGGTAGGAAGCTTTTGGAGAAAATTATTATTCATGGGGGGCGGCGCCTGACTGGGTCGGTTCAGGTAAGCGGGGCCAAAAACTCGGCTTTGCCCCTATTGTTTGCAACTCTGCTGGCTCCCGGTGTTCATCGTCTGGACAACGTTCCGAGTCTGCGGGATATAGGCACAACCGAACGGCTTCTGATGGCCTTTGGTGCACAGATCGAACGGCAGGACAATCAGTGCCGGGTGAACGCCACGGATATCCAGAGTGTTGAAGCTCCCTATGATCTGGTGCGTACCATGAGGGCCTCTGTTCTGGCCCTGGGACCGTTGCTGACCCGTCTCGGACATGCCCGGGTCAGTCTGCCCGGCGGCTGTGCCATCGGCGCCCGGCCGATCAATCTGCATTTGAAGGGGCTCGAGGCCATGGGGGCCCGCATCGAACTCGATCATGGCTATGTGGAAGCGCGGGCCAAGCGTCTTAAAGGGGCTCATATCTATCTTGACGTTCCCACTGTGGGGGGTACCGAAAACCTGATGATGGCCGCAGTGCTGGCCAAGGGGACCACGGTGCTGGAAAACGCAGCCTGCGAACCTGAGATTGTCGATCTGGCCGAAGCTCTTAGTGGCATGGGTGCCGTGATTCAGGGCGCGGGCAGTGACCGGATTATAATCGATGGTGTCGATGAACTGCGGCCCATGGATTTTTCGGTGATGCCTGATCGGATCGAAGCCGGAACCTTTATGGTCGCCGCTGCTTTGACCCGGGGTAATGTGCTGGTTGACGGTGCCCGGGCCGAACATCTCGAAGCGCTGATCTGCAAATTGCGCGAAGCCGGTGTTGAGGTCACTGCGGAAGCCAACGGTTTGCGGGTCAAGGGGCCTCGTCGTCTGACTCCCGTCGATATTAAAACCAGCCCCCATCCCGGGTTTCCGACGGACATGCAGGCCCAGTTCATGGCCTTGATGGTTCTGGCGGACGGCACCAGTATGATCAGCGAGAATGTTTTCGAAAATCGTTTCATGCATGTTTGTGAATTGCAGCGCATGGGGGCCGATATCTCCATTGAAGGGGGCCGGGCCACGGTCAAGGGGGTCAAGGGCTTGCTGGGTGCGCCGGTAATGGCGACCGATCTACGGGCCAGCGCCTGTCTGGTGTTGGCCGGTCTGGCTGCGGACAACACTACAGAAGTGCGGCGTATTTATCATCTTGACCGGGGTTATGAGCGGATTGAAGAGAAGTTTTGCCAGCTCGGTGCCCGTATTGAGAGAGTCAGGGAAGAGCCCTAAGGGGTGATTCGGGGGAGCGAAGGGACGTTCGCTGGCTCGAATTTTTGCTTTGCCACTGTATCGTCCACGATCCACCGGGGGTTAATGTATGAGTGATTTTATCACCTTCGCCTTGCCTAAAGGGCGTATTATGCAGGATTCGATGGAGCTCTTCGCCAAGATCGGCATCACCTGCCCGGAAATGACCGGCGACAGCCGCAAGCTGGTTTTTGAGAACCGCGAGAGCAAATATCGTTTTATGGCGGTACGGGCTACGGACGTGCCGACCTATGTGGAATACGGATGTGCCGATATCGGGGTGGTGGGCAAGGATACTTTGCTGGAGCAGGACAAGGATCTGTACGAACCCCTTGATCTCAAATTCGGCTACTGTCGTCTGGTTGTCGCGGAACCCAAATCCCTCCTCGATGAAGAGGACCCAAGCAGTTGGTCCAATATCCGGGTGGCCACCAAGTATCCCAACGTCACCGAACGTTATTTTGCCGCCCGTGGTGTGCAGGTGGAACTGATCAAACTGTATGGGTCCATCGAGTTGGCGCCGCTGGTCGGTCTGGCGGAGCGCATCGTGGACCTGGTGTCCACCGGGGCCACCCTGCGTGACAACGGTATGGTCGAAGTGGAGACCATCGCTGAAATCACCAGCCGTTTGATCGTTAATCGGGCCAGTCTGAAAACCAAACACCAGCGGATCAGTCGGATCATCGCTGACCTGG